>Ga0302320_10020692_pt1 | contig 13098 bp, 16 predicted proteins | sample Bog_T0_3_FD_202130 | JGI IMG/M metagenome (GOLD analysis project Ga0302320, IMG submission 202130) | Peat permafrost microbial communities from Stordalen Mire near Abisko, Sweden - Bog_T0_3 | ecosystem: Environmental > Terrestrial > Soil > Wetlands > Peat | place: Sweden: Abisko, Stordalen Mire...
AGACGGTATCTGCTCAATACTAGAAACGGCACCAGAGCGCGGCAATGCAGCGATCATGGAGTTCTATTCACACCGAAACATAGACAGGACAGTCGCGGAGCTGGAAGGCATTTATGGCGCGGTGCTCACCCGAGCATCGTATCTGGTAGGCCACGTCCACGGGCTGGAGAAGACATTCGGGGAGGCGGCTCCCCGCCTGTTTGACCAGATTGAGCAAACGGCGTGGTTCAAGCCCATGTTTGATGGGTACACATCGAACATCTTGGAGTTATACGAAACCTACGGCCAGTGGTCCGGAGTCGAGGTTCTTGAACCATTGAAGAGTTCGTTCGAAGCTTTGCTCAACGCGGGCGGTATGTTCTTCAGAAAGCGTCCAGATGGAAGATACACTGTTGACCTGCGCCTTCCCATTCTTTGAGCCTTCGTGCTGCTCATTTTCCGCCCCGGTGCCACAAGCTTCCCGCAGCGTTAAACGCTCTCAGCCCTCAATCATGGAGGACTATGTGCACCGTTGTGCCCGGCAGGTCGTCACCTCGTCACACCTGCGCAACTCTTGGGGTGACTTTACTCGGATGGGTCCGCAATGAACTTGGATAGAGCCGGAACCCAATCTAGCGCCAAGTCAACGTGAAATTCTTCGGGGTGAAGGCCGCTCTTATCGGTAACAATGTTCTGGACATTGGAACCAGTCTCGATGCCCATGATCGAGCCATCGCTAAAATACACAACCATAGCTTCGCTACCATGAACGCCCTTGATATCTTCCCGGAACCCATATTCGACTTTCTCTATGGTCTTGCCCACCATTCGATCAGCCTGAACGATTGAAAAGTGAGGACTAGACGGACGGACGAGACGCGGAAGCCTCTTCATTGCTTCTTGCCGCTTGTAAGCTGACTCCGCATTTACCCCAAAGCTGTGTTCGAGTACAGCGAGAAGATCACGCAGGGCTTGTAAGCAGAGCGAAAGATCATTTGTAAACGTCGAGAATGCGGAGAAGGTCTCCGCTGGGGGGCGCACTCCGTGAGATGCTAGGCGGCGTTGCTCACTGACAAGGTTGACAGCAGAATAGAATGTCGATGGCGCACCCAGTTCAGGAAAGAGGGCTGTGATTGCCTTAATCGTGTTCTTGTTGTCGGTTTTCAAACCTAGGTTGAGGAGCCCGGCAAGTTCGGAGATACATTGCTTATCGAGTCCATCTATAAGGAAACCGTAAAGCTCCTTGTGCGCGTCCTGATAACGATGGGTGTTCTGTGCTGATGGATAACTCAGCGACTCGTTGATAACGTGCTTATACAATGGACATCCAACCAGCTCACTTGTGAGACCATTGATTGTGTTCATGGTCTGCTCTAGGTAGTGGCGCGGGCCGTTGTCCACATCCCATGAGCCCTCCAGATAGCGCATCGCCCAATTCTCAAATCGTTCGTCACGTTCCCCGTCCACACTGGATGCTTCAAGTGGAATCCCAGCCACCGAGCCTGATGAGCAGTGGCTTTTTCAAGGTCAGGCAGCCAGACAACCACTGCAAGGTTTCCGTCCATTAAAGTGCGATAACCGAAACGGATGTTCAGATATTCTTTCCCAGCACCTCCAGCCTCCTCAAGCTCTGAATAGTACTTGCTGGTCACGGTGAGCGTTCCCTCGAAAGAATCTGTCGCGAGGGAATATTTCTGAGGCTCCGCTCGATAAGCCGCCAGCACTTGCTGGTCAAAGTACGCCAGCAAGTGCTGGGCTGCCTCAATGCTCGACTTCGTGCTTTCTGACATAGCCCTTCCATTCCACTGATGCAATGTTCGCTTTGTTGCTGTCATTGTATTTCGCATGAGCCGCCTCCGCTATATTTCATCACGGGCTATGTGCACCGTCGCTGGCAGTGAGGTCAGGCGTCCCTGATGCCCCCACCCCTTTCACCGATTTCTTGCGCGCCTTCTTTACTTTCCCGGCACTGCCGAGCCCCTCATTTTCCGGTTTTCTACGAGGATTCTTGACCTTTTTTGGCGTGGTCGGAAGCGCACCTGTGGTCACGGTATCTGCTGTGGGACCTATGGCTGGAGCCGCCGTGATGATCTCGGTCACCACCTGAACGTTGGGCTCAGCGGTGGCGGTGATGGTGGCGGAAGGGGTGGCGGCGATCTTCTCCATGAGTACCAGCGTGGGTGCGACTTCGATAGAGGCAGCGTCTGCACAGACAGGAGTCATGCCCGGCACGGCATCCACAAATTCCACCGAGGCGGCTTCGGCAGAGTCAACGAAACCATTCGGACCCATGTCCGCAGGTTGGGTGGCCTCTGGCAGGGACTGCAGGTCGGACACGACATCGACCACATCGATACTGGTTATGGCGGGAGCCACGGTGAAGCTGTCGTCGTCCAGTGATTCCACGAGTTCAACTACGACATGCTGAGTAGCGGGAAGTGATGGATTCAGAGGGCGACGACGGCGCTGAAACATCCGGCTTTTCCGAGATGACGAGGAACTGCCCGGCTGGATTACTGCCTGTGAACGTGGTTTGAGAAGTGTTGCTTTTAACATTGTTGGGTCCTTGGCGATGATCGCTACGAAGTTCGATTAGCGCATGAAATAGATGAACAAGCCGACACAGTCCGCAACGAGGATTGCCATTGACAGGTCGAATATCCGCCATCCGAGGTTCTCCTCGCCTGTGGCGTAAAGTAGTGCACCAATCCCAGTAATAGTGGAAAGGACGAGCGCATACATGGCGAGGAGGAGAGTACCGAGACTGTCTGTCATGTCGTCAGTGTGCGTTCACTTCCGATGGACTCATGGATTGAATTGTCGTCATCTACATCCATCCCCAATTCGTCGTAGTCCGGACCTACGTCCATATTTCTGCACGACCTCACGGCCTCGGTGAGGCTCATCGTGCCCCGCAGAACCGAGACGACTGACTGGTAATCAATCCTGCGGAGTGAACCGCCAATCACGGTTATGTACCGATAGCGCGTTCGCTCACCGATTCTCTCGGTGACTTCCCATATCTTCGGAACGGCAGGAAGGCGATATACCACTTCTTGGCGCTCACCGATTCGTTCACGCCGATGAAAGAACTGATCAGCAACGCACCAAATGCGTCGTAGGTTTCCCGATAGGTCAATGCTGTCAATTAGGCCGACTCGCGGATGCCCCGGATAGGCCACACGCAATTCAGCATATTCATAATCCGGCTCCATCCTTGCCTCCTTTGACCGAATTCTCCCCGGCGTCGGTACTTGCATCCTGCGCCCCAACACTCACACGGCTGCGAGATAAACCGTATTGCTTTGCAAGTTGATATACGAGTCCTTCGCTAATCCCCTGCCGAAGTCCAATTGCGGCATAACTTTCGGACGATGTGCGCAGGTCGGCCAGCACGCGCTGGTAGTACGACTCGCGCAACTCGCGCACTGCAATCTCAAGTTTCTTTGTTGTTCCAACTGTCATGTCACCTCCGTGATGAGTGCGACGTAGTAGCACTCTATATAGGGGGTGCATAGTTCGAAAACTTTTATCGCTAGCAGAATTCTGCCAAGACCGTTGGAGGTCGCTCGGAAAGCAACAAGGCGTTTAAACGCGATGCTCAGTATCTGAATGGGGCGGAGCGTTTGCCACTGGGGGAGGAAAAGGGGTAACCCGGTAACCCGCCCAGCAGCAAAGCGCGGCATGGATGCCGGACGCTGACTGGTATGCAATGGCGCAGGATACTGCGTCATATCTCCGTGGGACCGGAGTTCACGCAGACAAATCTGCCCCGGAGACATCGTGGAGCGTATGACCGAACCGCCGACCACACCCGCTCGGCGAAAGTAACCTGCCCATGCTGTCCTTCCATATATGCGTAGTAAGACAGAGTTGGCTCAGGAGCTATTGCTGAGACAGAGGTGACACTTACCCCTGCCCGTACTTATGCGCGCCCCTCCGGGGCGCTCTCTGCTTCGCCGGGTCGCCGACACCCGCCCGCGTGGCCAGCTCATATTGGGGTTGGTGTTGGTCAGAGAGGGTTACTACAGATTTTCACGAGGGACTCAGACTTCGTACAATGGACAGAGGAGAGATACTGTTGTTCTAGGACAGAGGTCTTCGGCAGAGGGTTACCTACCGGGTTTAGACAGAGGGGTTCCATACTGGGTTACCAGAGCCCGCAACGGAGATAGCGTTAGCTATCGGAGTGAGGGAGGGCTCTTGGTTTGCTTTTCGCCTTTAAGGTTTGAAGCTTTAAAGCCTTTAGTCTTTCCGATCTACTACGGCAGGTTCTCTAGGTTCTAACAGGTTATATATGACCTGCTCAAACTAACTTCTTCAAAACTAATCTAATGCGATAACCTATTAGTACGCCAGCCTGTCTATAGCCCCTATAGTCTATCTGTCTATAGCCCCTATAGACGACCTGTCTATAGTCTATAGTCCATTTGTCTATAGCCCCTTGAATCACTACACGAGCGGTACACGACCTGATGGTATCCGAGCGGCCTCTGCGCATTCGCTGTTTAAGGTAGAAATAATAATCACAGTATTTTCCAACTATCAACTCCTGAGTGTAGGCAGAAATAAGTAATAAGCATTTAGGAGCTAAACCGAATGAACAAAGAAGAGAGAGCTGCAGTAGCCGAAGTTATCCGTACATCCCCTCTGACGTATGCCCAACTGGCCAAAGAGTACCAGTGTCATCGCCAGACGATTAACAACATCGCCATGGAGTTTGATCTGCCTCCCCGCAAGCGGGGACCTCGTCCGGCGTCTCAATCCACGACCTCCAATACCGAGGTGCAGTGATGTCATACAAAATGGAGGCAAGGGTGAGGCAATGCAGGGGAATCAAGGGTAAAGCGAAGCAGGTACTCCTCTGCATGGCAAGTCATGCTCACGATGAAGATCGGAAGAGCATCGAAATCGCAGGGGAGATTATGGATGTTCCAGCGGGCTGGTTGTGGACTGGTCAGTCTTTACTGGCGACAGAGACCGGATACTCCAAGCGGACTGTGCAGCGCGGACTGGACGAACTCATCGGTCGGAAGATCGTTACCATTGAGCGGGCAGGAGGGACGTTCGACGGTGTAAAGGTAACAAATCTCTACTCACTCAATATAGATGAGGCCGAGCTGGTCACCATTCGGGACAAGTGGGAGCGAAAGGTTACCAAACAGACTAAAGAAGAGAAGGCTGAAGCCGCCCGGAATCGCATCACCGGATGGCGCGAAAAGGAATCGGAACGCCGGGCTTCACTGGCCGATATTCCTGCGCTGGAACCGGGTGATTCTGCCGACGTGAAACTGCCGAAATCTACCGACGCGGAACCGGAAGCTTCACCTGCAAAACCCGCTGCTAATCCGACTGGACAATCCACTGTAAAGTCTTCCAAGCAGAAGTCCAAGTCAGTACCGTATGCCGAAGCGCCAGCGGTCTACCAGAGGGTATGTGAGGAGGGTGGAACCATGGACGATCTAGCTGTGGCGCTGGGCTACGCTGTGGTCTCAAAGCTTGGGTTTCCTCGGAACGCTCAACTCTCTGTTGAACGGTGGGCGGACTTGATGAATGAGCAGTTTCCTAAGTTGAAGTTCACGGCTGAGCCTGAGGTTCCACTGACCGCTGCGGTACCGGGGTGGGAAGCTGAGAAAGAAGTCGCGATGAAGATCTCACCGGAATCCGACGTGCTGGCCAATCGGTTCTGGAAAGACGTAATGAATAGCAGGGAGGGTTGTGTTCTCCCAATATGGTCGGCGCTGTTCTTTGAGTATGGTACAGAGGAGTATCAGGGGTTGATTGACACCGTCATTGATGGTGATTGGAAAGAGTTCATCCAGACTCTGAAGGTTGACCCGGTGGAATGGGTGCATCGGAACGCAGTTGCGATCAATACGAGCACCTTCTGGGAAAGTGACTTCTTCACCTCAGAATACGTCACCAGCACCACTAATATCAGCGGTCGGTACAGTTCCAGCGACAACGTATGAACACAAATTGCTCAGCGCGGAGTGAATCGGGCCGGCCCACTTTACGGAAGAAGCAGGGAGCCGCGAGGTCGGCGGCTCCCAAGCGACCGGATTGTCCTGTGCGACCGCGCTTCCTGTTACTTTTATCCCCCGCACTGCTTAATCGCAGATCACTCCGAGATTGCGGAGGCGGATGCGAGCCTCCTCTGGAAAGTCAGGGATGTCGGCAAGCCTCCAACGTCCAACTGGAGGCTGGGTTGCAGAGTTCGACGCAGGTTTCGGCGATTTCACTGCCATGCTGTCTATCGGGGTGAGCTTGTCGTTGACCATCTGGGACAGGATTACCTGTTCCACATCATCTCGGTCTACGTCTGTAGCCACCCAGTCCAAAGCAATGACCTTCGCAGTTTCAAGTGAGGTCGCTTCATACTTAACTCTTGGGTAGCTGCGACTCCCAGCCCGCTTAGCCTTCTCTCTCGTGCAGATAGCCTGAGCATACCAAGTTGACTGTGCCGGTCCAGTCGGCATTTCACTCGGCGACTGGTCGGACGATGCATCCACTCCTGTAACCTCCTTCTTATCCACCCGCACAATCTTCGGACGCTTAACCTTCTTATCCATTATGACCTTCTCAACGCTAGATTCCGCACAACCGCGTGTCCGGTCTCCTTTAATACCGATACGGGCTTACTTACCAAGTTGTTTATTGTGCGGTGCTGAGGACTGGAAAAGTTTCAGAGAAAAGATAATCTGGCTTTCAAACTTAGAACTCTTAGGTGGCCTCAGTACTACGCACCATGGAATTCAACAATGCTATCCATGGTGACAATTCAGTGTCTGACCTTTATGAGTCAGACGAGTGCGACCTCGGCGATGAGCTGGAGGGCGCGGCGGAAACCCAATCGATTGGGATAACAACGGCTGTAACTGCCGCTGAAATGGGGCGCAAGGGCGGCTCTTCGCGCACGCTGGCGAAGAGGCTGACTGCGAAAACCAATGGCAAGTTAGGTGGAAGGCCGAGGAAAACTCTTGCAACAGCGTCATCCAACACGAACCCGGTTACTTACGCCGACATCAATATCAACCGTGGAGTATGGGAAACCTTCTCTCCTACTCAGATGTGTGAGTACCAAGAGAAGGTATTCGCCTACTACCGCAGTGCCGGGTTTCCGTTTAAGTACACGGCGGCACAGGTCCAGGACGATTACCGCAAGCTGATCAACTACGACTACCGCAAAACGGTCAGTGGCGATACCATCGCGCAGGTGATGCACGGCCAAACGTTGTGCTGGAGCTTCCATCCGCATGCGTGGTCAGTCGAGTGCGGCAACATGTTAACGCCCGTCCAAGCATTCCGCGATGACACTCTACTGCGTAAGGTAATCGCGAAACGCATCGCGTATGGAGACAACATGAGCGATGCCGGGCTTCGCAAGGCCCTGAAGACATATTCTGGGGTACAAGCCGTCTCAAACTTTCGCGCTTTATCCGCCGCCGCTATCTATGATCTGTTGCTTCCAGCAGAGGGCGGTCATGTGTATGACCCCTCGGCGGGCTGGGGCGGCAGATTGCTTGGGGCGCTGATCTGTGACAAAGTCAGGTCGTATACTGCCACCGACCCGTCAATTGCAACTTGGGTTGGCAATGAACAGCTAAAGACTGAGTACAACAAGCGGGATATACCAGTCGTGCTCGGGAATCTTGGCAGCGAGAACGTCCGGCCTGACCCAGACAGTAAAGATTTGGTGCTGACCAGCCCGCCATATTTCAATTGTGAGAAATACTCGGACGAGCCAACGCAATCGTCCACCAAGTATCCCGGTCGCGACGAGTGGATGAACGACTTCATGCGGAGGACTCTTGAGAACTGCCACTACGGCCTCAAGCCGACTGGGATTCTGGCCATCAATATTGCAAATGTTCGCAGCTACTCGACGCTGGAGGACGACTTTGTGGGGCTGGCGGCGGCATGTGGATTCCGGCTGGTACGAACTTTGAAGTTGGCGCTCTCCGTAATGATGGGCACAAGGCAAGCAGGTGGGGACAAATTCAAATTTGAACCGATTTTTGTTTTCCAGAAGGCGCTCTGATCAATAATGCCGGGTCGGCGGCAATACGGCGGTACTTATTCCGTGACGGTTGCCGCCGCGCCCTGCGATGCTCTGTCATAGGTGATGGCTCATTCATGTTGAAACTGGGGTAAGGGGGTAATGTGTGCTTACTCGTTCTGCTCAGCTAATTACCCCCTTACTCGCTTTTGCTGCCTTTCTATGAGCCACTGGAAGTTACTAACCGCCACTCTGTCCGCTGTCCTCGTCCCCGGGGTCGGGGTCAACATTACCCCCTTCCCCCTTTAGCACCCTAGCTGCAGCGAGTACCTCGGCAACGATGTAACCCCGAGCCGTCTTCCCGGGGCTGATGTAATGTGGAGCCGGGGGCGAGATCATATCGCCCGCCGCGAGCTTGAACATCTTCGCCAACGTCATCCGCCCACTCTCGCCGTCGCCAATGCCGATGCCGCGCCCCTCAGAATCCACGCACTGGTAACCAACCCACCAGCCCTGTGGCATCGCCAGCAGCTTGGCAATAAGGTCGTTGGTGGCAATGTTTTTCCCGGGGTAGTCAGCCAGCACCAGAGCGGCGTCCAGCACCACCCGTTGGCAGTTCACCACCAACTCACGGTCGGCTTGCAGCGCGTGCATATCCTTCACCGACCGCAGGGGGCGCGACTTGAAGGAGCTACAGAAGGTGGCGGCGTGCTCCAGTTCCACCAGCCGCTCGGGTGCCAGCACCTCGCAAATCGCGATGAGTGGGAGCCATATTTTCCACGCCCGCCCGACCAGCCGCTCATGCGTTTTGGAGCCCACAATGCGGTGGTAGCAGTTGCTGATCTCCGACTCGCGGCCCTCAATTAAGGTGTGCAACCGCTGTCCGAGAATGCGTCCCCGCTCATAGGCTGGCTCCAAATCACCGATAAGCGGAGTGCCCTCCGACATCGGCACCACGATGCAACGGGAGCGCAGTGACGGCTCAACATCGCCAACGGTCGCCATCATCTTGGGGCTGTAAACATCGTACTCGACGGAGGTGCCGCGCAAGATTTTACGGAACGGTTCCCCGGGAACATTGCCGCTATTAAAGAGGATGTGGACATAGCTGTTATGTTTGCGCAGCTCGGATTCGCACTCGGCAACACCCAACGTGGGGGACTCATTGTTGACCAAGTCGCGCAGGGCGGCTTCGGTAGCTCGGGCGACGAATCGGAAGTTGTGCGAGAGCGAGCCGACCAGTTTCACAGTGTGGTTCTTTCCTGTGCCGCTTGGACCGGTCAGGTTCAAATATGGCAACTCCGCCTGACAAGCTTGCCAGCAGTGCGTATGCGCAGCCCAGAGGGCAAGGGGGTAATAAAAGCGGTCTTCCGGCAGTACCGTCCGCTCCCGTAGGAAGGTTTCCAGTTCGCGGAGCAGATCACTCGATTCAGTCAGTGACTTGCCATCCGTTGTCACAACAGCACCAGCGCCGGGCGTGATGTCGTGACGACCTGCGACAGGTGGCTCATCGGAAATTGCAACCGCATCCACCAGCGCCTGATCGGTCATGGGCGGCTCACCCTCGGCAGTCGCCACCATGGCAACCGACGTCTCGGTCGCCGCCACGGCACCAAGAGCGACGTCTGGAAAAGTGATGGGGTGATTGGCTGCATTGGCCTCCTCGGTCCAGGTGTGACAACCTTGCGCCACGAACGGAAGAGGAACCTCAGCCGAGACCGTGAACTCCACCCCATTCGCGGCTTCCACAGCCGCATCGATCTTCGAGGCAAGCCGAAGGCAAGCCTCTCTCCGAATCTTTGGAGCCGACCAGCCGGAATCCGCGTCTGGTTCGATCATCTCCTCAAGTGTTGCCGCGATGTAGATGGCGAATTTCCTTTTGGCAACTGTGGAAAGATCGAGTTCTAACTCGGCTTTCCGACTCACAATTGGATTGCCGTTGGAAAAGTCCAATCCTTCGGCCTCAGCCATGTAGCTGGTTAGGCAGTCGTCCAGCGCCTCGCGCTCCAACGCTGTCAGCATAATCGTCATGGGTACTTCCTTCTTTTCATGGTTCATCTGATTCGTCTTTCCGCCGCTCAAAAGCGACATGCTGCTGATGCTGAGGTGTACGAGCGCACTTGTGGCTCCGCGCCTGAAGTGCGCTCCGGTTGGGGCCAATTTCCGCCCCGGTTGTTGGGGCTTTTGGCGGTTTTTATGCGGGATTAGATGGACGGCGTGATCTAGTGGTGCTGATCATGTCGGAGCACATTGACATAACCCTCTGGCAGATACTGCTGCAAGTCCTTCTTGAAGTAGTGCGTGACTCCGAGCTTCGAGCACAACGCCATCATCCGCTCCGTGTAGCTCTTCCAATCAATGCGTTTTCCATACTCGCCGAGATAGTTAGCCTTTCCAATCTTGAACAAGTTCACAAACTCGTTAGTGCGCCGGACGATCTCAAGGCTGGACTCGCAGTCAAGCGTCGGTTCCAGACTCACCCATGTGTAGATTCCAGCGTCATAGAATGCCTTCAACGCAGCCACGCGATCATCCGGCAACGCCGCTTTAGGCTCCCATTTGAGCGAGAACGCATCATCGAGGCTGGTGAGCGTGGACGCGAACGCATCGCGACTGGGCCGGAATAAGTCAAGATCGCGCAGAGCGCGTGTCCCGCCTTTGGTGAGAGTACAGACGGCCATCCCGTGCTCTTGTAAGCACTGGAGGGTCTGGCGGGTGAGAGTTGTATCACCGGGGTGGTAGGGGTCGGTGGTAAAACTCAGCATCACCTGTCCCGTGTAGCCAGCCGCCTGATACTTGACTGCATCCCTCCGGAGATGGTGCAGGAAGTCCGGGCGAGGTATCGCGCCCGCGTCAAACTCCGGGCGTTTCATATGCAGGATGAGCGGAACATAGCAGTATTTGCAGCCATGCCCGCAGCCGCGACAAGGGTTACAGGCACGAGCGGCATACTCCCCAGCTTGCCCCTTCGGAGCGTAGATAAAAGAGCAGTTCTTGAGCGCCTCGAATGCATCAGACTCCTCGTCAGTGGCGTGCATGGTTAGAACTCGCAACGGGTTCTTAGCCACGGGCGACCTGCTTCCAAGAGCGCGGATTTCCGATTCGTGCGTAATAGTACGTTGCTGATGCTGCTGTGGTGGCATTGCGTGTAGTGGTTACGTTCTGGTTCATGATTTCTCCGTTGTGTTTCCTGAAGCAGTAATGACTCGTGAATTTTCGCGCATCACTGAGAGCTAAACCAGATACACAATTTCGACTCTTCTGAAGCGGAAACGCGATTTTTCCGTTACGTAACGGCAACTGCGCAGAAAGCGCCGAGGACTGCAAAAAAGTCGTTATGGTGTCCACAGGCCAGCGCAGGTACGCTGTAGTCAGTGACTTTTTTGGAGGATGTCCTATGACGGATAAATCTGATGAACTTGAGCAGGACGAGCCTGAGGAAGACGAAGTAGGAATTGATTGGCTCGATGCTCTTCATACGGGTGGGCCGAGTTTGCATCCGGAGTCGGAATTCACGCCGCGATGCTCGAAACAGTCTGTAGCCCTAGAAAAGTCGAAGTTTGAAGAAAAGCTCCTGAATGTTCTACGGAGCGTCGAGCCATCCCTATTAGTCCTCGATCCGCAGTTTACCGAACACTTGTTCAGGCAAGCAGTTTCAGACTGGAAGCAGATGGGAGCGTGGAATGAAGCAATGGAGATCGCAAAAAGCGAAAAGCTGAAAAGATCGGTTACTTACGTTAAATGCGAGATTAAGCGATACGCAATGATTCGTAAGCTGCTCTTGACACCCAACACAGAGCAGCAACCCGGTTGGATGTTTGAGTGGCGCGATGCATGGATTGACTCGTTCTTTGACCACACCTTGGACATACTTGGCCAGTTGTCCGCCGCGTACCGAGCGTTAGATGGATTCGCAGGAATGGGTTCTCTTGGTCGCACCAATTTCGAAACACACCTCATAGCCCTTGCCAAACCCTCGATACGAGAGGCCGCGAAGAAAGCGTCCTTAAAAGTTGAACTCAAAGTTGTTATAGCTGCATACGCGCACGCCAGCCGATTAGTCCCCGCCCCCGACGCGGTTGACTCCAGTTTTATAGACGCAGTGAATATGCGTGTTTCGCGGGCGCGGAAGTCGAAAGAAATTCTGGAAGTACTATCGGCCTACCTAATGCATGACGTATAGAGGCATTCGGGCCACTCGGTGCGGAATACGCCGGGTAAGTAGTAAAACGCTCAGCCGCACACCCAGCGCGGAAAGTTTGGGAAGAGGGGAGCTAACCATGATTGACGAAAAGAAAACATTCCACCCCATCGGGTAACTCTCCCAAGTGCCCCACCAACGACACGCCTTTGCCGCTGCTGGACATCAAGGAAGCGGCGGAGTATCTCCACATGGGCATCTTCATGTTGAGGCAGAGGGCAGGGCGGGAGATTCCCTACGTTCAGTACGGCGGCGGCACCAGTCCGTTCCTGTTTCTCCAGAGCGATCTTGACAAATTCATTCAGGAGCACCGCAACGATTTCTCCTCTTAGCTGATCACATCTAGGGGGTACTATGGAAGGCCCAGAAAGAGAAGTGAAACGGAAGGAGAAACAACTTGAAAGCGAAAAGAAGTAGGGGAAGCGGAAGTCTGTTTCAACCTAAAGGTTCCAATAATTGGTGGATTCAGATTTACGTGGATGGCAAGCGCCACAGGGAACCAACCGGAACGGACAACAAAAGGAGGGCTGAGAATATCCTGAGGGACAAGATCGCGGAAGTCACCACAGGGAACTTCAACCCTCTGTCCCATAAAGTGACCGTGGCGGAACTGGTGAAGGCGAAGTACACCGCAGACTTCAACGATGGGAACAAATCCCTAGCGGATGACGAGTCTCGCTGGAGACTTCATCTCCAACCCCTGTTCGGAACAATGCTGGCTTCCCGGCTCAGCACACCAATGCTGAGTAAGTATGTTGCGGCTCGGCTGGCAGAGGGAGCCCAGCCCGGAACCGTGAACAGGGAGATGAGCCTGTTGCGGGCTGCCTTTAACCTTGGACACAAGAGCACGCCACCGCTGGTGGTGCGTGTTCCGCACTTCCCCATGCTGGAGGAATCAGCGGCCCGGAAAGGATTTCTC
>Ga0302320_10020693_pt1 | contig 13098 bp, 7 predicted proteins | sample Bog_T0_3_FD_202130 | JGI IMG/M metagenome (GOLD analysis project Ga0302320, IMG submission 202130) | Peat permafrost microbial communities from Stordalen Mire near Abisko, Sweden - Bog_T0_3 | ecosystem: Environmental > Terrestrial > Soil > Wetlands > Peat | place: Sweden: Abisko, Stordalen Mire...
TTCACTTCGCGGAGTCCAAGAAGGCCGGCGACACGGAGGCAAAGGTAGGCAGCATCACCTTCCGCGGGCAGAGCCTGGCGCCGATTGCATCGGTGGATTGCGCGAGAGCCAACGTCGCTCCGCAGAGAATAGGCAGCAGGAGGGGAAAGAAACAAAGACACTTCAAATGGGGTCTCCTCACGGGCATCGGTATGGAACGGGTGATGGTTCATCCGGTAAACGGATGCCGCAGCTCAACTGTGTCAATGATTGTGATGGATTGATTTTCGATCTGCGGCGGGCCGCTCCTGAGGAGGCGGAATTGAGGTCGAGAGGACTTCTCGGTTGCAACTATCGGAAAGGTCTATAGATCCGCAGAGATCGTGGTCCGATCGGTGTCAGTTTTGTATTTCGATTCGCTAAACTCTCATTTGCTCAAACGATCGGCGCCTTCCGATTGACACCTGCGACATTCGGAGTTCCACTTTAGCTGGGAGCAGTAGTTGGCAATGAGGCAGACAAAAATCCGACGTTGAGGTGCTCAATGGCTGAACAGATCGTATCCAAAAGAGGCGAAATCTATGTGTCAACACGCAATGGACGAAAAGTGGCAGAGGGCGAGACCCAGAACGAAGCCGGCTACAACGGTCAGGCTCGATATCCCGACGATGTGATTCTCGCGCAGCGACAACGGGATACGGAAAATGGTGTTCGAGATGAGTTGCGGCGCTTATATCCCCACAAAGAGTAGACCGCGCCCCCCTTGGTCCACCTGACAGCAGCACATCACCTCAACCAGCGGCAATGCTTGCCGATTCCAGGAGATCTACTTGCCGTCCGCATTCGCTCTGCTTTACAGATTCAAATCTCCCATGGCAGGAGGAAAGCATCACAATGCGGATGCGTCGGCGGCAGAGGCCTTCTTTCTCGCCTCAATCAATCCATTCCAAGCGCCGCCGAGAATTGGAAGTCGTGGGGAGGGGAACCTTCGATGAGCAATTCCCTAAAGTGACGAGTCAGGGATCAATTCTTGACAATGACCGGGCGCCAACTACCCGTCGCTATCTTCTTGACCAACGGCATCCGGCATTTCTCCACAGCCACCAGGACGGAAGCGACATTCTTATCCTGCCCAGAGACTGCTATCGAAAGAATCAAAAAGGTCGGTCCGGCCGATTTCTTCGACAGGTCTTTTGCCTCGGGGTCCATCTCGCTGTCTTTGACAAAAGCGACTCGTAATCCAGGGTGCAGACCGGATATATGACTTGCCGAAACCTCAACCGGAACGACAGCACCTCCGGGAGGAATTTCGATCGTGGGAGTGGATACAAACCCGGACAGAAGGAGCACGTCTTTTCGTTTGATCTGATTGCTGACAAAGGAACCGATGATGTCGTCCGGAATTTGAACCAATTCTTCCCCGACTTGTCTTCTTGAAACAGCAAATTCCAGGTCCTGCTTGACGACCTGGTGCCCCGGCTCCATTTCCCGAGCGGCAACGAAATAGTATCGCAGCCGGTGACCCGTTCCGGAGCCGTCCTGAGCTCTCAAATGGGACCACCAATAGAAAGCCGCACAAATAGGCAGTGCTACGCTGATGAATGCGAGCAACGCGCCGAGTACCAGGACGAGTACACTTTTGTTTCTCATATCAGGATGGAAGGGAAACGTCGAAATCACTTTCTGTCGTTCCGTAAACCGCCAAACGACTGAGTTCCTCCCACTGTTTCTTTTCGTCGTAGAATGTTGCCGGCACACTGCGCCCGAGCGCCTTCATCATCTTCAGCCGATTCAGATCGAAGCTTGCTCGAATTCGGTCGCCCAAATCATAGGCAACGATGACTCCCATGTTGTAAAAAAAGTATCCCGAGCCAACCGACATCACAGCAAGGACAATCCAGAGCAGCTTCGTGGACCAGATCCAAGGACCGGCAAAGACCGCGAAGACGAGATAGGCCACGCTGAGCGTCGCCATGGTAAGCGCGAAATCCAGAAGTGTGCGCTGATTATCGACCGACTCAAGATCCTCCTTCTTCATAAGGGGTTCCAAACGATGCCAAAAGATCTCGGGCTCAATGGCGTAGCGCGTGTATGAGTAATAGTTGTAGGACTGGATATAGTTCCCAAGGCGTGTCGCTCGGATGATCGGTGGTTTCCCGAACGAACGGTCAAGTCGTTGTTGCTCATCCTGGATGCGTTGGTGATGATTGGCCCACCAGTCGTCGATGACCTTCGTTTTGACCGCAGCGTACACATCTTGCAAGGATTGCCCAGTGTGAGTGGCGAAGCTTTGTACGATTGGTGCCAGATCCTTGAGGACTGCCGCGGACTCCTCGGTGTTCCGCAGGCGCTCTACACGCTTCAGAAGCCGCTCCCGCTCGGTGGCTGGGAGCGCAGTCGTCCCATTTCCCCATAATGCTGTCACCTGCAGACGAAACGTCTCGAAGGTGGTCTTCCAAAGCTCCTCCGATTTATTGGCTCGGTTGTTGATCCGGTTGTACCTCGCAGTCTGAACGAATTGACCAAGGATCACGAATCCACGAAAGATCCATCCGCCCAGATCCCCACACCAGAACCTCGTGTTCGTCGGCCGCAGCGCGTTCAGTAGGTAAGCGAAGGTGACGGTGATGATGCCGGACGTGGCAATGCTGAGAGCCTTCTCGGCGGCCGTGAGCGTTTCGATATAAGCGAATAGCGGGAGTAAGCCAAGACTGACGGCGATTGGGATGCAAATCGCACTGAGGAAGAGCAATGCGGGCAGGAATGAGCCGAGAAGGAAGTCCTTCTCGAACAGGTTTCCGATCTTTCCGAGAAGGGTGCTAATCATAGAAATGCCTACCGAACCTCGACGTGATCGATGGGAAATGGGCAGACCGCGCAGGTTCCGTGGTCCGGATCAGCGTTATCGTGGCCCTGTTTGCATACCCAAACGATTCGGCCGGTTGCAGCGTTCAGGACGTTTTCGTGATTTAGGTAAAAGCCCAAGGGTGTTCCCGCGTCGACAATCTCAAAAACCATGTCCGGACGATTCTCCAATTGCTCCAATGTTGTCTTCGTCCGCTCGGCGGTCTCGATGGGAAATGAAAGAATATCCGGAGAAGATATCCAACTGCCGGCGCGCGATTCTGCAAATCTGCCGATAACGTCGGTTCTATCCTCCTGGGGTTGCGTTCGTTGCAGGAAAGAACTCACAAGAGATTTGCCTACGACGTATCGGTACGGCCGGCCTGACTGTGTCAGTACGAATCCGTTTCCGGTCTCCTTGCTGATCCTGGCGAACACTTCACGCACAGGAACCGTAACTTCGATCTCAGGCAGAAGCCCGCGCGAAAAGAACTTCTCGGAATTGATATAGGTCATTGGGATCGCCCCTCGATTCTGATTCAGGCCGCAACACCGGCTCAAGTCATGTAGAGAAAAGATATGCGATTCCGCACACGATAGCTGAACAGGCCGATGCGGCTATTGTGGTTTGGCCGGCGCCGGCGCTACCGAGGCGGGGTCGGTTTCGACACGGTAGTTGACGACGTCCACTGTGACCGTAGATTTTTGCCCGGTCTTCGTTTCGAATGACAGATCCTTCGGGGTGGGCGTTTGCGTCACTCCCGCTGCCAGAAGACCACGCACGATCAATGTCTTCTTGTCTGCCGAAAGTGCAACGGCAAGCGCCTTCCCATTGAATGTAACGCTCTTTATCGACTCGGGATCGCCACCGGTAAAATCGGCTTCATCGGTTCCGAGCGAGGGGTGAAACTTTACAGTAATCGTTTGAGGTGCAGCTGTACCCTGCGGGTCGGGATCAGGAAGAGAGATCGGTTCAACCTGCTCTCCTGTCCTCTTTTGAACCAGTATGCTCTTGTACGATTTCCAATCCTTCACAGCGAGCGTGAACCTTGCAAGCGAGTATTGCGAATCCGGGATGGTCGGCGCACCCACGGGTAACGGAGTCAATTGTGTGCCGGGAGGGAAGAGAATCTGCGCCGCCGAGAGGCGATTGCCTTGAAGAAGGAATGTGGCATTCTTGTCATCCTTTTCAAGCAGGACAACCTTGTCCAGTGCGCTGCCGAAAGGAGCCTCCCAATAGTAGCCATGCATCGTATGCCTGTCGCTCCACAGGAGGGGCTGTACAGTAAAGGTTTTGAGGCTCGTCAGTAGCTCGGTAGGAACTGCGGCCTGAAACAACGTATGGCAACCGTCGGGCATGTTGTAACGCCGAATTTGGGCATCACTGAGACCGAAGACATGCCCGGCAATGTTGATCAAGTAGTCATCGAGCTTTGGATCCGCCAGCGTGTCGATGGGCAGGCTGTTTACCTGGATTGAGAGAAGAGAAGTGGATGGATCCAGGACGCTGGTGCTCGCTTCGACCTGCGGGGCTGCACCGCATTTGGCGGTCGCCTCGGCGCTTCTAATTAGAGGAGCGTTAGGCGTCGGGGGCATTTCTTCCACGTTGCACTGGGCATTTAGAAACGGAGGGGCAGGCGGGTCCGCGCTGTTTACGATCGGCACCTCCACGCCATCGCGAGAAACCAGCATGGCTTGGTCCTTTACAAGAGCCGAGGCAGACGTGGTAAAACGAAGCAGATTCGGTTCCAGGGTGAAACCCGGCGTTCCGGCCAAATAGAAAGCGGATCCGACCCGCACATAGGTGCCGTTAATGAATTGGCCTGCGATCTCAACCTCGACCAGCCCTCCTCCAAGGTCCTCGACATTCACGCTCCGAATGAACGGCGCCAGATTGTAAACGGTAATCGGCACGATTGGATAAACTCGGAGAGACCCGGGAACAATATTCCCGGACTTTCCGGACTTCGCATCGAATTCACGCCAATAAGTCTTGACCCGCACCCTACCGGAACATCCCGCAAATGCGTTAATGGGCACGGCTAACTGCACGAATGTCTGCCTCATTCCGCTCTGGACGTATCGTTGCCCCAGCACCGGCTTGAACTGCCACGCAAATGAAGTCGCATATGGGTTACTCGAATGAAGCTGCAGAGCGATCGTGTCCTGATCCTGGACCACATAATAGGTACTTCGGCCATGGAAGAACGAGAAGCCGCCCTGCAAGACGGCCGTTGCAACCCCCGCCCCGATTGAGACTTGCTTGTCCGTAACCGCCGCGACATTGTAGGTCTTCTCCTGGGGAAGCAAGGCAGTGATGGCCGGCGGTTCGGAGTCGAAAACTTTCACCATCGGCGACACCATTTCAACCTCAACGACAGCCACGTCCTGCTTATACTGCATCGGCGCATCGATGGTGATGGGAAATCCGATTGTCGTTTTGACTTTCTGGAGTCGCTGGTTCAAGACATACCTGTCGGACAGGGATCCTTCAAGCAGCAACTGGAGATTCGTGATCTCGTAGGTCAGCTGCATCTGTTCGTTCAGGAGATTAAGCGCATTCGGCCCGAAGGTTGTTGGTAACGCAAAGCCGGTGCTCGAAGGCAGAGATACGGAGGGAACTGCCGGTGGGGTCGTGGTCGTGACGGTGCTCTGGTTTGGAGCTGTCGAAGTAACTGTCGTCGACGGCGTTCCGCCCGTTACCGTCGCCGTTTGCGAGGTTGGGCCGGTGTTTGTCTGGGCAATCTGTCCAAGCGCCGGGCCGCCATTTAGCTGAACTCCAATACCGGTCTGTACCGAAGACCCCCCCGAGATCGCGCCAAGGCCTCCCAGTAGAGATGTCTGATTGATGCCCTGAACAGAGGAGAGCTGAGCCCGTGCAGAGTTCAGCATCATCTGGAGCGAGGTGTCGTCATATACCTTTGGCGTTTGGAGGGAAATTCCGTTTCCTGCCGAATCTCGGTTTTGAATCATCGTTTCCTGAGCCGGATCTGGGACCGGAGCATACTGCGCGAAGGACATCCGAGTCAGAAGCAACGCGGTAGTCATCAATCCCATAAACCAGCGGAGAGTCGTATTCGGAAGCGTCATATTCGTCCTGGTCAAATCGCGAACTGTAGAGTTCGATCTCAATTACCTGGGCTTGCGCCTGTCATCACGATTACCGTGATCGGGTGTTCGGCAAGATGAACAACGGCGGTCCGTCCAGTTACGACGATGGATTGTCCGCTTTGAAATCCCTGGTTTTGAAGCGCCTGTGCCGCCGCGGCGACCGCGGCAGAAAACTCGGACACGCCATCAAGAAGCAACAAAGTGCCGTTCAGGCTGGCCTGCCCGCTCGCCAGGAAGAGCGCTCCGGGGAATTGCCCGGAGGCCGCATCGAGCCGATCGAAGAGCTTGGGAGTTGGAGTAGATTTCGGCGGGCTCGGTCTTTGGGGCGGAGGCGTCGCTCGTCTTGCGGCGGATGGTGTGCTGTCTTTTGGCGTGACTTTGGCAGATTTCTTTGCGGCAGGCTTTGCTGCTTTCTTCGGTTGTTTTGTTGGGACGCTCTTCTTGATCGGCATTACAAACCTCCTCATTCAATTGGCACAGGAGAGATACCCAGCGACGTCCTCATCCTTCGAGGTCGTAGCAGCTAACTGAGGTCCCTATCAACGATTGCCTTCGGCCTTCTCTTGGCGTGATTGACGGAGCGGACGAGAGTCTTCCGGTGCCAACTGGAAAGCGCGAGGGTTGCGAATGCTCCGATTGGGGGCTCTTCTATTCATGCTGGTCTTCGTGATTCGGGTAGATCGGGAAAAGGAGATACCGGATAGTTAAAGCTGAGGTTTAGTTCTTGTCAAGAAATATCTGAAGTCAAAGTCAAAAATCTCTGAAATTTCTACACCGTCGATGGTTTGGCAATGTGGCGGGGCGGGGCGGGGCGGGCACCACCCGTGGCGGTGGTCGACTTCTTCGATTGGGGAAGGGACCTATCGGTTCCTGGCGCTGATTGTGTGGTGAATAACTGGCCATGTGTTCCACGGAGTGCAATTGGAGAGAGGTGACTAGGAATTGAGTTGTTTCCGCTGAATGGGTTGGGCGAGAACCGATTTATTCCTGGCAAGCAATGGCTACACTCTCTCTGGGTAAGGTTGGAGTGGTCGAAAATTGCATCGCTGAATTGGTTTTGAGTTCGGCGTTATTAGCGTCCCGTAGGATCTGTTTCGCGCGACAGCCCGTGCCGCTCTAGGCCGTTAGGGCGTCGCTTGCATAAGATCGAATCAACGGAGGAAGTGAATATAAGCCACTGATCGATTATTTCGCCCATACGGATAGCCAACAAGGCCTCAATTCGGACTAAAGTGTGGATGCGCCTTTGCTTCAGAGGTGAGGCAACACGAGCGGCTCCATGGCATAGACGAGTGCAGGTGGTCCGGTAACGTCGGCTAGTGTTACCGGATCGTACGTTCGGCGCGCTTCGAACTCGGCGATACGAAGACGGCGTTCGCGATGGTGATGCTTGTTGACCTTCAAGACATACTCGGCGAGCAATGGGCCGGCTGTGCTCGGATTCCCGCTCCCCGTCAAAGGTGGCGCGGGACATTTAGCGGAAACAGCGCAGACTTCGATATCAGGATCGGTGATCCACATTCCCCGGTCGTGAATCTCCACTGAAACAGAGAAGGTCGTGGTTACGCCATCGACGTCAAGGCCCGGCATGGTGCCGTCGATGGCGAGCACCAACTGATGCTTGATCGTAGTTGGCAGCAGCGTGACGCTGCGATCTGCACGAAGTTGCACAAACGCGGCAAGCGACACCAGCGAAACCTTCTTGAAGTCCAGCGATTCCCTCTGGTAGAGCACCAGTGCGAGGCGCAGAAAGCATCCGTAGGTCGGAACGCTGTTGAGAATGATGTCGCAGTACCATCCATCTTCGGGCGTAAAGACCGGGATGTAGGTCAAGATGGTCGCAGTTTGCGTCTGGCTTTCGGCAAGGTGCACGGTCTGGGGAACCGGCGCATCGAATCCGGTGACGCCAGATGGGGGATTAAAGTGAGCGGCCTTTGGCGCGGGAGAGTAGCCGTCGCCGCCCGTGTTCTCCTTCAGACCGGTTGCGTCCCGCGTCGGGTCGAGGCCCCAGCGGGTGTAGAGTCGCGATAGCAGCGGGTCGCTAAGCCACGCGGTCTTCGCGGTATCGCCGCACCTCACCGCCTGATCATCCGCGACCACCACTCCGATCATCGGCTTTTCCCCGGCAGAGTAGATGCCTCGCGCGAAGTGAATGCGCATTGCGCCACCAAAGGTATGCTGCGACGACCGATCAGCTTTCTTCGGAAACAATGGTTTGATCCGCGTGATTGTCGGCGGATCGGGCAGCGAAGTATTCAGTACGCTGACGGTGGCCAGCTTTTTACCCTGCAGCGTAAACGCTGAGGCTTCGGAGGTCGTGGGGGCGGGATAGTAGCCCACAAACCGGCTGATCGAGTTGACCCAGACGTCCACCATGAGGTGCCGCGTGTCTGGGAACTTGAAGGAAGTCTTGGTTGCGGTCGAGGAGGCTTGGGCGGGGTCACCTATCACGAGATCGTTTTCGATGTCTCCGGAGGGACTATCCTGCGGATTCAAGAGCCCATTCAAGGGACAGTTGGCGAACTGCCCCAGATGCTGGATGTGACGCAATGTGGTCGGCGAGGGTTTCGTAGCATCGTCGATGTATTCAACCCAGCCGAGGTAGACATCGAGCATCCCGGTGGCGCGCGCGTCCTCGATATGAATCGTGCCCGAGAATGTTGCGAGCGCGGAGTCCGGAGTTTGTCCAGTCACTTGCAGCGTATTGTCGGCGAAGTAACTCTGGTGTCGCGGGCACTTCACCGCGGCGACGAGATTGACCGGGCGATACGGCGTGTACAGCGAGGAGATGCCCTTGAGGAGCAGGTTCTTGACGTCCTGGACCTCGACGAGGGGCGACTGCGTCCCTTGATCCTTCAATTCGGCCTGAAATGACGTGTTGAAATCGGTGGCCAGCGAAACTGGAGCCATGGTCGTCGCCTGATCAGCATTGGGCGCGCAGCTAAGCTGCAACTCCATCTGCCAACCGGCGGGCACATCGATCTCAAGTCGCGCGTTCACGAAACTGGGCTGTATCGGATTCCACGCCTTTCGCGCCCAACGTACGGTCGGCTCCGATGCCTTGAAGGTCGTCAGTTGTACTTGCACATGCGCGGCACGCGGCCAAACGAAATCGAGCCGCCGCGGATCGTAGTCCTGAAGCTCGTCGGCGCGTTCGTAGAAGCTGCGCGGCGACACCGGATACAATTTGCCGGTGGCGATGTCCTTCAACTGAAAACACCCGTATACCGCGTAAGAATCAGGCAGGTAGGCACCCGAGGGTACGCTTCCGGGTTGAGGAAAGTCGAAAATCGGAACGTTGTAGGGCTGGGCCGGTGTCTTATCCGTTGCCGGGGCTACCGCAATCTGCTTCACGGGGAAGTCGCCACTGGAGTCCAGCTTCACATCCGCAAAGCTCCCGACGCCCTTCCGGCGTCCATCGTCGATGGGCGGGCGCAGGTTGCCCTCATCGTCGTCGAGCGCGCCCTGCTCGACGAGGGCCTGCAGGTCGGAGACTGGCGGGCACAGGTAGCGCAGCGGCTGATGATTGTCGTCTTCTATGCGCACCACCATGACATCGATCTGTTCCCCAGGCGACTTGACGGGGTCGAAGCTCGCTTCAGCCAGCACCAGGGGTGCCGGGATGGGATCGTGGCGTGTATAGGTCGCGGAAAGCGTCGAAGGTTTGGCGCCGGGCGGTGTTGCTATTGGATTGCCGGCAATGTCGATGCCGGGCGCCTGGAAGATGTATTCCTCGCCGTAACGCAGCGACGGAAGCTGGTTCGCTGGGACTATCGGCGTCTGAAAGGTGGGCGAGACGGGGAACTTCAATTTGGAATTGTCGTGTTTGGGTGCGTTTCCGGCCGCCTCAAAAGGATTGCGAAGTAGCAGACTCCATCCTCTCCAGCGCCAGAGCGACGGAGCGATGTGAGGGTCGGTCGACGGCACGTGGTATTGGGTCTGCGAAGCGCCGTCCGGATAGTCCGGTGCGTAAGCTGCTTCGATCTGGATGGGGTGAGAGTGGTTCTCTTGCATCTGGACAAGCGAGGAAACGTCACCGCTCGTCATCCGATAGTCATATTGGTCCCCCCTGGCGGTCAGCGAAAACAACTTCTTGCGCCAGGTAACTTCGGGAGCGAATCCACGCACCAAATCTGCGACGGTGAAGCTGAGCTTGTCGCTGCTCTTGTCGCGGTTCGCTGCTTGCGTAGTGCTTCGCGTGTTGACAGTCAAAGCGAACTTCGGCGGCAGGATGGTCAGGCCCGCGCTCTTCATTGGCAGGTTGTCGGAGGGGGTGGTACCGACCGGCGGCGTGATGGCGCCGCCCGCCCCGTCGAGTGGTAGTGTGGGTGGGTTGTCGGACTGTTGAACCGTCGCCAGCGCGATCGCATCGATGTCGTAATCCACGGCGCTGCATCCGTTGAGTTGCAAGTAGCCGTCCGTGATCTGAAAGTCTCCTTCGGTGGCCGAGTCAGCCGGATAAGGACCATGCTTGACCCTGGTGCGGGGTTGGCTGGCATCGGTGTTCAACGCGACCCGAGCCGCAGCATCGGGAAACTCCAGCCACATGCTGGTGGCGGCGCTCCAATCACGCGCATCGCCGATGACATCATAGGCCAGCCCGAGGCCGTATAGCAGCGGCGGATAATGGCCCACTGTGTTTAGAACCTTCAGAAACTGCCCATAGGTCAGATACGCGCCTGGAGCGGGCACCGGAAGTGGAGTGATCTGAGGGTTTTGCGGCTTTGGATATTTGCAGCGGCGATGAAAGATTGCCATATCGATGAAGTTCTTGCGACGCGGCGTGAGCTTCTTCCGCAACCCGTCGAAATCGGCATTGGGAGTGAAGCCGCTTAGGCCGGAACGCTGCGTCTCATAAACGTACAGCATTGCGTCCAATGCCAGTTCCCCGAATGGTTTGCGCGAGAGCCGGTGCAGGTTGCGCAGCGCGCGCCGGGCAGCATGATTGGCGTTGACCTGGTCTTGTCCCACCGGTGTTTTCACGGATTCGACCCATTGCACGATCTCCGCTCTCATCTCCACGCGCAGCGGATCGTTTGGGTCGGCCCGGCGGTCGTACAACCGGGCATCTTCGAGATGTTGGGCGGCCGCCGTGCCGGCGAGCGAAGCCGCCTGCACATGCGGCACTGGAGCGGCGAATTGCGCCATCGCATGCACCGCGGCGTTGGTATTGGCGCCGTTCGGAGGCGGTTCGGCTGGAACAGCAACGGAGGCGATGCGCGGCAGCGTTGCCTTAGACAGCGTCTCGGCCAGCAACGCTTTGGCGCGCACCTCGGCAAACATGGTCTCTGGCTGAATGTCGTAGGACGTCGGGGCATTCAAGGTCGGCAGCGGCACCGGTACCTGTGACGAACTTGCCGCCGGGCCACGGACATAAGCGGCATCCACCAGATGCGCGCGCCCAGCGACCCGCGCGTGAGCCGGAGTTGGGGTCGCAAGCGCGGACGGCGATCCCGCCTCCAGATGATCGGGGAAGGTGCGGGTGAGGTCGACCCAGAGCGCGGTCCAGATTTTGTCCTCCGCGCTGGAGCTATTCGGATGCCGCTTGTCCGAATCTGGCTTGGACTGTAGCGTCACATCCATTGGGTTGGCATTCGCGTCCGAAAGGACATGAAAAAACAGGGTCTTGTTGGCCGAGTCATCCACAGCCTTCAGCAAGCCCGCGACCGTCCTGTACCAGTTCACCCACCCTGTCTGGTCGAGGGCGGTGTCGTCGGCGATCGCGTCGGCGCCTGTGCTTGCCATGGTCGGCGACACCACCACCGTGAACTGCATATTCTTCTTCTTGTCGAACCCGCGAGGGATCAGGGTCCAGCGGGTCTGTCGCGGCGAGACTGCGGGCATGCTCATTGTTACTCCTAATCTTGTGGCGCGGGTGCAAAGGCTGCCGCGTATTGATTCCAACTGGTGATGTCGAGGTGCTTCATACGTTTGAGCGGCGGGGGCGTCCCGCCAGCCATTCCCGCCGGAAGGGCTACCCGCGCGGGCGGAACGTAGACGGCAGATACGAGTTGTGGTGCGGAGCGATCATCGCGCACATCGGCCAGGTGAGCTACTTGTGGCCGCGTTTCGAGAGGTTGGACCTGCGCGTCGGTGGACTTGTTGTCGCCATTCCACCCCCAGTGCATAGACATCGTGGCGCTGACGCTGAAAAAGCCGATGGAGATGCTGACCGTCACGCTGGCCTCGCCACTCACATGGCCGCCCGAGTTGTTATCGCTCTCGTATGTCAGTCCGAGATACCACTCGATGGACATGGTGATCAGCCCAAGGATGTCCATGCTGCCGCCAGCGCGCACAAAGCCGGTAAGGACACACTCCTGCGCACTGAGCGCAATATAGAACCCGCCGAGCACATGGGCTTCGCCGCTGGCGACCTCAAGATCGAGCGCGACCGTCGCGCCGAACTCCATTACCAGTTGAAAGCTTTGGATCGTGGCGAACCCGTGGGCGCCGGGTCCGGCCTCGAGGATCAGGTACCCTCCCCCGCCGTAGATTCCCGCGCTCATTAGAAAATGTTTTTCCGGGCGCGCGAAATAAAAGCGCATCAACAGCGGAGAGTCGTCGAAGGGAAGCACTAGTTGCGCCGCCAGATACAGGCCAGTGATCTGAAATCCACCGCACTCGGTGTCCGGGAAGGAGAAGCCGTAGCCGATGGTCAGGCCGTCGGCCGTAGGTTGGATGGATGGTCCGCTCTTGCCCGACTGCAGCGGCCCGAAGGCCGACGCCAACCCCTGCACGAACGCCATCGCGGCGCCGAAGGTTACGGTCTTCAACTTGCAGTCGACCTTTGGCTGTTGCTGGTTGCGTGTCGTGAACGTCACATGGTCGAAGTAGACGGTCAGGAAGTTGCCATCGCCATCCTTGGTCAGCAGTGCGATGGCAAAGTCGTTGATCGTCGCGTCGACACTATAGTCGATGTTTGGTTTCGGCGGGATTTCGAGGGAAAGACTGACGCTGATCTGTGCGTCAATGGTGAGCATGGTGTCGGGAAGATCGGGTTGGCCCAGAAAGATGCCCGCAGAATTCAGCTTCATCTTCGACAACGTGTACTGGACCCCATACTGCAGCGGCGTCTTCAACAGATTTTCGAGGCTTTGGTAAAAGTTGATGATCTGCGCCACCAGCGTGATGGCCTCGCCGAAGTCGTCCGCGGCATTCGCG
>Ga0302320_10020695_pt1 | contig 13096 bp, 11 predicted proteins | sample Bog_T0_3_FD_202130 | JGI IMG/M metagenome (GOLD analysis project Ga0302320, IMG submission 202130) | Peat permafrost microbial communities from Stordalen Mire near Abisko, Sweden - Bog_T0_3 | ecosystem: Environmental > Terrestrial > Soil > Wetlands > Peat | place: Sweden: Abisko, Stordalen Mire...
ACCAGCCATTCGGCGCATCAAACAGCCGGATTCGAAAACCTGCGTGCGAGAATATTTTCCGCCGGTCCGGATCTATGCTGCGCAGAACTATCGCGTCGACAAGGTTTCTGTAGCGGGCAGCAAGGGCACCCACAATCTGCAGCCATTCCTCCGCAGCCACTTCCGGATAAACGTCCAGCACATTAAGCGTGATGATCTGCCCCCGGTATCCGCGTACGCGGCGATTCACGGTGACCAATACGTCGTAACCAAGCCGGCGACTGCGAAATGCAAACGCTTGTGTGGTGGCATCCCTCCCGGAGTAATATCTCCAGCGAATGTAAGCTGGATCACGCGACGCGGTAAGCTTTGCAGGAGGATGATGAATCGGAAGGTCATTCACCTGCTCGGCGGAATTTAGAAGCCGCATACTTTCAGATTGACGGTCATCGATCTTCAACCGCCCACAAATCCCAGCTGCGTTCAAGAAAGAACGACCTGCCAGGCGCGAAAACCATTGAGCTGAATATCGCCGATGCACGAACTCTTCGGCGACCGGCGCCAATTTAAGAATGCCAAACAGCTCTGCATCCGAGCCAGGAATGGGATACGCTCCAACCGCCTTCCACAGAGTTGCAGCCTGCACGTTGGCCGACGTTCCAAACAAAGGCCACTGCGTTCCCAGACGGGAATACTGCAAAAAGATTCGCCCTCCATGCCCCCGATAAGCTTCGTCGACGTAAAAGCAACTCGAACCCATGAAGAGAATTTTGTTGCTGCCGAAACAAAAAGCCTGTGGACTCAGCAGAATGCATCCGACCAATGGATCGCCAGATCGAAGGCCGAAGCCGAGTGGAAGATCGTTCAGGCGAGCCGGATTTTCAAGTAAGAACCAGCCGAGGTGCGCCTCCACCGATTCCCTGCTGCGGCCCGACTGGGTTGCAATAAAACTTGCAACCTCAGCGAGATCCCTTTCGACGAGCGAAACCAGATCGACACGCGAAGTTTGCTGCGTTGGGGTCGGGGCCTGCGTCCTCATCGGACAGCATCCTCATATACTTCGATTAGCTTTTGAGCTTGGTGAGACAAAGTGAAATTATTAAGAATAGTCTGCCGAGCGGCCTCACCGATACGCTGACGTAGACGAGAATCTCCGAGTAAACTGTCCAGTCCTCGCACCAGTTCCTCGAGACCATCGACGGGTATCAGCCATCCATTGACACCGTGATCGATGATTTCGTCGATTCCTTGACCCCAGCAAGCGATCGCGGGTTTTGCACACGCCATGGCTTCAAGATAAACACAACCCAGACCCTCGTACCTGCTGGGCAAAACGAATACGGTGCAATCGCGCATCGCTTCTGCCACTTCAGCGCGGCTTCGTCGTCCGACGAAACGAACACGATCAGAAATGTGCAAATCTCTCGCCAGCGCTTCAAAGCGATCTCGATCGGTGCCTTCCCCAATCATTTTGCATTCCAAGCCTGGGTACGAATCCTTGAGTCTGGCAAAAGCGCGCAGCACCAACTCGTGACCTTTTCCTGCCAGCAAATTTCCCACGACTAAAATCGAGAGCTGTCCAGCAATCGTAGAATCTCGACTTGGAGTGAAGAACGCGGGATCAGTTCCGTTATAAATAGTTTCGCAGTTGATCGCGGCGGCCATCCCGTCGGTCAGCAAGCGCTGCACTTTTTGGCTGATGCAGATTACCTTGCGTGCTTCCTGATAAGTAGCAACTGTGCTCGTCTTGCGCCATCGAGCCGCGAATCCTTTCTGAAAGCAGCAATTAAAAACGTCCAGTCCATGAACGGTAACCACGAACGGAATTCCCAATCGACTCGCAAGAAACTCTGCGGCATGCCCGCAAGGCAATGCAGCGTGTGCGTGAATCACGTTCACCGGCGAACGCCGATGCAGGCGGCGGACTCGATCCAACAACACCGCGCCCAAAAACCTGCCCGCGGTCGCAAGCCCGAAATTGCCGGGCAACTGCGGATAGCGCGCCCACTCCGCGGGAAACCGCGGGCTTGATTTCTTGCCGGCATGATAAATCGAATCGACGCCGATCACCGACGAAGCCACTCCCCGTTCACCGAGTGCATGCAAAGACTCAGCCACAAAACATCCGCTCACTTCGTCTCCAGCGGAAGGATAAAAAGGAGTTAACGTCAACACGTGCAGCTTTGAGTGTGGTCCCGTGTTCACTATTTTCCGAATGCAAAGCGAAAATCGCCACGTAAACCGCTGGCCCTACTCATCGAATGCTCTCGCTCGCCTGCGCGGAAAGCTCACGGATCACTTCCGCCAGGCCGCCGATGGTAACGAAGCGCGGATCCTGCAGATCACGATCGGAAAATTGCACACTGAACTCTCCCTCGATTTCAGTAACGAATTCCACCACCTCCATGGAAGTCAGCCACCGTGCCTCGAAGTAGTCCACATCGGAGACAGTTCGCTTCTCTTGCCCGCCAATCTTCTGTCTCCCGATGAACCAGTCGGTAAGCCAAACCTCAATCTCTTTTTTCAACTCATCTTCTCCTTCTTTATTTAGTGCTATTTATTCAGAGCCCTCTAAGCCAAGACATACTTCATCGTTCGATTGCGACGCAACGGGCTGGCGAGCCGTCGCAGCCTTTCAGCTTCAGAGGCATCACAATCAATTCCACTTCCGAGGCAGTCAGGGCTTTGAGGTTTGCGAGATATTCCACCAAAACCACTTCGGCGCCCAGGAGCACTTTGTGATTGGGAGAGTCCTTCGGAGTTCCCCGAGAATGCGCGGGGTTATCGGGCGACGGCGTGTCCATGGCAATCAGCTGAACTCCTTTTTCCACCAGCCATTTTGCCGCATCCTCGGACAAAAATGGATATTCGTTGTAAAACTTCATGTCGCCAAAATATTCCGACCATCCCGTTCGAAGAATCAAGCGCGCAGGTACTTTGCCGCCAAGCTTTGACTGCAGTTCGGCAATTGCAATCTCCTGCAACGGACGACAGCCAGCAAAGTCCGCAACCGTCGCCGGTCCGATGAGCACTTCGAGCGGAATTTCGTCGATGGTTTTTCCGTTCGGGATAAAGTGCCGCGGCGCATCCGCATGCGTTCCAATGTGCGTTCCAAGCACCACCTTACGGGTCTCCCGCCCCTCGATTCCGTGCCGGCCCAGAATTGTGATCTCCACCACTGGATGCCAGTGCGTGGGAAAAGTCATCATGCCTTCTTCGATGGGCAGAGACAGATCGATAATTTTCATACGAGTTTGTGCTGGTTGAGTCACTGCGATAAGGGTGCGCCTAGGCTTGCCGGCCGGACGTGATTCGAGTGCGAACCCAGCTGAAGCTTCTCCGCCACAAGCTCCCGAATTCGCGCCTTCTGCACCTTGCCGTTTGCCGTGCGAGGCAATTCGTCGATCGCAATATACCTTGCAGGTTGCTGATGCTGTGCCAGATTTCGCTTCGCGTGCGCCAGCACAGAATCCAGAATGTGATCCAGTTCGATGCCAGCATCGAGTTTTAGAACGGCCACGATATCTTCGCCGTAAAGTTCGTGCGGAATGCTGACAACCGCAACCTCGGAGACACTTTCAACTTGCATCAAGATCTCTTCGATCGCGGCTGGGCTGATGTTTACTCCGCCACGAATGATAATGTCTTTCTTCCGGCCGGTAATCGCTAACGAGCCCTGACCATCCAGGTGGCCGACATCCCCGGTGGCAAACCAATCGGATGCATTCAGTTCCAACAATTTTCCGTCATCGTCCAGATAGCCCGCCATCAGATCGGGAGTGAGGATTTGCACCTCTCCATCACCGCCGGGCGCGATCGCTTGTCCAGCACCATTTACAACTCTTATGCTTACACCGGGAATCGGCTCGCCAACATAACCTTGCTCGTGATTACCACTCGCAGACCGACCAGTCACAAATAGAGTCTCGGAGAGACCATAATTCTCAATCAACTGCAACCCGTAACGCTTCTCAAATTCGTCCTTGACCTTCAAAGGAAGCGGTGCGAAACCCACAAACGCATGACGGATCGAACTCCGACAAAACTCTTCTCCGGCGCGGCCGCGGTCCATCCGCAAAAGAATCGACAGCACAGTCGGAGCCATCCAGAGCGTGTTTACAGCGTTATTCCTGGCCTTATCCCAGAATTGCAAACTCGACCGCGCATCGAACACGTGATCCACAACTACGCTGGCCCCACACAAGAATGGCAAAATCAGAAGATTGTAAAAACCGCCCATGTAGGCCATCGAGAGCGTCAGATAAAAGCGCGAGTCCTGGTCAACATCGTGCGCTGCCGCGAACGCCCCAGCGTTACGAAACATTCGTTCCAGCTTGTGCGCCAATCCTTTGGGTTTCGCGGATGTGCCCGACGTATACATGATCACCGCCGCTTCCTCGGCGCCCGCGAAGAGCTCGAAATCATTCGAATCAGTGAGCGCATCAATTCGAAGGATGCCCGATCCATCCGAGTCCCGGCCCTTTTGCATCGTGGTCTGCAGAATCAACACATTTACATGCGAGCCTTCGAACGAACCCGCATTCGACTCGCCCGCCACGACCAGCACAGGTTTGCAGCTTCCCAGAATGTAATCGATTTCACTTTTGTTCAGCGCCGGGTTGATGGGAACGATCACTGCCCCGAGTTCGATACAAGCAAAATAGAGAACTGCCAGTTCACAACAGTTTGGCATCGAAATCGCGATTCGCTCGCCACTCGGCGCGCCTCGTCCCCGCAAATCAGCAGCCAGCGCTGCTGCCTGCCGATGAAACTCACCATAAGTCACGGCGCGTCCGGTCCCTGCGTCGATCAAGAAAATGCGTTGCTTATTTATAGCGACAATCCCCGCGATCGTTTCGCGAATTGTCATGATCATTGCGCGACCATGGGAGTTGCTTGTGTCGACTTCATCAGGTTCGAGATCGCCACCCAGCGTTCCATCTGGCCACGATAGGCATGGTTCAAATCGAGTCGCACCAGCGCGCGGCCCCGATTTTCTAATTCGACGTGTGGAAACCTTCCAGCGGTAAACAAAATCCCGTCCGGCGTCATAAGCTGATCGATCGAAACCGAGTCGGCGGCACTTGGTGGACACAGGAGCAGGGTGACGCCGACACCCAAATCGAAATGCATGCGATCGGAAAAATCCGGCATCTGCCAGCAATTCTCCGGCGCGCCCTGCGGTAATGCCCCGTGAACCACAACGTTGATGAAATTCTCACAGCAGACTTGCAACAATGCGCTGTGGGGACTTCCATAGATCAACACGCAAAAATTATCTGCGCGATGCGCAGCCGTAGTAAGAACGTCTTCAATGTAATCGGCAATCAGCCGCTTCGACCGAATCGGAAAAACCCTCTCCGCGCCTACGATCCCTACCAGCCTCGCAGGCCACTGCGCACCCCACGCGCCTCCATCCTTGTCATTCAGGAAAAGTGGAATGCTGCCGCTTGTCATCCGCAACACTTGCTCCAGCACATCAAACGAACCATACACCACTCTGCCCAGCACCACCGGGCCTTCGGCGAGCACAAGGTCGGCCAGGATGAGGTCGTCGGAAGGCGACTCCGAAGCGACCAGTTCCAGCACCGGACGGGCACGACGTTTGGCGCACGTAACCACCATTCCATCAACCAGGGATCTTACGGCCGACAGCGAACTGCTGATGCTGTGCGCCGAAATACCGGGCGCTGAAAACGATGTCAGCCATTCTCTCGTCTTTCCTCCACTCGCTTTCGGAAGACTGCCGGCAATACGATTTAAATTGTCATCGTCCAGATTGACCGGATCGAATTTGCCCATCGCGACCACAAGCCGGCGCGCACTCACCCCATGTTGGCGCGCAGCAGCCGCAACCTTCGGCAAAAAAGAAGAGTGGAACTGACTGCATCCCATCGCCACCGACATCATGTCGTAAAGTTGCATCTGCGACATCAGCGGACCCATGAATTCTTCCGCCGCGTCCATTACATCGAACAAGTCAATTCCAGTTTCAATGCCGAGATTACCGAACACCGCAACCGCCACTTCGGTAGGGACGTTGCCTGCACTCCGTCCTAACCCGTATAGGGTCGTGTCGATGAAGCGCGCTCCACAACGAACCGCTTCCACGCTATTGGCGACGGCAAACTGCAGATTGCTGTGTCCGTGAAAACCCAGCGTAACGTTGCAAAGTTCGCGCGCCGCAGTCAGATACCTGCGTACATCCTCGGGGAACATGCTGCCCGCGGAGTCAACGCAATAAATGATGCCCGCTCCCGCGGCCGCTGCAGCTCTCGCTTTCTCGCCGAATAATTCGGCTGAGACGCCGTAGGTTTTCATAAAATTCAGGCAAACTTTCAGTCCCAATTCCTTGGCCAGCGTCACGTAGGGAAATGCATCTTCGATTTCGGGAGCGTTGTATCCAACTCGAACAAAGTCAAGTCCCGCCCCGCACGCAGACTTAAGATGTTCGGCGCTCCCGATTCCTGGAATGAAGAAACATCCGATGTTCGCGTCAGGAGCTGCTCGTTTGGCCGCTTCGATCAGTCTTTCATCCGGGCACGGCATCGTGCCCTTCCCGGCCTCCGCGGCTCCTAACCCCAACCCATGGCCCACTTCAATCCAGCGGAAACCGAGCCGGCCCAAAACGCCCGCCAACACCGCAGTATCGTTCTCCGTAAACTTGAAATCGACGGCGTAGCTTCCGTCTCGCAACGTGCATTCCAGAATCTCCACTCGCTGCCCAGTCAGCCCATGCGGTGTCGAATGCTGTTTAGCCTGCAACGTTGCTGGATCCGCCTTCATGGACTTTGCGATCATGGACTCTCCGCCACGCTGTCAAAGTGCAGCGTCGACCAATTTCCCGTTGAGTATTCGACTTGATGGAGCCAGTATATTACCAGCTTCGAGGCTGTGATAGGACCGGTATAGAGGATGCTAACTTGCATCCTCGACGATGAAACTTCAGCGTCTCGCAGCACCGGCGATCATAACCGCTTTTGCTACTCCCTCGGCCCATGTGGCAGGCGAATATGCGTCAATGCGCTCCCTGCTTCTGCCACCCATCTCCCGCCTCAGATCGGGATCTTCCGCAAGCTTCGTCATCTCGGAAGCAAGTTTTGACACCGCACCGGGCGACACCACGAATCCGTTCCACCCGTCACGCACCAGATCCGCCGCACACCCCGCGACATCGCTGACAATAACGGGCAAAGCACAAGCCATGGCTTCGTTCACCACAAGTCCCCATGGATCGGAGAGGGTCGGAAAAATGAATGCGTCCGCCAACGCGTAAATCTCCGCCAACTCTTCCCGGTGCACGAAACCGCGAAACTGGATCGACCCTATCTCGATTTGCGAGGCTCGTTCCGCCAATGCATCATGATCGGAACCTTCGCCAACTAACAACAACCCAACTTGTGAACGAATCTCTGATTTCACCCGAGCATAAGCGTCGAACAATTCAAAAACTCCTTTATCTCTCACCAGCCGGCCGACATAAAGAAAATATCTGGGAGGAAGGCCGTGTCGCGCCCGCACTTTCGCCTCATCGCTGCGCGTGTCCTCAGCCAATTTGGAATAGAACGAATTGTCCACCGCGTTCGGCGCAATGAAGATTCGATCTTCAGGAATGCCCCTTGCACTCAAGTAATTCTGCGATGATTTACCGGGGACGACAAAGGCCGCGCACATTCCGATAAAGCGCTTCTTCAAGAACTCGATGATCGAATATCTTCGACGGCGATCAAACGCCGTGCTCTCGGACCAAAGCAGCAGCGGCACTCCATGCCCCTTCGCCCAATTGGCAGCTCGCCAGGAGGCCAGATAGTTGTATCCGCCGCACAAAACAACATCGGGCTGGATCCGGTTCAGAGCCGAACGAACTCCTCGATTTAGCAGCAGATTATATCCAGCAATCCGTCGTCGCCAGGACGGGAGCACTTCGTACTGAAATCTGATTTCGTCCTTGTAAACCCGCCACTGGCGGATGGTTGGATCATTCTCCGAGAGAAAAATGATATGCAATTCGATTTCCGGTCGTTGCGCCAGCGCGTTGAAGACGGGAATTCGATAAGGCGCGATAATCTCGGTTAGGATCACCAGCCGGCGAGTCAAGCGATAGACTCCTGGCGCACGCGCTAAACCCTCCCGTGTGCCGATACCAGCCTGGTGAAAATTGTTTCCCATTCACGAGTAATCAAATTCCAACTGAAGCGCGCCACATGCGAATGCGCGGCTCGGCCCATCTGGCGGCGCAAGTCCGTGTCCGATAACAGGCGGTCCAAACACACCATCATCCCCGCGTCGTCACCGGCGAGGAAGCCCGTGCTTCCATCAATTACCGATTCAGGTTGATAGTCCCTGCGTGCGACAACCGGTAAACCGCTAGCTGCCGCTTCCATTAGGACTCTGGGCGAGCCTTCCCAGCGTGACGGAAACATAAAAATATCTGCTTTGCGGTATTCCTCGCGGATCCCCTCCCGGCCCAGAGTCCCCAGCATTCTGACATTGGGAAGATCTTGTGCACGGCTGCGCAATTCCTGAGCAAGGACGCCGTCTCCGACCAGAATAAAATCCGATTGGGGACAGCGCTGCGCCGCATCCAAAACTACATGCGGCCCCTTGAACGCGCGTAAAGCTCCCACAAATAACACGTGGGGCCTAGGATTTGCAGGCCGATTCCAGTTGGGCGCAAAAAATTCGGTATCCACTCCGGTCGGAACAATCTCGCTTTGCAATCCATAGTTGGCTTCGAGACTTCGCTTCACGTTCGCGGAGTTGCTGAACAAATAATCGCAGCGCAGAACAGTCTGCTCAAAGAGGCGAATCGTTTTTGGAGTGATTGTCTCATCCTGCCAGTCGGTCTGCGACTCGATTGTACCCACGCTCACGCATTCGCCTCGCCCCAGCGATCGGAGCTTGAAGTACCAGCGGCTCGCCGGCGACGCCTTCAAGTAGAAAAGAACATCCTGTCCTGCGAATAAGAAGCGGCGTAACAGAGGCACCGTCCTCAGGCGTTGTGGAAGCTGAATTAACCGTGTATTCGGCCGTGCCAGAATTTTCGCATCGGCACCGCCTTGCACAAACATTGTGACGCAGAAGCGAGATGGGTCCAGTCTCGCCACAATCTCCCGCGCATTAATCATCTGTGCGTTCGTGAAGTCCGCATCCGCGAAAGAATCGACCAGAATGTAGATCGTCCTCATCTCAACCGATCAACCTGCACGGCTCGCGTCTACATGGAAGGAGGCGTCCCCGCTCGCCTCAAGCCGATCATTGCCAGGAGGCAGCCCGATCTCGCGCAGGCGAGTTCGCAAGTAAGCATCAGAGTTGCGTGGTCGAGCAGAATTTGTCAGATGTTCGAGCGCCGCCTCAAGCAACCGCCGCCGCTCCAGATTTCCGCGCTCGAATGCTAGCGGTGAATTTTCTCCGGGATCGGATTCAAGATCGAAAAGATGCTCCGTGCCCGCATCGAAATTCAACACCAATTTGTATCGCGCCTCGCGAACCGCCAGCAGGCGCGGCTTTCGGCGCTGTTCGCCGCTATACGGATTGGTGCAGCCGGCTACGCACTCCGTGATCGCCGGCTTGCTCCACCCCGCTCCATCCCGCATGTGAGTCCAATAGTTCTCGCCCTGAAATTCTCCGGGTATCTGCAAACCGGCCGCAGCCAGCAGAGTTGGCGCAAGGTGAATCATGCTGAACGGATTCGAACAAACTTGCTTTTTCCGAGAGCCCGGAACACGAATCAACAGCGGAACATGAATCAACTCTTCGCCCAACGCGGGCGCATGATAGCGGCTGCCATGCTCGAGAAAAGCCTCCCCGTGATCCGCCGTTACGGCGAAAATGCAATTCTCCCAAAGGCCGGTCCGACGCAAAGTCTCCGTCAGCTTTGACAACTGCGCATCCACCCAACTAATGCCCGCGTCGTACAAACACACAATTTCGTCGCGAAACCGGCGAAGGCGTTCGCTCCCAATGTCAAACCGATTCCACGATGCATTCAAGTAGCTGGCACGAGAAGCTTCCGGCTTCGGCATTCCTAAAATCGTCAACCCTTCTTCGGTCGGATAATAAGGAGCATGCGGATCCATGAAATGAAGCCACAAAAAGAAAGGCTGGCCTGCTATGGCACTCAGCCACGCTTCGGCCTTCGCCACGAGCACATCAGCGGCCGGGAAACGGCGCAACTCATCGAGAGACCTGGGGTCCGACGCGGCCCAGCGCTGGCAGTACTGAAAGTACAACTCGTCATATGCCGCCCCCATCCCGGGAATCTTGTGACTGACTTCCGCCAGAGTACGATTTAAGTTTCCTAGCCAATTGTTTCCAGTGGATGGGTCAATGTCGAAGTTCTTGGACGCCGAGTCGTCGTTCACCAGATCGCAGAATGTGTCGAACCCGCAATCGTACCCGAACTGAGCCCCGAGATATGGATTGCCCGCGCCGAAAAATGCCGTGGCATACCCACCTTCCCGGAAAACCGACGCTAGAGTCGTTTCCCCAACGGCAAGGCCCCGCACCTCGCGACCCAGACTCAGCGGATAGCGAGAGGCGAGAATCGCGGGGAATGAATAGTACGTTGGAACACCGGCCACAATCGCGGCAGGAAAAACAAAACTCTCGCCCGCCAAACCATCCAGGAAACGAGTCGTCGGTCGCCGGTAACCCATAAACCCGCAATGATCCGCGCGCAGGCAGTCGACGGTAACCAGGATCACCGATTTATTTTCTGCCATCGTTTATGCCCCGCTTCGTTACCCGCACGCTTACCGTAGACTGCGCCGATTCAAACCTTCCAGTTTCAACCAGGCTGTAGAGATCTTCATCACGAACATACAGAAGATCCGGATATTTTGCCTCCAGTGCGCTGAGAAACTCGTCGAGTAATTTCAGCGTAGGCGCGCGAAAATCCTTGAGCATCGATTGAAAGTTGATCGAGTGAACCGAAATGATCGCAGGAACTCCGCGCGCAAAACTATTCTCCACGGAGCGCAAACATCCATCCACAGAAAATTCATCTCCGGCGGAAGGCTCGAAATCTACCGTGCGGTAGAGATGCAACAAGTTTTGCCCTCCGCCATTCCGGTCGCGATTGGTTTCAAAGTGCGGCGCTCTGGCGCTCGGCCCGTTCTGCGCGACTCGCACCCCATGCCTCGCCCACACCGCATGCGTGTTCTTATCGGCACGGTAGCCCGGAGCGCATGCCGACTGCGGCGGCTTCGAAAACAGCTTTGTAAAAATAGTTACGGCTTCGCTTATCAACCGCTCTTGTACCTCAGATTTCAAAAAAACTTCGCGTCCATTCTTAGTGATATCTGAATATTCAAACCCTACCCACGGCATGCGCCAGTGAATATATGGAACGCCAGCCCTCCAGAAAGTTCGCAGCAACGCGCCTCGATCTCCGGGGTCACGCAAGTACCGCTCGACGGCGCCTCGGCAGAAGTGCGTTGTACCGTGCAGAGCCGGCGACAGCACACCGGCGCCAATGCCAGTGTGATAGGCGTCTAAAAGCCCCGGACGATTCCAATCCTCTGGAAGACCTTCGTTCAAGGGACGAAGATAGACTTGCCGAAAATTGTCGGCGCGCACCCGCGAGAAATCCACATTAGCCAGAAGGAAATTCATCCCCAGACATGCGGGTCGCCCCGTCGAATCGCGGTGCCGCAGCAGCAGCGCTGTGATCGCTTCCACATCCTCGGCAGTTTCGAGACTATAAAAATCGTAATTGCGCTCACCGAGATGAACGCCCGCAGCCTTCAATTCTTCCCAGCCCTCCCGATCTCGCACGCCCACCCGCGCCCAGTCGTCGCTCTGAAAAACAACCAATGGACGGCCGAACGCGAAAGCATCCGAAGTGAGAAGTGCGCGACGTTGCTGCCAGGCTGTACCAAGAAAATTCCGCATGCGTTCGAGTCAACACCGACCGGATTGTTACAAGCTGACTGATCTGGCTCGCAGTTCCTTATGCCTGATCACTTTCTCGCCAGCACGCTATAGTTGACGGCAAACTGCTGGTTACGACGCCCAGATATCGCTTCCGCGAGCGCGCCGGTTAAGTTCATAAGTGGCGCCACCGTTCGCCGGTAAATGAATCGCGCGGCCGGATAACGCGCAAACGTGTCAAGGCAGGTATTCACCGTGCGGAAGAGTCCAGCTACGCTGCTTCCTTCGGCAACAATCTCCACCCGTGCGAAATCGCTGAGTAGATACCGGATGCCCGCCGGTAGAAAGCGCCAGAATTCCTCAGCCGCGTCGATCGGACCAGCGCTCGGCACGCTGAGCAGTAATACCCCATCAGGCTTCAGTACGCGATGTATCTCAGCAAATATCAAGGATGGCTGAACTACATATTCGAGCACCTGAGTGCAAATCACAAGGTCAAATTTTGCATTGCCCACAGGAATATATTCGCCGCGCGCCACCGCATTCACTAGCGGAGTGACTCTCACATCCAGCGCAACATAGCGGTGGATGCGATGCTCTATCAAACTACGATAAGGTTGAATCCGCCCTCCGACGTCCAGCACTTCAAGTTGATTGGAAGGAAGCTGCGCCAGCCAGCGCTTAAAGATGATGCGCCGCTCCCTCAGCACCAGCCAGTTAGGGTTTGTAAGCGAAGGCAACAACCGGTCCCGGCCCTGCTGCGTAACTTCCTTCAGAGTCGGAAACTCATCCATTGCCTGGAATCCATCGCTTGACATCCATTGCTCAAAGTTCACGCTGAAAAGATAGCCAATTCCGTTGTTGCATTTCCATCTCTAGAATTCAGCGCCCGTTCACAAGTAGCCTAGATCTTTAAGTCTCTGCTCGACCGCCGCCCGCTCCGCTTGATCCATTTCGACCGTGTCGCCACGCACCAGTTCCCGCATCACAAAGGTCACTAACTCATCGAGGCTCGCGAACCTTCCGCCGAATTTTTTTTCCGCCGCAGCACACAAATCTTCGGGGAGCCGTATTTCACGCATCTCGTTCATGACTGCCGGCGCTTTTTCATCTTCCAATCACTCCACAAACGCGCGTCCAAACCGCATCGGCAATCAGGCGGTCATCGGCATCCAATCCAAGGATCAGCGCCGATACGGAAAATGCGGCGTAAGCCAACCCTAGCCCCACGACCGGATTCACC
>Ga0302320_10020696_pt1 | contig 13096 bp, 1 predicted proteins | sample Bog_T0_3_FD_202130 | JGI IMG/M metagenome (GOLD analysis project Ga0302320, IMG submission 202130) | Peat permafrost microbial communities from Stordalen Mire near Abisko, Sweden - Bog_T0_3 | ecosystem: Environmental > Terrestrial > Soil > Wetlands > Peat | place: Sweden: Abisko, Stordalen Mire...
TTGGGGAGCGTCAGGTGTTGTCAGCCAGCCGGCACCGATTCCGATCCCGTCACCAACCCCCTATGCCATCACGGTACAGGACGGCAATTCCCGGGTCTGGCAACAGACGGTCTATGCACAATCATCCTCTGGTGGTGTTATCACCAATATCCATAGCTATACAGAACTCGCTTCCGGATTGAACCACTTGGTAAATGGAAAATATGTGGAATCCAAGGAGTGGATTGATATTTTGCCCAACGGTACGGCGGTGGCGACCAATGGCCAGCATCAAGCCTATTTCCCCGGTGACATTTATACAGGCCAGATCGAATTGGTCACTCCGGACGGCCTGCAACTAAACAGCCGGCCGTTGGGATTGAGCTACTTTGACGGCACGAACACGGTGATGATCGCCGAACTGACCAATTCCGTCGGCCAGGTGGCTGGGGACAATCAAGTCATCTACCCAAATGCCTTCAGCGGCATTGCGGCTGATCTACTCTACACCTACACGAAATCGGGCTTTGAACAGGACATCGTCCTGAAGGCGCAACCGCCAACGCCGGAGTTATTGGGATTAAACCCCGCCACCTCAAGAATCCAAATTTTAACAGAATTCTTTTCACCGCCACAACCGAGCATTCAATCAACGGCTCTGCCGCCGCAGGCCGGCGTGTCCCTGACCGATCAAAGCCTGGGTTTTGGAGCGATGCAGATGATTCAGGGGCGGGCATTCCTGATGGGGCAGAATGCAAATGCTGCCGGGGCATTGGTGAGCAAACATTGGTATTTGGTGCTGGGACGGCAAATCCTGATCGAAGAAGTGCCGGTGGATGCGATTCTGCAAGGGTTGGCGGCTTTACCCCAGACAGCGATGCAAACTGGCAAGAATTCGCACACGGTTTCCAAGCAACTGATTTTGCCGCCGCAACGGCTGGTAAATAACAACACCTCCAAAACCATGCTACTGGCCCGAGCGTCAGCTCCGACCCAAGGCTTTGTGCTGGATTATCAAACGGTCATCGGCACGTTTACCAACTACACTTTTCAAGGGGACACAACTTATTACATCAGCGGGGCCGTGAGTCTTTCTGGCACAAACAACATTCTGGAAGGCGGGGCGGTATTGAAGCTTGGGACCAACTCCAGCGCCGGAATTACCGTAGCCGGCGTGATCAATTGCCAGACATCCCCCTACCGGCCGGCCATTTTTACGGGCATTGATGATAATTCTGTCGGTCAAACCATTACGAACAGTACTGGGAATCCTACCGGCAAAAATTATGGGTATGCGGGATTAAGCCTTCCGGCCAATCCCACCCCCATTCACGACCTGCGGATGTCCTACATGAACATCGGCATATCGCACAACGGTGTCACCAACACCTTCTGCAATGTCCAATTCGTCAATTGTTATTACTGCATTTTTTACTCTGGCAGTTGGACAGACACGATATTGGAAAATGCGCTGATGACGGGAGGCGGCTATGGCATTTATGAGATTGCCGGGGGACCTGGAACGGTTTCGGGCGTGAACTGCACCTTCGACAACATTCACTACGGACTGGCCAATACGGGGACCCTAGCCATGACCAACTGCCTGGTGACGGTTAACACCAACCTTTGCAGCATCGTTGGCGTGGACAATGTGGTTTCATCATACGGCATCGGCTTTCAAAACGTTGGTGCCGGTGCGTACTATCTGGCCACCAACACCTACCAAAATCAAGGCACGACCAACATTGATCCGACTTTGCTGGCTGCCCTGAAGCAGAAAACCACCTATCCACCGCTGTTGCTGACAAATCTCACGCTGACCAACACGACGGTTCTAACTGCCGTAATCCAGCGGGACACAGAATCTCCCGGCCCGGACCTGGGTTATCATTACGATCCGATTGATTATCTGGTCAGCAACGTGAACGTTTCGGCCACCTTGGTTCTGACCAACGGGGTGGCGCTGGGATTGATGGGCTCAACCTCATTATCCCTCCAGAGCGGCGGCAATCTTTACAGTCAGGGGACGCCCCTGACCCTGAACCAGCTGGTCAATTATGCGAACGTCCAGGAGCAGCCGGTGAATTTGGGCAGCGGGACGCTGGCCCAATCCGGTTCGAGTACAAACATCAATGCAAGATTCCGGTTCACGGATTTTTCGATGCCCGCCGGGGGCACGCTCACCATCTTTTATACGTTTTTTAATGACGAAATACAGTTGTCCTTTCAAGATTGCAGCCTGCACAGTTGCAGCATGGTGTGGATTAATTCATCCGGTCTGGCTAATTTGACTTGCACCAACAATCTGTTCGACCGTTGCCTTTGGCATTTTGGCACCCCAAGCGGGATGTTTGCCACCTTTTACAACAATCTGTTCCGGGGCGGTACATTTCCGTTGAGCTCAACAGGTGCCACGATTCCGTGGTATGCGCAGGACAACCTGTTTGATCAGGCCAATTTGAGCGGCAGTTCGACGGGGACCAATTATATCATTTGCTCCTACAACGGTTTCACCCTGGGCACGACCAATTCTCTGGGGGGGACGAACAACAAGACCAATCTGGTGGCGGATTATCAGCCGGGGCTGCTGGGCAATTACTATTACCCAACCAGCGGGACGAATCTGGCGACGTTGATCAACGCGGGCAGCACGAATGCCAATTTGCTGGGCCTCTATCATTACACCACCACGACCAATCAGGTGCCGGAGACCAATTCAATTGTGGATATTGGGTTTCATTATGTTGCTTTGGGCACCAACGGCAGTCCGCTGGACAGCAATGGTGACGGCATCCCGGATTATCTGGAAGATGCCAACGGGAATGGTTTGGTGGACAATGGGGAAACCAACTGGGCTATCGCGATTTTGACCCAACCCGCCAGCCTGACCGTCCAGCAGGGGACCAATGCGACCTTCAGCGTGGTGGCCGGAGGCGTTGCGCCCTTGCATTATCAATGGTATTTCAACGCCACGACCGCTCTGGCGGGCGCGACCAATGCGTCGCTCGTGCTGACCAATGTCCAGTCCACCAATGCGGGCAGCTATTCAGTGGTTGTGACCAACAGCATCACCTCCATTACCAGCGCGCCGGCATTGATGGTGGTGACGACCTTTGTCAATTTTACAAATTTCTGCGATGTCTCCTTGCTGCAAATCAATGGCAATGCGGCGGCGGTCAGCACGACCAACGATGGTTGTGTGCTGGAACTTACGCCGGCGACCACCGGCCGGGTCGGCAGCGCGTTTCTGAAAGCCCCGGTTTCATTGGCCAACAACGCCTCCTTCAGCACGTTTTTTTCATTTCGTTTGAGTAATGGGGGCGGCGGCACAAACACGGATGCCGATGCGCATGTTGGGGCTGATGGCATCGCTTTCGTCGTGCAAACCATGACCAATAACATTTACGGCGACAGCGGCGGCGGTCTGGGTTATTTGCACATCACCAACAGCCTCGGGGTTGAATTCGACACCTGGTATAACATTGAAACCAACATCGCCGACGATTTGCTTCCCAACGGACAAACCAATGCCAATGGCATGCGCGGGGATGGCAATCACGTTGCCGTTGATCTGAACGGAGCCATGAGCAATTTGGGCTCCACCCACATCACGGATGACATGAACAATTCCAACATCTGGTATGTCTGGATTGATTATGACGGCACGAACAACCTGGCGGTGCGCATCTCCGAAGTTAACAGCCGCCCGGCAAGCCCGGTGCTGACAAACGTCGTGAACCTGCTCAGCTATCTGCACACGAGCAATTCCTATGTCGGTTTCACCGGCGCGACCGGGTCATCCTACAATCAGCAGGACATTCTTTCCTGGCAGTTTGTTTCCCCGTATCAGCCGATTGGGACGAATAGTCCTCCGGTCGCGCCGGTAATCACGCAGCAGCCGCTCAACGTGACGACCAATGCGGGCGGCATTGCGACGTTCAGTGTGACCGTGAGCAACATCAGCACGCTGCCCTTGAGCTATCAGTGGCGGTTTAACACCACCAACCTTTTGACGGGCGCAACAAACGCGTCCTTGACGCTCACCAATGTTCAAACGACCAACGCGGGCAATTACTCGGTGGCGGTGACGAACGTGGCCGGGAGCGTGACCAGTTCCAACGCGGTGTTGACGGTCATCAGTTCGACGTTGACAGTCAGCTTTGCCAGTCCGACGAACAATCAACTCTTCGTCACCTCGCCAATCAATCTTTCGCTGGCCGCTGTGACGAGCGATTCCGGTGGCACCGCAACCAACGTGCAGTTCTTCAACGGAACCAACTTCCTGGGCAATGGCGTCGTGTCCAGCAACACCTGGACGCTGCTTTGGCTCAATGTCGCCGCCGGCCATTATTCCATCACGGCAAAGGCTTTTGACAATGTCGGCAATGTGGCGACCAACACCGTCAGCATCACCAACAACGCCATACCGGTCGTGAGTATTCTGACGCCCACGAATCTGCAAGCTTACTTGCAAACATCAAACGTTACGATTTCCGCCAGCGCGTTCGATCCCGATGGCACCATTGTTCAGGTTCAGCTTTATAGCGCCACCAATCTGTGGGCGACGTTCACCAGTTCTGGCACCAATAATTTCACCACGAACAATCTTGCGCCTGGTTTTTACGCCGTTATGGCCGTGGCCACGGATAATCGCGGGGCGGTCGGCTGGTCCGCCATCGTCATCTTCCAGGTCAGCTCGACCAACCTGCCGCCCTCCGTGGTGATCACGTCGCCTGCCACGAATTCCATCTTTGCCGATGGCTCGGACGTCACCATTACGGCCACGGCATCGGGGACAAACGGCAGCACGGTGACCAACGTGGAATTCTTCGCCAACGGGGCGAGTCTGGGCAGCACCGCAACCACACCCTACAGCGTCACCACCTGTTGCTGGCAGCCGGGTACCTATCAACTGGTTGCCCGGGCGACGGATAATCGTGGTGCGTGGGCGGTTTCTGTGCCGCTGCAGATTGTCATATCCGCCCCCTCGCTCATCGGCGGCAATGGATTCTGGGACCCGGGATTTCAATATCCACCTTCGGGCATTTATTATGTTTCGGCTCTAAAAGCTCACGGCTCGGATTTATATATGGGGAATTCTGATTATGGTGACCCAGCCGACGTGTGGAGATGGACGGGAACAAACTGGCTTGGTTTGGGTAATGTTGACAATGAATCAATTACGAGCCTTGCAATTGATGGTACAAATGTTTATGCCGGAGTCGCGGGTGGCTCGGGGCACGCGGCATTAGTAGCTCAATGGCCTGGTGGAATAGGGCCGAGTTGGTGGCCCGATGGCAACACAAATGTTTGGCCAGGATTGGGTAACATTCCAACTGCCCCCTTTCTTGGGACGGCGGTATATACAATAACCATGGTGGGTTCGGATATTTACATTGGTGGCGATTTTGTAACCAACTCTGAACCGCCTCCAGACTTCACACCCAGCTATATTGCCAAGTTTAACCGTTCCACCTTCGCCTGGGATCCGGTCGGGAATGGCCTGAATGGCCAGGTAAATGCAATCGCCAGCATTGGGAACAGATTATTTGTCGGCGGCTCGTTCACTTCTGCCGGTGGTGACACCAACATCAGCGGAATTGCCGAACTCGTCGGCAACGTCTGGACCAACCTGGGGGCGGGAATCGGCATAAATTCATCTGGATTGCCGGGAATCGTATATTCACTGGCAGCTTGTGGGAATAATCTGTTTGTGGGTGGTTCTTTCAACTCTGCGGGTGGCAATCCCAATGCAGTTGGGATTGCCCGGTGGGATGGCAAAACATGGTCTGATCTTCACGGCGGTCTTGTCCCAAATTCTTTTTATTCCACTCCCGGGATGGTAAACACCATCTCGGTGCGGGGTGACACCGTTTTTATCGGAGGGCAATTTAACGAGGTCGGGCTGGGGTCGGATATTGTTCCCGCTCAAAATATTGCCAAGGCCACTTGGAATGAGAATTTACAGGACTGGTCTTGGAGTGCTTTGGATGTCGGAGTGCAGGGACAAGACCCAGTGCATCAAGTATTGAGCGATAATTGGGATTCAATCGAACTACCAAGCGATTACAATGGAGATTTTGTTTCAGCCACCGCTATCGTGGAAGGCCCGACCCCCGATGCCTATGACTTGTATGTGGCGGGAATGTTTTCGCAAGTGGGTTCAAGCCAGATGGTAACCTACTACCTGGCTCGCTGGAGGGTGGGAAGCCCATATCCCACCAACGCACCCAGCGTCGTCATCACGTCACCGACCAATAACAGCACCTTTATCAATCCTACCAACATCGTCCTCGTGGCATCAGCCACCTCCGTGAATCCCGCTAATCAGGTCGGGATGGCGGTGACATTTATGGACAACGGAACACTCCTGCAATTCGGTGGCGAGGGACTAGTCAACGTCGGGTCGAACAGTTTTTCAGGTGTATGGGGCACTTGGGACTCAACGCCGTTACCACCAGGTTTCCACGCGATTACTGCGGTGGCGACCGATGCCAGCAACACTCCCAGCGTTTCCAAACCTGTTTTCATCACCATCCTCACCACGAACAACCTCAACACCGCCATTGCCAACAACGACATTTACACCGTGCTCGCCAACTCGTCTCCTGTGGCGCTGCCGGTGCTGACCAATGATTCTTCATCAGCCGGCCCGCTGTCGATCAATCAGGCCGGCATCTGGACGGCGAGCGGCGGCACGGGCCTGGGCACCGTCTCCGTCGGTTACAACGGCACATTTCTCCTTTATACACCCCTGCCAAATTATTATGGGACCAATTTATTATGGTATGGGGTCACCAATGCCGCCGGGGGTGGCGCTGAAGCGTCGGTTGAGGTTGACGTTCGCACCCTGCCCAATGTCCAAATCCTCTCGCCGAATTGCTCGACCTGCAGCTACTTCGCGCCGGTCACCAATTTGACCCTCAGCGGAACCAGTTTGGGTTACGACGCCCAGGTCACCAACATCGCTCTGTTCGTCAACGGCAGCCTCGTGGGCCAGACCAACAACCCCAATTTCTCATTCAATTGGAGCACCAACACGCCCGGCTTTTACTCCTTTCTCGCCGTGGCGACCGACACCTACGGCTACACCAACGTCTCGCTGCCGACACTGATTGATGTGCAAGCGACCAACTCCGGCGTCCCGGTGGCCGCCATCACCTCGCCAACCAACGTCCCGGCGATTATCAATGGTCTGCCCTCCTCCACCGTGACCGTCGTCAGCAATGGCCTGCTCGCGGTGACCGGCAGCGCAACTGATCCCACGCCGGGTGATGCCGTTTCCTGGCAGCTTCAGTTGCTCGACCCGGCCAATCCCAACGGGCCGCCGCTCTTCAACGTCACGCCCGGCCCGCTCAATTCCCAGGGCTTTCATGCCGGGGCCGTCACCAACGGTTCCTTCGGCACGGTGGACCTTTCCACGGTGGATAATGGTGCTTATCTCCTGACCCTGGTGGTCCGGGGCGGGGGTGGACTGGCCAGCACGAGCGTGCCCATTGCCGTCAATTCCAACCTCAAAATCGGCCAGTTCAGTTTCAGCGAACAGGACATGGTGCTGCCCGTCAGCGGCATTCCGCTCACCGTCACCCGCACCTATAGTTCCTTGAACCCGCGCTCGGCCGACTTCGGCTACGGCTGGTCGTTTGCCCTCAACAGCCTGGATGTGCAGCTTGATGAAGAACGCACCCCCGTGAGCATCGGCAGTGCGAACGCGCTTACGGCGGACACGGAAGAGGGCGATGACGGCCTGCCGCTCAACACCAGCATCCGCACCGGCGGGGGACGGGATGTCACGCTGACCCTCCCGGGCGGCAACCGCGTGACCTTTGCCTTCACGCCCAGGTTCTCGCCGGATGACATGGTGGCTCATGCCGCCTGGACGGCTCCGGCGGGCGTCACCGCCACGCTCACCCTGTTGCCTGGGAGTTCCGACGTGATCAATGTGTTGAATGCGCCGTACTGGCAGGATGGCGGAGACAACTCGGATTTCATCACCCACGATGTTCCGGGCTGGGTGTTGCAAACCCAGGACGGCACACAATATAACATCACGCGCGGGCCGGTGAACAATGTCACCTACAGCCCCAACAATGACGGCAATTATATCAACGTCCAAGTCTATGGCCCGCCCCAGCTCACCAAGATCATCCAGCGGTCAACCGACACCATTCACATTGATAATGCCGATGTTTCTTATTGGGCCGGCGACACGAACCTGACCCGCGAGATTACCTTCGACCGCGATGCCCAGAGCCGCATCACGGCGATTTACGATCCCACCGCCCAGGCGTCGGGCTCCACGCCCCTGGCTTCCGTTAAATACATTTACAATCAGGACACCGGCAACCTGCTCCAGGTGCTCAAGTTGCTGGATCGCAATGCCGGCACTTATGTCACCAACCGATATGATTACAACAACCCCCAGTTTTCGCACTACATCACCTCGATTGAAAACGGTGACGGAATCCCGGTGGCGCAGAATTTCTATGACAACAGCGGCAAGCTGATTGCCGTGCAGGATGCCAACGGCAACCAGACGCAGTTCATCCACAACCTGACCAATGATCTGGAAGTTGTCGTTGACCGGCTTTACCATACCAACACTTACGTTTACGACGTGCGCGGCAATGTGATCGCCCATACCAACGCGCTCAACCAGGTCACGACGATGGCTTATGACGCCTACAACAACAAGACCAACGAAGTCCTCTATCTAAACAGCCAGCCATATGCCACCAACAGTTATGTGTTTGATTACAGCAGCCCGCAACGGGTCAATCTGCTGCTGTCCTCAACCGATCCGCTGGGCCATACGAACGGATTCATCTACGACGGCTATGGCAATGTGCTCACCAACACCGATGCCCGGGGCAACCAGACGGTTAACACTTACGACGGTTCCGGCAATCTGACCAGCACCACGGACGCCTTGAGCAATTCAACGGTGAATTTCTTCAATGGCAGCCTGATGGTTGGCTCCCGCGACGCCTTGGGCACCGTCACAACCAATTATTACGACAGCACCAACAATCTCATCGCCACCGCCACGCTGGCTTCCGGCAGCATCTTGAGTTCAAACACCTTTGGTTACGACGTTGATGGAAATCGTCTTACCTCCACTGTCTGGCGGCATGTCGGCGCTTCCTGGGTTGGCGCAATGACCACTTGCTTTTACGACGCCCAGAATCGCGTAATTAAGACACTTAATCCCGGCGCCGGGCCGGTCCAGGTGGCGTATAACTTGATTGGCAAACAGCAGTCAACGACTGTGCAGCCAAATGTTTACACGTTGGGCAGCCCCACCAGCTACACCTATGACCTCCAAGGCCGGCTGATTCAGACAATCAATCCTGATTCAACAACGGAAACCAACGGTTATGATGCCGCTGGCAACCGCATTGCCAGCGCGGATCGTTCGACCAATGTGACAACCTACGTTTACGACGCACTTAACAGGCTCAAGCAGACGATTTACACGGACTATACCACCAACGGGACGGTTTATGATGACGTTGGCCGGGTCGTACAAACTATTGATGCGCGGGGGACGATCACCGGCTTTGCCTACGATGCGGCTGGCCGACGGCTCGCGGTGACGAATGCAATCGGAACGAGCGTTGCGAGCACCAACTTTTACACTTACGATGCCAACGGCAATCAGATCACCTTTACTGACGCCAATAATCACACAACGACGAATGTGTTCGATGTCCTGAACCGCCAGGTGCAGGTGCAATATCCCGACGGCACCAAGACCTCCATGGGCTACGATGCAGACGGACGGCGCGTGGCCGAAACGAATCAGGACGGCATCGTCACCTGGTTTGGTTACGATGGCACGGGCCGGCTGATTTCAGTGACCAATGCGGTTGGGGGTCCTGCGCAAGCAGTCACACGTTATCAATACGACGAGGCCGGCAATCAAACGGCACAAATTGACGCGCTCAACCGGATGAATACCTACGCATACGACGGCATGGGGCGTCGCATCACCCATACCATGCCCGGGAACCAATCTGAAAGTTTCGGTTACGACTTTATTGGCAATCTGATTTACAGCACCAATTTCAACGGGGTGGTCATCACGAATCAATATGACGTCATGAACCGGCTAACTAGCTCCAGTTCCGTTGGCGGGTATCAAGTGAGCTACACTTACACTCCGACGGGCCAGCGGCAGAGCATGATTGATCCGAGCGGAACGAACAGTTACGCCTACGATAATCGTGACCGGTTAACGAACAAGCTGGTGAACTGGATTGGCGGCCCCAGCGTTTCGTTGAATTACGGCTATGACGCCAATGGCAATGTGACGAATCTTTGGTCAGGCACCGCTGGCGGCGTGACCAATGTTTATCAATATGATGCGTTGAACCGGCTCACCAATGTGGTCGCCAACGGCAGCGCCGCCGCCGGTTACAACTTTGATTTGGCTGGCAATTTGCAGGCGTTGCGCTACGGCAACGGCGTGACGAATCTCTACCAGTATGATTCGCTGAACCGACTGACCAACTCGGTTTGGAAACTGACCACGACCCCGCTGGCCAGTTTCTATTATCAAGTGGGATTGACCGGAAACCGGACAAACGTCATCGAAACGGTCAACACCACAGGTCGGACCAATGCCTGGAATTATGATCCGCTTTACCGGCTAACAAATGAAACCATTAAAGTGAGCGCTGGCAGCAGCAGCCTTGGTTACGGTTATGACCCAGTTGGCAACCGGACGAACCGCACGATGACCGGCAGTCTGAGTCTCACCAACCAGTCCTTCACCTTCAATACCAATGATTGGTTGAGCAGCGATACCTATGACAATAATGGAAACACGACGGTATCCGGCGCGAATAGCTATCTATATGATGTGGAGAATCATTTGACCAACTTCAACAGCGGAACGGTGTTGATTGGTTACGACGGTGATGGAAACCGTGTAAAGAAAACAAAAAGTGGAACGACAACTTATTATCTGATTGATGATCGGAATCCGAGCGGGTGTGCACAGGTGGTCGAAGAGTATCAGGGTTCTAGTTTAAGCCGGATATACAACTACGGGCTGAATTTGATTAGTCAGCGAGTGCCCAGCAACAGCACGAACTACTTTATTTACGATGGGCACGGTTCCACGCGGGTTTTAACCGATGCGGGGGGGAATGTTGCTAATGCTTTTGCGTATGACGCCTATGGGACGTTGATCGCATCCAATACAACGCCTCAAACGGCTTATCTCTACAATTGCCAGCAATGGGATACCGATTTTGGTTCTTATTATCTTCGCGAGAGAACATACAATCCAGGCACAGGAAGATTCCCAACCTCTGACTCGTATGAAGGTGACAACGAAGATCCGCTGTCGCTTCATAAATACCTCTATTGCCAGGCAGACCCCGTTAATGGAACTGATCCCAGTGGACATGATGATCTAGCCTCACTTTCAATCAGTGAGAGTATCGGGGCGAGTCTGGACTCGGTGTATAACGGCGGAGTTATCATTGCCGGGAACGCGCTTCAAGGGACAATCATGGGAATCCAGAATGGCGAAAGCGCCAACCAAATTTTGGCCAACTACACCATCGGCACGGCTGCTGGCTTTGCAGGCGGCTTTTTGCTTGGAAAAGTTATCGGCACGGTTGACGAAGCAATTTTTGGTAGTGAAGCGGAATTTACTGGTTCTGTAACACCTGAGGCAAGAACCGCCGTTCAGGAGACAGAGCAAAGTGCAGTTGAAGCGGCGAGACAAAGCCAGTTATACTTCATTGGTAAGAATTGGGGTCAGGGAGTTGATTTGATGCTTCCCATAGATTTGGAAGAGGGTGGCTATCTATTCTCAACGAAAGCACCAAGCGAGATAGCACATGGATTGTGGGCAACCGATGATGTTGGTCTGAGCATGGCTGAAGGTAGTGCTAGTGCCTATAGCCGCGGCGTGCAAATTCCACCGGGAAACAAAACGATCTATGCTTACAAAATCAAACAGCGCACTTCTGGTGCATTTGGGTATGCTCGTGCGAATGCGGGAGACCAAGGAGTAAACGGTCCAGGCGGTTTTCCTCAATACTACATCCGGCAACAGGACATTGGGAATCTCGAACCCGCAGGAAAATTCCAATTTCCCAAGTGATGATTCGAGCGGATAAAGGTGAGTTCAAGCTGGATGACTACAATCTCGTCATCAACCCTGAACTATCATTAGCTGCGTTTCGTGCGGGAGACATCCCGATTTCAGAAAAATGGGATGAAAGGAAACATTCAGCTATCTATCGCTTCAGAGGCTGTATTGATAGAATGCCAGCCATGTTTTGGATTACTTTCGCATCCGAAAAACTTTGCCTCCTTCGTTTTTGGGAAGATGTCGTTCTTTATGACCAAAAGGCAATAGACCAGGAGATTTTCGCGGCCACAAAAATGGGGCATGACGCTTATCTAGCCACACGCGACAAATGGAGCAAATTCACGTCTCAAATTCGAGCTCAACAGCAACAACGACATGACGCTTGGCTTGAAAAGGTGATTGGCGTTCCGCCACCCTATGAATACGACAATTGGGGTGAGATAATTTCGTTGATTGACCCGCGTGACGGGCCTGCGGAAATCCTAGTGCGATTCAAATACGCTTTTGGAGAAGATGTTGATCTCAAAACTTACTTTGAGAATCGGCGTGAGCAGGAACACCGGCTTGCGATGAATCCTCCAAAGCCGCTGGTTCCAGGTCAACTTCCGCCGGGTTTTAGTCGCAAGATTTGAAGCATAAGTGCGTAACGCGCGGCCATTTTTCAGCACGGACGCCCTACTCCTAACGGGGATTGAGGATTTTTCCACCGGTCGCGGCAACGCGCGTGACACATTAGGTGACAACGCCCCGGCAACGCAGACGGCAACGCGGCGACACAGCGTGCGACACAGCGTTGACAACGTGGACGGCGCACAAAAACCGCGTGAACATCCGGCGATTTTCCCGCAAGAATCCAGCGGGCAATTTTACCATTTAGGTGTTACCGATTTAATTGGCGTCATATTTTTTGCCGAACTGGCATCATAGCGATTTGAGGCGATTTGCCGAGCTGGCGTCCACATTTGCGGCCAAATTACCGCGTTGCGATCATAGCGTTGTGACGCG
>Ga0302320_10020697_pt1 | contig 13096 bp, 8 predicted proteins | sample Bog_T0_3_FD_202130 | JGI IMG/M metagenome (GOLD analysis project Ga0302320, IMG submission 202130) | Peat permafrost microbial communities from Stordalen Mire near Abisko, Sweden - Bog_T0_3 | ecosystem: Environmental > Terrestrial > Soil > Wetlands > Peat | place: Sweden: Abisko, Stordalen Mire...
GTAGCAATACCTGTTGATACTTTCTTCTGTCATGCCATAAAGAATTTTTGTGTAATGGAGTTGCGGGGAAATTTCCATAAATGCGGTGATAAACTGTCCCATCCTCATTTTCTCACCTGGAACAAGATTGAAACAGTTACTCCGGATTATCATCGTCCTGAATTTTTTGGGAATATCAAATTACAGTAGGTATGAAAAATATATTATTAGTTTAAACAAAATCAAATTTATTAAAATAAAAATTAAACAGAAGCAATATGAAAAATTTATTATTAATCATTTGTGCATCACTTATTATAGTATGCTTTTCCGGTTGCGAAAATAGAAAGGAAATTAGTATTATTCCAAAACCGGAAAAGTTAGTTATGCAATCGGGAACTTTTTTAATGACCAATCCTGTGAAGGTATTTGTCAATTCTGATGAATTACAGGATATCGGGAAATACATTTCCGGGCTGGTTAAATCGTCAACCGGATTTGATGTAATAGTTGAGAAGGCTGATTCTGCAAAAGAAAAAGGGATTTATTTGTTTTTAAAAAATATATCTTCTCAGGTGGAAGGATATACGCTTGACGCATCAACAGATCATGTTGTAATTAAAGCCAATCAGGCTGCAGGAATTTTTTATGGCGTTCAGACTTTGTTGCAGTTATTACCGGCTGAGATTTTCAGCCCGGTTAAGATGGAGAAAGAATGGGTAATTCCATGTGTTCAGATTGATGATTATCCACGTTTTGGATGGAGAGGTGTTCATCTTGATGTGGCCCGTCATTTCTACCCGGTTGATTTTATTAAAAAATTTATTGATATTCTTGCTATTCACAAGATAAATGTGATGCATTGGCATCTGGTAGATGATCAGGGTTGGAGAATTGAAATTAAAAAATATCCCAAACTGACTGACATAGGCGCATGGCGTGTTGACGACAGTCTTCCTTTTCACTATGACCAGGAGATTACAAATGATCCGTCCAAAAAATTATATGGTGGATTTTATACCCAGGAGCAAATTAAAGAAATTGTTGCATATGCTAAAGATCGTTTCATTACGATTATTCCCGAGATAGAAATGCCAGGACATTGTATGGCAGTTAACGCAGCCTATCCTGAACTTTTTTGCTCCGGTAAACCGTATAAAAAGCCGGAAAATATTGTCTTTGAATTTACGGATCCTTATTGTGTGGGCAATGAAAAAACATTTGAGTTCCTTGAAAATGTTTTAAATGAAATAATGGATTTATTTCCATCAGAATACATTCATGTCGGAGGTGATGAGTGTAAGAAAACACCCTGGTCAGCATGTAAAAAATGCAGGGCAAGGATGAAAAATGAAAAACTCTCCAACGTTGAAGAACTCCAGAGCTATTTTATTAAAAGAATTGAGAAATATATAGTTTCGAAAGGAAGAAAGGTAATTGGTTGGGATGAAATTCTTGAAGGTGGCCTAGCTCCCGAAGCTACGGTTATGTCATGGCGTGGCGAAGCCGGTGGAATTGAAGCTGCAAAACAATCACACGATGTAATTATGGTACCTTCCAATGTTCTGTACCTTGATTCCTATCAGTTTAATCGGACCATGGAAGATCAGACCCAAAATATGGTTAACACCATTTCAAAAATATATAATTATAATCCTGTGCCAAAAGAATTATCAGTTGAACAAAGTAAACATGTTATCGGCGTTCAGGCATGTCTTTGGTCTGAATATATGAACACTTCACAGGATGTGTTGATTAAACTGATTCCCCGTATCAGCGCTTTATCTGAAATAGCATGGTCTTCAAATGAAAATAAATCAGTTGATAATTTTTTACTGAGGATGGAAAAACAATTTAATCGTTATAGTGCATTAAAACTTGATTTCTTTGTTGAACCGCCAAGCGGGATGGAAAAGGAAAATGTATATCTGGATAAAGCCATAGTGACTCTTCGCAATACGTATCCATTTGTTCAGATCAGGTATACCACTGATGGTACAGATCCGAATGAGACTTCTCCTTTATTTAGAAAGACTCTCAAAATTGATCAGAATATAACTTTAAAAGCCCGTTCCATATTTCCCGGTGGCTATATGAGTAAAATTATCACCGGAACTTATGAAAAACAACTCCCGGCTGATGCTGTAAAATTATCGCGGGAACCTAAGCCCGGCTTAAATTATCATTATTTTGAAGGAGCAATCAACACGCTTAAAGATTTTAATAAAATGAAAGAAATAAGCGCGGATACTATTACAGCGATAAATCTGTCTCCCGCTAAAGTAAAAGAAAATTTTGGTTTTACCTTCGATGGTTATGTCAAGCTTCCGGTTGATAGCATTTATACCTTTGTTCTGGCTTCGGATGATGGCAGCAAATTGACCATTGATGATAAAATGATTATAGATAATGATGGGGTACACGGTGCCGGGGAAATAAGGAAACAATTGGCTCTCCAGTCCGGATATCACAAAATTGATGTTCAGTATTTTCAGGCTTTATATGGGGCTGCGCTGAAATTATACATCACAGGACCCGGTTTGGAAAAACAGGAGATACCCGGGAAAATGTTCTTTCATTAAAAACAGCTAAAATTCCGTATTTCTTTGGAACTCTCAACATTATATAACGCTCATCATCATTTTGAAAAGATTGTAGAAAAATTGCAAAAGCAATTATCCTGCCGGATCGGGCTGAAAGGTTTAACCGGCAGTGCCAGTTCCGTTTTTGCTGCCAATGTAATAAATAAAAGTAATCAGATTAACTTATTTATTCTTAATGATAAAGAAGAAGCTGCTTATTTTGCCAGTGATCTGATTACAATCAATGGAGAAGATACGGTACAAATGTTCCCATCATCTTTCAAGCGTTCAATACAATATAATCAGCCCGATCAGGCTAATATTATTTTAAGGACAGAAACTTTTAACAGGATTAATAATTTTTTTAATGATAAACAACCCTTTTCAATTGTCACATATCCTGAAGCTCTGGTTGAAAAAGTTGTTTCGAGAGATCAATTAATAAAAAGCACGCTTCATATTCACAAAAATGAAAAAATTTCCATTCAGTTTGTTAAAGAGGTTTTACAGGAATATCAGTTTGATCTTACTGAATTCGTGTATGAGCCTGGTCAGTACTCAATAAGAGGGAGCATTGTTGATATTTTTTCGTATTCATCTGATCTGCCCTACCGGATTGATTTCTTTGGTGATGAAGTTGAATCTATTCGTTCCTTTGAAATTGAAAGTCAGTTATCGAAAGAAAAAAAGGAAATCGTGTCAATTATTCCTAATGTTCTTCAATATAATAAAGAAACCGGGAAGATTTCTTTTATGGATTATATTCCTTCCGGGACTGTTATCTGGTCGGGTAATATGAAATATTTTATCGATAAAGTAGATTTGATTCATCAGGCAGCAGACAATGACGACAGGGACAACGAGATAATTAATTCATACGGATTGTCAGCCTCATTAAGTAAGTTTAGTGTTGTAGAATATGGATTGTCAGATTATTTTGCTGACAGTATTTTTTTTGAATTTTACACAATTCCCCAACCTGTATTCAATAAAAATTTTGAATTATTAGTTAACAATCTTTCTGAAAACAGGACCCTCGGCTACAAAAATTATATTCTGACGGAGAATCCAAAGCAGGCTGAACGGCTACAGCAGATTGTTCACGATTTGTATAAAGAAAGTCTTTTTACACCGTTATTACAGACTATACATGAAGGGTTTGTTGATAAAGATCTGGGAATCTGTTTTTATACCGATCATCAGATTTTTGAAAGGTATCATAAATTTAAAGCCAAAAAAGGGTATTTAAAAAATGAATCAATTTCCATCAATGAATTACGCAATTTACAGCCTGGCGATTACATTGTTCACATTGATCATGGGATAGGAAAGTTCGGTGGGCTTGAAAAAATACATATAAACGGGAGAGAACAGGAAGCGATAAAATTAGTATATCAGGATATGGATACTTTGTATGTGAGTATTCATTCTCTGCATCGCATTTCAAAATATAAAGGAAAAGATGGTTCAGAACCTAAAATATACAAATTAGGTAGCGGGGCATGGCAGAAACTAAAGGATAATACCAAAAGGAAAGTTAAAGACATTGCCAAAGATCTTATTGCTTTGTATGCGAAACGCATGTCAAGTGAAGGTTTTAGATTTTCGCAGGATACATACATGCAGCAGGAGCTGGAAGCTTCTTTTATTTATGAGGATACACCTGATCAGGAAAAGGCTACGAAAGCTGTAAAATCGGCTATGGAATCAGAACATCCGATGGATATGCTTGTTTGTGGCGATGTGGGGTATGGTAAAACTGAAGTTGCCATACGTGCTGCTTTTAAAGCTGTAGCAGATAACAAACAGGTTGCAGTACTCGTCCCAACTACAATACTCGCGCTTCAGCATTACAACACTTTTAAAGACAGGTTAAGAAATTTCCCCTGTAATATTGATTATATAAGCAGATTGAAAAGTGTCAAACAGGTAAAGGAATCTCTGAAAAAACTGGAAGAAGGAAAAACAGATATTATTATTGGCACGCATAAGTTGGTTGGAAGTCAGGTGAAGTTTAAGGATATGGGATTACTGATTATTGATGAAGAACAGAAATTCGGAGTAGCGGTGAAAGAAAAATTGAAAAATTTTAAAATCAACGTGGATACTCTCACTCTAACAGCTACACCCATTCCCAGGACTTTACAATTTTCTCTCATGGGAGCGCGTGATCTTAGTATTATCAATACCCCTCCGCCGAACAGGCACCCGATACAAACAGAAATACATTCTTTTAATGAAGATATCATCCGTGAAGCTATCGAATATGAAATTTCAAGAGGAGGTCAGGTGTTTTTTATTCATAACCGTGTTCAGAATATTTATGAAGTTGAACTTTTGTTGCGGAAAATATGTAAAAATATAAAAATAGTAGTTGTCCACGGACAGATGGAAGGAGAGAAGCTGGAAAAAACCATTCTTGATTTTATCAATGGGGATATTGACCTTCTCATTGCAACAAATATAATAGAAAATGGATTGGATATACCCAATGCGAATACAATCATTATTAATAATGCTCAAAATTTCGGTTTGAGCGATTTGCATCAGTTAAGAGGACGTGTAGGAAGATCCAACAGGAAAGCGTTTTGTTACCTGCTTGCGCCACCCTTAGCAGTTTTAACCTCTGAGGCCAGAAGACGTTTAAAGGCAATAGAAGATTATTCTGATTTAAGCAGCGGTTTTAATATAGCCATGCAGGATCTTGATATCAGAGGAGCTGGAAATATGCTCGGTGGAGAGCAAAGCGGATTTATTGCCGATATTGGATTTGAAGCTTATCAGCGTATTCTTAATGAGACCATTCAGGAATTAAAGGAAAATGAATATAAAGATTTATTTTTTAATGAACAACAGGAGAAAGATCAAACACGAACTACTCTTGGGATGCATTCTTACGTTTCCGATTGCCAGATTGATACAGATCTGGGAATACTTTTCCCGGATGAATATATCAATAATATTTCCGAACGTACACGTTTATACAGAGAGTTGGATAATATGGACAATGAAGAAAAATTAAATACATTTAAGTCCATGTTGATTGACCGTTTCGGCCCTTTACCAAAGCAGGCAGAAGAATTATTACAGGTTTTACAGTTGCGGTGGAAAGCGATTGAAATGGGTATCGAAAAGATTATTCTTAAAAATGATAAAATGATCGTATATTTCGTCTCCAATCAGATGTCTCCTTTTTATCAGTCAGGTTTGTTTATGAAAATGATTTCAGAAATTCAGAAACATGCTGAGTTATTTAAAATGAAAGAAGCAAAAGACAGACTGAGCATGAGTGTTGAGAAGATAAAAAGTATTTCTGATGCGCTGAAAATACTTAAGAAGCTGGAAGGAGAAAAATAACATGAATATCCTTATTGATATTGGAAATACAGTAGTTAAAATTTCATTCGTGGAGTCAACTGTTATTTCAGATCCGATTATCGTGGAACAACTCACGTTATCATATTTGCAATCAATTATTTCTCAGATGAAAATAAAGAGCGGTATCCTTTCATCTGTGAAAAATATTGATAAGAAAGTAATCCGATTTTTAGAAACTAAATTAAACCCATTTATAGTATTAAATCCATCAACAAGGATCCCCATTGAGAATTTATATCGTTCGCCTCAAACACTCGGAAACGATCGTATTTCAGCGGCAGTTGGCGCCAATTTATTATTTCCGGATACCAATCTGCTACTATTTGATTTTGGAACAGCAATCACTATTGATTGTGTTAATTCCGGAAATCAATATACAGGCGGCAGTATTTCGCCCGGCTTACATACCAGGTTTAAAGCATTGCATACATTTACGGATCAGTTGCCATTACTTGATAAAAGCGGGAAAGAAAACGAAATGTTTGGTAAAACGACAGAAGAAGCTATAATATCAGGAGTTCAGAATGGTATTGTATATGAAATTGAAGGATATATCAGGGAGTTTAAAAATAAATTTAACAAATTTAATGTTATATTTACAGGGGGAGATGCTTTATTCTTTGAGAAGAAAATTAAAAGTAGCATCTTTGTTGAATTGAAGTTGGTTTTTATCGGCTTAAACAGAATACTCGAATACAATGTTAAATAAAGGATTGAGAATCGCTCCCGTGAGTTTATTTTTTCTCATTATAATTTTTTATTCATCCTGTACAAATAACATTGAGGTGATTAAGAACCTCACTGATATTAAGAATCGGCCAAGTCTTCATGGACTGAAAGTTGAGATTATATATAGTGATTCTGCTGTGATACAGGCAAAGGTAGAAGCACCTGAGCTTAAAAAATTTGAAATCACGGAGAACCCTTATCTTGAATTTCCAAAAGGAATTCATATCATTCATTACAAACCGGATATGACTGTTGAATCGGATGTCAAGGCAAAATATGCCAAATATTTTGAGAGAGATCAGTTGTGGCAGGCTAAAAATGATGTAATTGTTACAAATACCAACAAAGGGGAGCAACTAAATACGGAGGAATTATTCTGGGATGAGAAAAAAGAGATTTTATATTCCAATGTCTTTACACGTATTATTAATGCAAGTGGTGTTCATTATGGTAATAAAGGTTTTGAAGCAGATCAATATATGACTAAATATAAACTTAAAGGTGCCGGGGGAACCATCACTCAATAATGATAAATGGTCCTTTAATAAGAGAAATAGTGTGGCTGATTTGCTCGGTCATCTGTTTCCTTTTTGGTATACAACAGTTGATAAAAGTAGGTTTTCATCAAAGTCTGCTGATGTTTTCCTTGTTCCTGATTTCATTCCTGATGTATATGATTCGCAGAAGAATGAGAAAGGTAAAAGACTAAACCGATGAATTACATACTGATTATAACGGTTACTTTACTATTATCAGCCTTTTTCTCGGGCATGGAAATTGCTTTTATCAGCGCTAACAAACTCCAGCTTGAGCTTGATAAACAATATGGTTTCTTTCCGTCAAAGATTATTTATTTTTTCACCAAAAATCCGACCCGATATATTGCTACCATGTCGGTTGGAAATAATATTGCTCTGGTTGTCTTCAGTATCTTTATGGCAAAATTATTAGAGCCGGTCATATTGATATATATTCATTCTTCCATCACTTTGTTTTTTATACAAACCCTGATTTCAACTCTTTTAATACTTATAACCGCTGAATTTCTTCCAAAAGCTATTTTCCGTGTAATTCCAAACTTAGCTTTACATATTTTCTGTATACCGGTACTGTTCTTCTATGTTTTGTTTTATCCTGTTACGCTAACAATCATGACGATTTCGGAATTTATCTTAAACAAAGTACTTCATACGAAATTAAATAAACAGATGGAAGCATATGTGTTTGGAAAAGTAGATCTTGACAAATTGGTTCAGGAATCTCAATATGAAAGCAATGAAGAAGTAAATAGTGATTTTGATATAAAAGTATTTCAAAAAGCGCTTGATTTTTCTGCTGTTAAGGTCAGAGACTGCATGGTTCCCCGAACAGAGATAGTTGCCATAGAAGAAAATTCTCCACTTGATGAATTAAAGGGAAAATTCATAGAAACCGGTTTTTCAAAAATATTGGTATACAAAGATACAATTGACAACATGATTGGTTTCGTTCGTTCAAAAGACATTTTTATTCATCCGGTTTCTATCACTGAAATGATTAATCCTTTGGTTATTGCCCCGGAAACGATGAACGCGAACAAATTATTGAGAACTTTAATGCATGAGCATAAAAGTGTTGCTTTAGTCGTAGATGAATTTGGCGGCACTTCCGGGATCATAACAACCGAAGATATTATGGAAGAAATATTTGGCGAAATTGAAGATGAGCATGATACTGACAAATTACTTGAAAAACTATTACCAGACATGAGTTATCTGTTATCTGCGCGGTTAGAAATTGAATATTTGAACGAAACGTACAAGTTCGATTTACCTGAATCTGACGAATATAAGACACTTGCAGGTTTTATATTTTACAATTTAGGTCGTATTCCTTTAAAAAATGAGCAATTTGTCATCAGAAACTTCAATTATAAAGTTATCAAATCCAATAATACCCGCATTGAGTTGATAAATTTAAGGCAATTACGTGAATAGAATATTTATAAGAGTCCTTTCTAAGGAATTTTACGCGGGGCATAAAATATTGTTTTCCACAAAGTTTTAAACATATAAACAATTATTACTATATTAGCGGCTTTAAAATATTTTAAAATTAAACAGTCATAATCAATGGCAACATTAGAAAAAATCAGAAGCAAAGCGGGAATTTTAGTTTCTGTAATTATTGGGCTTTCTCTTTTAGCGTTTATCCTGGGCGACTTTTTCAGTTCGGGGAAATCAGCTTTTAAAGGTTCGGATATGGAGATCGCTAAAGTATATGGTAAATCAATATCATATATTGATTACCAGCAAAATGTGGATAAAATTGTAGAAATCTATAAAATAAACACCCAGAAAAGCAGTCTGGATGAGCAAACCACCGAGCAAATCCGGGATCAATCGTGGAATGAAATGATTAGTGATATGGTCATGAGCAAGTCTTATAATGATTTAGACATCGTGGTAAGTTCACAGGAGTTATTTGATATGGTTCAGGGAAATAATCCCAGTCCGATGATCAAACAACTTTTTACCAATCAGGAAACCGGAGTATTTAGCAAAGAAGCAGTGTTACGGTATCTGAAAAATAAAGATCAGGATCAGACAGGCAATTCAAATACATTCTGGTTATACATTGAAGGTCAGCTTGTTAGAGACAGGCTAAAGTCAAAATACAATAATTTAGTTAATAAGGGCTTGTATGTAACTTCGTTACAAGCAAAAGAAGATTCATCAGAAAATTCAAAAAAAATAAATATTAATTTTATTTCGAAATTATATTCTGAAATAGCTGATTCAACCATTAAATTATCAAATTCCGATTTAAAATCATATTACAAAGAGCATGAAAAAGAATATGAACAGGTAGCTTCGCGTGATGTAGAATATGTTGAGTTTGATGTTCGACCTTCGGAAGAAGATTATAAAGCAGCGGAAAAATGGATTCAGAATATTAAATCTGAATTTGAAGTCTCAAAAGATGAAATCGAACAATTTGTAAACTTAAATTCTGACGTTAAATTCGAAGAAAAATATAAGAAACCTGCTGAATTTTCTGATACAATCAAAAACTTTATTGCAAAAGCGAGGGACAATGAAATATTAGGGCCATATTTTGAACAGGAAGCATTCAAATTGGTTAAAATAGTTAAAGATAAAATGCTACCCGATTCAGTAAAGGCTCGTCATATACTTATTAAGCCTGAAGCTCAGACTAAAGAAGCTAATGATAAAGCAAAAGCCAAAGCGGATAGTTTGAAAAAAATGATTGACGGAGGAGCTGATTTTGCCCAACTTGCAAGAACCAATTCGGAAGATAAAGGATCTGCAATTAAAGGGGGTGAATTAGGTTGGTTTATGGAAGGTAAGATGGTAAAACCATTTAACGATGCATGTTTTAATGGGGGAAAAGGAGATATCGTTATCGTCCAGAGTGAATTTGGTTATCACATCATTAATATTCAGGAATTAGGTAAGACCGTAAAGAAATACCGGGTTGCTATACTTGAACGTAAGGTTGAAGCCAGTCAGGTTACCGATCAGAATATTTATCAGAAAGCAAGTGCTTTTGGAGGGTTGAATAATACGGCTGAGAAATTTGATGCTGCAGTGAAAACACAATCTGTCAAAAAGAAAGTGGCTGCTAATATTAATGAAAATGATAAAACGATAGTTGGTCTTGAATCACCACGAGAGCTTATTAAATGGGCTTATTCCAATGAAGAAAAAACTATTTCACCAGTGATGAGACTTGGGGATAAATACATTGTAGCTAAGCTTAATGTTGTTAAAAAGGATGGTATTTCACCGTTTGAACAGGTAAAAGACCAGATTGAAGTCAATGTGAGAAAAGATAAAAAAGCAGAACGTATTATTGAAACACTCCAAAAAGAAACAGCAGGATTGAAAACAATTGAGGAGGTCGCTAACAAGATTAAAGTTCCTTTATTATCTTCTAAGGATATAAATTTTAATTTATATTCAGTTCCCAATATGGGTTTCGAACCAAAAGTGATTGCTACAGCTTCAATTCTTGATCCCTATAAGATGTCAGCTATCATAAAAGGATCTAATGGCGTATATATTATTAGTGTGAATTTAATTAATACTGTCAAGGAAGGCAGTACCCGTTATTCTAAGATGAAACTTTCAAATAGCTATTATTCAAAATCTTATGCATTGCCTGAGGTGTTGAAAAAAGCAGCAGATGTTAAAGACAAACGAAGCAAATTCTTTTAGGGAACTATGAGAAAATTGAAAGTGTTAATAGCAGATGATAGTATTGCTTTACGGTACGTATTAAGTGATATTATTAAGAGGCTGGGACACGAACATTTCGAGGTCAGTAATGGTCAGCAGGCTATTGATGCATTAGAAAAAGAAGATTTTGATGTTATTTTTATGGATATTGAGATGCCTGAAATGACAGGGATAGAAGCTACGCACTATATCCGGACAAAGATGACTCCCCCAAAATCGGAAATAAAAATTATTGCCCTTACTGCTTATGATCAGCAATTTTTCAGAGAGCGCTATAAAGATGCAGCTGTAAATGAAATACTATCCAAACCGTATTCCCCCGATAAAATAAAAAGTCTTCTAGAACTGATTGTCTGACACTTAAAATGCAGCCATCAGCAATTCAATATCTTTAGAAGGAATACCAAAATGACTTCCGATAAACTGATTGGTAAGGATTCCATTAAACATATAAACACCATGTCTAAGGCCGGGATCTCTTTTTAATTGTTGTATAAATCCTCCGGCATCGCTTATATTGAGCAATAAAGGTAAAAAAACATTACTTAGAGCTATTGATGAAGTGCGGGCTACATGAGAAGGAAGATTAGGGATGCTGTAATGAACAACTCCGTATTTCGTAAACACAGGATCTTGCAAAGTGCGATACTCGGAAGTTTCGATACATCCTCCATGCGGAATGCTTATGTCAACGATAACAGATCCTTTCTTCATCCCTTTTACCATTTCCTCGGTGATATAAAAACGGGGACCTTTTTCCATTGTCTGACGTGCACCGATTACTACATCAGCTGATTTCAAAGCTTTTCCAAGAACCTGCGGATGAAAAACGGAAGTATATATTTTGAAACCGAGTGAGATTTGTAATTGAACAAGACTATGTACCGAGTTGTCAAATACCTTTACAAAAGCGCCCAACCCATAAGCCGCTCTGATGGCAAATTCGGCTGCTGTGCTGGCCCCGATAATAACTACCTCGGCAGGTGTGATTCCTGCTATTCCACCAAGAAGAACCCCTTTTCCACCCATACCTGTGCTTAAATATTCTGAAGCGATCAGGATAGATGCTGTTCCGGATATGGCAGACATGGATCGTACAACTGGATAACAATCATTATCATCTTTATAATTTTCGGCGGCTACAGCTGTGATCTTTTTTGCCATTAGTTTACGAACACATTCCTCCGTTTGGTGTATGGACAGCAAAGAAGAGATTAAAACCTGCTGACCTTTTAAAAGATCAATTTCCTCTGAACTTGGCGTAGAAACTTTTAAAACGACATCTGCATGGTACACTGATTTTTTATCTTCAAGGATAATACCACCCCGTTCACTGTAATCGTGGTTTGAATAATTGGCAACTTTGCCTGCATTGCTTTCAATAATAACTTCATGACCATAATTTACAAGTAATTCTACAGCTTCAGGTGTTAAACAGACCCGCGTCTCTATTTTCTCCGCTTCTTTAGGAATTCCAATAACTAACTTTTTGTTTGATTTAATAACTTCAAGCATTTCTTCCTGCGGAAGTAATCCACCTTTTCCAAATGCAAACTTTATAGGAGATGATTCCTGAGTGGTCATTGACGTATATTTTTTTTATGTAAATATAAAGAAATTATCAGCATCATACAATGAATCCCACATGTTTTGAATCCATTTACAGAAATATATAAAACCTTCCTTAAACATAAATCAGTATTAATCTTTTCCCGTTTTCCAATTCTTTAATCTCTATTTTAATAGTTTCCTGAGGAAGAATATGTTCAATTTTTTCCGGCCATTCCATGAAACAAATATTGTTACTGAAAAAATATTCTTCATAACCGTAATCATAAACTTCTTCTTCTGTATTAATTCTGAAAAAATCGAAGTGATAAATCAGCTTTTTCTGATTGGTTGTATATTCATTAACCAAAGTAAAAGTTGGACTACTTACAATTTCTTTAACTCCCATTTTTTTACAAATGGCTTTTATAAATGTAGTTTTACCAGAACCCATAGCGCCGTAAAAGGCAAATAATTTGTGTTCCTGAGTTATATTTATAAATTTTTCAGCTACTTCATCAATTTTTGATAAACTGTCTATTTCAAATTGGTACATATCTATCTGATCGTAGGTGTTTATTTTGCGGATAACGTAATTAAAGGTATGATCATTTCTTCCAGTGAAACGCCGCCATGCTG
>Ga0302320_10020702_pt1 | contig 13093 bp, 9 predicted proteins | sample Bog_T0_3_FD_202130 | JGI IMG/M metagenome (GOLD analysis project Ga0302320, IMG submission 202130) | Peat permafrost microbial communities from Stordalen Mire near Abisko, Sweden - Bog_T0_3 | ecosystem: Environmental > Terrestrial > Soil > Wetlands > Peat | place: Sweden: Abisko, Stordalen Mire...
CGGAAGCCACGCCGCCGGCGTACCGGTTACGCGTCAGCGTCAGGAACTCCTGGTAAGACTGGACCGTCTGCTGCAAGAGATCGGCATCGCCGTCCAGCCCGTGCAGTTGGAAATAATCCTCGGCCAGCTCGGATTGGTAGAGCAGGCGGGCGTTCTCCAGCAGCGCGTCCACCGATTGCGCCGTGTTGGCGCTGGCGGTGACGGTGCGGTGGATCGCTCCCCACAGGTCGGCGGTATAGGAAGCGCTCACCGGAATGCTATAAAGGCCCGTGGGAGTGCCCGCCGCGGGCCCTGCGGCCGTCCGCGACGAACCCTGGGACCCGCCCGCCGAGGCCGAAGCAGTCACCGTCGGAAACAGCGCCGTCCGCGCCACCCGCACGGCGGCCTGGGCCTGGCGGAATTGCGCTTCGATCTGCAACACGTTCTGGTTGGAGATATTCACCTGCTCTTCCAGGCCATTGAGCGCCGGATCGCCAAAGACCTCCCACCACTTGCCGCGGAGGACGCCATCGGCGGGCTGCGCCTCTTTCCAACCCTCGGGCGGCGCTTCTTTATAGCTCGGCGGCACCGGCAGGGTGGGGCGCTGATACGGCGCGACATGCAGACAGCCGGAGCCCACTAACGCCAGGGCGGCTACGATTATTCCTGCGTGGTTCCTGAGAGCGCCTCGCGTCGTACCGTTACGGTCCGGCGGGGCTGAAGCCCCGCGCAGGCTGAAGCCTGCCCCACCAGGGTTGTCACGCAAATCTGCAAGACTCGAAAACATCAGGCGCATGTTTATCCTTCGGATCCTACCGGTTCGAGCGGCTCGGAGGGCCGGACGCCGCGCACCCGTTCCCACCAATGCAGCAAGCGGTCGAAGTACAGATAGACCACCGGCGTGGTGAACAAAGTCAGCGCCTGGCTCATCAGCAGCCCGCCGATAATGGTGATGCCCAGCGGGCGGCGCAACTCCGACCCCGTGCCGGTCCCCATCGCCAGCGGCAAGGCGCCCAACATGGCGGCGAACGTGGTCATCAGAATCGGACGGAAGCGCAGCAGGCTGGCTTCGAAAATGGCGTCGCGCGGACTCTTGCCCTCGTTGCGCTCCGCCGCGATGGCGAAATCGACAATCAGGATGCCGTTCTTCTTGACCAGGCCGATCAGCAGAATGATGCCGATCATGGCGATGACACTGAGGTCGGTGTGGGTGAGCAGCAGCGCCAGCAAGGCGCCCACACCCGCCGAAGGGAGCGTGGACAGAATGGTGATGGGATGGATGTAGCTTTCGTAAAGAATGCCCAGCATGAGGTAGACGGCAGTCAGGGCCGCGGCGATCAGATACGGCTCGCTGCTGAGCGAATCCTGATAGGCGGCCGCCGTGCCGGTGAACATGGTCTGAATGGTGTTCGGAAGGCCGACCTTGCGGGCCGCCCCATCCACCTCCGCTTCGGCATCGCCCAGCGCCACGCCGGGCTGCAGGTTGAACGAGATGGTGACGCACGGGAACAGACCCTGGTGGTTCACCGAAAGCGGCGCCACCGCCGGGCCATATTGGGCAATGGCGCTGAGCGGAACCATCTGTCCGTTGGGCCCATGGATAAAAATGTTCCGCAGGGTCTCCGGATTTTGCCAGTACTGCGGCGCGGCCTCCATCACCACGTGATACTGGTTCAGCGATTTGTACATGGTCGACACTTGCCGCTGGCCGAAGGCATCGTAGAGCGTGTTGTCGATTAATTGCGAAGAGATGCCGAAGCGCGCCGCGGTTTGGCGGTCGTAGGTGACCATGGATTGCAGGCCGCGGTTCTGCTGGTCGCTGTTGACGTCGACGATGCTGGGGATGCTTTTCAACTGGTCGAACATGCGCGGAGCGTATGTGATCAGATCCTGCAGGTTGTCGCCCCGCATGGTGTATTGGTAGAGCGCGGCGCTGTTTCGTCCGCCCACGCGCAAGTCCTGCGAAGACTGCAAGTACAGGGTGGCGCCCGGCACCCTGGCCAGCTTCGGCCTCAGGCGCTGCATGATGTAATCCACTGTGATCTTGCGCTCGACCAGCGGCTTGAGAGAGATGAACATGCGTCCCTGATTCATGGTGGACGCACCGCCGCCGCCTCCACCGCCGCCCGTAAAGCCGTTGACCGTGTCCACCGCGGGGTCCGCCGCCACAATGTTCACCATCTGCAGCAGCGTATGGTCCATGGACTGAAACGACGTGTCCTGGTCGGCGATGATCTGCCCGTTCATGCGTCCCGTGTCCTGCTGCGGAAAGAATCCCTTGGGCACGCGAACGAACAGGTAGACGTTCAGGCCGAGGGTGCTCAGCAGCACCAGCAGGGTCACGAACGAGTGGCGGAGCACCACGGAGAGCGCCTTGCCATACAGGTTTACCAGCCCGTTGAAACCGTTCTCCACCGTGTTATAGAGCCACCCATGGGATTCATTCCCCTTCAACAGATGGGCGCACATCATCGGCGTGGCCGTCAGCGAAACCACCATGGAGACGGCGATGGCCACCGAAAGGGTGACGGCGAATTCGCGCAGCAGGCGGCCCACAATCCCGCCCATCAGCAGCAGCGGGATGAATACCGCCACCAGCGAGGTGCTCATGGTCACCACCGTCGATCCGATTTCCTTGGCGCCCTTCAAGGCGGCGGCAAACGGGTCGAGCCCCTGCTCCAGGTAGCGCGTGATATTTTCGATCACCACGATGGCGTCGTCCACCACGAAACCGGTGGAGATGGTGAGGGCCATCAGCGAAAGGTTGTCCAGGCTGTAGCCCAACAGGTACATCACGCCGAAGGTGCCCAACAACGAAACCGGCACGGCAATACTGGGGATGAAGGTGCTCCGCACGTTCTTCAGGAATATGAAGACCACCAGGACGACCAGCCCCACAGAGAGCAGCAGCGTGCGCTCCACATCGTGGACCGAAGCGCGAATGGTCTGGGTCTGGTCCATAGCCACGCGTATATCGATGGCTGCCGGAATGGCGGCGTGAATCTGCGGCAGCACGGCGCGGATGCGGTCTACCGTTTCGATAATGTTGGCGCCCGGCTGGCGGAAAATGATCACCAGTACGGACGGCTTGCCGTTGGCGTACCCGGCGTTGCGCAGATCCTCCACCGAATCCACCACCGTGCCGACATCGGAGACGCGCACCGCGGAGCCATTATGATAAGCGATGAACAGCGGCTTATAGTCCACGGCATTAAAAAGCTGGTCGTTGGCGCCCACCTCCCACATTTGCAGTCCATCGGAGAAATGTCCCTTGGGCGTGTTGGCATTGGCCGCGGCCAGCGTGCCGCGGACCTGCTCCAGCCCGATGCCGTACTTGGTCAGCGCGCTGGGATTCAACTCCACCCGCACGCCGGGAAGCGCGCTTCCCCCCACGCCCACCTGCCCCACGCCCTGCACCTGCGCCAGTTTCTGCGCCATGATGGTGGACGCGGCGTCGTACATCTGCCCCTTGCTCAGCGTGGGGGAAGTGAGGGCGATCATGAAGATCGGGGAATCGGCGGGGTTCACCTTACGGTAGGTGGGATTGCTCGGCAGATTGGTCGGCAGGTAGCCGCGCGCCGCCGCGATGGCGGCCTGCACGTCTCGCGCGGCGGCGTCGATATTGCGGTTCAAGTCGAATTGCAGGGTGATGCTGGACGATCCCAGGGTGCTCGACGAGGTCATCTCGGTGACTGCCGCGATGCGCCCGAATTGGCGCTCCAGGGGGGTGGCCACGGACGATGCCATAGTCTCCGGACTGGCGCCCGGGAGGCCCGCGCTCACGCCGATGGTCGGAAAGTCCACCTGCGGCAACGGAGATACCGGCAGAATGCGGAATGCCACGGTGCCGGCCAGCGCGATGGCGATAGTGAGGAGCGTAGTGGCCACCGGCCGGTGAACGAACGGTGCGGAAATATTCATGGACGCCCTCCGAACTCCCGATGTCGTGGAATGAGAGTGATCTCTTCGAGTCCGGGCAAAGACATTATTGGCCACGGATAAACACGGATGAACACGGATGAAAAGACCAAAAAAGCAGGGTTTTTCTTATCTGTGTTCATCTGTGTTCATCCGTGGCTAAATTTGTTTGTGCGGAGCCTGCCAAATTTTCCCGCCTGCCTCTCTCCATACTCAGAACTCCTGATGTCGACCCGCAATTTCTGCCTGGCGGGGAAAATGGACTGAGCCATTCCTTTCGATGGCGAGAGCTTCGCAGGTGGGGCAGGCGGTGCCGCCTGCCCGCCCGCGCTGAATTAGGCCCGCTGCTCGAATCGGATCGAGGGCAGGCGAGCACCGCCTGCCCCACCTGCGGGCTCACGGCAAATTCCACGACATCAGGAGTTCGGATATTCATGGCATCACTCCGCCGGGATGGGCTCCATACCCGGAGAGGAATTGCGGCGCGGCGAAAAATACCGCGCCAGCCGGTCGAAGAACAGATAAATCACCGGCGTGGTGAACAACGTCAGCATCTGGCTGATCAGCAGGCCGCCGATCATGGTGATGCCCAGCGGGCGGCGCAATTCAGACCCGGTGCCGGTGCCCAGCGCCAACGGGACCGCCCCCAGCAATGCCGCCATGGTGGTCATCATGATGGGCCGGAAGCGCAACAGACAGGCCTGATAAATGGCATCGACCGGCGCCATGCCCTGATGCCGCTCCGCGTCCAGCGCGAAATCGATCATCATAATGCCGTTCTTCCCCACAATGCCAATCAGCAGAACCATGCCAATCACCGAGATCACGCTGAAATCGATGCCGCAAACGTTGAGGGCCAAAAGCGCACCGACGCTGGCCGAGGGAAGCGTGGACAGAATCGTGACCGGATGGATGTAGCTCTCGTAGAGCACGCCCAGCACGATATACACCGTCACGATGGCCGCCAGAATCAGCATCCATTCGTTGGACAGGGATGCCTGAAACGCCTGCGCCGTGCCTTGAAACGCCGCCTGGATACTGGGCGGCAATCCGATTTCGTCCTTCACCTTGTTCACCGCATTCACGGCGTCGCCCAGCGAAATGTTGGGCGACAGATTGAAGGAGAGGGTGACCACCGGGAACTGGCCCTGGTGGTTGACGGTGATGGGCACCGCCAGGGTTTCCATATGGGTAAAGGCGCTGAGCGCCACTTGCCCTCCCGTGGGGAACACCGCGGCGGAGGCGATGGGGCCGCCTCCCACCGCGCTGGTAGACTGCCCCGCGGTGGCGGAACTGGCGGCCGTGGAGGCGGCTGAACTGGTGTTTCCGGGCCCCAGCATGGCGGACGCGGTGGAGCCGCCCGCCACCAGGCCCGCGGCGGACGCGCTGGAGCCCGCGCCCGTGCGAATGAACAGGGTGCTCAAATCGGCCGGCACCTGCCGGAACGAGGGCTTCACTTCGAGCACCACGTGGTACTGGTTGAGCTGCGTGAAGATGGTGGAGACTTCCCTCTGGCCGTAGGCGTCGTACAGGGTCTGGTCGATGGTGGCCGGGGTGATTCCCAAGCGCGCCGCGGTATCGCGGTCGAAGACTAGCCCGGCGCGCAGACCCTGTACCTGTTGGTCGGTGGCCACATCGGTCAGTTGTGGCAGTTCCTTCAGCTTGGCCACCATTTTGGGCGCATAGGTATTCAACTCGTCCGCGTTGGGATCTTCCAGGGTGTACTGGAACTGGGTGCGGCTCACGCGGTCTTCCACCGTCAGGTCCTGCACCGGCTGCATGAACAAAGTGATGCCGGCTATTTCCGCCAGGTGCGTCTGCAGGCGGCGAATCACTTCCGAGGCGCCGATTTTGCGCTCGGCCAGGGGTTTGAGATTGATCAGGATGCGGCCGCTGTTCAGCGTGGTATTGGTTCCATCGATGCCGATGAAGGAGGAGAGGTTATCCACCGCCGGATCGGTGAGAATCACCTTGGTGAGCTTCTGCTGGAGGGTCGACATTTCCGGGAACGACACCGTCTGCGTCGCTTCCGAAACGCCCTGAATGACGCCCGTATCCTGGATGGGGAAAAAGCCCTTGGGGATGGTGTAGAACTGGTAGGCCGTGAGCGCAAAGGTGCCCAGGGCCACCAGCAGCGTCACGGTCTGCCAGCGCAGCACGAACCGCAATATCGTGCCGTACAGCGCGATCACCGCTACGAAGGCGCGCTCCGACGCGCGGTACATGCGCCCCTGGGCCTCCTTCGGTGTGTGCTTCAGCAGCTTGGAGCACATCATGGGCGTAAGCGTCAGCGACACTACCGCGGAAACCAGTATGGTGACCGCCAGGGTGACGGCAAATTCGCGGAACAACCGGCCCACGATGTCGCCCATGAAGAGCAGCGGAATCAGCACCGCGATCAGCGAGATGGTCAGGGAGATGATGGTGAAGCCGATCTGCTCGGCGCCCTTCAGCGCCGCCTTCAAGGGCGCCTCGCCCTCTTCGATGTAGCGGACGATGTTCTCGATCATCACGATGGCGTCGTCCACCACGAAGCCGGTGGAGATGGTCAGCGCCATCAAGGTGAGGTTATTGAGGCTGTACCCCAGCGTGAACATCACCCCGAAGGTGCCCACCAGGGAGAGCGGAACCGCCACGCTGGGAATAATGGTGGCCGACAGGTTGCGCAGAAACAGGAAGATCACCATCACCACCAGCGCCACCGTCAGCAGCAACTCGAACTGCACGTCTTCCACCGACGCGCGGATGGTGCTGGTGCGGTCGGTGAGGATTTGCACGTCGATCGATTTTGGCAGCGTGGAGGTGAGTTGCGGCAGCAACAGCTTCACGCGGTCCACCACCTGGATGATGTTGGCGCCGGGCTGCCGCTGAATGTTGACGATCACCGCCGGCGTTTCGTTCATCCAGGCGGCCTGCCGGACGTTTTCCACGTCGTCGATCACGTCGGCCACCTGGCTGAGCTTCACCGGAGAGCCGTTGCGGTACGCCACGATCAGCGGCCGGTAATCGTCCGAAGAGAGCAACTGGTCGTTGGCGCCGATCTGGTAGGACTGGTGCGCTCCGTCGAAGTTGCCCTTCGCCTGATTCACGTTGGCGGCCACGATGGCGCTCCGCAGATCCTCCATATTCAGCCCGTAGGAGGCGATCACGGTGGGGTTCACCTGCACCCGCACGGCCGGTTTCTGTCCACCGCTCATGCTCACCAGGCCCACGCCCGGCAACTGCGAAATCTTGGGCGCCAGGCGGGTGTCGGCCAGATCCTCGACCTTGGAGAGAGGGTCGGTCTTGGAAGTGAGCGCCAGCGTCAGAATGGGCGTATCGGCGGGGTTGGTCTTGGCGTAAATCGGCGGGATGGGAAGGTCCGAAGGAAGAAAAGTTCCCGAGGCATTGATGGACTGCTGCACTTCCTGCTCGGCCACGTCGATGCTCAGGCTGAGAGTGAATTGCAGGGTGATCACCGAGCTGCCGTCGGAACTGGTGGAGGTCATCTGCTGCAAACCCGGCACCTGGCCGAACTGCCGTTCCAGAGGCGCGGTTACCGACGAGGCCATCACATCGGGGCTGGCGCCCGGATAGAACGTGAGCACCTGGATTGTGGGGTAGTCCACCTCGGGCAACGCCGACACCGGCAACTGCTTATAGGCCACACCGCCGGCCAGCAGAATACCGATCATCAGGAGGGAGGTGGCTACCGGGCGAAGAATAAACGTCCGGGACGGACTCACTTCTTCTTCCCTCCGGACTTCGCGCCGCCGGGGTTCTCTCCGGCCTTGCCGCCGCTCGGTTCGTCGGCCATTTGCACGGTCACCGGGGTCCCTTCCTGCAGCTTGTCGACCCCTGTCATCACCGCCACGTCTCCCGGGGCTAACCCGCTGATAATTTCGGAATTCTCGCCTTCCGTCACGCCCTCGACGACCTGCCGGACGGTCACGGTTTTGTCGTCCTGCACCACGTAGACGTAAGTAGTCGAGGAAGTGCGCTGGATGACCGCGCGGTTCACCAGGGTAATGCCGCTCTTTACCTCCACCAGCAGCCGTATATTTACGAATTGGTTGGGGAAGAGCAGATTCTGGCTGTTATCGAAGTTGGCGCGCAGCCGGAGCGATCCCGTCGTGGGGTCGATCTGGTTATCCACCGTGGCCAGCGTCCCGGTGCCGATTTTGGCGACATTCCCGCGGTCCCATGCCTCGGCTTGCAGATGTTGCCCGGCGGCTAATTTCCGCAGCACCACGGGAAGATCGTCCTCGGCCACGGTGAAGATGACGCTGATGGGCTGGATCTGCGTGATCACCAGCAAGCCATTGGCGTCGGTCGCGTGGACAATATTTCCCGGGTCTACCAGCCGCAGGCCTATCCGGCCGGTGATCTCCGCCGGGATGTGGCAGTAATCCAGGTTCAATTTGGCGGCGTCGATCTGTCCCTGATCGGATTTGACCACCCCTTCGGCCTGCAAAACGGTGGCTTTCTGGGTGGCAACCTGCTGTTCGGGAACGGCATTTTGCGCCAGCAGCTTTTGATACCGGTCCATATCGACCTTGGCGTTCTGGAGGGTCGCCTGGTCTCTGGCCATTTGCCCTTCGGCCTGCTCCAACTGGACCTGATACGGCCGCGGGTCGATTTCCACCAGAAGGTCGCCCTTTTTTACGATGTCCCCTTCGTTATAGTGGACGCTCATCAACTGCCCGTCCACGCGGCTCTTCACCGTCACTGTGTAAATCGGAGTCACCGAGCCGGGACCGGGAATATACACCCCCAGGTTGCCCTTTCGGACTTTGACCGCCACCACCGGAACCGTGCCCGCGCCCTTTTTGCCGCCTTTCGGAGCCGCACTACCGGCAGCGGCGGGCGTGGAACCGCCTTTCGACCAGAGGTACCAGACTCCCGTGCCCGCCAGCAGCAATACCAGAAGCCACAGCCACCCCCAACCGGAGGACTTCGGTTTCTCTGTCTTCGCTCCTGGAGACCCAACTCGTGTACTCTGCTCCTTCACCGGAGGAGTATGCTCTTCCATTGTCGCCACCCGCCACCTTTTTGGGAGTCTCCCGATGCCACGAGCCGGTAGCCGGGCCGAGAGACAAAAAATTCCTGTATCTTACCTATTGTATACGGGCGGGTTCGACATGCGCGGAGTTACACCCTCAAACGGGTCATACATGGCTAGTCCTTTGGAGCTTTGTTTCGAGGGAGGCGGAAGGAATCGGGAGCGGACACACAAAGGCGCTCCCCCGGCGGGCGGAGGAGCGCCTGAACCTGTTGATTCGGCGAATTTTACGCCTGGAACGAGCTGCCGCAGCCGCAAGTGGACTTCACATGGGGGTTGTTGAACTTGAAGCCGGAACCTTCCAGCGTCTCCACGAAATCCACTTCCGCGCCGTCCAGATAAAGCAGACTGGCCTGGTCCACGAAGACCTTCAGGTCGCCATACTGGTAAGTCTTGTCCAACATGTTGGGCGTATTCTCGAAGGCCATCGAGTAGCTGAACCCGGAACAGCCGCCACCCACCACGGCGAGTCGCAGTCCGGCCGGATTGGGCTGCTGAGAGGCCATGATCTCCTTGACTTTGCCGATCGCTTTTTCGGTTAATTGAACCATGCGTTTAAACTCCTCGACGAATTCGAGCTATGCTCCGTCCCATTATACAAATTGGACCGCATTCTTCCATCGCTCAATCGTTTAGATGTGTCTCTTAAGGTCTGGGTCGCACCAAAACGGGTGCGAACTGTCAAATTTGGCGGCCGAACCAATCAAACCGGATCTGAGACAGCCCGCGATCTGGCAAAATGGTAATTGCAACAGGTGTGTGAAACCCGAAAACCGTGGGGAACGTCGGACTGGATGTATGGGAACACTGTCAGGCGCTCTCACCTTCCCCGCGTTCGGTAGCGAGGTTGCGGCAAAACCTAGAGTGGACTACCTAAACACCCCGGAAGGCGCCTTGGTTGGCAGGGCTCAAGCTGGCGACGAGTCGGCGTTTCGCGAAATTGTGGAACGCTACCAGTCGAAAGTGTTCGCCATCATCCATGGCATCGTGCGCCAACGCAACGACGTGGAAGATATTGCCCAGCAAGTGTTTGCGAAGGTGTACCTGTCGTTGCGGAACTTCGATTTCCGCAGCTCCCTGATCACCTGGATCTATAAAATTACGGTCAACGAGTGTTTCGACTATCTGCGCAAGCGGAAAGTCCGCAAACTGGTTTACGAGAGCGATCTCAGCGAAGACGAAGTGCGGCGGGTGGAGAATTCCGAACCCAGCAACGACCGGCAGGTGCCCGCGGATTCCGATCTGGCGCGGCGGGACTACGTTTTAAAGCTCCTTTCCCGAGTCTCCGAAGAGGAGCGCATGTTGTTGATGATGAAAGAAGTAGAAGGCTACTCCGTGGAAGAGTTGGCGGAACAGACAGGCATGAACGAAAATACCATCAAGGTGAAACTGTTCCGCGCAAGGCAGAAACTGGTCAAGGCGGCGCAACGCCTGGATCGGGCTCCCGGTCTGGTGACCGGCTGATTGGTTTTGGGTACCCCTGAAGCGGGCGAAAGACTCGTAAAGGGATAGAAACAAGAGTGTTATTTTAATCCGTAAGGGAAGATACTTATGCACGCTGTAATCATGGAAAGCCTCGAAGAGTATTTGGCCGGCTCGCTGGAGCCGGTTGCCCTTCGGGATATCGAGGCGCACCTGAATACCTGCAAGACTTGCTGGAAAGAGATGCGCAAGATGCAGGATGTATCGCAGTTGTTCGGGTGCCTGCGGCAGGACGAGGCCGAAACCTGGAATATCGTACCCGCATTCTACGCAAAGGTAATGCGGCAAGTGAACCAGCCCAAGCCGGTTTCGGCTTTCGCCAATCTTTTTGCGCTGAACGTGGCTTTTGGACGGCGGCTGGTGTTCGCGTCGTTGCTGACACTGGCGGTTTTGGGCGGCTACCTGGTGAGCCACGAATCGCGCTATCCGGTGGGGACTTCTCCGGAAGCGATTCTGGCGCAACAGAACGCACCCGCATTTGAAACCGGCGGCGCCGAAAACAACATGCTGGCCACGCTGACGGCATATGAGCACTAGTTTAGGGCTGCTCGACAGGCTGGTGGTGGGTAGCTCCTGGAGTCCCAAGCTGGTGTGCGGGATCAGTCTGGCGCTGGTATTCCTTTGTGGCGGAGCGGCCGGCGCCCTGGTGATGGATTTGGGCGTTCACAATCGCCAACGCCCCCCTGCTTTCGAGACCGCCCAGGGCCAGAGCATATATTTCGAGCGCCTGCAAAAGGAATTGGACCTCAACCCGGCGCAGTCCGAGCAGGTCAAATCGATCCTCAACGATTTCTGGCAGTACTACCGGACGGTGCTTAGCGAGGGCCGGACGCGCATTGAACAGGTTCTCACCGCGGATCAGCGGGTCAAGTTCGAACGGCTGTTGCAAGAGCAAAAAGGTAAGTGAGCCTTCGGCTATTCCGCGCTTGACAGCAACTTTGTGGGCGCGCACAATAAGTTCTGCGTGATACATGCTAATAGTGGGTCTCATGTGCTCCTGGCCGTCGCGGCCCTCGCGTTCCTGAATTCCTGCGGCGGATCGAAAGACACCGAAGTCAAAGTCTATGACTTAGGCAGTAGAGTGGAGACCGGGCACCTCATCTACACCGTTTTCGAGACGCAATGGCTGCCGCAGATCGGCGCGGGCGACACGGCACGCGTGCCCAAGAACCGATTTTTTCTAGTCCGCCTTTCGGCCGTCAACAGCGGCAGCGAAGACCTGATGGTTCCAAATCTGACCCTCGAGGACGATCAGGGCCACGCCCTCGAAGAGCTGTCCGACGGAGATCAGGTACCTCAATGGCTGGGCTACATCCGCAAGGTAAGGCCCGCCGATTCCATATCCGGCAACATCGTGTTTGACGCTGAACCGCGGCACTACCGGCTGCGGCTGACCGATGAAAATGGGGAAAAGCCGGCAATCGTCGATCTGCCCCTGAATTTCAACGCGGATACTCCGCAAGTGTCGGTCCCCACCGGCGCCGCTCCGGCCACCGACTTTCGCGCGCCCGTGAAGAAATAGCCGATCGGCTATCGTCGCGGAGGCTGAAAGCTCTCTGGAAACTGCTCGCAAGTTCTTGATTCTTGGTCTGACCTGGGATGACTCCCCGAGGTGGGGCAGGCGGTGCTCGCCTGCCCTCTATTCTGTTTGGGCAGCGGGCCTGGTTCAGCGCGGGCCGGGCGGGCAGGCGAGCACCGCCTGCCCCACCTTCGGGATCTCTCGCCATGTTCCCAGGCCACCCGACCCGGCCCGATCCGCAGTTTCAGCCCCCCCCTGGAGCGCGCCTCGACGCGGTGCCCCGGCAACTGACTGCTTTCCCAGCCGTCGTTTTCAACACGCGCCGTAGGCGCGCCCGTTTTCGTGGCGCAGGCACTCCTGCCTGCTGGGTCGAGACTTCTGGACTCCTGATCTCATGGAATTAGGCTGAGCCGGGGGGGCGGCCAGGCTTCAGCCTTTCCCCAGAGGGGACCCCGGACTTCAGTCCGCCCGCCGCAGGTCTCACATCGTTGGCAGGAGGACGGGCTGAAGCCCGGGGTCCCCTCTGGGGAAGACTGAAGTCTGCCCCTTAACCGGCTAATCTTTCCTCATTTTTCGGCTGGGGCGAGGCGATCCAGTCGCGCGTCGATGTCGAGCAGCCGCCGATCGAGGCGCTGGAGGGTTCGACGGGGTTTCTCATCGGTGAGCTGGCGGCGATACATCTCCAGGAGGTGGCGTGTGGCAGTCAGGGCTTGGCGGATGCCTGGAAGATCGGCGCGGGGAGAGATGTGGGGAATCGAGAGGATGGGGCAGCGATGGGGCTGGGCGGCATTCTCGCGGGCCTCGTGGAACTCGCGCTGCAGATCCAGTTGCACTACCTCCACGTAGCGCATGGTACCATGACTTCGGCGCAAGCCGCAGCCCAATCGGCAGCCGGGTTGTCTTCCGCGACGGGAAGTGAGATAACGAGAATCGTAGACCAAGGGGACTCTGCTCGGGTCGTGACCCGCGAAGATCGGACCGAAGCCGGGTCCCTCACCTCCTTGAGAAAAATCTCACCTGGAAAAGAATAACGCTTCCCACTCCGGTCTGGGGGTGCGCAACTCAGAGATTAGCCGGTTAACTGCCCCACCTTCGAAACGCTCGCCAGCGAGTGGCGGCCCGAAGTGGCTCCCCTTATTTCCCCGGGCCAACCG
>Ga0302320_10020703_pt1 | contig 13092 bp, 9 predicted proteins | sample Bog_T0_3_FD_202130 | JGI IMG/M metagenome (GOLD analysis project Ga0302320, IMG submission 202130) | Peat permafrost microbial communities from Stordalen Mire near Abisko, Sweden - Bog_T0_3 | ecosystem: Environmental > Terrestrial > Soil > Wetlands > Peat | place: Sweden: Abisko, Stordalen Mire...
TGCTCCTCAGTCTTTTGCTGGAATCCTTCAGGAAAACATTAAGTTACCTAGTGATTTGGATCAGCACCTAGATCCAGCGTCTCAGAAAGAAGTCTCCCCTCAAAAAAATAGTGAGATCGTGGTTCAAGGGATAAAGTTGAAGAATACCCACTTTGACTTTCCGGTCAGTGTGAATTCTCGAGTGGAGTATTGGATTGATTACTTCTGTGGGAGAGGTCGAAACTACTTTAGTCGCTATTTAGAGCGATCTGAATTTTTCATACCCTATATTGTTCCCTTATTGAAGAAAAATGGGGTTCCAGAAGATTTGGTTTATTTGGCGATGATCGAAAGCGGGTTTAATAATTTAGCCCGCTCGCGTGCCAAGGCAGTAGGTCCATGGCAGTTTATTTCTGCCACGGGCAGACGGTATGGTCTTTCAGTCAGTTGGTGGCAAGATGATCGTAGGAGTATTGAAAAGTCCACGTTAGCTGCCGTGGGATATTTAAAAGATCTTTACGGTATGTTCCAAAGCTGGGAATTGGCTGCGGCTGCTTATAATTCGGGTGAAGCAAAGATTGCTCGAGCGGTGAGACGTTATGGAACGAAGGATTTCTGGGTGATTGCAAAGCAACGATTTTTAAGACCAGAAACTCGAGATTATGTTCCTAAAATCATTGCAGCTGCCATTATTTCAAAGAATCGTTCTCTTTTTGGATTTGCTGAGCAAGAGCCAAAACCGGGTCAGGGGGAAGTGGTTGCAGGCGATGGCGAAATTGTGAAGCTTATTAAGACTGAGAAACCTTTGGACGATCAGGTGTCTGCTGCTCAGCGGGCTGAAGATGAGTTTGATAGCGAGCAGGATCTCACGACTGAGCCGAGCTTGGTGGGTGCTGTTGCTGAAACCCTGCCATCTGTTTCTTCGGCTCCGTTGGCGAAGCCGATTCCCACGCCTCATGTGACAAAGACGGGCGAGGTAGGGGGAGAGGAGTTGATGGATTTTGAAGTTCAGAGTCCTGCAGATCTTCTCAAGGTGGCTCGTGCTGCGGGTTTGTCTTATCAGACGGTAAAAGCTTTGAATCCCGAAATTCTCAGGTGGTGTACTCCTCCCACACAGAAAACTTATATAGTTAAGTTACCTGTTTCAGTGAAAGACCGATTTTTGGTCACCTACAATCATGAGGCTTTTCCTCGCAAAGTGCAGTTTATGACTTATAAAGTCCATCGAGGTGAGACTTTGCAAAGAATTGCCAGGCATTTCGGAATTAAAGTGGACCCTATGAGTGACTTGAATGGTCTGTCTCCTAAGGTGGCCCTCCAAGTGGGACATAAAATACTCCTTCCCATTCCAAATGATCGGTCCAGAACCTTTGCCTCCTTAGAGGTTCGCGATCCTCCTGAAAGAAGAAGTGGTGGGCGACGACGGTCCCATCGCCGACATGTTCACAAAGCATTTCGGGTGACTTATAAGCCTAAAAACAAGGAAACATCCGGTGGGCCATCTCTAGGGGTCCGTGCCCATCGACGTGGACAGAGCGGGTAGGCGCCTTTTCTACTGAGATGATGTTTCTGTGAGAGGTTTTTGTTTTAAAAGTGCGGTAGTGGTCCTTTGTTTTTTCTTCTGTCCTGTAGAGAACGTTTTTTCTGGTTTTGCGCAAGGAGTGAATCTTTATTTAGACGCATCAGATGAAGAATGGGGACTGATTGAAAGTATCTTCTATCCGAGTAAAAGGTCTCCTGTTTCTTACCCTTCTTTTATTCATGCTAAGAGAATATTAGTTTTAGGAGATGGCTTTTCAATAAAATGGAACTCGAATGCAGAGGTTTTTCAGAGTTATCTCCAGAGTTATTTGGGGAGTTTGCCAGAAATTTATAAAACGGATCTTGAATGTCCACCGGACTTGGATGGATCTAGTCAAAGGAATCTTCATTATAAGCGTGTAGACCATCGGCAGGTTTTTCCCTTTGAAGACGGCATGTTTGATGTCATTTCTATGTCCTATGGACTTTGTTTGTGTCAGTGCTCTCAGAACTTTCAGAAAGAGCAGAGTTTGATAACCCCCGGACTGAAGTCCGGGGTGAGAGAGATGACGAGCTGTGGGGGTATTGACTTTAACACTGGAAGTTTTTTCTTCTTTCTCTCTGAAGTCGCTCGAGTATTAAATTCAAGGCAACCCCACGCGGTAGCGTTTCTGCACGGGCCCCAGGATACTGTGGGGGAGCAAAAAGTTGTCCCCATTGCAGTTCAACTGATTCCAGCTCTTGAACAGTATTATTCTCAATTAAGTTTTAGATTGGTTTTTTTGAAAAGTTCAAAAGGTCCAGTGTTTCAGGGGGTTTATATTCGGGTCCGGAAGTTTTAACTCATGCTTTTCTTAGGTGAATCCGATAACGTCAAAGGTGAACCCTTTACGCGTTGTTGAAGAAAAAGTCGATACTGATTCCGATCAGACTGAGCACACAGGTTTCCTAGGTCTTTATGAACGGGGATTCCGTCGGTTTAAAATATTGGGGACGATGGTGGTCCTGCTTCCTATGTATCTTGTGGGTGTGGTCTGTTTTGGTTTAGCGCTCATCCCTGGTGTGAGTTTATTTCGGTGGGGTTATGGTCAATTGCAGAGTTATCCAACTTTAGTTCAAAATATTGGATATGGGTTCTTGATTGCTGCAGCCTATGTGCTATTTGGTTTTAGCCTTATTTTGATAGTACCGGCTTTGAATTTTATTTCTCGTGCCTATCCAAAACCTTGGCGGGGTCCTTATTACTCTCTTCAAACGATTCGGTGGGGAATTCACAATGCATTTACTTATATTCCAAGATTTGTATTTCTTGAGTATATGACTCCTACTCCTTTTAATCTTCTTTTCTATCGGCTGATGGGAATGAAGATTGGGAGGAATGTTCAAATTAATACGACCCACATTTCTGACCCCTGCCTGATTGAGTTGGGTGACAAGGCGACCATTGGGGGAAGCGTCACCTTGATCGCTCATTATGCGCAAGGGGGCTTCCTCGTAATTGCTCCCGTTAAAATAGGAAAGGGTGCAACCATTGGTCTTCGGGCCATCATTTTAGGCGATGTTGAAATTGGAGAAAAGGCTAAAATTCTTCCTAATTCCGTGGTATTGCCGAAAACGCGAATTCCAGCGGGCGAGACCTGGGGAGGGGTGCCTGCCTGCAAGATTGAGATCAGTTTATTTAGAAAGAAAGCTTAGGTGCACTGAAGGAAGCAATTCCTGGCATCCACTTCACGAAATGTTTGTCTTCGTGAAGTGGATGCCGGGAATTGCTGTTTTAAAACCCTCTTAAATATGCGATTGCTTGAGGATGGCTCTGATAGTTCAGAAATTTGGAGGCACCTCTGTAGGTACACCCGAGAGAATTCTTGCGGTAGCCCACCGAATTGCGCGTTCTTATGCTGAAGGCCATCAGCTGGTGGTGGTGGTTTCTGCAATGGGGCATTCAACGGATGAATTGATTCATTTGGCCCACCAAGTTTCTAAAACTCCTCCTCATCGAGAAATGGATATGCTGCTGACTGCAGGAGAGAGAATCTCCATGGCTCTTTTGAGCATCGCCCTTGCGGACTGCAAGGTGCCAGCCCGCTCGTTGACGGGTTCGCAAAGTGGAATTATTACAGATCAGAGCCATCGGAGGGCAAGGATTCATCGCATTTTGGGTGACCGGATTCGAGCCACCTTGGCTGAAAAAAAAGTACCCATTGTGGCAGGTTTTCAGGGAGTCAGTGAGTCTAAGGAAATCACTACGTTGGGAAGAGGGGGGTCTGATACTACGGCTGTCGCTTTGGCAGCGGCATTGCGTGCAGATGCTTGCGAGATTTATACCGATGTCGATGGCGTATTTTCAGCGGATCCTAGGGTGGTGAAACAAGCGCGTTTATTGGACTGCATTTCGCACGATTTGATGGTGGAAATGGCCACCCGAGGGGCAGGAGTTCTCCATCCCAGGAGCGTCGAGCTTGCTAAACAATTTCGAGTTCCTTTAAGAGTGAGAAATAGTTTGAATCATCATGAGGGTACTGCAGTGAGTTCTGGCTTGATCAAAGATAATAAGGGATTAGAGGAATTTGATGTGACAGGAGTGACTTCCGATCGAGATAAAATTTATTTAAAGATCACTTTAAGTCGTCCTACTGTTTTGAGTGCGCTGTGGGAGCGAGCGACTCAAGCACATCTGAGTCTTGTGGCTCCCGTTTTTTGTGACGGGGAAGTTCGATTTTTTTCGGATCGCGATGGCGAACTGGATTGGCGTAAGCATTTGGAGCAGCTAGTGATTGAAGGGTTTGTAGCTAAATATGAACTAGATACTCATACGGTTCCATTGTCAGTGATTGGAAATCGATTTTCGCAGGACGGTACAGCACTTTCTCAAATTATTGATGTGCTTGCGAAAGAAAATATTCAGGTGACTTTTGGAAGTGCCTCGGCATTGGCAATCACCGTGGGAATATCCGCTCACCATGTGGATGAGGGTGTCAAAATTCTTCATTCGGCATTTTTGCCGGTAGCCTTGCCAGTAGATTTGCCAGTGGACTTGGAGGAGAGGAAGTAAATGAGCACAAAACCTGTCGTAGTTGTTGGGGACGGGTGGGCTGCATTGGGGGCGGTTGGATTTCTCGTTTCTTCTGGGATTCCAGTGGACTGGGTGATTGGGACTGGTGCTCGAATTCTGCCCCCACTTGCCAGTTTAGAGGCTGGCCCAGGAGTTTCGTTTTGGAGTGAGCTGGCAGCTCGCTTGGGTGTGGAATGTGGTGAAATGCAAAATGGGACATTAATTAAGGAATTTCGGAATAAATCTTTCCGAGAGCCTGCTTGGACTCGAGGGCCAACATCGGAAGCTCGACATGAGTTGCAAAAAGAACTTCTCTGGGCACCTGAGAAAAGCATTGTCGGAGTTTTTGATACCCGTTTTGGATTGTCGTTAGCAGAGTTAGAAGATCAGATTCGAAAAGCCCTGACCCTTGAAAAATTTCCTCATCTGAAGAAAGTGGAAGGGATTCCTGTTAGTGGATTTAAATGTGAAGACAATCAGGTAACTGAAGTTCTTCTCGGTTCAGGAGATTCCATTGTGTGCTCTCAATTAGTTTATGCCGACCGTTGGGCCTTACTGATGGGATTTGAGGGGATGCCCAAGCCAGTAACTCTCATGCGGAATCGAGATCCTATGGGAGCATTACAGGCTGTTTTTCGTCATTCGGTTCCCTTGGGACTTGGAATTATGGATAGTTTTTTCGCATCCCTTCCTAAAAGTCCGGGTGAGCTTGTTGAGAAACATGTTTGGGGGTATTTTACTTCGGATGGTTTTCAAAGTATTTGGACTATTTGCCTTTCTCCGGAAGAAATTGAAAATAATCATGAGATTGCAAAGAAATTCCGCCGTTTAAAAGGCACTCTAGATAAAATCTTTACTGGGGGCGGTATTGTTCCTGAAGGCAAAATGTTTTCAGAGACAGTTCAGGAAGAACAAGTCCGATTTGTGGAAGATCTGATTTTTTCTCCCAGCAAGTCAAAAGACAATACACCTGTTCAGCCCGTTCGGGTTAAGGGAATGGAAGGAGCCACGTTTTTAACCGATGGGTATGGTCCTTCTCAGGCTTTTTACCAGGTGGGGATGGCTTTGAAGGTGGAGCTGGGTCGGCCTGACGCCGAGGCAGAAAACGTGGAGTTTATCTACTCCCAAGCTTAAAAGATGGCTGGCAGCTCGCCTGATGGTATGGCCTGTGGTCATAAAATCGTCTACTAAAATAACCCTTTTTGGGGGCTTGGGGACATAGACAGTTTTAAATCGAAATGGATTTTGTAGACGTTCTTCCAGTTTTAACTCTGCTTGCCGTTTCCTTAGACTTGTGAATTCAGTGGATTTCAGAAGGGGGAGAATAGGAAGACGAGTTTCGTAGCTTACCCACTTTGCTAAAATTTCAGCTCGGCTTCCTCGCATGGTCCAGGCTCTTGAATAAGGTTGAGGAATTGGGACAATGGCTTCAGCGGAAAAAGACTGCCAGGTGGAAAGCAGTGAGGTGGGGGCTTGGAGGATTTGTTGATCCCATAGGGAGCCTCGTTGAGTTTTCCATTTTCGTAAAACTCTGTAGCCTGATTCAAAAAGAAGGTAGCGTGCCGAATAAGAATGAATTGCAGAATGATGAACCCAGGGTCTCAAACAGTCGGAGGGGTAGCCCGATGGGCAATGGGGACTCCCGCAATTTTTGCAAAGGACAGGACAATCTCCTAACCTTTGCAAACAAGTCTGGCAGAGAGGAAAAGAGCTCAAGTCTTCCGAGGGAGAAAACCCGGAGTGGCAAGAAATACATCGAAAAAGTAAGGTGAGAAGGCCTTTTATTACTTGCATGGCTAGAACGCTGCTATGCAGGTTTTGGGCCGTATATTATCTTGAACTTTTATGGATAGGGACAAACCCAGCCATCCCTTTTGGGATGAGGCGTACTCTGAGACGCTGGCAGGCTGCGAGTATTTTTGGCTCTTCGAAACGGCTCGTTACCAGAATGCTTCGCTGTTGCAGGTGGTACTCTTCTATTAGACTTAGTCCGGTTTCCTGAAAACCCTGAAGCTCATAGTCCATTAAATAGAGCGCTGTTTGAGCTGCAGCAGGATTGCCTTGAATCCAGTCTCGCAATTGCTGAGGGGTGGATAGGTGCTGCACCGATTCTAGCCTTCTGCTCCAAATTTGATGGATACTAGGATCGTCATCTAAAACAACCACTGGGGTATTTGCTGAGAGTTTGATTTCCTGAACGAACCAGGACGGAGGGTGAGCGCAGGGAAGGGTGATCCTTACCTGAGTTCCGAAGTGGATCTTGGAAGACAGTTCCAGGGTTCCGCCCCACGACTCAATTGAAGTTTTGGCATAATAGAGACCCAGTCCAGACCCACCCTGTTTTCCAAAGGTCTCTCCTCGTTTTCCCAGTTTTGGTAAAATTTCATCTAAAATGCCCTTGCCATTGTCAGTGATTACGATCGCAATGGAATTGCTTATTTTTGCGCCATCCTTTGCGAGGCTGAATCGGACGAATCCGCGCTCTCCTAATGCCTCAGCAGCGTTATCGATCAGATTAGACAACGCCCGTTTAAAGATCGTAGGCTGAATCTTCGCAAACAGTCCATAGGATAATGCATCCATGCGCCCGTCTATTTCAATTCCGATTTTAGTTCGAAATTGCATTCTTTTTTCTGTGATAAGAGGTTCAATCAAGCTTGAAAGTAGATGAACTGCTGGAGTTTCGGAGACACCAGATGAGGAACTTACCCTGTTTTCAATGAGGTGGTTAGCGATATCTGTAATGCGATTGACGGCAATTCTGACTAAAATACGGTCTTCTTCCGGGAGAGTTGTGACTCTTTCAGCGACGTTTTCAAGTGCTGCCAGGGGGGAACGGATGTCGTGTGCCACCTGGGAAGCGAGGTTTTTAATGGATTCTCCTAATGCTACATTGACTCGATGGTGCAACATTTCATTATGAAATGCTGACTGATAAATTTGCCACAGTTCAAAGGGGATTTCACTTTTTTCTGTTTTTAGATTTTCACTTATTGCCGAATTTTTGATTATCTTTCCAAATAAAGAGGAGTAGTAAATAACAGTTTTAGCCAAAATTTCACTGAGCAGAAGCGAGACAAAGCAACCTACTCCTACTCCAAAAAAGGCGATTCGATAGGTCCAGAGGTTCTTTGGAAGAAAGGCAACTGCAGCTATCAGAGTGGCACTAATCAGGCCGATGACAATGCGACGCTGTTGCAAGATGAGGCTCCTGGGATATTTTTTAGGGATTGGATCCTCTTGTTTTTGATGAACTGCGTCACCTGCTTGATTAACTACGTCAATCCCCTTAGGTATTGATGGCAGTTTTCTGATAACAACGATGCTGTACCATAGAGTCACAATGCCGCATGACCAGAGAAACTCGTATTCTGTTAAAGTGTATCGATTTCCACTGAGTAGACCCGAATAGATACCCCAGTTACCTAGCTGTGTCAGGATCCCGCCTAACGCAATAAAAGAGTAGAGTCTAGGCACCGAATGACCCATGGTAATTACAGCGAAAAAGAAAAAGGCCATCGCAAAAAAGGAATTGAAAACAAGCTCAAATAACAGAAAGTTCCAGCCACCTTTGTGACAGTAAGAATATATTAATGGGATTAAAATATTAAACAAAACAGGAAAAGAAAATAATATTGGAAGCCAGGTCAACGAAAGAAGATGAGTCTGACTGATGGAGCCGATCCTGCTTCGCATGAATGACCAAAATCCAGCTATTCCAAAAGAATAAGAAATACAATAAAGAAATGTAGTGGTAAAAAAAGTCACCAGACCATTATCTCTATGTTTGAAATAATGAACTACCATATAGGAAAATTCTGCTGGAAGAAAAAAACAGAGCATCAAAACAAAGGGATAAAGTTCCGGAATTTTAGGTTTCTTTGTTGAAAAAAAGTAGCTTAAAATGGCTGTTGTCTCTAGCCCACATTCCATAAAAACGGTTCCACATCCAGCAGGGAAAATGGCCCCATTTTGGGTATGATCTACGAAGAAGATAATAAATGCAGCCACCCAAGCAGCTACCAATCCACTATATATTTTTACTTCATCTGAGAGTGTGCCCTTCATGGAGTTTTCATTAAGTCTGGATTGCTCCAAGTGAGCACTTTTGATTTTAACTTTCCAAAACTGCGGTATTTATCTAGTTCTAGGAGACCAGCTTCTTTAAAACCGTTGCTTTGAAAGAAACTTAAGGAGGCATCATTGGAAACTGGATCAATCAGCACATCAGTGAGCAGATTTTTATCGGTACTTGTTTTTGCTTTTTCTAAGAGTTTGCTTCCAATGCCAGATCTGGTCTGATTTTTTGAAACACCAATCTGATAGAGATATTCAAAATCAGAGAAACGAATAGGTTGAGGTGCAGTCAAGCTGCTTTTTGATTGGGAACCTTTTTTTTTCTTCAATAGTGATGAAAACTCTGAAATGGGAGTCAGAAGCAGGAAACCTACTAATTGCTCCTGAAACTGAGCCGTAAAAAGCTTCCCACAATTATTTACAAGATTAACCCATTCATTTCTACTGAAAGAACTAATGAGGAAACCAAATTCTTTATTTGCTGTTTTCCGAGTGGCGATCAGAGATTCCTGAAGGCTGAGGATGCTATCTAGGGTGTCACGAAGAGCTTTATTGGAATGTGAATTGAATTGAATTGAATTGAATTGAATTGAATTGAATTCATTTTATTTGAATTTTTTCAAAGAACACAAAAAGTGTCAAGCTATCATTAATCTAGGAATGTCACCTTTTACTTGACCTAGCTTCCTGCCCCGTGCTTTTCTTCCGCCATGTCTGACTCAAATCAATTACAAGAACTTGCAGATCGAGAACGCAAAGCGCTAGTTGGCGGCGGGCCCGAAAGGGTAGCTAAGCAGCATGCTTCTGGGAAGCTGACTGCTCGGGAGAGGATTGACTTGCTCTTGGACCCGGGGAGTTTTCATGAGCTGGATAAGTTTGTGGTTCACCGGTGCACCGATTTCGGAATGGAAAAGCAGAAATTCCTGGGGGACGGTGTTGTTACCGGGTATGGAACGGTGGGCGGGCGAACCGTCTATGTATTCTCTCAAGACTTTACAGTCTTTGGAGGAAGTCTTTCGGGTGCGCATGCTTCTAAAATTTGCAAAGTGATGGACATGGCTATGAAGACGGGGGCCCCCATTGTTGGTTTGAATGACTCAGGTGGAGCTCGTATTCAAGAAGGAGTAGAAAGCCTAGGGGGGTATGCTGAAATCTTTTGGAGAAATGTTCAGGCCAGTGGGGTGATCCCTCAGATAAGTGTGATTTTAGGTCCGTGCGCTGGCGGGGCGGTCTATAGTCCTGCTATTACCGATTTCATTTTTATGGTCGAAAACACGTCTTACATGTTTGTGACTGGACCGGATGTCATAAAAACTGTGACTCACGAAGACGTAACAAAAGAAATTTTGGGTGGAGCCGAAACTCATTCGGAAAAAAGTGGAGTTTCCCACTTTGTCAGTCCTAATGAGCCTGCCTGTTTGAAGAGGGTTCGCAGTCTGCTGAGTTTTTTACCATCCAATAATCTCGATTCGGCACCCGTTTTATTTTCTTCACTTGGGGTAGGGGACTCAAGCGATCGGGCGTGCACCGAAATTCAAAAAATACTTCCTGATAGCCCCAATAAACCCTATGACATGCGTAAGCTCATTGAAAATGTTGTAGATAATGGAGAGTATTTGGAGATTCACGCCAATTATGCTCAGAATATCGTTGTAGGATTTGCAAGATTAGCAGGACAGACGGTTGGAGTTATTGGAAATCAGCCTGCGCATTTAGCGGGTTGTTTGGATATTGCTGCTTCTTTGAAGGGGGCACGCTTTATTCGATTTTGTGATTCTTTCAATATTCCCCTGATTACATTTGTAGACGTTCCAGGGTTCTTGCCGGGTACAGCACAGGAATATGGCGGGATTATTAAGCATGGAGCAAAACTTTTGTATGCCTATGCGGAAGCAACTGTTCCAAAGATAGCGGTGATTACTCGTAAAGCATACGGAGGGGCCTATGATGTGATGTCGTCCAAACACATTCGGGCGGATTTTAATTTCGCATATCCTACAGCCGAAATTGCTGTGATGGGTCCTGAAGGTGCGATTAATATTCTATATCGCAAAGAAATGAGTGAAGCTGAAAAGGCCGGTACTCTGGAACAGGAAAGAAGTCGATTGGCCCATTTGTACCGGAAAACTTTTTCTAATCCGTATAAGGCTGCAGAGCTGGGCTATATTGATGAAGTTATAGCTCCTGAAGAAACTCGGCGGGTTTTAGTGAGATGTTTAAAAGCATTGAGTGGTAAGAGAGAAAGAGGGCCTGCTCGCAAACATGGAAATATTCCTTTATGAAAAATATAAGTAGATGCGGACCGGTTCTAATTGCAAATCGGGGTGAAATTGCCATTCGAATCGCAAGAACCTGCAGATCGCTAGGGTTTGTAACAGTTGGCATTTATTCAGATGCTGATCGATTCTCAGAGCATGTAAGGCATTGCGATTTTGCATACCCGGTGGGCCCTCCTTCTCCTAAAGAGAGTTACTTGAATGTGGAGAAGATTCTTAAAATTGCTGAGACAGCAAAGGTAAAATACGTTCATCCAGGTTATGGATTCCTCAGTGAGCGACCCCATTTTGTTGAAGCCTGCGAAAAGGCAGGGTTAGTTTTTGTTGGTCCGTCAGCCGATAGTATGAGGCGAATGGGAGATAAAATTCAAGCTCGGGCGAACGTAGATCGGTTGAAAGTGCCACGAGTACCAGGCAGTGTAGGTGCGGTGGCCAATGAAAACGAGGCGTCGAAGGTTGCCAATGAAATAGGATATCCTATCTTGCTTAAGGCGGCTGCTGGAGGTGGTGGAAAGGGCATGAGGCGAGTTGATTCGCAGGCCGAGCTTTTATCTGCCTTTGGCGCTGCTTCGCGAGAGGCCCTGGGAGCTTTTGGGGATGGTTCTCTTTACGTGGAAAAACTGATCTTAGAGCCTCATCATGTAGAAGTGCAGGTCTTTGGGGATGGAAAGGGTAAGGCCATTCATCTAGGTGAGCGAGAGTGTTCCATTCAACGGCGTCACCAAAAAGTCTGGGAGGAATCTCCTTCCCCTATTTTGACTCAGTTTCCTAAAACGAGGGAGTCCATGTTTGCAGCAGCGGTTCGAGTGGCGGAGTCGGTTCACTACGCAGGGGCAGGCACCTTTGAATTTATAGTCGACGGAAAAGGAAATTATTATTTTTTGGAGATGAACACTCGGCTTCAAGTGGAGCATCCGGTAACCGAGTGGGTGACTGGGTTGGATTTAGTGGCTTGGCAGCTTTTATTGGCTTGTGGTGAGTTGACGCTTCCTGAGGTACCACAGTGCAGAGGCAGTGCGATTGAAGTTCGCCTCTATGCTGAAGATCCCCATCACTTCCTGCCTGCTCCGGGGGCTTTAGGGCGCATTCAGCTGCCATCGGGCGCTTTTGTTAGGTCTGATTCCGCACTGACTGAGGAGGGCGAGGTGAGTGTTCATTATGATCCTATGATTTCTAAAATTTCAGTTTGGGCTCCCTCTCGAAGTGAGGCAATCGATCGAATGAGGGTTGCTTTGGATGAAGCTCGCGTTCAACCTCCCAAAAAACCTGACGGAACGGATCTTGGCTCGTTGAAAACAAACCTTTCATTTTTACGACGTTTAGTGAGGAACGAGGCAGTCTTGGCTGGTAATACGACCACTGATTTGATTGGTCGATTTCCGGATTTGACCTCTGAAATGAGTCCTCCAGTTTCATTTGAGGCCGCACTGGCTGTTTCACTTATTCAGCTTCTGCAGGATTCTGAAAAATCCAGTGCACACGCCACCCATTCCGCTTGGGCACAAATTGCACGTCAGCAGGGGGTGCGGCTATGAGTGAGATCCAGTCCTTTGTTGGTGCCTGGAAGTTTCAATGGAAGTCCATTCCCCAGGGGAGAGAAGGGGTGGCGCGCCTTGAGGTAAAGCCCCTTGAGGTGATAGAAGTTTATTGGAAACTCGATGCACAGGGGCTTTGGTTGTCGCTTCCTTATGGGAACTATGGGTTTGATCTCCAGGGGGAGATCGATGATTCGGAAAAGAGAGTTTTTAGAGTCACTCAGCGAGGAACAGGGGTTGAGTGGTCTGGACTTTTTGCTTCCCTGGGAAGTGCAGCCGAAAGCCAAGTTAGCGGAAAAGGTAAAACAAGATCTGCTCGAATTCGCGCTCAAATGCCAGGAAAAATTATTAGAATTTTAATTAAAGAGGGCCAATCAGTTAAAAAAGATCAGCCCCTTATTGTGATGGAAGCCATGAAAATGGAAAACGAAATTCGAGCACCCGAAGAAGGAAAGATTAAAATCATAAAGGTTTCACAAGGTCAAGCAGTGGAGACGGGCACGGATCTCCTATTATTGGATTAGTAATGTATGTCAAAAGCAAGCAAAGAAGCAAAGCAGTCAAAAACGTTGAACACTCGTTCTGGTATTTTAGTGAAGGAGTTTTACAAGCCAAATGATGTTTCATCAGCCAGTAGTGACGAGCTTGGAGA
>Ga0302320_10020705_pt1 | contig 13092 bp, 8 predicted proteins | sample Bog_T0_3_FD_202130 | JGI IMG/M metagenome (GOLD analysis project Ga0302320, IMG submission 202130) | Peat permafrost microbial communities from Stordalen Mire near Abisko, Sweden - Bog_T0_3 | ecosystem: Environmental > Terrestrial > Soil > Wetlands > Peat | place: Sweden: Abisko, Stordalen Mire...
CAGATCTGGGTTTTAGCTCGCTGTGGGAATTTTCTGTGCAGTATTTAGGGCTGAGTGAAGGATCGGCTCAGCGAAAGATTGCATCTATGCGACTGATTTCACAATTACCCGAGGCCCGTAGCGCGTTGGTGAATGGAAGTTTGAGCATCACAAACGCAGCCCAACTGCAGAGCCACTTTCAGAGGGAAAAGAAAAAAGGGAAAAGCAGTTCTGCTCAGGAAAAACTAGAAGTGGTTCAAAAGATGACAGGCCTATCCAAACGAGAATGCGAAAAGGAACTGTTAAAAATATCCCCTGAGTCCATTCCTCAAGAAAAGGAGCGTTCTTTAACGGAAAGTCTCACTGAGCTGCGGTTTGTGGTGGATCAGTCGGTGATGAAAAAACTGGAGCGACTCAAAGGCCTGTTGGCTCATAAGAACCCTGGAGTTTCTCTGGCTGAATTGTTTGAGCTGCTGGTAACCCAGGAGTTGGAAAAGCTGGAAAAGAAAAAGGCGGGGTCGCCTAGGACTCAGGCTGAGTATCAGCCTAGGACTCAGGCTCCGAATCAGTCTATGGATCAGGCTAAGGAACAGTTTAAGTGTCAGGCGCAAAAGCAGGTGGTGCCTTGCTCAGCAGAGCGCGCGGTGGTTTCAACGTTGTCACCGGTTTCACCGCCACCGGCGAAAGTGATTGCTCAAGCGCCTGTCAAAGGCGAACGCAAAATCATTAAAAGACAGGCTTTTTCGGCCTCCATCCGTCGAAAAATTTGGAACCGAGCGGGAGGCCAGTGTGAGTTTATTGGAGAAAATGGGAAACGATGTGCTGCTCGGAGTAAGCTTGAATTTGATCATTATCCAACTCCAGTAGCGCTGGGAGGAAAAAGTGACGATGCCAATGCCAGGCTTGCCTGTAAGACCCACAATCTCTCTTCAGCTATGCATATTTTAGGAAGACAGTGTATGCAAAAATGGCTTCCTGGAATGAAATAACCCTACAGACTGAAGTTCGGAGTGCTCGATTAATGGCCCCTTGGGGAGATTCAGAAAAGTACAAGAAACTGTACGCAGAAATAGCTTTTTAAATTCATGGTGTTAACAATAAATCTATTGGATTTTTCTTTTTAAAATCGAATGCTCTTAATGAAAATATTATTCTTATTGGGCTGAATAAAAATGATTTTCAAGTGCTGCAGTCCGTTTGTAAATACCGGGGGTTTAACCCTACCAAAAGGGTGGGCCGGAAATTGCCGTTAAAACAGCTCTCACCCTTTTCTCACCAAAGCCTTCATGTGTTTCACCATAGCGCTGGCGATATTGATCCCGGTGGCTTTTTCCAGTCCTTCGAAACCAGGAGAACTATTGACTTCGATGACCATAGGGCCTTCATGGCTTTCCATGAGGTCGACCCCGGCAATTTCCAGGCCTAAGACTTTCGCGGCTTGAATGGCTGTTTTTTCGTGGGCCTTGGACAGGCGCACCCGATTTCCTTCGCCTCCTCGGTGGATATTGGATCGAAACTCTCCTTGAGGAGCCGTTCTCATCATGGTGGCCACCACCTTGTCGCCGACGACAAAGGCGCGAAAATCCCGCCCGGCGCCTTCTACGAGAAACTGCTGAATGATGACATCTTGATCCAGGGTGCGCAGTGTGTCTAAGACCGATCCTAACGAAATAGGAGTATGCACCAGCATGACCCCAACTCCTTGAGTCCCCTGAAGGATTTTTAGGACCACTGGGAGACCTTGAACCGCTTCGATGGCAGAACGCAGCCCTCGGGTGGAGCGGGTGAGCACGGTCGCAGGAACCCGAATGCCCGCTTGGGTGAGCACTTGAAGGCTTTTCATCTTGTTTCGAGATTCGGCAATGGCGCGGGAGCCATTGGCTGTGAGAGTGCCTAGCATTTCAAAGTGTTTTACTACGGATAAGCCGTATTCCGTGATTGATGCTCCGATGCGGGGTACCACGAGATCATAGTGGGGAAGGGGGCGGTTGCCCACGAGGATTTTGCTTTCTTGCCCGTGAATGACGAGTTGGCAGTTGAGGGGGTTGATGAAGTCACAGCGCACCCTTGCTTTTTTTGCTTCCTGGGCAAGGCGTTTCATGCTGTACAAATTTTTATTTCGCGAAAGAATGGCAATATGCATAAGCGTGTTAATTATAGAATACTTTATCCGTTGGTTTACAGGTTATTTTATCGGTTAGGGCACCCTAGCATAGGAAAGGGCCTGGGGTTGATTTCTTTCTGGGTGTTGGCGGCAATGGTCGGTTTAGGATGTGCAGCCGGGAGCAAGACCTCTAGCAAAACCTCTATGGATACCTCTGTGGATACCACTGCTTCTGAAAAACGCCCTGCCGTTTGGACTCAGAAGGTGGATGGCGCCATCTCAGGTCTGAGCTTTTCAAAAAATGGGAAGGCAATCCTGGTTGCCTCTTCTCCGGATCATGACATTGAAGGCAGTTCGGATCATTATCTATTAAGTCGATGGGATGATCAGGGGCGTCGCCTTTGGCAGCAAAAAGTGAAAGCTCCTATCAAAGACCAAGATCTTTCTGAAGAGGGTGAGTTGGCCGTGGTGGTAAATTATGAGCATGAGATTTTAGCTTTGGATGCAAAAGGCGCCCTGCTGTGGCAAGCGGAGGGAACTTGCCAGCCTCATGTCTTGCAGAAGATAAAAAAGATTCTTTGCTACCATGACGATGACGCTGAGCCTCAGGTGGCCTATGACCTTTACGATTGGGGTGGGCGCAGGCTTTTTTCTTATTCCATTGAGGACGATATTTTGGCTTTGAAAGTGTCCGAAGGCTTTGCTTCGGAGCAGGCTGCCTCGCAGTTCAAACAGAATTTGGTTTTTGCTCTCACCGGAGGGCAGATCGTTCTGATGCAATTGCAAGAAGGCCTGGTAAAGGGGGGTGAGGCTCGCTCGGAGTTTCAACAGGTTCTTTGGAAAAAGACTATCGAAGGAGAAATTGTCGACCTGGGTGTTTCTCAGGGTAGTTCTCCTCGGGTTGCAGTTTTGTATAAGGATGCGCAACAGCTGGAGCGAGTGGCTGTATTTGATTCCCAGGCAAGGCCCGTAGGGGTGTTTTCTCCCAGCTTTCGTGCCCAGCAGTTGGAAATAGATGCTGGGGGGGATTTTACTTACTATTATGGAAATAGTTCATTAGGTCAGTTCCTCGGGAGTGCTCCTGCCAACGGTTCTCAAGAGAGGTGGAGGCAAGGGACGGAGTATTTTACGGAGTATTCGTATTCTATTTTTCTGACTCCACAAATGGTTTGGATGGGGTTGGAGCAGCCAGGGGAACGCCAGAGCCATCTGCTGGGTTTTAATTCAGACGGGCGCTTGCTGAAGGACTTTAAGGTGGTACGAGGGGAAGCGGCCTACCTTTATACTCAAAAAGCAGCGTCAGAGGATGCAGGGACCATCGTGGTTGGGTCGGACGATGGTCAATTGAGTTTGTTTAAATACAAATAGTTGGGGTGTCCGCTCCTAAGTAATTGGAATGGTTTTGTTTTATGGAGCTTGAATTTCAGGTTCTTATTATTATTTACAATACAGACTCAGTCAATTATTCTAATACTATATATTAAATGATCTGTGGGGGCGTTTTTTATGGCGTTCAAGCTAAAAGATAAGGGCGTACATCAGTGTCTGAAGCTCGTTGCCTTACTCCTTTCAGTGCACGGGATGGGTGTCGGGGTGGGCAATGCGTGGGCGGTTAAATCCGCTGCTGAAATTGAACAAGAGGCACAAAATCAAGTGGATGCAGAAAATGCAGCCAAGGCCCCAACTGTTCCGCGGTCACCTTACCAGCAAGTCCCCGTTTTGCAGCCCGTCGATGACCATGATCCCGACAAGCTAGCGTCTGAAGAGGACTTCCGCAAAGCAAAAAAGGATCAAATAAATGCGAACAGTGCATTAGAGGGTCACAAAGCTGAGAGTGCACAAACATTACGAGAGATGGATGCAAGCAAAAATCCTTTGAATGCCCAACTTCACGAGCTGAGTAACGTACAGAGGTTATCACCTCTGCCAGGTGTTAAGGTCCCGCCTGCCGGCTTGATTAAGAAGCATGAAGAGGCGTTGGAGGATAAGAAAAAAGAATTGTCCCGCTTGAAAGCAGACTACAAGACGACTCATCCTGGGAACTACGCTAGGGCATTTGGAAAAGGCCTGAAAAGGCTATTGCCAGCTAAAATGGATCCAAAACTAGCACATATTCGAGGACTACAAGATGCAATTGATCAGGAGACCAAACAAATTAAGGCAGAAAAGCAGCAATTGGAAAATAAGAAAAATGAAATTACCAAAGAACTCAAGAAGATTGACAGTGAAATAAAGGCTTACAGTAAGCTGTCTGCCTCTAAGCAAAAAGAATTAGATAAGGCACATCACGACGCAATTAGGGCGGCAGCAGCACGGAGGCATCAATACGATTTAGACGTGGCAGATGCAGCGCAGGGTGGTACATCCAGATTTGCGAAAAGAGGGTCTGCCCAGGATGCAGCCACAGTACCAAGTAGGGGCGCGCCTGTGGCAACGACTGTTGATAGGGATCGTGGAGGGCTATCAGGATACCCAGTGTTAGGAACCAGTTCCTCCAGCCCCCCAGTGGCAATCTCACGTTCAGCCCAGGGTGCTAGTTCAGGTGATATTATCGCTAGGTTGAAAGAACTTCATACTAATCCGCATGTATCAGTTGGAGGTGATCCGCAGATTACACGCGTGAAATTTGATGTTCTTGTTGTCATGGCAGGGAACGGTTTTATATATAATGATCCGACTGCAAGCGCTATGCAAGACTATGCCAAATTAGCTGTGCAAGCAGAGTATGCACTTCGGGACTTGTATCAGGAAAAACTTCGGAACGCCAACAATGACGAAGCTGTAGCCAAGGTAGCCTTAAAAAGCGATCCAAAAGCTAAGGTGTTGACGGAAGTGGTTAGATCCAGCCTCGCGTCGTTTCCAAATCCTCAGGCTAATGCTTCCCTACAGCAGGAAGTTCATGCTGCTAGGGACTTCTTAGAAAAAAATAAAATTAAGCTTCCTTCAGTGGATTTAAAGAAGCATAACCCTAGTGTTGCTTCATCTTGTGCACTTGTGCAGGAGAGTTCTCCAGCCACCCCAGTGGTTAGTTCAACTGCCGGATCGGTAGCCAATATTGCGGCGTATGTTGCAGAACACAAAAGGACAACTGATGCGAAGCTAGCCCAGCTCACGGATCAGAATGAAGTATTGATGCAGCAGAATGCTGCATTGCAACGGCAGTTGACTGCGATGCGACAGTCGATAAGGCAGAACCCCGAAGGGGTAGACAGGACCAATCCGGGATTAGGATCACTGTACGGTGGTGTGCCACGTGAGGTGGCTGCGTACACGCCTGAGAGCAGCTGGGTGGCAAGCAGCAGACGGCCTGGTACCCAGAACCTGACCAGTGCTAGTTCGAGCCGGGGGGCGGCGGCAAGCCCGTCTGGTGGCCAGTACTTGGACGGTGCTAGTGCGAGACAGGTAACGGGTACGCCGGAATCATCGGTCGTGGAGAATCCGCAGAATCTGCTGTATTCGCGCGGTCTGAGTGGGGGTTATTCGCCGTTGTTGGCGGCCAGTGGTAATGATTCGGGTAGTGGATTAGGAGGTGGGGCTGGTGGCGGCAGTCGGGAGCTTATTGCCCAGGAGGTACAACTTCCTCCTGCACTACCGCCGCCGCCTCCAACTGTTCATTCGCTGCAGGGGGGGGTTGTGTTGACTGAGGACGAGGTGTTAGACGAGAACGAATTAAATCCCAACGCCCACAACAGCATCACTGCCGCCAGTCCTCTTGCTGTTCCTGCACCGCCGCTGTCTGAAACTGTTCGTTCTCAGCATATGGGGCCGCCTTCAACTATTTTTCCGCAGTATGTGGGGGGTTCCAATAGTCAGACTACTCCTAGCCTGCAGTCAAACCAACTAAGAACAGGCTCAGGTAACCCCACTGCCGGCGGTTATTTGGTGCTACCTCAAACATCGGTGGTAGCCTCCAATCTCCCAGGGAGTTTCTCACGACAGGCTTCCACTGATAGTGAAGATTTAGGTCTTGACAGCCATCGCGAAGGAGTCAGTTCTTCTCGTACTTCGCCGCCTGCAGCTGCTATAAATCAGGAGGGGGTGAGTTCTGCTAATCTAAATTCTTTAAGGAGCCAGGTTTTATCTCCTCCTACTGCTGGCGCTCAATATTACGCTTCTAGTCAAATAGCAGGCTCAGGTAACCCCACTGCCAGCGGTTATCAGTTGCTAACAAGTCAACCTCCGGGTTCTCCGCACCACCTAGCAGAGGTAATCCAACCAACCTTATCCACAGTCAGTGACGGGTCTGACGTCAATAGTACTCGGAGTGTTCACGGGGGTCCAGGAGGAGGAATTACTGGCCAACCGGATGCTAGCGCCAGAACTGGGTACAGTGCTACGGTCCTAAACCAAGCTTTCCCCGGTACTTCTAGTCAAGCACAAGTACCCACCAGCAGCAGTACCTCCTACACCCACACCCAGGACCAGGCAGTAGTAGTGCCGTCGTTGAGCCGCCAGAGTAGTTTCCATACGGCAGTTGAAGGTGGAAGTTCCACCCCTACATCCCCTGCTCTTATTCCGGGGGCAGATTCTCAGGTGAGCAGCACTGGCAGCCTGACTGCTCGTACTGCTTCGTTTTCATCACCGGTGCAGCCAGGTACGCTTCCTCCGACGGCCAGCACTGCTTTGCCGCCAGGTGTTACTGCTGGAGCCCCTAGCCAACATGCTGCAACAGTACCTTCTCCGCGTCAATATACCCCCAAACCGCCGACCAGCACTCATCCTAGTGGGGGCTACACCACTCTGACTATTCCGCATGATCAGAGTCATGCCAAGTCACTAATACTGTTGAGAAATCTAGGGCTTAGTATTGCTCAACCAGGTTCCTCGAATACTTCTCAGCAGCAGCCACAGGGCATGAATACATTCGATATGAAACTAATTCATCAGGTTGCTCAAAATTCTGAAAATTTTTCTCCAAACGGAAACATGAGACCAGAAGCAATACAGGCCCTTCAAACTGCTATAACTAACGATATATACATGTACTATTCGAATACGTTTAAAGAGGCTGTGAAAATTAAATTTGATCAACTCTCATCTGGTTCTAATAGCGCCAGTCCACAATAATCCTCCTCCTGTGCTTATTGGAGTGCCTGGACTCGCGCGCGTGCCTTCCATTTTTTAGCAAATAACCCCCGGACTGAAGTCCGGGGTGAGAGAATGTCGGGACGGGGTTCAAAACCCCGTCCCTTTTCCGGTAAATCCCCGGTTTCCACTCTCCCTGCCGAAAATCAAAAGCCCGTGTCCACCCCCAGCAAACACAACCCCCTTCACTCCGATGTCGGAGGAAAATATAGTCAAACAGCGATATTTTATTGCTAGAGATTTCAGGAGATTGTCCATGAAGACTGGGAAGATTGGGAAAATTGGCGATCAACTCAAGCAGATTCGCAAAACCTATGGTCTGACACAAAAGCAGCTGGCGGACCAAAGTGGAGTAAGCTTTTCCTTCATTAATGCAGTGGAAAAGGGCAGGTGCTCCATTCGTCTTCAGACATTGAATAAAACGCTGGTCCTCTTGGGATGTGAGTTGGCGATTATCGATAAAAAAACTCAGAAAGTGATTGGATCCAAGTCTGAATGAGAGTCGATAAAACTCAAGCACATCAGGCAGAGGTTCGATTGAGAGAACAACGGGTAGGGCATCTCTTTCGGCGAGCAGATCAAAAGTTTCTATTTCAATACGATCCTGCGTATTTTGAAAAAAAAGAGGCGATCGCGATTGCTTCGAGCCTCCCTTTAGAGAAAAAAGAATTCTTGTCGGAGCAACTGCATCTATTCTCTCAGTCATGAACAAGTAGGTCATGCGATTTTGCAACACACCCAAGCCGGTCTCTTAAATCTCAATGACTATTTTCGCCGAATCTTGTTCTGCTTTTTAACGGCCAACGGCGATATGCATCTTAAAAATTGGTCCCTACTTGAAATGGAGAAAAACCCTGGGATTTTTCGCCTCAGTCCAGCGTATGATTGGCTCAATACGCGAATTGCTTTGCCTCAGGAGCGAGACGATCTGGCCATTCCGCTTGGCGGGAAGAAAAGGGATATGCAAAAATCGTATTTTAATAGATTTGCGTTGGATTAATTAAATTTAGATGAAAAATATGTCAAAAAAACCTTTGCCGAAATTCCGATGTGGGCCAAAGCTCTTCAAGAACTTCTTCCCCGCTCTTTTCTAAGTAAAGAGATGCAAAAATCCTACCTTTCTTGTGTGAAGCAAAGAGCTAGCGTTTTTTAACATTTTTAGTTGTTTAAATCAGGGTGAAACGGGTTTACTGCGGAGATTAAGGGTTAGAAAATGTTCTCAGGACACTGCGTCTCGTGACATTAACGATGGCTAGAGCACATTGTGTAATTGATTTCTGCATAGAATCTACAGAAACTTCGGGAACCAATGGGTGGTATAGACTAAATCTGTGGGATCTAGTTAGAATTTTGAGGTACCAAAACGTCAAACTACCCAGCAACCCCAACCCCAATCCACTCCGACGTCGGAGCAGGGTTTCATTCTCCAGAGGCGCCCCACTCTAAAATATAGCTAAATAGCGATATTTTGTTGCTAGAGATTTCAGGAGATTGGGCGTCCTTGCCCACACAAGGGGCCCTTCATTCCCCTTGAACCCCTTGACCCAAAGCGCCGTCGTGGCGCTTTGGGCTAGGCCTTCGTAAAGACAGGGATCAATGATTGATTCTTTTTTTTAAAGGATTTAGGACATGCGAAGTGATTTTGAGTGGTTCCATCGTCAGAGCTGGGTGAACAAACGGGTATATTGCGGAGATTAAAGTCACTTATCTCCGCATTTTATGCGAAGATTAAGGGAATGAAACCGTTTATTCATGAACAAGAGCAATGGCCTTATTTTTATTGGCAGCAGGAGCGATTAGCTGAGCAGCTGGGCGAGGTGCGTCGGCGTCAAGGTCAGCTCATTGGGAGGATGGAGGGGCTGGGTTTTCAGGTATGTGCGGAAGCTGTGCTTCAAAGTGTCACTGAAGAGACGATCAAGTCGAGCGAGATCGAAGGAGAATCTCTGGATCGGGCTCAAGTACGTTCATCGCTTGCACGACGTCTAGGGATGGATGTGGGTGGTCTGGTTCCCTCCAATCGTTCGGTAGAAGGGGTGGTGGAAATGATGCTCGATGCGACACAGCGTTTTGCAGTGCCGCTTACCACCCAAAGGCTGTTTCAATGGCATGCTGCCTTATTTCCTACAGGGCGTAGTGGCATGGTTAAAATTCGAGTGGGAAAGTGGAGGGATGATCATCGTGGTCCGATGCAGGTGGTTTCTGGATCTTTTGGAAAAGAGAAAGTGCATTTTCAAGCACCAGATGCGCACCGGTTGAAACGGGAAATGCGTCTATTTCTGAGTTGGCTGAATGGCAAAACAGCTCTGGATGCGGTGGTTAAGGCTGGGGTCGCCCATCTATGGTTTGTGACGTTGCATCCATTCGAGGATGGAAACGGTCGAATTGCCCGAGCCATAGCTGATCTACAGCTTGCTCGCTCGGAAGGGAGTTCTCAGCGGTTCTATAGTTTGTCAGCTCAGGTGAGTCTTGAGAGAAATGCCTATTATAATATTTTAGAGGCAACCCAGAGAGGCGGACTTGATATCACAGCTTGGCTGGAATGGTTTCTGGGATGCCTGGGTCGTGCTTTTGGTGGAGCAGAGATCCTTTTGGAAGTGGTACTGCGGAAAGCGCGGTTTTGGGCAGCTCATCGGGAGGAGCAGTTCAATGTTCGACAAAGACAACTCATCAACCGGCTTCTGGATGGTTTCGAGGGGAAACTCACTTCATCAAAATGGGCCGCTCTTGGAAAATGTTCTCAGGACACTGCGTCTCGTGACATTGACGATCTGGTGAGACGAAACATATTAGTTAAAAATCCTGCCGGTGGACGCAGTACCAGCTATACATTGTGTAATTGATTTCTGCATAGAATCTACAGAAACTTCGGGAACCAGTGGTTGGTATAGACTAAATCTGTGGGATCTAGTTAGAATTTTGGGTACCAAAACGTCAAACTACCCAGCAACCCCACAACCAACTCCGACGTCGGAGCTGGGTCTCGTACTTCTGAGAAGCCCCACTCTAAAAAGGAATTTCCCTCAAAACACCTTCTTGCGTTTTCCGGAGGAAAGAATGCCTAACATGTCTCGATATTTCGCAACCGTGCGGCGGGCGATATCGATGTTGTCAGACCGCAGAAGCTCCACAATTTTCTGGTCTGAGAGAGGGTTTTTTTGGTCCTCTTTTTGGATCATTTGCCGAATCTTCTCTTTAACCGCTTCACTGGCAAGTGAGTCGCTTCCATCGGCAGCTTGAATGCTGGAGTTAAAGAAATACTTTAACTCAAAGATGCCCACCGGAGTATGAACAAATTTATTGGTGGTCACTCGCGAAATGGTCGACTCATGCATTCCGATATCATTCGCGACGTCTTTTAAGATCATCGGCTTTAACTGCTGGACGCCTTTTTCAAAAAAATCGCGCTGCCGGCGGACGATCGCTTCAGTGACTTTATAGATGGTCTTTTGTCGATTATGGATGGATCGAATGAGCCAGACTGCGGAGCGTAGCTTTTCTTGGACGTATTCTTTCGTAACTTTATTCTGATCCTTTTGAACAGAGGCAAGGATGTTCTTGTAATAAGGAGATATCCTTAACTTAGGTAGTCCATCCTCATTGAGCACGATCATAAACTCGTCAGCCACTTTATAAACGTAAATATCTGGAGTGATGTATTGGGTGTCACCCTCGTTAAAAGAGCGGCCAGGCTTAGGCTCAAACTCAAGAATCAAGCGGGTGGCTTCAATCACTTTTTCAACAGAAACTCCAAGGGATTTGGAGACTGCAGCATAGTTCTTGCGTTCCAACTCCCCTAAGTGTTGGTCAATGATTTGCTCCACCAGCGGGTGCCGAGGAACCATGAAGCGGGCTTGGATGGCCAAGCACTCCTGCAAGTTTCGGGATCCTACTCCCAGAGGGTCAAAGTTCTGAATGATTTTGAGGACTTCCTCGGCGTCTTCCCCGTCCAGTTGGGCTTCCCGGGCTAAGTCTTCTAGATTGGCCTTAAGGTAGCCGTCATCGGAAAGGTTTCCGATCACCAGCTCGCCTAGCTTTTTTTCTTCCGGAGTCAGAGCAATCATGGAAAGCTGCCAAGCCAAGTGGTCTTCCAAAGACGTGGTCTTAGTCAGTACGTTTTCAAAGCTGGGAAGTTCTTCATTAATTTCTCGCATCGAAGGAGCGGAGCTGGAGTTGGTATTAAACTCTTCCACGTAGGATTCCCAATTAAAATCGTCTTTACCAGCAATCAGCTGCTCTTCTTGAGGTTTAGGCTTCAAGAAGGCTTCTTCGTCGCGACGTTGGTCGGCTTCGGGATCTGAACCTGTGCTAGACTCCGTTGAACTTTGGGACTCTCCTTCGGGAGTTTCTGTGACCTCTTCAAGAATGGGGTTTTCCATCATTTCTTGAGTGACCACTTCCTGTAATTCCATGCGATTGAGTTGCAGGAGTTTAATTGCTTGCTGGAGTTGCGGGGTCATTACCAGCTGTTGGCTGAGTTTTAAGCTTTGTTTGATCTCTAATGCCATAATTTTAAAATTGAAAATTCTCTCCCAAGTAGGTCTCCCGGGCAGTCCGGCTTTGAGCAATTTCTTGTGGAGTCCCTTTCTCTATGATTTTACCATCATTTAGCAAATAACCCAAATCGCAAATTTCCAATGTTTCCCGTACGTTATGGTCAGTGATTAAAACTCCAATTCCTCGTTTTTTTAATATTTGGATCATCCTTTGAATATCGGCAACTGCTATGGGATCAATACCTGCAAATGGTTCATCAAGCAAAAGGAATACGGGATTCAGTGCCAGTGCGCGTGCAACCTCTACGCGTCTTCGCTCTCCTCCGGACAGAGTAAAGGCTTTTTGCCGGGCAATTGCGTTAATGTTGAACTCGTCTAGGAGCTTTTGCAGCCTTTCTTTCCTTTCGGATTGAGTGATGGGGAGAGTCTCCAGTACGCTCAGAATATTTTCTTCCGCCGTCATTCGCCTAAAAACAGAGGCTTCTTGGGGGAGGTAGGCAATGCCATTTTTTGCCCGCTGGTGCATCGGCCATTGGGTGACCTCTTGGCCTTGAAAGAGGACTTTTCCCGCGTCCGGGCGGATGAGGCCCACTACCATGTAAAAAGAAGTGGTTTTTCCTGCTCCATTTGGGCCCAGCAAACCCACGACTTGACCAGCACTGACTTCAAAACTCACGCCTCGAACGACGCGCCTGCCCTTGTAGCTTTTTTCAATTTCAATAGCCTGGAGAGTACCGTTGGGTTTTTCACTCATTCGTTGGGTCCTCCACTGAAAGCATTGCTATGTTCTATTTCAATAATATCGGAGTCACGGTGCATTAAAATAACATCTCCAGTCACGGTGTCTTGGTTTTGGTAGGCTTGAGGAAACTCTGTGAGTACGATCACATCTCTCCGAGTGTCAAAATCTGCTCTTCCCCCGGTGGCGTATCTTAAAGTGTTAGGATCATCTTTAGCTTCATCTTCATTTTTTAATACTGCTTTGGGTGACCCGGTTGTTTGGGCACTCGTTTCTTTTACTAGGACATCCTCATAGGCAACCAGATACTGAAGCACTTGAGAAAAATCCCCGTAGTGCAGATCGGCACGCCTGGATCTGGTAAAAAGAGTGGGTTGGGTGATATGCACAAATCGAGTTTTTAGGGGGCGTTGAGGGTTCATCATAAACTGGGCGAATTTTCGGTCCCGAAAGATGAAACAACGATCCGATTCAATTTGGGTCAGGTTGGGAACGCCAGGGGAGTCAGTGGAGTGGGCATCCGGCCGCTGCAGAGTCACTTTCGCAGCTTGAGGCAAGGTAATCTTCGATTCTCCCATGACATAGTCCAAGCCTTGAGACACAAACTGAAAGTTTTGACCATTGGGCTCATGGCTGTCCCCATGGACCGGGTATTTGGTAGGGATGAGAATGTGTTTTTGAGCTGGTTTGTA
>Ga0302320_10020706_pt1 | contig 13091 bp, 11 predicted proteins | sample Bog_T0_3_FD_202130 | JGI IMG/M metagenome (GOLD analysis project Ga0302320, IMG submission 202130) | Peat permafrost microbial communities from Stordalen Mire near Abisko, Sweden - Bog_T0_3 | ecosystem: Environmental > Terrestrial > Soil > Wetlands > Peat | place: Sweden: Abisko, Stordalen Mire...
ACGCCGCAGCCTTCGCCGGGGCGATCGCGCTCGTGCGGCTCAGCGCGGGCCGCTGGCGCAGCGTCCTCGCCGGTGTGCTGCTGGCGACGCTGGTGCTCTCGGGCTATGCCGTGGCGAGCAAGATCGCGCCCGCGACGCTCGACGCCTCAGACACCTACGCGCGTCTGTCGGTCCCGTTCGGCTACTGGAACGCGGTGGGCCTGACCGCCGCGCTGGGCATCGCCCCCGCGCTGTGGCTCGGCGCGAGGCGAGACGGTCACGCGGTCCTCGGCGCCCTCGCCGCCCCGGCGCTCTGCGTTCTTTTGGTCGTCCTCGTGCTGTCCTATTCGCGCGGCGCGGTGCTCGCCGCGCTGCTCGGCGTGGCGTTCTGGTTCGCCTTCGTGCCGCTGCGCCTGCGCGCCCTCTCGGTACTCGCGATCGGCGCGCTCGCCGCCGCGGCGGTGCTCGCCTGGACCTTCGCCCAGCCGGCGCTGTCGGACGACTACGTCGCGCTCGCCGCCCGCGGCTCGGCGGGGCACCGTCTGGGCCTCGTGCTCGTGGCAGCGCTCGCGGTCGCCTTCCTCGCGGCGCTGATGTTGCGTTTCGTCCGCGATCGCAACCCGCTCTCGGCGATCCTGCGGCGGCGGATCGCGATCGTGGCGCTGATCGCGCTCGCGCTCGTCCCGGTCGCGGGCATCGGCGCGGCCGCGCACAGCTCGCGCGGCCTGTTCGGCTCGATCTCGCACGGCTGGCACGAGCTGACGACACCGAACGCTCAGCAGCCGTCCAACAGCGCAAGCAGGCTCACCGCGACCGGCAGCATGCAGGCGCTCTACTGGTCCTACGCGCTCGACGTGTTCGACGCCCACCCGCTCATCGGCGCCGGCGACGGCGCCTACGCCGTCGCGCATGAGCGCTACATGACCGGCCCAGCACAGGCGCTGAACGCGCACAGCTACATCTTCCAGACGCTCGCCGACCTGGGCCTGCTCGGGCTCGCACTGAGCCTCGCGGTCGCGATCGGCTGGGGCATCGCGGCGGTCCGCGCCGCAGCGCCCTTCCGGCGGCGCGCCGTCGGTGGCGAGAGTGCCGAGCGGATCGGGCTGCTGACGCTGATCGCCGTCGTGATCGTGTTCGCCGTGCACTCCAGCATCGACTGGACCTATTTCGTTCCCGGCGACGCTTTGATCGCGTTGCTCGCCGCCGGCTGGGTGGCCGGGCGCGGCCCGTCGCGTGAGCGTCTCGGGGCCGGCCGGCCGACGCTTGCGCGCCTGTTGGGCTCCCCGGCGGCGGCAGCCGGCGCCGCGGCGGCGATCGCCATCGCGCTCGTCCTCGCCTGGTCGCAGTGGCAGCCGCTGCGCTCCGAGCAGGCCGCCACCGCCGGCAGCCTCGCGCTCGGCAACGCGGACGCGGCGTTCTATCTCAACGACACCTCCGCAGCGAGTCGGGACCTCGCGCGAGCGCGCGCCGACTACCTCGCCGCGCGCCCCCGCGACCCGCTCGACATCACGCCGCTGATCGGCCTGGCCGGCGTCTACAACAACGAGGTCAAGCCGCAGCTGGCACAGCAGACGCTCGAGCTTGCCGTCGCGCTGCAGCCCTCGAATGCGGCGAGCTGGTTCGCGCTGTGGCTGCTCGACGGGTCCACGACCAAGGTCGGCTTGGCGGCGCTGGCGGCCGCCCACCACCTCTATCCCTACGATCCCGACCTGCCGCGCTCGGCACTGGAGAAATCGGGCGCTAGCTGACCTGCCGCCGCGCCGGCGCCGGCGGCGTGCGTGGCGCACGCGCGAGCTCTCGCGCCCGGCGCTTCCACTCGCGCGCCGTCATCACATAGACCGCGTGGTCGATCACGCGCGTCCCGATTCGCTCAGCCGAGCGCAGCACGCCCTCCTCGCGGAAGCCGAGCCGCTGCGGGATCGCGCGACTGCGGGCGTTGAGGACGCCCGCGCGGATCTCGACGCGGCCGAGCCCCCAGCGGTCAAAGGCGTGATCGAGCAGAGCGCCCACGGCAGCCGTCATCGTCCCCGCGCCCTGGCGCTCGGCGGCAAGCCAGTAGCCGATGCTCGTCGACTTTCGCGTCCAGTCAATCGCGTGGAAACCGGCCACGCCGATGATCCGCTCATCCGCCAGGAGCGCGAGCTGCATGCCGCGGTTGTCGTCGTACTGGCGTCGCGCAGCGCGAATGAAGGCCAGCGAGTCGGCCACGCCGCGCGTCTGGCCCACGAACGGCATCCAGGCCGCCAGGTAGGCGCGGTTGGTGTCGATCAGCGTGAACAGCTCCTCAGCGTCGCCCTCCTCGAGCGCTCTCAGCGCGCGGCCGTCTCCGAGGTCGATTGCGAATGCCACAGCGCAAAGTTTTGCGCACCGCGCGGCTACGTTAGGCTCGCGGGCGTTGTTCGGGCAATTTGACCACACCGGATTTCTCGTCCGCGATCTCGACGCGGCGGTCGAGCGGGCCCAGAGGGCTTTCGGCCTGCCGCTCGCGCGGACGCTCGAGCTGCCGCAGTACGGGATCTCCGCCGCGTTCCTTGGCGAGGGGCGCGGCACGCTCGAGATCTTCACGCTCGCCGATCCGCAGTTGCGCGAACCACGGCTGGGCAGCGACGAGCAGCGCATCGACCATCTCGCGTTTCGCGTCCCCGATCTCGACGCGATCGCTGCGACGCTGCGCGCCGGCGGGGCGCGGTTCAGCGGGCCGGATCGCCAAGGCGAGTTGCCCGGGCCGATCGAGCTCGGCGGCTCGCGTCACATTTGGACGCTGCCGGAGAGCACCGCCGGGCTCGCGCTTCAGCTCATCGAGGCGCCCGCGCCGTAGCGAGCAGGACGCCGCTCCTTGCGCGGATGGCGATCTGCTCGAAGCCGCAAGCGGCGAGCAGGCGCTCGAGCGTTGCGTCGGTGAAGAAGCGCAGATGGTCGGCGCGCGGCTCGAAGTGACGCTCGAATGCCCGCCGGCTCACGCCCAGCGCGAGCCGCAGTCTCCAGCCGTGGGCGGGAGTCGATAGCGCGAGGCGCCCGCCGGGAGCGAGCACCCTCGCCACCTCGTCCAGGAGCCCGACGACGTCCGCCACGTGCTCCAGCACCTCGCCAAGCCAGGCGCCGTCGAAGGCGGCCGCCGCGAACGGCAGCCTGCCCTCGGGAACAACGACGAACTCGAGCGCCGGAAAGCGCTCGCGCGCGCGGCGCACCGGCTCCTGCGCGACCTCGACGCCAACGACCGAGCAACCAGCGCCGGCCAGCGCGGCGGCGAACCAGCCGGCGCCGGCCCCCACGTCGATGACCTTCGACCCCGGCGCAAGCGCTTCGAGCATGAATTCACGCCTGAGTTCGAAGTGCTCCGGCGCGGCGTCGGGGAGCTCGCTCCAGAGGCGTTCGAAGTAGGTCACTGGGGAGGAAATCTATCCCTGCGCCGCCAACATCCGCGGTAGAGTGAGCCCGCGTGCCCGTTCGGGTAGGCACGGCGGGCATGGTTCGGACAGGAGGCGGGAAGGTCGCATGAGGGTCGCGTTCGACAGCCGCGCGAAGGGGGATCCCCGCGGGATCGGCCGCTACGTGCGTGACATCCTCGGCGCGCTGCGCGCGACCGCCGACCCCGACAGCGTGATCACCGAAACCCACCGTCCGCGTCGCAGCGACGTCTTCCATTCACCTTGGCTTGACGGCGCCCACCTGCGCTGCCCCTGCCCGACCGTCGTCACGCTGCACGACCTCGTCAACCTGAAGGGCCGCGCGGAGTACCTGCGGACCGGCGTGCGCTTCAAGCTGCGCTACCTCGCGGTCCAGCGCGCCGACCGCGTGATCGTGCCAACGCAGGTCGTCGCCAACGACGCCCGCGAGCATCTCGACATCGACCCCGAGCGGATCAGCGTGATCCCGGAGGCGGCGGACGCGTCGATGTACCCGCGCGACGGCGCCGAGATCGCCGCTGTTCGCGCGCGCTACGGGCTACCCGAGCAGTATCTGCTGTGGGTGGGCGGCATGCTGCACCCGGAGCGCCGCAAGCGCGTCGCCGACCTGGCGCAGGCGCCGCGGAGCATGCCGTTGGTGCTCGCCGGGCCGGCGCGCCCATGGGCGCACGAGCTGCCCGACGTGACGCTGACCGGCCAGGTCTCAGACGACGAGCTGGCGGCGCTCTACAGCGGTGCGCACGCGCTCGTATTCCCATCCGATGACGAGGGGTTCGGCCTGCCGGCCGTCGAGGCGCTGGCCTGCGGCACGCCCGTGGTGGCGTGCGAGGCTCCGGCCCTGCGCGAGGTCCTCGGCGAGCGCGCGACCTTCGTTTCGCTCGGCGACATGGAGGGGCTGCTCGAAGCCGGCGCCAAGGCGGTGCGACCGGCCCCGGCCGCGCCAGACTGGAGCTGGGCCGACGCGGCGCGCGCGACCTGGCGCGTCTACGCCGCGGCCGTCGCGCACTCGCAGCCGCTCAGTACGCGCCGCGTCCCCAGATTACCGCGGGGAGCGTTTTGACCAGGATCGTCAGGTCGAGGAACACCGACCAGCGCTCCAGGTAGAGGAAGTCGAGCCGGACGAGGTCGTCGAAGCCAAGCTCGGCGCGACCCGACACCTGCCACAGACCGGTCATTCCCGGCATCACGAGATAGCGCTTGAGGTGCCAGTTCGCGAGCCGGTCGAAGTCGCGCTGGGGCAGCGGCCGCGGCCCGACCAGTGACATCTGGCCGCGCAGCACGTTGAACAGCTGCGGCAGCTCATCGAGCGAGAAGCGCCGCAGGGCGCGGCCCACGCTGGTCAGGCGCGGATCGCTGCGCATCTTGAAGAGGGCGCCGGAGGCCTCGTTGCGCTCCTCGAGATCGCACTGGCGGCGCTCGGCGTCGATCACCATCGTGCGGAACTTCAAACAGGGGAAGGGGACGCCGCCGATTCCGGGCCGCATCGAGCGATACAGCACCGGGCCGTGCGAGGTGAGCTTGATCGCGACCGCGATCGCCACCAGCAGCGGGCTCAGCACGATCACGAGGAAGGTCGAGACGACGAGATCGAAGCTGCGTTTGATGACGAAGTCGATGCCCTCGAAGACCGGCGGGCGCAGCTCGAACAGCGGCACCGACTGACCCGGCACGAACTCCGCGCGGTGAACGAGGATCTCGGTGGTCGACGGCGCGATCCGCACCCGCACGCCGCGCTCGTGCGCACGATCGACGAGTTCCAGCAGGTCGCGCTCGGGAAAGTCGGGATCGACGACGATCACCTCATCGACGCGGTTGGCGGCGATCGTCTCGCCGATCTGGGCGAGCGTGCCGAGCGAGCGCAGGCCGCCGCCGGCGACCTGCAGGCGCGAAACGAAGCCGACCAGCTCAACCGCCGGGTAGGGCCCCGACGAGAGCGCCTTGGCGACCGCGTCGATGTGCGGGCCCGTCCCCACGAGCACGACGCGACGGCGATAGCCGGCGGCGCGCAGCAACAACCCGGAAACCCGCTCGTAGAGCGCGCGGAACGACGTCACGTAGACGAGCGCGAAGAGAAACGACCCGTAGAAGGTGTAGTAGGAGCTGTAGTAGTGCGACTGAGCACCGGTTGCGATCGCGAAGATCACCGAGACGACCATCACCTGGAAGAGCGCGGCGAGGATCCTCGACAGCCCGGGACGCTCGCCGCGGTCTGCGTACATGTCCGAGCGGGCGAACAGCAGAAGCGTCACCAGGTAGGCGAAGGCGACGAAGCCCCGCGTCTGGTGAAAGGCCTGCGAGACCAGGCTCGATTTGCCGTGCACGATGTCCTTCAGCAACAGCGCGGTGAAGATCGCCAGGAACACGCCGGCGAAGTCGAGCGCCATCAGCACCAGGACGCGCGCGACCCGGCGCGCGGTATCCAGGCGCAGCACGAACGACAGCAGCGGCGGGCGCTTCGCGCGCACATCGCGGTCGCCGAGATTGAGCTGTTCCGAACGCTCCGGCTGCGCAGCGCTTTGGGACTCGTCCGCCACCGGGTCGGGGACGGCATGAATGCTCTGGCGGGGGGTCGACATCTCGCTCTTTCAACGCGCCACTCTGTCAGATGTTGCGGCGCACCGCCAGTGAATTTCCCCAGTTTGGAGGCGCGCGGCGCAGCGCCGGCATGGACGCCTCCGCGCCGAGCCCGCTAGCCCGCTTCGATCGTCCGGCGCAGTCCGTCGGCCAGCGGCACCTCGGGCGACCAGCCGAGCAGCCGGCGAGCGAGGCTGATGTCGGGCCGGCGCTGCTTGGGGTCGTCGACCGGCAGCTCTTCGTGCACGATCGCCGACTTGCTTGCGGTCGCCTCGAGCACCGCGTTGGCGAGCTCGAGCAGTGTGAACTCGTCGGGATTGCCGATGTTGACCGGCTCGTGGTAGCCGGACTCGGAGAGCGCGATCAGGCCACCGATCAGGTCGCTCACGAAACAGAACGAACGCGTCTGGGTCCCGTCGCCGAAGATTGTCAGCGGCTCCCCGGCGATGGCCTGGCGCACCAGCGTCGGGATTGCGCGCCCGTCGTAGGGACGCATGCGTGGACCGTAGGTGTTGAAGATCCGCACGATCGCGGTGTCGACCCCCTGCTGGCGGTGGTAGGCCATCGTCAGCGCCTCGGCGTAGCGCTTGGCTTCGTCGTAGACGCCGCGCGGCCCGATCGGGTTGACGTGGCCCCAGTAGCTCTCCGTCTGGGGATGCTCCTTCGGGTCGCCGTAGACCTCGCTGGTCGACGCGAGCAGGAACCGCGCGCGATGTGCCTTCGCGAGCCCGAGGGTGTGGTGGGTGCCGTGCGATCCGACCTTCAGGGTCAGGAGCGGCAGCCGCAGGTAATCGATCGGAGATGCCGGCGAGGCGAGGTGGAAGACCACCTCGACCGGCTCATCGACGAAGTAGGGCTCGGTGATGTCGATGTTCAGGAAGCGAAACCGCGGGTCGCGGATGTGGGCGATGTTCTGCAGCGACCCGGTCTGGAGGTTGTCCACGCAGATGACGCGGTGCTCGCGCGCAAGCAGCTCTTCGCACAGATGGGAGCCGAGAAAGCCGGCACCGCCGGTGACAAGGCAGGTCGCCATTGCATCCAGCCTACCGGCTGCGCATCGGCGGGTGGCCTGCGCGGTTAGTCTGCGGGCCGTGGACGTGATCGACGAATTGCTCGCAAACAACGCGGCCTTCGCCGCCTCGCTGCCGCAACGCCCGCTTGACGTTCGCCCAAGCCGCCGGCTGGCCGTCGTGACCTGCATGGACTCCCGGCTCGACGTGTTCGCCGCACTCGGGCTGCACGACGGCGAGGCGCACGTGCTGCGCAACGCCGGCGGCGTGATAACCGACGACGTGATCCGCTCGCTCGCGGTCTCGCAGCGACGGCTCGGGACGCGCACCGTGATGCTGATTCACCACACCGACTGCGGCATGGCGAAGATCACCGACGACGGCTTCCGGCGCGAGCTGCAGGAGGCGACGGGCGTCGCACCGGCGTTCGCGATCGAGTCGTTCACCGACGTCGACGCCGACGTGCTCCAGTCGCTGCTGCGCGTGCGCCGCTCGCCCTTCATTCCCCATCGCGACGCGGTCCGTGGCTTCGTCTACGACGTCGACAGCCACGCCCTGCGCGAGGTCCGCGTCCCCGGCGAGCAGTGAGCGCCGGCCAAGGGCCGGATATCCTGCGGCCGATGGCGCAGCCCGCAAGCGACGAGGAGCGCTCGACGATCGCTCCGCTCGTCGGGGCGGAGGACCCGCGCCGCTTCACCGACTCGGGGATCGAAATCGACGCCGTCTACGGCGCGCCCGAGCGGGAGACCGCGCTCGAGGCGCCCGGAGAGTTCCCCTACACCCGCGGCATCCATCCGCAGGGTTACCGCGGGCGGCTGTGGACGATGCGCCAGTACGCGGGCTACGCCTCCGCGAAGGAATCCAACGCCCGCTACCGCTATCTGCTCGAGCACGGCTCGACCGGCCTCTCGATGGCCTTCGACCTGCCGACACAGCTGGGCCTTGACTCTGATGACCCGCGGGCGCTTGGCGAGGTCGGGCGCACCGGCGTCGCGATCGACACGATCGACGACATGCGCACGGCGTTCGACGGGATCCCGCTCGACAGCGTCTCGACCTCGATGACGATCAACGCGCCGGCGGCGGTGCTGCTGTGCCTCTACGAGCTGGTCGCGGCGGAGCAGGGCGTCGGTCCGCAGAAGCTGCGCGGCACGAGCCAGAACGACATCCTCAAGGAATACATCGCGCGCGGCAACTACATCTACCCGCCGGGGCCGTCGCTGCGACTGACGACCGACCTGTTCGCCTACTGCAACGAGCGGATCCCGCACTGGAACACGATCTCGATCTCCGGCTACCACTTCCGCGAGAAGGGAGCCTCGGCGGTCCAGGAGGTCGCGTTCACGCTTGCCAACGCGATCACCTACGTGCAGGCGGCGCTCGACGCGGGCCTCGCGGTCGACGACTTCGCACCGCGCCTGGCGTTCTTCTTCAACGCCCACAACAACGTCTTCCAGGAGATCGCGAAGTTCCGCGCGGCAAGGCGGATGTGGGCGAAGATCATGCGCGAGCGCTTCGCTGCCACCAACCCGGCCTCGACGATGCTGCGCTTCCACACCCAGACCGGCGGCGTCACGCTGACCGCGCAGCAGCCGCAGAACAACATCGTGCGCGTCGCGCTGCAGGCGTTCGCCGCGGTCTGCGGCGGCACCCAGTCACTGCACACCAACGGCTACGACGAGGCACTCGCGCTGCCGAGCGAGCAGGCGGCGACGATCGCCCTGCGCACACAGCAGGTGATCGCCCACGAGTCCGGCGCCGCGGACTCCGCCGACCCGTTCGCCGGCTCCTACCTGATCGAGTCGCTGACAGATGAGATCGAGCGCCGGGCGGACGTCCTGATCGCACGGGTCGATGCGCTCGGTGGATCGCTGGAGGCGATCCCCTTCATAACCAATGAGATCGACGAGTCGGCGTGGAGCTACCAGGAGCGCTACCGGACCGGCCAGGACGTGGTCGTGGGCGTCAACGCCTACGTCGACGAGCACGAGCCGCGGATCGAGGGGATCCTGTCGGTCGATCCGGCGTCAGAGCGCGACCAGGTGGCGCGGCTGGCCGCGTTCAAGCGCGACCGCGACGGGGCGCTCGTCGCGGCGCGCCTGGAGGAGTTGGGTGCTTGCGCGCGGGGCAGCGCGAACCTGCTCGTGCCGATCGGCGCCGCGCTGCGCGACCGTTGCACGCTCGGCGAGGTCTGCGGAGCGCTGCGCGAAGTGTTTGGCAGCTACCAGCCGCACTGAGTAGGCGCTCGCGAAGGGTGCAGGATTCGCGGCGCCGAGCGCAAATACAAACGCTCATGGGTGTTGTCGAGAGCCAGCGAACGCTGGTGAAATCGGTGCCTGAGCTCTGGGCACAGCTCAGCGAGGTCGAGCTGCTGCGACCGATGCTCGGCCCCTTCGGCGAGATCGCGATCACGCGCCTTGTCCCCGAGGCGAGTATCGAGTGGCGCAGCGAACTGGCCGAAGGCAGCGTCGAGCTGCAACCGAGCGGCTTTGGCACGCGGGTGCGCCTGACCGCCCAGCTCGCGGCTGCCACACCGGAGCAAGCGCCGGAGCTGCCCCTGCGTCGCGGCTTTTGGGCGCGGCTGCGCCGGCGCGCGCCGGCGGCCGCGCCGCCGGAGCAGGCGCCGGCGCCCCCGGCCGACACGCTTGACCCCGGGCTTGCGAAGGGCGCGCTGACGGCGGTGCTCGACGAGATCGGGACCGCGCGGCACCGGCCGTTCTCGCGCGACGCGGGAGCCTCCCCGGCGATCACGTAGCGCCCGACGCAGCCGGCCGCGTAGGATCCTGCCCGCGTTGACCGAGCGAGCGCCCCATTCCTACGCCGAGAAGCTCGCACAGCTGCACGAGCTGCGCCGGGAGGCCGCCCACGCCGAGGGCCCGGCGGTCGCCAAGCAGCACGCCAAGGGCAAGTTCACCGCCCGCGAGCGGATCGAGAAGCTGCTCGACAGCGGCTCCTTCGAGGAGCTCGACGCCTTCGTGCGCCACCGCACGACCGACTTCGAGATGGACCGCACGCGGCCGCTGGCCGACGCCGTGATCACCGGCCACGGCACGATCGACGGGCGCCAGGTCTGCGTCTTCAGCCAGGACTTCACGGTCTTCGGCGGCTCGCTCGGCGAGGTGATGGGCGAGAAGATCTGCAAGCTGATGGATCTCGCCGCGCGGGTCGGCTGCCCGGTGATCGGCATCAATGACTCCGGCGGCGCGCGGATCCAGGAGGGGGTCGTGTCGCTCGGCGCCTACGCCGAGCTGTTCTACCGCAACGTGCGCTGCTCGGGCGTGATCCCGCAGATCTCATTGATCATGGGTCCGTGCGCGGGTGGCGCCGTGTATTCGCCGGCGATCACGGACTTCATCCTGATGGTCAGGGAGACCTCTCACATGTTCATCACCGGCCCCGATGTGATCAAGACGGTCACCGGCGAGAGCGTCGGCTTCGAGGAGCTGGGCGGCGCGATGACCCACAACACCAAGTCGGGCGTCGCCCATTTCGCGACCGAGGACGAGGAGCACTGCCTCGAGGAGGCGCGCTACCTGCTGTCGTTCCTGCCGCAGAACAACCTCGAGACCGCACCGCTGACGGACGCCACCGACGACCCCCGGCGGATGGACCCGGAGCTCGACTCGGCCGTCCCCGACAGTCCAAACAAGCCCTACGACATGCGCGGAGTGGTCGCCCGCATCGTCGACAACGGCGAGTTCCTCGAGGTGCACGAGCATTACGCGCCCAACATCGTCTGCGGCTTCGCGCGCCTGGACGGCGTCTCGGTCGGCGTCGTCGGCAACCAGCCGGCCGCACTCGCCGGGGTGCTGGACATCGACGCCTCGGCGAAGGCGGCGCGCTTCGTGCGCACCTGCGATGCGTTCAACATCCCGATCATCACCTTCGTCGATGTGCCGGGCTTCCTGCCGGGCACGGCGCAGGAGTGGGGCGGGATCATCCGCCACGGCGCGAAGCTGCTCTACGCCTACGCCGAGGCGACGGTGCCGAAGATCACAGTGATCACCCGCAAGGCCTACGGCGGCGCCTACGACGTGATGTCCTCCAAGCACCTGCGGGCCGACTTCAACTTCGCCTGGCCGACGGCCGAGATCGCGGTGATGGGGCCGGAGGGGGCGGTCAACATCATCTACAAGCGCGAGCTGGCAGGCAGCGACGGGCCCGCGGAGCTGCGCGCGCAGCTGATGGAGGACTACACAGCGCGCTTCGAGAATCCCTACGCCGCCGCCGAGCGTGGCTACATCGACGACGTGATCGAGCCTCACGAGACCCGCCCGCGGCTGATCACCGCCCTGCACCTGCTCGCCACCAAGCACGAGGCGGGACCCAGGCGCAAGCACGGCAACATCCCGCTCTAGGGGGAATTCGCGGACCCGAAAGGGCCCACTAGACTCAGCCTCGTGAACGCGTCGCCACCGCCGCCGCTGATCACGCCGGCCGCCACGCCGGCGCAGACCGCCGCGATCGTGGCGGCGATCGAGTGCTTCGTCCGCGACACCGCCAGGAACCCGCGTAAGGCGCAGCGGCCCGGCGGCGGCTGGCTGCGCGCGGCACGTCTGGAGGCGGTCAGCAGAGCCCCCGGCTCCTGCGCCGATCCGGCCGGCCGCCACCCGTGGCACGAGGGTACGCGGACGCATCCGAGTAAATACTAGAAAAGCACCTGGCTTTCGCTAGTATTCCTCTCCCACTAGCGGAAGAGGTTGTTGGATGGCGCATGGCCAAAACGGCGCGCGTGGCTCGCTCGCCGATCCCGAGGTGTACGAGAACGTACCCGGACACGTGATCCCGATCATCGAACGCGAGTTCGACGACTTCGACACGGAGGCCGGCGCGTTCCTGGCCGGCGAGCTCCCCGAGGATCAGTTCATCGGCTTTCGCCTCAAGCAGGGCGTGTATGGGCAGCGCCAGGTCGAGCGGCAGATGATCCGCGTGAAGCTGCCGTTCGGCGGCATCAATCCCGATCAGCTGGACTCCTTCGCCGATGTCGTCGAGCGCTACGTGCCGCTGCGCAAGGGCCACATCACCACACGCCAGAACGTGCAGCTGCACCATGTGCCGCTGCCCGACGCCGCCAAGCTGATCCGCGAGATCTCGCGCACCGGGCTCTCCTCGCGCGAGGGCTGCGGGAACACGATCCGCAACGTCACCGGCGACCCTTGGGCCGGGGTCTGCGAGAACGAGCTGTTCGACCCGACGCCCTACGTCGGCGCCTACGTGCGCTACTTCGTGCGCAACGAGGTCTGCCAGCTGATGCCGCGGAAGTTCAAGACGGCCTTCACCGCGACCGACGAGGACATCGCGATCACCGGCATCCACGACGGCGGCTTCGTCCCGCGGATCAAGGACGGGAAGCGCGGCTTCGAGATGCGCGTCGGCGGCGGCACCTCGATCATGCCGCGCGTCGCACCGACGCTCTATGAGTTCGTCGGCGCCGACGACGGCGAGTACCTGAAGGTGACCGAGGCCGTGCTGCGGATCTTCAACCGCCAGGAGGAGCTGCGTGCCAACCGGGCGCGGGCCCGGATCAAGGTGCTGGTCGACCGGATCGGAATGGACGCCTTTCGCGAGCTGGTCGAGGAGGAGCTGCGGGGCGACTGGGTCGCCGAGCGCAACTTCGATCCGGCGCCGCTGCTTTTCATCGACGATGAGCAGGCCGGCGCGCCGGCGCCGCGCGAGGCCGGCGTACCGGCGGATGGCGACCGGCCAGAGTTCGAGCGCTTCGTCGCCGCCAACACGCAGCCTCAGCGCCAGGCCGGTTTTGTCACCGTGGAGGTGAAGGTCGTGCGCGGCGACCTGACGCCCGAGCAGTTCCGCGGCCTCGCGGCGATCATGCGCGAGCATTCAGGCGGCTACGCGCGCACCACGGTCCAGCAGAACCTGGTGCTTCGCTGGGTGCGTCCGGAGTCGCTGTACGCGGTATGGCTTGGGCTGCGCGATCTCGACCTCGCGGGCGTCGGGCCGCGGACGATCGCCGACCTCGTCAGCTGCCCGGGGACCGACAGCTGCAAGCTCGGCATCACGAGCTCGATGGGGTTGAGCGCGGCGATCCAGGAGCGCATCGATGCGCTGGCGATCGAGGATCCGCTGACGCGCTCGATCAACATCAAGATGAGCGGCTGCC
>Ga0302320_10020707_pt1 | contig 13091 bp, 9 predicted proteins | sample Bog_T0_3_FD_202130 | JGI IMG/M metagenome (GOLD analysis project Ga0302320, IMG submission 202130) | Peat permafrost microbial communities from Stordalen Mire near Abisko, Sweden - Bog_T0_3 | ecosystem: Environmental > Terrestrial > Soil > Wetlands > Peat | place: Sweden: Abisko, Stordalen Mire...
TTGCCTTCAATGGCGGCTTCGGTGAGCACACGCGTCGTTTCTTGGAACGAGGCAGCCGACAGCCATGAGTCCGTCGCGAGCGAGGCCTTGGTAATACCCATCAACTGGGCACGACCGTCGGCGGCTTGCTTGCCGGAGGCTTCCAAGGCGTCGTTCGTGTCGTTGAACACCTTCATGTCCACCATTGCTCCGGGGAGCCACGGTGATTCATTGGCGTCAACAACCTGCACGCGTCGGGTCATCTGTCGAACAATCAGCTCAATGTGCTTGTCGTGAATCGACACACCCTGGTCGCGGTACACGTTCTGTACCTCTTCTACGAGGTACTGCTGTGTCTCACGAGTTCCACGGAACTTCATCATGAGCTTGGGGTCCAAAGGACCGTCGTGCAACGGCGTACCGACTTCAATCTCTTGACCGTCTTCGACGAGCAGGTGACGAGCAATGGAGATGGACTCTTCTTGCACTTCGCCTTCGTTGCCGACAATGGTGAGCTTTCGCTCACGACCAACGAGTTCCACGCGGACAACGCCCGCGTGCTCGGCGACCTTGGCTGCACCCTTAGGGGTTCGAGCTTCGAAGAGTTCCACCACGCGCGGCAGACCGTGGGTGATGTCACTCTCGGTCACACCACCAGAGTGGAAGGTACGCATGGTTAACTGCGTTCCCGGCTCGCCAATTGACTGAGCAGCGATGACACCAACGGCCTCACCGAGTTCTACCAATTGGTGCGTCGCGAGCGACAGACCGTAACAAGCAGCACAGACACCCTGGACTGCGTCACAGGTCAGCGTTGAACGAACACGAACGCGCGTTACCGCAGCGTCGTCGCGCAGTTGCTCAACGTCATCACTGAGCAACATCGTGCCGGCAATAACTTCCGTACCGTCGGACAGCGTCACGTCTTCCGCAACAACACGTCCCCAGAGTTTGGTCTCCAGGTGTGCGCGCTGACCACGAGTGTCCGCGCCCACGTGCTCGACCCACACACCGCGCGAGGTTTCACAGTCGTACTGGGTGACGATGAGTTCTTGCGCAACGTCAACGAGTCGACGAGTCAGGTAACCAGAGTCAGCGGTACGAAGAGCGGTGTCACCCAGACCCTTACGGGTACCGTGCGTTGAAATGAAGTACTCGAGCACGCTCAGACCTTCGCGGAACGAAGACTTGATCGGTCGAGGAATCATCTCACCACGAGGGTTCGACACGAGGCCCTTCATAGCGGCGATCTGGCGAATCTGCTGTGAGTTACCACGAGCACCCGAGTCCACCATCATGCGAATCGGGTTGTCAGCAATGGCGTTGATGGCGCGGTCAAAGGCGTCACCCACTTCCTTGTTGGCGTTCGTCCAGATTTCGATTTCCTGCTGGCGACGTTCGTCGTCGACAATCACACCGCGTCGGTAGTTTGCTTCCACCTTCGCCGCTTGCTCCTCGTACTTGTTGAGGATCGCGGCCTTTTCGGGTGACGTCACCACGTCGTCAATAGAAATCGTCAGACCCGACTGCGTCGCGAAGCGAAAGCCCAGCGACTTAATGGCGTCAAGTGACGTCGCGACTTCTTGACGGCCGAAACTGTTGGAGATTTCTTCTACGATCGAACCAATCGGTAACGCGTTCTTACCAATCAACACGTTGATGAACCGGAAACCACCAGGTAGCGCTTCGTTAAAGAACACACGTCCCGCCGTCGTTACGAGTGAACGACTCGCACCCTTGACGCCAATGCCCGCCTGCTCCAAGCGAACGTCGAGTGACGATCCTTCGAGTGGACGAAGTTCAATGGGCGTGCGGATGCCAATGAGCTTTCGCTCAAGCGCCGTTTCGATTTCGTGAACGTGACGAAAGACGCGAGGGTTCTCAACCTCTTCGTCTTCGGGAAGCGTCAGATAGTAGGCACCAAACACCATGTCCTGGGCCGGCTCCGTAATCGGACGACCAGTCGCGGGCGTGAAGATGTTGTTCGTTGAGAGCATCAACACACGCGCTTCGGCCTGTGCTTCTGCGGACAGCGGCACGTGCACGGCCATCTGGTCACCGTCGAAGTCAGCGTTGAAAGCTTTGCAGACGAGCGGGTGAACCTGGATGGCCTTACCGTCGACGAGCACGGGCTCGAAAGCCTGAATACCCAAACGGTGCAAAGTCGGTGCGCGGTTAAGCAGCACGGGGTGCTCTCGAATAACGCTTTCCAAGACGTCCCACACGACCGGACGACGACGCTCCACCATGCGCTTGGCGCTCTTGATGTTCTGAGCAATCTGTGTCTCGATGAGTCGCTTCATGACAAAGGGCTTAAAGAGCTCCAGCGCCATCATCTTTGGCAGGCCACACTGGTGCAATTTCAGTTGCGGGCCCACCACGATGACGGAACGACCCGAGTAGTCAACGCGCTTTCCGAGCAAGTTCTGACGGAATCGTCCCTGCTTACCCTTCAACATGTCCGAAAGGCTCTTCAGGGGTCGACCGCTTTGTCCCTGCACTGGACGGCCACGACGACCGTTGTCGAACAACGCGTCCACTGCTTCTTGCAGCATTCGCTTTTCGTTGTTCACAATGATGTCCGGCGCTTGCAAGTCCAAAAGACGCTTCAAACGATTGTTGCGGTTGATGACTCGTCGGTACAAGTCGTTGAGGTCACTCGTCGCGAAACGTCCACCGTCGAGTTGCACCATCGGACGAAGGTCCGGAGGAATAACCGGAACGGCTTCCAGGATCATGGCGCGCGGGTCATTCATGCGTCGACCATTGTCGTCACGACGGTTGAAGGACTGCACAATGGCGAGACGCTTCAAGAACTTCGCCATGCGCTGGGCGGAGAGGGGCTTACGGCCATCCTTCGCCTCAATCATTTCGCGCATGACCTTTTCTTCCATGTCGAGGTCCATGCGATCGATCAGCTTCAGAATTGCTTCGGCACCCATGCCGCCTTCGAAGTACTCGCCGTACTTGAATTCCATCTCGCGATAGAGCGTCTCATCTTCGATGATCTGACGCGAGTGCAACGCTTCAAACGTGGAAAGTGTGTTCTCGGCGAGTTCGCGCTCTTCGACGTAACGAGTACGCACACCGTCGATTTCTTTTTCACCGGCGCGTTGCAGGGCACGAAGTTCGGATTCTTTTGATCCTTCGCTTTCGGCGAGGGCAATCTTGTCTTCGAGTTCCTTCAGGCGACGCTCGATTTCCTTGCTCTCGCGCTCGGAGATCTCACGCAGTTCTTCGGCGAGTGACGCACGCAGTTCAGCGAGCGCGCCGTGGCGCTGCTCTTCATCAACGAACGTCACCATGTTGGCGGCGAAGTAAATGACCTTTTCCAGCTGCTTGGCCTTCAGTTCTTCCTTCGGCAGCGTGCCCATCAACAGATAGGCCAGCCACGAACGCGTTCCACGCAGGTACCAAATGTGCACGACTGGCGCCGACAATGCAATGTGACCCATACGGTCACGACGGACCTTGTCACTCGTGACTTCAACGCCACAACGCTCACAAATGATGCCCTTGAAACGGACGCGCTTGTACTTACCGCACGCACACTCCCAGGCTTTTTGTGGTCCAAAGATCTTCTCGCAGAACAGTCCGTCCTTTTCGGGACGAAGGGTTCGGTAGTTGATGGTCTCGGGCTTTTTTACTTCGCCAGACGACCAACTACGAATGTTTTGGGGCGTGGCGAGGCCAATGCTGAGTTCATTGAATTGATTGACGTCAATGGGGCTCACAGTGTTGATTTCCTCTCGGCTTGGCGACGGGCATCTTCTTCGTCACTGCCGCGCTCGGGTCGACTGATGTCGATACCCAATTCGCGAGTGACACTGAAGAAGTCCTCCTCGGTGTCGGCAAGGTCAACGTGAACGCCGACCTTGTCTTTCACTTCTACATTCAGACAGAGCGACTGCATTTCCTTAATGAGCACCTTGAAGGACTCAGGAATTCCGGGCTCGGGAAGGTTTTGACCCTTCACGATCGCTTCGTACGCGCGCTCTCGACCCTTCATGTCGTCGGATTTGACGGTCAAAAGTTCTTGCAGGGCGTACGCGGCACCGTAGGCCTCTAAGGCCCACACTTCCATCTCACCAAAGCGCTGTCCACCAAACTGAGCTTTTCCACCCAGTGGCTGTGCAGTAATCATGGAGTACGGTCCCGTTGAACGAGCGTGGATCTTGTCGTCGACCATGTGGGCCAACTTCAAGATGTAGGCGTAACCCACCGAAATTCGGTTGTCGTACGCCTCACCGGTTCGACCGTTGTACAAGGTGACCTTGCCGTCGTTGCTGTCGTTTAAGAGACGCTTGCCGTTGGCACCGTCCGCGTTCATCTTGGAGAAGACGTTTTGAATCGTCGGCTTGTCCTTCGCGCGATCAGTCTCGTCCCAGTACGCGCCATCGAACGCCGGTGTCGCCACGTAAATGGCGGGCTCGGTACGAGGACGAGTCTTTCGGTACGGCCGGTTTTGGGCGTTCACTTGGTCGTCGTGACCCGAGGTACCAGTGGCGGGATTTACTTCAATACCCTGCCAACCGTGTCGAGCGGCGTAACCGAGGTGACTCTCCAAAACCTGTCCCACGTTCATTCGACTCGGCACACCCAGTGGGCTGAGGATGATGTCAACGGGTGTTCCGTCTTCCAAGAACGGCATGTCCTCTTCGGGAAGAATCTTCGAAATAACACCCTTGTTGCCGTGGCGTCCGGCGAGCTTGTCACCCTCGGAAATCTTTCGTCGCTGCGCAACGTAGACCTTCACCAACTGATTAACACCGGGCTGCATTTCGTGGTCTTCGTCGCGGCTGTAGACCTTGACGTCAATGACCTTGCCGGACTCACCGTGGGGAACCTTCAACGAGGTGTCACGAACTTCACGAGCCTTCTCACCAAAGATGGCTCGCAGCAGTCGCTCTTCGGGCGACTGCTCGGTCTCACCCTTGGGAGTTACTTTGCCCACCAGAATGTCGCCGGGTTGCACTTCAGCGCCGATGCGTACAATGCCGCGGTCGTCGAGGTCGGCCAAGATGTCGTCGGGCAGGTTCGGGATGTCACGAGTGATTTCTTCGGCACCGAGTTTGGTGTCGCGAGCGTCAATTTCGTATTCCTTCACGTGGATCGACGTCAACACATCGTCTCGAACGAGTCGCTCGTTCAAGATGATGGCGTCTTCGTAGTTGTAGCCCTCCCATGGCATGTACGCCACCAAGAGGTTCTTTCCAAGTGCCAATTCACCGTGGTACGTCGAGGTACCGTCAGCGAGCAAGTCGCCCTTTTGTACGGTTTCACCACCAAAGACGAGGGGCTTCTGGTTGATCGACGTGTCCTGGTTGGAACGGCGGAACTTGTTGAGGTTGTACTGCTTCTTTCCAAGCTTCTTGCCGTAGCGGTCAGCAACAGCAACGTCGTAGTCAACAACGATGCGGTCACCGGACACTTCAACAACGCGTCCTTCACCCTCGGCGAACAACACGTCACCAGAGTCGAGGGCCGCACGACCTTCCATGCCCGTTCCTACGAACGGTGCTTCGGTTACCACGAGCGGCACCGCCTGCTTTTGCATGTTGGCACCCATCAGGGCGCGCTGGGCGTCGTCGTGCTCAACGAACGGAATAAGCGAGGTCGCCACCGAAATGATTTGCTTCGGTGAAACGTCCATCAACTCAACTTCCTTCGGCGGAACAAAGTCGATTTCCGACGTGGTCGAACCCGACTTGTTGGAAGCACCAACGCGAAGACCCGTACCTGTTGGTCCACGACGGACCAAGACGCGGTCCGCCTTGATGGCGCCGTTGGCGTCAATCTCGGTGTTGGCCTGAGCAATAACGAACTTCTCTTCTTCGTCGGCGGTGAAGTACACCACTTCCGTGGTGACCTTGCCGTCTTTCACCACGAGGTAGGGCGTCTCAATGAAGCCGTACTCGTTGATTCGGGCGTAGCTCGCGAGATAACCAATGAGTCCCACGTTCGGACCTTCAGGGGTTTCGATCGGACACATGCGGCCGTAGTGCGAGGAGTGGACGTCTCGAACTTCGAGGCCCGCGCGCTCACGTGAGAGTCCACCAGGTCCGAGGGCCGACAAACGTCGCTTGTGGGTAAGACCCGACAGCGGGTTGTTCTGGTCCATGAACTGACTGAGCTGCGACGTGGCAAAGAATTCCTTGATCGCCGACATCACCGGTCGAATGTTGATCAACGTCTGGGGAGCAATGGCCTCAACGTCTTGCGTGTTCATGCGCTCACGAACAACACGCTCCATACGAGAAAGACCCGTCCGAAGAGCGTTTTGAATGAGTTCACCAACGCTGCGGATACGACGGTTCGCGAAGTGATCTTGGTCGTCAATGTGGTACGTGGTTTCTTTCGCCGTGCGGTCTCGCGCGAGGTTCAAGAGATACGTTGCCGTGGCCAACACTTCGGCCTTGGAAAGAACGTGCAGATCGGGGTTTGGTCGGTCCAGCAGGTCGCCGAACAACTCGACGTTTCGCTCGACTTCGCTGCCTAGCTTTCGATCAAGCTTGTAGCGACCAACACGACTGAGGTCGTAGCGCTTCTCGGAGAAGAAGGCACCTTCGAAGTACTGACGAGCAGCTTCGATGGTTTGTACTTCACCCGGACGCGCACGTCGGTAGATCTCGAGCCACGCGGTCTCTTGGCTGGCGCGAGCAAAACTCTCGGGGCTCTCGTCGTAGTTGTACTTGGCGGTGTGCAGTGCAATTTCTCGCAGCGCCTTTTTCCAGTCGTCGTGGAATTGGTCTTCCAAGAAATCGAAGTACTCCACGAACTTCTGGAAGAACTCTTCGTTCATGTTGATGTCGAGAGCACGAAGCAGCGAGAAGATCGAGACGCGACGCTTCCTCGCAATACGAGCACCTGCGTTGGCGGACTTGTTCTTCTTTTCTTCGAGGTCGACTTGCAACCACTCACCGCGGCTCGGGTGGATGGTGCCTTCAAAGGCCACCTTTTCGTCCTTACCGGGCTGGAAGATCACACCAGGTGAACGGACCAACTGCGACACCACGACTCGCTCGGTGCCATTGATGATGAAGGTGCCTTGCTCGGTCATGATTGGGAAGTCACCCATGAAGACGGTTTGTTCCTTGATCTCACCCGTGTTGGCGTTCAAGAAACGCGCACGAACGAAGATCGGAGCCGAATACGTGGTCGCACGCTGGCGGCACTCTTCAACCGTGAACTTCGGCGGGCTCTTAAGGTCCGCGTCGTCGGGATCGAACTCGAGTTCGAGTTGCAGGTTGCCAGAGAAGTCCGAAATCGGCGAAATCGCCGCGAACGCGTCGCGAAGACCGGTCTTTAAGAACCAGTCAAAGCTGTCGCGCTGGATCTCCAGCAGGTTCGGCAAAGGGTGGGCTTCACCCAATGCACTGAAATTAAAGCGGTCGGGGCTAGTGGACCGTGACGTCAACGGTCAATCCTCCGTGTGAGTGGGCGGCTACAACATTAAGTACTGCAAGTGTTCGGGCGTGACGGGCTGCTAAAAGGCATGGCGAGGTCAGCGGCAAGAACACGGTCATTTGACTCTAGCGGTTCTACGCGCCGATGCGCAAGTAGCGCTTCTCAAATACGTGAGAAACGCTCGGCGGCTGGCGCCGTGGGCATTACCTTACGCAGAAAACGCCACCGAGGTCAAGCACCGAGGCACTTAATCCACAGGGCCCGGCCGCCGTAGCAACCGGGCCCCGCAGAGAAAACGCTGGAATTACTTGACTTCGACTGTACCGCCAGCGGCCTCGAGGGCTGCCTTGGCCTTGTCCGCGTCGGCCTTGGAGACCTTTTCGAGGATGGGCTTCGGTGCGCCGTCAACGAGGTCCTTGGCTTCTTTGAGGCCGAGGTTCGTCAGCGTACGCACTTCCTTGATCACGGCAATCTTCTTGTCGCCTGCGGCGGTCAAGATGACGTCGTAATCTGACTTCTCTTCAGCAGCGGCAACGTCGCCGCCGCCAGCGCCACCGGCGGCCGGGGCCGCGGCAACAGCCATTGGTGCTGCTGCGGTAACGCCGAACTTCTCTTCAAAGTCCTTCAACAACTCACTGAGCTCAAGAACGGAGAGTTCAGCAATGCCGTCGAGGATCTGTTCCTTGGTCAATGTTGCTGCCATGGTGATTCCTTTCCTTCGTATAGGTCTTGGTACTGCGTTTGGTTATTCGGCCGGTTCGCTCGCGACGTCGGGCGACGCCTCGGGGATTTCCGCAACCGCTTCAGCCTCGGGGGCCTCGTCGGTTACCTCGACCTCCGCAGCGGGTGCCGCGGCGTCGTCGCTCGCTGCGAGAGCAGCTTCCTCGACCCCGGCCGGAGTCTCGGCGACCTCGTCACTCGCGGACGCGGGGGCGGCTACGCCACCCTTTGCGTCAACGAGTGCCTTAAGGCCGTAGGCGAAGTTGGACGGAACGGCTTTTAAGAGCCCCGCCATGGAACGAAGAGGTGAAGCAATGAGTCCCGCGAACTGCGCGAGCAACACGTCGCGACTTGGAAGGTCCGCGAGCGACGTGAGTTGCTTGACTGAAAGCGCCTTGCCGTCAACCACGCCACCCTTCAAGATGAGCGTCGGGGTCTGGCGAGCAAAATCACGAAGCAACTTCGCCACGGCCGAAACGTCACCCTTGACGAACGTCACGGCGGTTGGGCCAACGAGGTATTCGTCGAGGGGCTCAACGGCGGTTCCGGCAATAGCGCGACGGACGAGGGTGTTCTTGTAGACCTTGAAGTCGCCCCCAGCGGCACGAAGTGAACGTCGAAGTTCAGAGATTTCAGCAACGGTCATGCCGCGGTATTCGGTGACCACGGCGGTGCTCGTGGAATCTACGCGCTCTTTCAGTTCGTCGACAACGGCGACCTTCTCGGTGCGAGCCTTATTCATCGATACTCCTTCACCGGATGCCGCCCGGAACGGGCCTCCAACATCCCAGCGAACGAGTCGCGCCCGCGTGGGCGTCTCTCGAACTCCTCGTCAGGCGAACCAACAGGTTCCTTAAGTGGGTTGTCCCACACCGGATGTCTTCGGCATTCTCTCTAAATCTGTGTACCCGAAGGTACGAACCAACAATGTTAGGGCGAAGCTCGCCCTAGGTCAAAACGGCCTACGCGGAAACCAGCGAATCGTCGTTGTCGCGGGCCTTCACGGGGTCAATCTTGACGCCGGGTCCCATCGTCGAAGAAATCGTGGCGGCCAACATGAAACGACCCTTGGCACTCGACGGCTTCACGCGGTGGATCTCGTCGATCACGGCTTGAATGTTGCGCGCCAGATCTTCACGTGAGAATGAAACCTTGCCAACGCGCAACTGCACGTTGCCGGTCTTATCTGTGCGGTACTCCACGCGTCCACCCTTAAATTCAGTGACGGCCTTGGCAACGTCCATGGTTACAGTGCCCGTCTTAGGGTTCGGCATGAGACCACGAGGTCCAAGTACGCGACCCAGTCCACCGACTTGACCCATGAGGTCAGGCGTCGCAATCGCGATGTCGAAGTCTAAGAATCCTCCCGCAACTTTGGCGACGAGGTCATCAGCACCAACAACGTCGGCACCGGCGTCCCGAGCAGCCTGGGCTGCTTCACCCGCGGCAAACACCGCGACGCGGTTCGTCTTTCCCGTGCCAGCCGGCAGTGAGAGCGTGCCACGCACGATCTGCTCGGCCTTACGTGGGTCAACTCCCAAACGCAGAGCCAATTCCACCGTCTCGTCAAACTTCGCCGACGCCAAGGCCTTCACCTTGTCGACTGCTTCGAGGACCGTGAGGAACTCTTCAGGGTCGACCTGCGCGAGCGCGTTTGTGTATTTTTTTCCGTGACTCATGATTGCTCCTAGCGCGACACCGAAATGCCCATGGAGCGAGCGGTACCCGCTACTTGCAACTTGGCCATTTCGAGGTCGTCGGTGTTGAGGTCTTTTAGCTTGGTCTTTGCGATTTCTTCTACTTGATCCATCGTGATGGTGGCGACGGTTTCACGTCCGGCCAACTGGGCGCCCTTGGCGACTCCTGCGGCTTGGCGAAGTAGTACCGGCGTCGGCGGCGTCTTCAAGATGAACGTGAAGGAACGGTCTTCGTAGATCGAAATCTCGACCGGAATAACGGTGCCCTTCATTGACTCCGTGGCGGCGTTGTACTGCTTACAGAACTCCATGGTCTGAATACCGTGGGGTCCTAGAGCGGTACCAACCGGCGGGGCGGGCGTGGCGCCGCCCGCTTCGAGTTGGATTTTTACAATTGCGGTAACGGTCTTAGCCATGATGTGTTCCTAACTTTCGATCTTTAGAGTTTCGTTACTTGCGTGAAGTCGAGTTCCACAGGGGTCTCTCGACCAAAGATGTCCACGAGCACCTTGACCTTCAATTGGTCTTCGTTGATTTCTGCAACATGGCCAGAGAACGTGGCGAAGGGTCCGGTCTTGATCTGCACCGTGTCGTTGATTTCGAATTCGTGCGTGGGTGTTCGCTGCTTTCGTGTCGAGGGCTGTTCCACACCTTCGATCATCGGACGGATGATGTTGTCGACTTCGCGCTTTGTGAGATGCGTCGGTCGCGTCTTTTCTGGACCAACGAAACCAGTGACGCCGGGCGTTGAAGCAATGACGTAGAAGATTTCGGGATCCGGCTCGCAACGCACCAAGACGTAGCTCGGGAACATGCGCTTAGCAACGGTGACTTTCTTGCCGGACTTAAATTCCGTGACGTCTTCTTCGGGCAAGTAGAGCTCGTAGATACGGTCGGAGAGTTCGCGCGACTTGATGATGTTGTTCAGTGAGCCAATGACCTTGGCTTCGTGACCAGCGAAGGTGTGCACGACGTACCAACGACCAGGTCGGTCGTAGGCGCTCTCGGCAACGGGCTCTTCTTCTTCGAGGAATTCGTCGAGGATTGTGACGTCTTCAACGCCATCGGCGTCGACGTCAATGTCGATCACTTCAATTTCCACTTCGTCAGTAACGGTTGTTTCGATATCACTCATACGCTCGCGCCTTACTTACGAAAAAAGAAGGCGACGAACTTCGAAAAGCCGTAACCCAATCCAAAAATTAAAGAAGTCATAATGACCAACACCACGAGCACGATGATCGTGTAGTTAACGACTTCTGGTCGAGTAGGCCACGCCACTTGGCGCATTTCGTCACGCACTTCACGAAAGAACTGAGGAATAGTTGCGCGCTCGCGTCGGCGGCGCTGCATGTCCTGGGGCGACGTCGCGCGACGAGAGGCGGTGCCGTCGGCACCTACTTGACCTTGCTTTTGCATCAGTCGCTTTGTCTCGCGGTTCATCTCACGTCTTTCATCGATACTGCTGTGTTGTTACACCCTTCAAGGCAAGCCTCGAGCAGGGCAGGAGGGACTCGAACCCCCAACCGCCGGTTTTGGAGACCGGTGCTCTACCAATTGAGCCACTGCCCTCAGCGCACCCCACACCGCGTACGCAGTGAGAGCGTCAGGGACAGCAATCCTACCACCTGGCAGAAATCCGCTTCCTAGCGGGTCTCCTTGTGCAAAGTGTGCTTTCGCTCAAATCGGCAGTACTTATTCATCTCGATGCGCTCGCGGTCGTTGACTTTGTTCTTCATCGTGATGTAGTTACGTCGCTTGCAGTCTTCACAGGCCAACGTCACCTGTATGCGCTTTTCGTTCTTTGCCATTCTTTTCTCCTTAATGCGTTCGGTACTTCTTGGCCCGAAGGCCTGCCTGGTAGCGGCGGCGGGAGTCGAACCCGCGACACCACGATTATGAGCCGTGTGCTCTAACCACCTGAGCTACGCCGCCTGGCGAGCCTCCTGTCGGGATTGAACCGACGACCCCCTCCTTACCATGGAGGTGCTCTGCCACTGAGCTAAGGAGGCATATACGTCAATTCGGACGCGAGCGCGAAGCCTACTATCCAAACTGCCGTTCTTCCAACTCCCTAAGGAATTAAGCGTCGTATGGTCACGAGCATCAGTTGATCACCATCTGTCTATGTCTCTATTTTGGTCTGTTCTAGGACGGACACACCAGAAACTAGGTGCAACAAACTACGGCTTGAAAATTGCCTCGAGTCGATCAAGGCTCGACCTTAGAATCGGGCGAGCCCACTCGCCACTGTTCAAATAACGCCGAATATCATCGGGTACTCGGGTGCAGTCGAAGTACGCGGTGATCAAGGTCGAAGGTTCGTCGCTGCAATACCAACCCCATCGGTGATCCCAATCATCTCCGCCTTCAACATCGTGACGTTTGGGCGCCCACGCAAGTGCCTGGTCGATTTCGAATGCCACGACTTCATTGCGCATCTCGTAGTCACCCATTTTTTCGTTGTGCATCCGCATAACGAACGCATCACCGACCGCTTCAATTACTGGAGCGTCGGAGTCTCGGACCATGCTCGAGCCATCAAACTCCTGGTGACGCTTCGGGTCACGCAGCACTTCGAAGACGTCGTGCGCCGAAGCGTTAACGCGTCGTGATTCAACAATCACCAGGGGATCTGAGAAGTCCACGGCGTAATTCACAATTTTAAGGTAACACCGTCGCGGCAAAATTTCCCGCGTGGAAGCGTCATTGCGGTCTCTGCTCTACCACTTCACCGCACAAACAAAATCAGCGGCCGGTCGTTGGAGCCACTGCACGATCCGCATTGCGAGCAACATTGACATGCCAAAGCGCGCCGTTCGAATATGCGAAAGTTGACTCGTCGTGCATCCCAGTTCTGTCGCTAAGTCTTTCCAGGTGACCCCGCGACTCTTGCGTTGCTCGTTTAGCGCTTCGTAGAGCAGAGAAAAATTCCACCGAAGCCGTTGGTCGAGACCGGCCACGGGCAGTGGTTTTTGGTAGACGCCCGGTCCACCGTGCAAGAACTCCTCGGGTGTTTTTTGGAGCCAGCGCAACATGAAAAGAGCGTGCTGGCACGAGGTGTCGTGGTGCTTCGCCATCCAGGTAATCGTGGAAGGACTAATCGGATGGTCACCGCGCTGAAGATTTAGTGCACTCGACGTTTCCCAAATTGCCCACGTGGCGTTCTTCCAACTGAGCCCTTCTTCTTGGCGTTTTTCATCCAACGCCACAAGGAGCGCCGCAGTGTCGAATTCCAATATTGCAGGGTCCGTCACCTTCTTCGTTTGACGTACGTGCTCCTGCGGC
>Ga0302320_10020709_pt1 | contig 13091 bp, 14 predicted proteins | sample Bog_T0_3_FD_202130 | JGI IMG/M metagenome (GOLD analysis project Ga0302320, IMG submission 202130) | Peat permafrost microbial communities from Stordalen Mire near Abisko, Sweden - Bog_T0_3 | ecosystem: Environmental > Terrestrial > Soil > Wetlands > Peat | place: Sweden: Abisko, Stordalen Mire...
ACATCCGAAAATCAAGACAAAGCTAGTATGCTTGAATACCTTGAGAAAAAATCTAAAGAGTTTAATCCCAAAAAAATCAAACTTTTAGAGATTTTAGGTCAAGGAGGGTTTGGTCAAGTTTATAAAGCATATGACCAGACTCGTTTAAAATTCTTGGCGATAAAGGACATAAAGAGTACTGAGGATTTGGATGAGAAGTCATTGAGAGGGATTATAAATGAAAATAAAGTGCTGAGGGCTGTAAGACATTTGAACACAGATGATAGATTTTTGAAATTCTATAGAATATACCGTAGGGAAGTAAATAAAGTTCCCATCTATTCATTGGTGATGGAAAATGGCATTGCGGACTTAAAGAAAATGTGTTTATTGAGAAAAAGCGAAAATAATGCATATACTGAGGAGGAGCTCTGCTACATTCTTTATGCTCTTTGTAAACAATTCGCTAAATTAGAGAGAAATGGCATTTCACAAAGAGATGTTAAGCCACAGAACTTAATCTTAACAGAAGACGAAGAAGGCAAATACATATATAAAATAATTGATTTCGGAGCGGGATATGTTCAAGAAAATCCTCAAGAAAAACTGATACCCAATGAAACATTGGACGCATTGAGTAGGAAATATGCTTCACCAGAAGTCAAAGCCATTCATAAAAATACAACAGATGCTAAATTTTATAATCCTTATCTTGCAGATGTCTATTCATTAGGAAAAAGTTTCATTGAGGTTCTAACTCCTGACACCTTCACAAAAACATCTCAGAAATTGGAATATGTTAAAAAGAATTATAATTGGCTTTCTAATATTTTGGTCAAAATGGTTAATGATTCTCCTTCGAAACGACCGCAATTTTCATCAGTGAGAAATTCATTAAAAAAATTAAAAAGATCAATGCCCAATGAGAAGAAATTTGTAGACCTTGTAACGAAGTCAATGATGGAAGAAAAAAATAATATTGACCAAATTTTAACGAAAATTAATATTTTTATGGATTTCAATCATGAAGTTGCCAAGCAATATAGCAAAGTAGCTTCAGAAATTTTTGAGAAAAATGATAATATAGGTCCTGATAAAAAAATGGAAATATGTGATCAACAAGCTGCCTTTGCCTTGATCAATGGTGACATCAAAGAAGCCTTACAATGGTGTTATCGTTTGAGAGACTTGGAAATAAAATTCAAGAAAAAAATGGGACCAGATACATTAATAAAGCTCATTCATTTCCACATAATTGAAGGTGAATTTCACAAAGGGATTGACCTTTATTATGGAAATCAGGATATAGAGTTGCCATTGGATAAAAAAGTTGAATTTTTAGATGCATTTTGCCCTCTGCTTATGTCAATAAACATAGATCAAGCTATACAAATAAATGAAGAAAGTGAAACCTTAAAGAAAAAAATGAAGAAAAATCCAAATGACGAAACTTTTTTGATAAATTACATTTATGGAGCTTTGTTTAATGCTCTAACAGAAAAAAAAGATGAAAATAAAATTAACAAAATGAAGCAAATGATGAAAAAAGTTGAAGAAAAAGGAAAAAATCTACTATTTTTTGCATTGGCTTCAAACTATTATTTGGCTCTTTTTTTTGATTATATTTTGAGCGAAAAAAATGAAGCAATTGTCGAACTGATCCCAGAAATAGAAGGGAAAATCAATACTTGTGAGAAGATATATGGCAACAACCATTTATATTCAAAACTTTTGAAATTTGTGTTAGTTATGATAACTCAAGGGTCGAATTTGCAAAAAGAGACATTAGATAGTTTTGTTGATGATTTGGGAGAAAAAGTCCCTTTTTTAAAGCAGCAGATCCAGCACCCTGAAAGTTATAAGGAAGAGTTCGAAAAGTTGGGGAATAAAATTTCGCAAGATATTGCACGCCATTGTTTTATTTGTGAAAAAAACCCAAATTCATCTTTGGTTTTGCCTTGCAAACACAGTTTTTGTTTACCATGTCTGCAAATGATTTTACCAAATACAATTGAAAATTTCAATGACATCTTGTTTTATTTGCAATGTCCAGAGTCAAACTGTAGAACACCAATATCTGAATATCATTTGAAAATAATTTTAGATAGTGAAACATATCAAAAATATTCAGAATTAAGGAAATTCCAGGATTCTGAAACATTGGTTGTTTGTCCTGGTAAAAATTGCTTATCTCGTTATGTTATTTCTAAAGACGATAATTTTTTCTATTGTGAACTCTGCAAAAAAACTTATTGTGTTGAATGTTTGGGAAACATGAAGAATCATCAAGAATTAAGTTGCAAAGAATATATAGAAAAATTTCCATTATATTGAAATAATTTGCTAAAAAAATTTAATATTCATCTTTTAAAAACACATCAATTTATTTAAACATTTACTAAAATCTCAAACATAATAAAATTAAGAAAATGTGATGAATTATATTCCTTTTATTTCAGAAAGCAAAAAATTATTTTAAGTTTTCTGACGTGTATCTCTTAATTTGCTCATCATTTTCTCAAACTCAGGTAATGATAACTAAATAAAAAAATTATTTTTTATTAATTTTCTGGTTTTAATACATTCATATCTTTATCTTCGTCAACTTCTGACAATAATTCTTTCCAAATGGAATCAGGAATCATTTCTTCTCCTTTAAATATTTCTTTTAACTCTTTTACAGAAATCAAATTGTTTCCATCCTAAGAAATTATCTATTATCTTTTGGAAATAAAACAATAGACACTTTATCCATAAGAGCAAATGTTTTCTTAATTTTCTCATGAGAGATTTCCTGATTTTTATCAATTAATGCCAAAAGAAACTCTTAATCTTCATAAAAACTCTTTAAATGTGATTTTTTTACCATGATAATTAATTTTCCCGTTTTGATCGAGATCCACTCGTTTGAATAGATTCTCAAAAAATTCTGGCTCATAGATATTCCCAACATTATCGAATGTTTTATAAGCTTTTTTGATAAATTTTTTTTTACACAAAAAGAAGAAATTTTATAAAACCTTCGATTATCTCTTGCTTTGTCAAGGATCCGTCATTATTTTTATCGAATTTCAGAAAAATCTGTCTGATTTCTTGCTCTTCTTTATTTAAATCAATGAAGGTGTAAAAGAAAGACAAAATGCCTTGCATTAATTTGCAGTCAATCTTTGTTAAAATAATAACAGATAAATAATTATCAAAAAATTCTCATCTTACGTGAAAGTTTTCCAAATTTTTCGCTCTTTTCCCAAAATTAATCTCTTTTATATCTAGATCTTCCTTAAAATATGCATGATTTAGCGCATTTTGAGCTGTAATTCTTTTCTCAGAATCATATTCCAAAAGTTTATTTAATAGATCTTTGGCACTCTCTGAAATTTCTTTAAATTCATCATTTTCAATATCAAATTTCCCAATTTTTATTTTCGCTATGATTTCATCATGTGTTTTTCCATTAAAAGGTGGATGCCCCACCATTAGCAAATGGAATATCACACCACAAGCCCAGATATCACTTGCAAAAGTGCAGATATCATTTAAAGTTTCAGGAGCAATGTAAAAACTCTAAAAAACAAATTATTTTCATCATTAAAAAATCAAAAGCTTAAACTGATCCTGCGCAATTTTTCTTCATTTTTGCTTTTTTCATAAAACATGAAATATTGAAGTCAATAATTTTTATTTGGAAATCGTTTGGGTCCTCACTCACGAATAAAATGTTCTCAGGCTTTAAATCACTGAAAATGCTAAATTTTAGAAATTAAGTTAGGGTCTTACCGATGGACAAGTTTTTTCTGATGGCAATAACTCATCGCTGCTAAAATTTGCCTCATTATTTCTCGGATGATGTTTTGATCGAAATTGTTCTTTTTTGTTAAAAGCTCTCCACCTTTTAAAAATTCTGCAACCAGACTAAATTTTTTACGATCCAAAAAATATTCAATAGGTTTTAAGATGTTTGGGTGTTCCTAATAATTCTGATATTTTTTTAATTTTTTAGCTTAAAAAATAAACCATGCTTCGCAGAAGTTCAAATTCGGCTTTTATGAGTTCGTCCACATCTGCAAATTCATTTTCCACGAAATTTTGAAAAAATTTGCCTTTATCAATAATTTTTATTGCCCTTGTTATATTGGATCTTCGATGTGTAGCTCTATATACTGTACCGAACCTACCTTTTTTAAATTTTACTATTTTTGATTTAGAAAATTGGGTCACCTTTTCCAAGAATTGAATTATCATCAAAAATGTAGTCGTCTAGTATTTTATTAGGATTCAAACCCATAAAAGCTGAAGGAGAAAATTTGATCGCTAAAAATGACAACAATTTTTACTGCAACGATTATTTAAAGAACTTGAGCCAGGAGTTACTTTCTTAGTTTTCAATGTTAAGCATCCCCCCATAAACCCAAATTTATTATATTGAATAGAAGTAAAAATTAAACCCAACAAAATTTTTTATAAATATAAGCTATTCAAATAATAAAAGGAAGAAAAAAAAAACTTAACAAGAAAAATATTAATTTCTTATTTTTACCAGTCTTATGGAATTTACTCCCTCACACTTTCTCTCAAAACGGAATTCTCGAAATTTCATTATTCCTTCTTCCAAAGAAAGCATCAAGTAGTTTAAAGTTTTTAAATTAAAAATTTCAAATTAATGAAGAATACCATCTCTCCATTCAATAAATTCAAAAGTCCTTTTTGAACATCCACCCAAAACAGCAGAAGGAAGAAGAAATTTAAAGTTTTAAAACATTTTGTTTTTAGTTTTTAATTATTAACAGACAACATAAAACATCAGAACAATTTTATCCACCTCCTGAGAGAATAATAAAAACCCTCAGAAAGCAGGTGACTCCAATTTTGAAAAGAGGCTCTTCCACAACAAATTTGAAAAAATCTGATTATTTAGTGGTACAATTTGCACCCTTTAAAAAAAATCATTTTTTTTAAGTTTCAAGTTGAAAAAGGTAACAATGGGGACCTGGTACAAAAAATAATGGAAAGGAAGAAAAATTGGATTTCACTCAAAAACAACCAAACTTTTGTGGACTTCAAATGGTCCCCATCCTCTTTAAATCTTAATTATAATGCACTTTCAATGAATAACCATAATATACAATGTGTGAATCATTTGGAATTCCATAGGGAAATTTCCAATAAATTTTATTTGTTTCACAATCTCAAAGAGTTTTGTTATGTAAAAAAAGTTTTGGTATTTATCTAATTTTTTCCTTTTCAAGTCTAGAGGCTATCCATTATTTTCAATGATCCCCCTCAGCTTTACTTTAGATTTGGGAAGTCCAACGTTTCAACAAGAATTCAGAAGATTTATTAAATTTTTCATGAATGAAAATTATGAGGAAGATTATTCTCATGATAATTACAAAAAGCAAATTTTGAAAGATTTGGGTAATTTTAAAAAAAGAAACTCTTTTTTCACTGGCAAAAATATGTGGTTGATTAAACCGGCTGGTAAAAATCGAGGACAAGGAATTTTCGTTTTCAACGATCTTGAAAAATTAAATGAATTTTTGCATTTTCACGGAAAAAAAGAAAGTCCGATTTTGAAAACAAAACGACCGACTGATTATTTTTCTCTAAAAAATTACCCATCAACAGTTTCCAAATATCGTGAAAATCTTATTCAAAAATTTCTAGTGAAATTAGCAGTGAAAAAAAGCTATTCCCGAAGGTTTGTAATTCAGAAATATATGGAAGGACCATTGCTCATAAATGGAAGAAAATTCGACATAAGAGCTTGGGTCCTTTTTGATCATAAAAAAAATCTATATTTCTTCAGGTTATTTTCTAGGGGTTTTCTTATTGATGAAATTTTTCAATAATTTATTTTTCGTTGTTTTTTCTAATACTAATACATTTATTTATTAATAAATAGGGAAGGATATATTCGACTTTCTTCTGAAATTTACAACATAGACAACGAAGAAAATATAGATAACAAATTCATACATTTGACGAACAATGCAGTTCAGAAAAATTCCAATTCTTATGAAAAATTTGAGCCTGGAAATCAAATGTCATTTCAAAACTTTCAAGTAATTTTCAACTTCACAAAAAATACAATAAAATATAAATTTTGAGAAATGTTTCGAGAAGGAAAGATATAATTTCAATATGAAAGGGTCAATCATTCCAAAAATCAAAAATATTGTGAAATTGACCTTCGAATCTGTTAAAGAGAAACTTGATAAAAATGAAAGATTTCACTCATTTGAAATCTTCGGATTCGATTTTATGATCGATAATAATCATGATGTCTGGCTTATTGAAGTCAATACAAATCCTTGCCTCGAAGAGTCAAGTCCATTGTTGAAAAGTTTAATTCCAAGAATGTTAGGTAACATTATTATTGAAAAAATTTAAAGAAAATAATTTGCAGATGATGCATTCAAACTTACCCTGGATAAAATTTTTGTGGGACCAGGAATTGACAAAAATTCGCCTTTTTATCCAGTTCCTGGCTATAATGATTGCGTTAACTTGTGGTAATTTTCAAAATTACAATTTATTTTATTTATTCATGATTTAGGGAGTATTTGGACAATATAGGCTACAACAAATTATAAAAATCTTCAAATTTTTTTCTTTTTTTAAAATTTTTTTTGGAACACTATTGTTTAATAAGTCAAAAAGTATTAAAAACAAAAAATTTGAGTTTAAATTGATGAAAAAAAACAACAGTTCATAAGCGAAAAGAAATGGTGCTTTTTTTTAGGCAGGATGCCATTTGAAAAAAAAAAAAAAATAAGAGAATTTTTTTTAATAAAATTCAGATTTGATTTAAAAATTTATATATTCATTGTCTTAAAATCCATGCCTGACACTCTTATTTAATTTTGTTGTTCACCTTCTTGTTGTTTTATTTCTTCTTCTTCATTATCTGGTTTTGGGTCATGAATAGTCACAGTATCAGGAAGAGTAGTTTTGACTCCCTTTCTTCCAGTAGGGTCATGTGGCAACATGATTTTGACTTTGACTCCCATGATTCCTTGTTTGAAGAAGACATGTCTGATGGCAACATCGACGAAATCAATTTTAGGTTGACCAGTGCAAATCATATATCCAGATTTGAATTTCATGCTTTTGGCTCTTTGTTGTCTTAATTTTCCAGAAACCACCACTTCAACACCTTTCGCTCCTTCCATCATGACTGCTCTGGTGACAGAATTGGCTGCCATTCTGACTGGAACACCAAGTAACAACTTGGCTTTGATTGATTCGGCTTGAGCTGCTGAACAAAGACCTCTAAATGGGATTCTCTCCACATAGACTTCAACACCATCTTTTTTATAATTAAATCTTTTTTGAATCAAAGATGTCAATTCTCGGATTTTTCGACCCTCAACACCGATGACTTCTTGGGTTTTTGTGGCTTTGATTCTGATTTCGGTTTTTACTGGAGTGACTCTCACTTCAAAACCTGCGTATCCGGAGGCTGAAATGGCTCTTTCAAGGAAGGAATGCAATTCGGCATGGAAGACACCATCGGCCACGAACTAAAATAAAATATAAGACTGAAATTGAATAAAAAATGGTTTTTATGGAGGCACCTTCTTCTTTTTGTTCATTTGCTTGACCTTTCCGCTCATTGGAATTGGATTTGGATTTTATTTGGGGTTCGAGATATTTTTAGATAATTTTGTTTTATCTTTATTGAGTTTGAACAGGAAAACATTTGATATCTAATTTTTTTTTAAAAGGTTTTTTCGCATAATTTGGTTTTTGAAATTAATGAATTATCTAAAAAAACCTTTTTAAATCCCTATTAAGAGATAAAAAAATATAACATGGAATATAGGACTTTAGGCTCAACTGGAATCAAAGTTTCTTTATTAGGGCTCGGAACCATGGGTTTTGATGATGTGAAAAGAAAAGACACCTACACGGATTTGATAAAAAAAAGCATCGACAAAGGGATTAATTATTTTGATACATCAGAGGCTTATTCAGGCAATTTATCCGAAGAATTGTTAGGATATAGTCTTCAAAAACTACAAATTCCAAGAGAAAACATTGTTTTATCAACTAAAATTTTTTACGGAAAAGGTTTTGGTCACCCACATTCAAACCATCAAATCAATTCATTGGGTTTATCAAGAAAACACATAATTGAAAGCACAAAAATTTCTTTGAAAAAGCTGCAAACTGATTACGTAGATGTGGTTTTTTGTCACAGATATGACACGGAAACTCCCTTGGAAGAAACCTGCCGAGCAATGAATTGGTTAATCGAAAATGGTCAAGCTCTTTATTGGGGCACTTGTGAATGGGATACTGAACAAATCATCAAAGCCATTGACATCTGTGAAAAATTGGATTTGATCCCTCCGGCTGTCGAGCAGATCCAATATAATTTCTTAGATAGGTATTTAAAAAGCTGAGAATTAACTGATTTATTTTTAAACAGAGAGAAATTAGAATTAGAATATCTGCCATTACTCCAAAAATCTCAAAGGAAAATCTGCGTCTGGTCTTTGTTAGGTGGAGGGTTGCTGGCTGACAGTCCTTTGGGGAAGATTGAAAGAAGAAATTCTCTTTTTGAGGTTCGTTATGGGAAAATTACAGTTGATCCAGAGGAAATGGAAACCATGCATAAAGGAATCAAAGAAATTGCAAGGGAATTAAATTGCACTATGTCTGAGTTATCTATTGCTTGGGGATTAAAACACCCTGACATTTCCACGGCAATCATGGGGTGGAAAAAACCTGTTGAAATAGATGAATGCCTACATGCTCTCACCAAAATCCCGATGATTACCAAAGATGTCGAACAGAAAGTAAATTTCTTATTACATAATTGCCCTAAAGGAGAGTTTGATTGGAAAACCATGCAATTTTGCTTTGAGGATAAAAGATTTTTCTGAAGATTTGAAAACATTATTATCTAGAGTTTATTAAATTCGATTTCTGAATTAGTGAATTATTGCGTAATTTCTTTAGGTTTTTTTGTGTTTTTTTTTTTAATATTTATTTTGTAAACAATTTTTTTTTTTTTTTTACGATAATAAGAAAGAATCTCAAAAAAAATTAACCCCGAAACCCAAATAAAAATGTAAAATTTTATTTTTTCATAATTTTTTTTTAGGGTAAAACTTCTTTTTAATTTCCATCTTTTATTAAATAAAATTAAGTGTCATCAGTCTCACTTTTCCTTTCGATGAAACTTGACACTTCAACATCTTCGTTTTCTTTTTTGGTTTTGAAAAAGAAAAAATTGAAAATAAAGCACACAAATACACAAATGCAAAACAACAGAAATGATCCACTGACCCCCAAACTCGATTCAATCATCAAAGGAAAGCAAATTCCAATAATAAACGCATAAATCCAAAAGAATAAAAACGACACACCAATTAACAAATCTGGCAGAATTTCTGGAATCACAATAAATATTATTGGTCCACATCCCAGATTAAAGAAAAAATCAAAGCAAAATATATTCACAGTGGTTCCGGTTGACAAATCCAAATATGAGCATAAAGCTATCAACCCTAAAAAGAAGGCGACAAAAAAAAGACTTAATAAATATGTAGTTCTGACACCGAATTTTTTCAAAGGGATGACCATAAAAAACCCTGAAATTAAGTTCGTGAAACCAAAGCCTCCATTGAGATAATTGGAAGCTGTGTTTGACCAGCCATTGGCCTTGAAGAGTTTAGATGAATAATAGGCAAGAGCATTGATTCCGGAAAATTGATTGGCCAACACCATACTAAAAGCTATTAAGAAGTTGGCGAAATGTTTTTGCATGAAATTCTGTTTTAGAGATTCCTTATTTTGGAGGCTCAATTGTTGCATCACTGTAGCCTTTTTCGATAATTCTTCATATATTTCTTGAACGTTTTCTTCATTATATAAGGCCTTGATCACATTCATAGCCTCTTCAAATTCATTCTTCTGCAATAGATAAATAGGAGTCTCATAGTTGAATTTAAATAAAATTAAAAAGCTTCTGAGAAAGCAAAAAAATATAGGAAATCCGAACATAAATCTCCACCAATTATCTGTAACTCCAAGGGCCAAATCCTCGTCACTCAGCGTATTCAATCCAAACAAAAACGCAGTAAAAATTCCAATGTTAAGTGCGATGTTTATTATAGAGCAAAAGTACTCACTTAATTCAGGAGGACTTATTTCCTTAATGTACAAAGCTACTAAGCTCGAGTTAACTCCCATACTGAATCCACAAATTAAACGACCCAAAATTATGCAAAAAAGGGACTCAAAGACGGTCAAAATAGCACCAAACAAACATACAACATCTATAAACACAAAGCTGTTTTTTCTTCCTAATATTCGAAACAAATAAGAAGAAAGGACACTTCCTAAACATCCACCTAATGGAATGACAGCGGTTATTATCGATTCATATATTGTTTTAGTTGATGAAGAACTGTATTGATATAATAGGTATTGAAGTTGAGTTTGAAGAGAATTGTAGACTACCAAATAATACCCTATTAGAAATGCTCCTAAACAAATGTTTATGCAAATAAACAAAAAGAAATATAAAGATTTGTATTTTTGCATTTCAAAATTTCAAAATTTTAAAATTTAATTTGAAAAAAAAAGACGCTTTCTACATATTGCCGAAATATTCCTTTTTTTTAAAAAATTGATTTAAAAATTACATTAAAGCTTTTAGGACGACCCCGAAATCCCAAAATAAATAAAAAATACTTTTTCCTAATTGTTTATTATTTATTTTGAAAAAAAATTCCTAGGTACAACTTTTTCAAATAAGATTTTATTTTCATTCTGTTTATCATCCACTCCTTATCAGAGAATTCTAAGTCAGGGTTTTTGTTTAAAATGGCATCTTGGCAGTTAAGCCCAGATTTAATGTTTCGCAATATGAAAAGTGCAACTTTGACATTTTTCGTTTCACTTTCTATAATTTCTTTCAAATGTTTATTAATAATTGCCTTTGAACAAAAATAAACATGTAAATATAAAGAATAAAAAATACTGAAAAGAATTTTTTCTCGTTTTGTTGCTCACTTTTGATGATAACTTCATTCTCATAGACACCTGAACCAATTCTATTAGTATTTAATTTAATTTTATGTATTTTATCTATCTTTTTTACGTGTTATTTATTTCAATGAGAAGTTTTAAAGCGAACTCAAACACAAAAATTTCAAAATTTAATGAAGTTGGCATTTTCAACGATAAATTGGATGAATCACTTCCTTCATAAAGCAAATATAGAAAGGATCGCAGATGCAAAATCAATTCTACAGTTTTTTATTTGTACATAATTTTTAAATGAATATTCAACCTTCACACATTAAATGTTTTTGGAGAAAAAATTCCTTCTTTTGTTTATCTAAATCCTCAAACTCATTGTTTTCGTCATCATCTTCATCAGGTGACAAAAAAACTTTTGGATGATTAAAAATGACGTTTGGTTGAGCATTGATGAAGACCTTATTTTAAAAAATAAAAATGAATGCAACTAAAAAAATATACTTTAAATGACAAAAAATCGTTCACATTATTCTCAATCGCAAAACCTTTTTCCAAAAGCAATTCATTATTGGAAGAATCAGCGAATGTTGAACATAAGCCTTCTCCCTTTTTTAATCTTAACAAAGTAAATTTAATTAGAAAAAATATTTATTTACTGCTTCTGAGAAACAATATAAATAAAATCACCATATGGTTGACTCAAAATTTCATTATTATCTTAATGGAGGTTTTAATAATTTATTCGCTTAAGAAAAATTGTACCTTTTTTGAAAAAATAATTTATAATTTAATGTTTTTTAGATTTTACCAAAAGATTTTTCATCAAAGACAGAACATTCATTTTCAAAAAAATTCAAGTTGTATATTTCAATTTTCTCAGCTGACAATTTCTTCAAATTGATCTCATATATAATGTCCTGTATTTTTTCTTCAGATAATTCTGCGATGTTGTCAAAAATTATGGCTTTTTGATATTCATTTAAGTGTTTCTTATTCTCCAAAATATATTGAAAACATTTCGAATAGTTACATTTCTCTTTTAATTTAGATTCATTGTTTGGTTGCTTCATCTAAAGAATTAATATTAAAATTATGTAGTTTTTTGTTGGGGGGGCATTTTAAAGAAAAGGTTTGCCTGGAAATTAATATTTCCGCATTTGGAAAAATGGATCATATCAATTATTGGGGAGAACACCAGTTGGTCAATTGTATTGAAACCTTTGTTTAGAATTAATTGGTATCCCCATAAAAAATCTTTTTTGTATTTCTCCATGGAATCAGGAAAGATCTTTTTATATTTTTCAAGAATGAGGCACATCTCTTTCCATTTTGCCTCCAAATCTTGCTGATATCCTAGAATCTATGGGAAATTTCAAACTTGAATAAAATTAAAAATATACTTGTCTTTTTAAATAATTCGAAGATATATTAGTGATGTCTTCATCATTCCAATCTGAAAGTGCTGTCCTTTTGGAGTATGTTTCCAAAAATTGAAAGTAAAAGGATTTTGCTCCTTTATTCCTTTCCCATATTAAATACAAAGTCAAAATCATTTGGGAATTTTCTGTTTTTTCACATTCGTCAAAAAAGAAAAGGGGATTTTCTTCGAGAATAATCCCTAAAGGACTTTTCTTCACAAGGTCAATGTTAATCAATAATTTTCTGGGGATTGAGATCAAAGTTGTATTTTGGGGGATATTATCTTCACATTTTAAAAACGGTCTATAAAATTTGACAACATCAAGTCCAAGCTTAAAATATTAATTATAAAGAGTTCTCTCATTTTTGTTAAACCTTGTTATTAAAAACAACTCCATTTTCTTCAAGCCATTTTCGATAATTTTTCAAATTTAATAAATCTGATTCCATAAATTAAAAAACTGAAATTTTTTTGAAAATTTTTGCAAAAATAATAAAATTTTTCGTTTCTCTTTTTTTTTTTTATTTATCTTATAACTTTGATTCTTTAGTTGCTGATTCCGTAATTCTTTCTCAATCCATCAACATACATCCATTCTACTGCTCGAGCTGGTGAAAGTAATTTGCAATAATGATAGCAATTTCCGCCATCAGGGGCAAAAATCGGTACAGGGGGAGCATCAATATCTGAAGTC
>Ga0302320_10020713_pt1 | contig 13090 bp, 6 predicted proteins | sample Bog_T0_3_FD_202130 | JGI IMG/M metagenome (GOLD analysis project Ga0302320, IMG submission 202130) | Peat permafrost microbial communities from Stordalen Mire near Abisko, Sweden - Bog_T0_3 | ecosystem: Environmental > Terrestrial > Soil > Wetlands > Peat | place: Sweden: Abisko, Stordalen Mire...
GAACGTAAGTATAACGGTCGGCCATGCTCTGCATTCCGACCTGCACCAAACCGATGACGGGCACAAGTGTACCGAGATACCAGAGCCATCCCATGGCCAGGTACGGCCGCTCCTGCCGTTGCCGGATGGCGAGGACGGTAACGGTCACCAAGAGCGCGAGCGCGCCCGCCGCCGCCCACACCGGCCAATCGCCGTGGCGGATATAAAGTGCCGCCAGATTCTCCGGCCAGAACATTTTGGCGGGATAGCGCACATACGAGGCGATGGCGTTGCTGACGCGTGAGTAAATCGGCAGGTTGAGGGTGTCGAGCACGGCGCCGCCGGTTTTTTGAATGTGAAACGTCTCCGCGCACAACGCGAGGCTGATGGCGAAGAAGGGTATTTTTTCGGCGATCAACTGCCGGAACGGAACGGAGTTGTCGGCGGCTTGCGGGGGAGATCTGCCGGGACGTTGCTTGCCCCTGGCCGCGGGAACGGAAGAGACGGAGCCGGGACGGCTCTGCCACTTTAGGCGGCGCAACGGCCAGAAATCCAACAGCAACAGTGTGAACGGCAGCGTGACGACCATCGGCTTGGACATGGCGGCGAAGGCATACAGCACGAGGGCAAGGCCGTAAAATAGTTTTGACTTTCGGTCACGGTTCCCGGCGGCGTTTCCGATCCATGCCCAAAGCGTGAGCCACCAGAAGAAGGTGCTGAGCACGTCCTTCCGTTCCGCCACCCACGCGACCGATTCGACGTGGAGCGGGTGCCAGGCAAACAGGCCGGCAACCAGCGCGCTCCGCCACTGCGCGCCGGTCAATCGCCGTAGCAGCAGGAAGAGAAGAAGGCTGTTGGCGGTGTGGAGGAGCAAACTGGTCAAATGATGTTTACCCGCGCTGGCCTGGGTGGAGCCGTAGAGCTGACAATCGAGCATGTGACTGAGCACGGTGAGGGGATGCCAGTTGCGCGCGACCTCGGCGTGCCACGTATAATCGAGACCCGGTTTCGTCAATCCGGCCTGGATCACGGGATTGTTCGCGATGAAGTCGGTGTCGTCGTAGTTGACGAATTCGTATTTCGTCACCGGCCAATAGACCGCGAGCGTAATGACCGCTAGAACCAGACAGATCCAAACCGCTTTGAAGCGGGACCGTGCCTCGGGCGTGGGCGTGGAAACGGGGTCTGTCACTTTTTCGACCAATAATTCTCGACCGGTTGCAGGACGCCCCATCGCACCAGTGCCACGATCAGCAGCGTATAAAGCAGCGACACGACCAGGTCACGGGCCAACGCCTTCCAGGAATACGGCGTGTCCACCTCGCTCAGAATTTTGGCGCCGCCCTTGTGCAGCAGAATGAACCCTAAAACATTCGTAATCCAGTACCCCAGCACCACGCTCGCTCCAAACGCCTTCGGGTAAAACAGCGCAATGATCCAGGCGAAAACCAGCGCCAATGGGAGATTGACAAAGGCGTCATTCCACCACGACAGCGGCGAGAGCATGAAGCCGATGAAGGCCACGATGCCGCCGGAGACTTTGCGCCTGGTCAAAACGGGAGTTCGCATTCTCAGGCACAAAATGTAGAGTATAAAACGAAAAATTCAGAGCGAAAAACGGGAAATGTTTATCTCCTCCTGGAGCGGCAGTTGCTCGGGACCGATTTCAGGAATGCGAACTATGCCGAATCCAAACTTCCCTAAACACAGCCCGAAATCGGGGCGGCGGCGTAGCACCGCCCTACCATTCTTAAGGAAGGTCGGTGGCGCCCATCAGGTAGCGGTCGCACTCGCGGGCGGCGCCGCGGCCTTCGTTGAAGGCCCAGACCACCAGGCTCTGGCCGCGGCGGGCGTCGCCGGCGGCGAAGACGCCTTTGAGGTTGGTGGCGTATTTGCCGAAATCAGCCTTGGCGTTGGAGCGGGCGTCGCGGTCAATTCCCAATTCCTCCAACAACGCTTGATCGGGGCCGAGGAAACCCATTGCCAGCAGCACCAATTGCGCCGGGCGCAACTGCTCGGTGCCGGCCACTTCCTTGGGCACGAACTGGCCCTTCTCGTTCTTCTGCCATTCGATCTCGACGGTGCGGACGCCGCTGACCTCCCCTTTTTCGTTGCTTTCGAACTTCTTCGCCGTTGTCAAATACACACGCGGATCGGCGCCGTATTTCGCCGCCGCCTCTTCCTGGCCGTAATCCATTTTGTACACCTTGGGCCACTCCGGCCACGGATTGTCCTTGGCGCGTTCCAGCGGCGGGCGCGGCAGGATTTCCAGTTGCACCAGGCTCCGGCAGCCCTGGCGCAGGGAGGTGCCGACGCAATCCGTCCCGGTGTCGCCACCGCCGATGACGATCACGTCCTTGCCCGCGGCGGAGATGGGCGGATGTTGGTGGTGTCCGTCCAGCAGGGCCTTGGTATTGCCCTGCAAAAATTCCATGGCGAAATGCACGCCTTTGTGGGAGCGCCCTTCGATGGGCAAATCGCGCGGCTTGGTCGCGCCGGTGCAGAGGATCACCGCGTCAAATTCCCGGAGCAGCCGGTCGGCGGGATAATTCCGGCCGACCTCGGTTTCTGTCAAAAATACGATTCCCTCCTCCTCCATTTGTTTGATACGGCGCAGGACCAGTTGCTTGTCCAGCTTCATGTTCGGGATGCCGTACATGAGCAGGCCGCCAATGCGATCCGCCCGCTCGAAAACCGTGACGAGGTGCCCGGCGCGATTGGATTGGGCGGCGGCGCAGAGGCCGGCGGGACCGGAGCCGACCACGGCCACTTTTTTCCCGGTGCGCACGTTGGGCGGCTCGGGTTTGATCCAGCCTTCATCCCATCCCTTGTCGGCGATGGTGCATTCGATGTTCTTGATGGTGACCGGCGGGGCATTGATGCCAAGAACGCACGAACCTTCGCACGGCGCCGGGCAGACGCGGCCGGTGAAGTCGGGGAAATTGTTGGTCTTGTGCAGCCGTTCGAGGGCTTCATGCCAGAGCCCGCGATAAACCAAATCATTCCATTCCGGAATAAGATTGTTGATCGGGCAACCCGAGGCCATCCCGCTGATGAGCGTGCCGGTGTGGCAGAAGGGAATGCCGCAATCCATGCAGCGCGCGCCCTGCTGGCGGAGCTTGGATTCTTCCAGGGGTTGGTGAAATTCGTGCCAGTCCTGGATGCGCATCAAGGCGGAGCGATCCAGCGGCAATTCGCGGAGATATTCTAGGAATCCGGTCGGTTTACCCATGTTGTGGAGGGGTCTTCATGCGCAAGGCATTCGCGACAGCGGTGAGCGGGAAACTGTTGAAACAGTTTCGCGTGCTTTCTGACGCGCGTCCACCTGGCTGAAGCCAGGTGTTAATAATACTTGGCAGGGGTTGACGCATTACTTTTTTGGATGAAATGGAATGGTCACAATTGTCAGCCGCCGCCGATGCGGGCCATGTCTTTGGCGTTGGCCTCGAAGGCGGCCATGACGGCTTCGTCGCCGGTCAACCCCGCATTTTCCGCCTTGGCGATGGCTTGCAGCATGCGCTTGTAATCTTTGGGCATGACCTTCACGAATTTCGGCACCATCTGTTCCCACAACGCCAAAATCTTGAAGGCGCGCTGGCTGCGGGTGAGCTTGGCGTGGCGGTCAATCATCAGGCGAACCTCTTCGATTTCGGCGGCGTCCTCCAGCTTTTCCAAGGCGACGCCCTGAACATTGCAATTCTGCGGAAAGGTGCCGTTCTCATCGAGAACGTAGGCCACGCCGCCCGACATGCCGGCGGCGAAATTCCGTCCCGTCGGCCCGAGCACCACGACACGCCCGCCCGTCATGTATTCGCAACCATGATCGCCGACGGCTTCGACGACCGCATTGACGCCGCTGTTGCGGACGCCGAAGCGTTCGCCCGCCATGCCGCGGATGTAAGCTTCGCCGCGCGTCGCGCCGTAGAGCGCCACGTTGCCGATGATGATGTTTTCCTCCGGCACGAAAGTGGAACCTTCCGGCGGGAAGACAATAATTTTGCCGCCGGACAATCCTTTACCGACGTAATCGTTGGCGTCGCCTTCCAAAGTGAAGGTCATCCCGCGCGGCATGAAGGCGCCAAAACTCTGGCCGGCGGAGCCGTTGAATTTGATCTGGATGGTGTCATCGGGCAATCCCGCTTCACCGTAACGACGGCTCAATTCACTGCCAACGATGGTGCCGACGACGCGGTTGACGTTTTTGATCGGCAGAGTGGCGATGATTTTTTCGCCGCGTTCCAAGGCGGGCGCGCAGATTTCGAGCAACGTGGTGTTGTCGAGGGCCTTGTCCAGTCCGTGATCCTGTGGAATCTGGCAGTAGCGGCCAACGTCGTCCGGCATTTTCGGCTGATAAAGGATATTGGTGAAATCGAGGCCGCGCGCCTTCCAATGTTCGATGGCTTCCTTGGGCTCGATCATGTCGGTGCGCCCAACCATGTCGGTGAGCTTGCGGAAACCGAGTTGGGCCATGAGTTCGCGGACTTCCGTGGCGATAAAGCGCATGAAATTGACCGCGTGTTGGGGATCGCCAGTGAAGCGTTTGCGCAAAACCGGGTCCTGCGTCGCCACACCGACGGGGCAGGTGTTAAGATGGCAAACCCGCATCATGATGCAGCCAAGGGAAACGAGCGGGGCAGTGGCAAATCCGAATTCCTCGGCGCCGAGCAGCGCGGCAATCACGACGTCGCGGCCGGTCTTGAGCTGGCCGTCGGTCTCCACCGCGATGCGGCTGCGCAAATTATTCAGCACCAAAGTCTGGTGTGTTTCCGCCAGGCCCAGTTCCCACGGGATGCCCGCGTGCTTGATGCTCGTTTGCGGGGAAGCACCGGTGCCGCCATCGTAACCGCTGATCAGCACGACATCCGCGTGCGCCTTCGCCACCCCGGCGGCAACGGTGCCGACGCCGACTTCCGCCACCAGCTTGACACTGATGCGGGCGCGGGTGTTGGCGTTTTTCAGGTCATGAATCAACTCCGCCAAATCTTCGATGGAATAAATGTCGTGGTGCGGCGGCGGCGAAATCAATCCGACACCGGGCGTGGCAAAGCGCACTTTGGCAATCCACGGGAAGACTTTTCCCCCGGGCAATTGACCGCCTTCGCCCGGCTTGGCGCCCTGGGCCATCTTAATCTGAAGTTCCTGCGCGTTCACCAGGTAATGGCTGGTGACCCCGAAGCGGGCGGATGCCACCTGCTTGATGGCGCTGTTCTTGGAGTCGCCGTTGGCCTCGGGAATATATCGCGCCGGGTCCTCGCCGCCTTCGCCGGTGTTGCTCTTGCCCTGGATGCGGTTCATGGCGATGGCCAGCGTTTCGTGCGCTTCCTTGCTGATCGAGCCGTACGACATCGCGCCGGTTTTGAAGCGGCGGAAAATCGCCTCAATCGGTTCCACTTCATCGAGCGGGATCGGTTGCTGGTTGGATTTCAATTCCAGCAAACCGCGCAAGGTGCAGTGCTTCCTGGACTGCTCGTTGATTTGAACCGAGTAATCCTTGAAAGCCTTGTAATCGCCGGAGCGGCAGGCCTTTTGCAGGGCGTGGACGGTCTGCGGATTGAACAAATGGAGTTCGCCGTCGGCGCGCCACTGATAATTCCCGCCGACATCCAGCACATGGCCGTTGACCTGGCGATTCGGGAAGGCGTGCTGATGCCGGAGTTGGACTTCGCGCGCCAGGACATCGAGCCCGACTCCTCCCACCCGCGAGGCCGTGCCGGTGAAATACTTCTCAATGACCGACGGATGCAGGCCAATCGCCTCAAAAATCTGCGCGCCGCGATAACTTTGAATGGTCGAAATCCCCATCTTCGAAGTCACCTTGACCACGCCCTTGACCGCCGCCTTGACGAAATTCTTGCAGGCATCCTTATGCTTGATGTTGGTCAGCAATCCCTGCCGGATCATGTCGTCGAGCGTCTCGAACGCCACATAAGGATTGATCGCCCCCGCGCCGTAACCGATGAGGAGGGAAAAATGATGCACTTCGTGCGGTTCGCCGGATTCCAAAACCAAACCGACCCGCGTGCGCGTCCCTTCGCGGATCAAATGGTGATGCACGCCGGCCACCGCCAGCAAGGCGGGAATCGGCGCCAGCTCCGGATCCACGCCGCGATCCGAGAGAATAATAATATTGGCGCCGCCCTCGACCGCGCCGCTCGCGCAGGCGCACAAGTCATCCATCGCCTTGGTCAAAGCCGCCGCGCCGCCGCTGGCTTTGAACAGAATCGGCAGCGTGTGGGATTTGAAGCCGGCGTGATCGATGTACTTGAGCTTGGCAAATTCTTCGTTGGTCAGAACCGGCGTCTTCAGCTCAATCAGATTGCAGCTCGTCGGCTTGGGTTTGAGCAAATTCCTCTCCGAACCGATGGTGGTTTCGGCCGACGTCACCAATTCCTCCCGGATGCAATCAATCGGCGGATTGGTAACCTGGGCAAAGAGCTGTTTGAAATAGTTGTAAAGCAACTGCGGTTTGTTCGACAACACGGCCAGCGGCGTGTCCGCGCCCATCGAACCGACTGCTTCCACGCCGTCCCGCGCCATCGGCGCCATCACGATGCGGAGATCTTCAAAAGTATAACCAAACGCCTGCTGGCGCTGGAGCACGGAATGATGGGAAGGCTCCGGCGCGTGAACCGCGTCCGGCACCGCCGCCAGTTCAAGCATGTGCTTGTTCAGCCACTCGCGATACGGCTGCTCGGTGGAGACCTTTTGCTTGATCTCCTCGTCCGCCACGATCCGGCCCTGCTCGGTGTCAACTAGAAACATTCGGCCCGGCTGCAACCGGCCCTTGAGCAGGACGCGCTCCGGCGGGACATCCAGCACGCCCACTTCCGAGGCCATGATGACGGTGTCGTCCTTGGTCACGTAATAGCGCGAAGGCCGCAAACCGTTTCGGTCCAGTACCGCGCCGATCATTTTGCCGTCGGTGAACGCAATCGAAGCGGGGCCGTCCCACGGTTCCATCAGGCAACTGTGATATTCGTAGAACGCCTTTTTCTCGTCGCTCATGGTGGCGTGATTGGCCCACGGTTCGGGAATCATCATCATCACCGCGTGCGGCAGGGAGCGGCCGGCCAGCACCAGCAACTCGAGGCAGTTGTCAAACATCGCCGAATCGCTGCCATCGGTGTTGATGATCGGCAGCAGCTTGGCCATGTCGTCGCCGAACAAATCGCTCTGGAACATGGCCTGCCGGGCATGCATCCAGTTGATGTTGCCGCGCAAAGTGTTGATCTCACCATTGTGCGCCACGAAACGGTAAGGATGCGCCCGGTCCCAACTCGGGAAGGTGTTCGTGCTGAAACGGGAATGGACCAGCGCCAGCGCGCTCTCCATGGCCGGATTTTTGAGGTCGGCGAAATACTCGTCCATCTGCTCGGTCAGGAGCATTCCCTTGTAAATCAAGGTGCGCGACGACAGGCTCGGAACATAAAATTGGTGCCCGCCCCGGACGGAGCCGTAACGGATGGTGCGCTCGGCCCGTTTGCGAATGACGTAAAGCTTGCGTTCGAAGGCAAGTTGATCCGGCAGTTTGGGGTCGCACCGGATGAAGGCCTGTTGCACCACCGGTTCGCCCGCCTTGGCGGTATCGCCGAGGGTTTTGTTGTCGGTCGGGACAATGCGCCAGCCGAGAAATTTCTGGCCTTCCTCGACCACAATGTTCTCGAACATCTTTTCGCAGGTGCGGCGTTCATTGCCGTCGCGCGGCAAAAAGACCATCGCCACCCCGTAATTCCCCTCGGCGGGCAGCTTGATTTTTTCCTTGCGGCAAACCTCCTTGAAGAAGGAATGCGGCAATTGCATGAGGATGCCCGCGCCGTCCCCGGTATTGGCCTCGCAGCCGCAGGCGCCGCGATGGTTCAAGTTGATGAGAATGGTCAGGGCGTCGCGGATGATCTTGTGCGATTTATTGCCCTTGATATTGACGACAAATCCCACCCCGCAGGAATCGTGTTCATTTTGCGGGTCGTAAAGTCCCTGCTTCGGCGGCAGCCCGGTCAACATTGCCGTCGTGTTAGTTTTTTCGCTCATCGGCTCACAGTCACTCTAATCACAACTAGTTTTGCTATTTTTTACTGCAAATCCCAAAAGGTGCAACATCGGAATTGAAAAATCTTTGCAACGCGGCGCGAAGCGGGTCCCGGTGGGCTCGCCGAGGCGACCCGGGAGAGCCCGGCGCCCCAAAGCGACGCTACGCGCACGCGCGCCAAGACAGTCCGCGTAGCAGGGGAGCGACCGAAGCGCCGACAGGTCTTGGAGCGCGTGCGCGTAGCGCCGCTTTGGATCTTGCTGCGCCTGTCAAACCTTCAGAATCGCACTGGCAACCGCTCCTTCCATTAATTCCCCTTTTGACTGTAAATTGAAAAAGCAGCTTTAATTATATTGAGCCATCGTCCGGTTTCTGATAAGAAAGCCTTAGCGAACGAAAGGAACTCTCTATGCACTCTGCTCGATTGATTGGCTTTTCTTGGTCGCGAATCGTCTGCCTTGCTGGCATCGCCTGCGCCTGGCTTCTCGGAACCAGCCCCGCCCTTGCCGACGGCGTTTTTGTATATCGCTTCCAATGGGATAAACAAAAGGACATCAACGAGCCCACACAAAAGGCCATCATCCTGTTTGACCAGGGCCGGGAGGACATGGTGCTGCAGGTCAAGTATGAAGGGCCGGCCGAAGACTTTGGCTGGGTCATCCCGGTGCCCGGCTTGCCGGAAGTACGGAAAGGCTCAATGAATTGTTTTTACGAGTTGAGCCGGCTGACCCAGCGAAGTTTTGGCGATGGCCCGGTCGTCATGGCTGCCACCGCCAGCCTCGGTCGGAGCGAGAGCGCACCGCCGGCGGTGAAGGTGATCAAGGTCAATACCGTCGGCGCCTACGAGGTGACAGTCCTGTCCGCGACCAACGCCGCCAGTCTGGGCCAATGGCTCGAAGCCCACCACTTCCTCATCCCGAACGGCCAGCAATCTGTTCTGGATGGCTACATCAAGAAGCAGTGGTATTTTGTCGCGGTGAAGATTGACCCCACGCAAAACGGATTCGTCTTCCCGAAGGGTTCGCCCAAGCAGGCGCCGGATCGCTCGACCATCTCTCCAGCCACCCGAAAAAAACTGGCGAACGGGGAATTGAATCCGCTGGTCATCAGCTTTCCTGCTCAAACTGCTGTGTTTCCCCTGGCGATTTCCGCGATCAACGGCAAGCCTTCCGAAGTCTCACTTTATATCCTTTCCTCCGAGCCGCTGGCCAGCCGGGTGATTCTTGACAAGAAGTTGGCCGACTACCACCAGCAGGCGACGAATTGGCTCGGTGAAAGGCAAAGAAGGCGCGAGGAAGATAAAAAAGCAAGGGAAGAAGCCCAACAAAGAATTCAACAAGCGCAAGCAGAAGCCCGGCGATCCGGGTCTTCTCCGGTCGGCTTTGGAGAGGAATTGTTCAGGCCTTCTGATGATCCAACCGACCCGATGCCCCGCGCTACCCTAAAGGCTTTTGCGACTTGGGCGGCGACTCGCCAAAGCGGGCTTCCAGAGTCTGAGGACGATTTCTACTCGAGGGCTGGCTTGGTTCAAGCGATGGAGGTGGGTCCCAAGGACCTTTCAGCTTGTGGCAAAGCCTTGCCCAGACTCACCGGCAAGCCCTGGTGGTTGATAAAAGAGGTCCAAGTCTTCCCGCCGGACGAAATGCGTGATCTCGAATTCGAGCCGGTGATACCAATTCTGGCGGGAAAGCTCGGCACGCCGGAGGGCCAGGCGGCGGCCTCGGCCATGACGCAGTATCGTGGACGGGCGATCCCCGCATTGTTGGCGGCATTGAAAAGTTCCGACCCAAACGAACGCAGGCGGGCCGCCTTTGCCTGTGGGATTTCTTATACGAGAGACCCGCGTCTGGTCGCGTACATCCCTGACCTGTTGCAGGATGGGGACGCGCGAACCCGTGCCTACGGATGTAATGTCGCGCGGCTCAACTGGGATAAAGCCATCGTCCCGCGTTTGCAGGAGTTGTTGGGGGACGAGAATCAAGCTGTCGGTTCCGCCGCGTACAAATGTCTGCAAGAACACCTGGATGCCTCGCAGTTGCCTGTTTATCGTAAGTTGGCAGAAGACGACGGTCCGGCGGCGTTGCCTGCCGTTTCGTTGGTAGGAACCAATTTCACAAGAGATCAACTATTGCACCTCCTCGGCTCCACGAACCACGAAGTGGTCATCTCCGCCTTCAGCCAATTGCGGAGTGGTGACCTTAGTTTGCAGGAAGTTGAGACGGTTCTCACGAATACTTTGCCCGTGGTCCGAGCACTGGGCATAGGTGCGCTGACCAGACTGGGTGATAAATCGTCCGTGGATCGCCTGGTGGCCATGCTCCGAGACCCCGACGAATTCGTCCGCTGGCGTGTGCGCAGCAGCCTGCGCTATCTTTCCGGCCTGAAACTCGGACCCGACCCCGCCGCCTGGGAAAAATGGTGGACGGAAAACAAACAGGACTACACGCCAACCCCGCGTCCCGGCCCCCGTTCCGGAATCCGTTAGCCCCGCGGCCGGAGAACAAGTTCTTACTCTATCCAAACCGGTGGCAACCCCAAAGCGGCGCTGCGCGCACGCGCTCCAAGACGCTTCGCGCGATGGGGTTGCCGAATTTGGCGCAGCGTCCTGGAGCATGACCGGACTCCTGGCAAAAATGCTTTTGAAATCAGTTTGACTTGCGGCGGCGACCGGCCATAATTGCTCCACGCCGAAGTATGCCAAGACTTGTTATTCTCAGCGAAGGACTGACCGGAAAGACTTATGAGCTGAAGGTGGAGAAAACCACCATCGGCCGGGTGGATGATAATACTTTCCCCATCGCGGAGGCGTCCGTTTCCAGCCATCACTGCGAGATCATCTTGCGCGGCTCGGAAGTGATCCTGCGCGATCTCAATTCCACCAACGGCTCGTTTATTGCCGGCCAGCAAATCACGGGCGAAGCGGCGGTCAAGCCCGGCCAGATCATTCGCCTGGGGCAGATCGAGATGCGCCTGGAGGATGCGGATGCAAAGCCGGCGCCCACGACCAAGAAGTTGCCGGACCAGACCATGGTCATCCCCCAGGGCGTCAAGCTCGGCCAGGACACTTCGACCAAAATCGTGGCCTTCGACAAGGCCAAGAGCGGATTCGCCAAGAAATCCAATACCGGCACCAAAATCTTTATTGCCCTGGCCGCTCTGATCGGCCTCGGCATTATCGGCTTCATCCTCGTCAAAGTTCTCGGCATCAACTCCTAAACCGCGGTTTTCCATCTCCTCGGCCCGGATGGTCTTCGCCAATCAATGGCCAGCAAAAGCCAATTCCTGTCTTTGCGCTTTACTCGCTTTCCTCCATTCTCTAGTACGTATTCTGCCAATTTGGCGAACAATTATGAGTGAACTCGTTGGAAATCTCCTGGTCGGGCAGTCCGGCGGCCCGACGGCGGTCATTAACGCCAGTGTCGCCGGTGTGATTCAAGAAGCCCGCCTGCATGCCTGCTTACGTGGCATCTATGGCGGTCTAAATGGCATCCTCGGCATCCTGCAGGAGGACCTGATCGACCTCCACCGCGAAACGGCGCCGACGATTGAAGCCCTCAAGCACACCCCGGGCGCGGGCCTCGGCACCTGCCGCTACAAAATTGACTTCAAGAAAAAGCCCGCCAAGGCGGCGCAGGACATGGACCGCCTGTTCCGAGTCTTTCAGGCCCACGACATCCGGTATTTCTTTTACGCCGGCGGCAACGATTCCCAGGACACCGCGCACAAGCTTCATCTCGAAGCGGTCAACCGCGGCTACGAAATCCGCGTCATCGGCATCCCCAAGACCATTGACAACGACTTGCCGCACACCGACCATTGTCCCGGATTCGGCTCCGTGGCGAAATACAATGCCTGCACCGTCATGGAAGTGGCGATTGACATTGGCAGCATGGCCACCGACGACGGCGCGTGTGGCGTGATCGAAGTCATGGGCCGCAGCGCCGGCTGGATCGCGGCCAGTTCCATTCTCGCGCGGCGCGAACCGACGGACGCGCCGCACATCATTTTGCTCCCCGAAATTCCGTTCAACGAGCAGGCATTTCTGGCGAAGGTCAAAGCGGTTGTGGCCGCACAGAAATACTGCGTGGTGGTCGTCGGCGAAGGATTGAAGAATCCGGACGGCACGGAACTGGGCGCCGATGCCTCCCGTTTGGACGCCTTCGGCCATCCCGTGCTCTCGGGCGCCGGTGAAGCCGTGGCCGAACTGGTGCAAAACAAACTTCACACCAAGACGCGCTCGATCAAATTGGGCTACGCCCAGCGTTGCGCGGCCCACTATGCCAGCGCCACGGACGCCGCCGAAGCCGTGGCTTGCGGCGGAGCGGCCGTACGCGCCGCCGTCGAGGGCAAGAGCGGTTTCATGGTCAAAATCGTCCGCACCCAGGCCAAGCCATATCACTGGACGACCGGCCTGCAACCGTTGGAAGACATCGCCAACGTCGAGCATCTCCTGCCGCGCGACTGGATCAGCGAAGACGGATTCACGCCCAACGAGAAATTTGTGGATTACGCCCGCCCGCTGATTGAAGGTGAAACCGTGGTGCCGACCAAGAACGGCCTGCCCGTATTCGCCGTGTTGGAAAAGCACCGGCTGGCCCGCATACTTCCGCCGCGCGCCTGACGAGGCCTTGATGACCGGTGAGATAGCAACGCCTCTAAACGTTGGCAAGAGTCTGGTGTGTAATTGTTGACGCAGATTTCTCCCACTTGGACGGAAAGTCCAGACGGACTTCCTGGTGGCCTGCTATGGCGTTCTTCCGGACGCCGCTACTTGGAAGGGGAGGAGGCTATCAGTTCGTTGAGTTTCTTTTCCCATTGCGCGCCGTCCATCGGCAATTCCAAGGTTTGCCCGCACATCGAGGAAAAAACCATGGCGTTGGCCAGTTCCAGCGAGTGCAGGCCCTCCGCGCCGGGAGCAAGCAGGGGGGCTCCCTGGAGAATCGCGTCGGTAAAATTCCGCAGCAGGACGGCGTGCGGCGCTTCCTCGCGCGTAAAGGAGATTTCCTCTTGACTCGATCCGGGCTTGAGGAAGCCGCCCGGCGCAGTACGGCTGAATTCCACCATGTCGGCGTCGTTGCGGGTCAG
>Ga0302320_10020714_pt1 | contig 13089 bp, 9 predicted proteins | sample Bog_T0_3_FD_202130 | JGI IMG/M metagenome (GOLD analysis project Ga0302320, IMG submission 202130) | Peat permafrost microbial communities from Stordalen Mire near Abisko, Sweden - Bog_T0_3 | ecosystem: Environmental > Terrestrial > Soil > Wetlands > Peat | place: Sweden: Abisko, Stordalen Mire...
CCGGCTCTGGTAGCGGTTATAACACGCTGTCAGGTTTGGCGGCAGCAATCAATGCGACCGGCGATGGATCGACGCTGGCTTATTCCGGCACGGACGGATCGAGTTCGGCAAACTCCACCGGTACCTTGGCATCAATCACCAGCGCCGGCGATTTGCTGGCCGGATCAATCTCCATTCAGGTCGGCAATGGAGCGACCGAGAACATCGTGATCGGTGCGGCGCCGACTTCGCCGTCAGCGAACACGATTTATACCGGCAGCGGCGTTAACACGCTGGCTGGCTTGGCGGCGGCGATTCAAAGCGCCGGCATCGGCGTATCGGCCAATGTGACGACGGCCTCGAACGGCGTGACGACTCTGGCCCTGACTTCGAACACAGCCGGAAGCGCGGGGACGCTGACGGTCGATTCAAACGTGTTTGCCGCCGGCCTCGGCTTCACGGCTAACGTCGTGACTCAGAACGGCCAATCTTCGCTTGTTTTAGCTTCTCAGACGGAAGGATCGACCGGGGGAGGGTTGGGGGTAACGTCGAATATCACGGCCACCAGTGATACGCTGCTGAATTCCACTGTGACGGCAGGATCGAGCACGGTAAACTCCAGTGCAAGCCTGAGTGCGATCAGCAGTGGAAGCGATCATTTGTCCGGATCGATCGCCATTCAGGTCGGCGACAATGCAGTGCAAACCATCAGTGTACCGTCGACTTCGCCGAACAACACTCTCTATGGACTTGCCAATGCGATTACTGCCGCGAACATCGGAGTTTCGGCTTCGGTCGTCACCAACAGCAATGGATCGTATCTTTCCCTGGTTTCGGGAACGTCCGGCAGCGACGGAGATTTGACAGTAACCTCGAGTGTGCTCGATACGACCGCCACGAACCAGGCGACCTTGAGTTACACAAACTCTTCAGACATCAACAGCTTGACGACCTTGGGAATCAGCGTCAATAACGACGGATCTCTGGTCTTCGATGCGGCTTCACTGGACTCGGTCATGAATAGCGACTTCAGCAGCGTTTCGGGCTTTTTTCAGAACGCAAATAGTTGGGGCCAGGCTTTTAATACGATGCTGACCAACTCGGGGAGCAGTGCGACGACGGGCGTTCTAGCGCTCGCTACGAAATCGAACAGCAACATCGAATCCACGCTCAACGCGGATGTTTCGAAGGAAGAAGCTTTGATCTCCGCCGAGCAGTCGAGCCTGACCACTGAACTGAACAATGCCAATCAGGTGATGCAGTCGTTGCCTTCGCAGTTGCAGGGGGTTAACGAGCTTTACTCGGCGATTACCGGTTATAACCAGCAAACCAACGGCTAAGGAGTTTTATCCCGATGGGAAGTTATCAAGAACATGCACTGGACGGCGCTTCGGCGGTCGATCTGGTTGTGGCTCTCTACGATGGCATTTTGCGCTTTCTTTATGCCGCGAATGACGCAGTGGAGCGCGGCGACCCGGCAGCGCGGCGGACGGCTGTCAAGAGGGCACTGGACATTATCATTCATTTGCAGGCACGGCTGCGAATGGATGTGGGCGGCCGGCCGGCGCAGGCGCTGAGCGAATTTTACGCGACAATCTTCGCGCAAATCCTGCAAGCCTCGCAGTCGGCCTCGCAGCAGAAGTTCGAACATGCGATCGCATGCGTCAAGAATGTGCGGGACGCATGGCGGCAGGTGGCGATCGATCCCGAGGTCAATCCGGCGCCTCTGCAAGTCAACTCCAGGCGTCGGCAGGGCGGCTTCGATGGCGAGGATTATGGCGACGAAGCAAGCGCCGGCTCAAGTTGGAATGCCTGAGGCTTACTGCTCGGGCATTTGGGCGAAACCGATCAAGCAGCGGCTGCTTCAACTGGTAATGGTCAATTCCTCTTCCAGTTGTTGCTTGCTGTAAAGGCCGGCATAATAGCCGTCGCGAGCCAGCAACTCATCGTGGCAGCCTAGCTCAACGATCTTGCCGTGGACGAGCACAGCGATCTGGTCGGCGTTGCGCACGGTCGAGACGCGATGTGAAATCAGAATCGTCGTCGATGCCGCGGTGTAGTCGCGCAGGCCGCTCAGAATGCGTTCTTCGGTGTAGGTGTCGACGCTGGCCAGCGCGTCGTCGAGGATAAGGATGGCGGGCCGGCGCAGCAGCGCGCGGGCAATGGCCGCGCGCTGCTTTTGTCCGCCGGAGAGTGTGACGCCGCGTTCGCCGACCATCGTTTCGAGTCCCTGCGGAAATTCTTCGAACTCCTGGCGAATATGGGCGGCTTCGGTCGCGTGGAGGAGTTCTTCGGCGCTGGCTTCGGGTGCGCCAAAGGTCAAATTCTCGCGGATGGTCGAGCTGAAAAGGAAGGTTTCCTGGGGAACGACACCGGTATTGCGCCGCAACACGGCCAGCGGGTACTCGCGCACCGGTCGTCCGTCGATGAGGAGGGAGCCGCTGGGCGCTTCGTAAAGCCGCGAGATCAGGTTGACGAGCGTCGATTTGCCGGAGCCGGTCGGGCCTACGATGGCCAGCGTTGAACCGGCGGGAATGGTCAGAGAAATGTCGTGAAGAACCGGGGTCCCCACGGACGGGTCTTTGTCCGTGGGGTGAAGAACCGGGGTCCCCACGGACGGGTCTTTGTCCGTGGGGTGAAGAACCGGTGTTTCCCCATAGCTGAAATTTAAATTGCGAAACTCGATTTCGCCGCGCAACGTGACGTCGTGCGGAATCGCCGAATCGGCCGCGCTATCGTCGATTGCCGGCACGGCGCGCAGCAACTCGTCAATGCGCTGCACCGACGCCGTGCCGCGTTGGAAAAGATTGACGACCCAGCCGACGGCAATGATCGGCCAGATCAGCAGCACCATGTAGGTGTTGAAGGCGACGAACTGGCCTACCGTTATTTGATGCGCCACGACCAAATGGCCGCCGGCCAGAAGCGTGATGATCATCGAGACGCCGAGAATGAATTCGAGCGTCGGCCAAAGCATGCCCATCAGTTGAACCAGTCTCAAAGAACGGGCGATGTACTGTTGGTTAAGCCGTTCGAAGATGCCGATCTGCGATTCTTCGCGGGCAAAGGCGCGGACCAGTCGTGCGCCGGAATAATTCTCCTGGGCTTGCGAACTGATCTCGGAGAAACTCGCCTGAATGCGCTCAAAGCGGTCGTGAATGCGGCTGCCGAAATATTGCACGAGAATCGAGGCAATCGGCATCGGAGCGAAGGCCACGAGCGTCAGCCAGGGGCTGATGCGCAGCAGGTAGTAGAGCGCGCCGACTGTGAAAAAGATCGTGTTGGCGCTATACATCAGGGCCGGCCCGAGCATGTTGCGAACGGCATTGAGGTCATTCGTCAGCCGGGCCATGATGTCGCCCGTGCGATAGCGTTGATAGAAGCCAGAGTCCTGTTGTTCGAGCGTGCGGAAGAGGTCATTGCGCAGATCGAATTCGATCTCGCGCGAAATGCCGATGAGAATCCAGCGCTGTGAATAAAGAAAAATGCCCTTGAAAAGAGCGATGACGACCAGCAGCCCGGCGAAGACGAGAATCCGTTGGCGTGTGGCGCCATGGCTCATGGCATCGATGGCGTATTTGAGAACCTGGGGCGATTGAACGGAGATGGCGTTGGTGCAGATGCAAGACAGCGTGCCCCACAGGTATCCCCAGCGGTAGCGGCGCATGTATTTCCAGAGCGGGGCGAGATCGCGAAACATGATTTTATTGTACGGGGGGCGGGCGGAAACGCGAACGAACCAGTCTGAAGCGCGGTCTTAGGTTGGCGTTCTCAGCAGCAGGTAGCCGCCGGTGAGACCGAACAGAATATCCGAGGACCAGGCCGCCAAGGGCGCCGGCAGATAGCTCACATAGCCCAATTCTCCAAACAATTGGTCAACCATCAGATAGACGATCGCTACGGCGAGGGCCACGGCGATGCCGGTCAGTGAACCGCGCCGCCCCATCGAGAGAGCAAAAGGAATTGCCAGTATGGCCATGACGACGGCAATCAGCGGATAGGCCAGCTTATGCCACAGCTCGACTTTCAGACGCATGGTGTCAAAGCCGCTCTGGCTCATGTCGCCGATGTAGTGATCGAGTTGGCCAAAGTTCATCTCCTGCGATTGCAATTTTTCTTTTTTGAAGTAGTCGGGCACTTCGTGAATCTCGGGAAATGTGGCTTGCGTGAATTCATGGAACTCGGTGACGTTTGCCCCGTCAATATCGCGCTGCCAGCCGTTCATGAATAACCAACTGCCTGTTTCGGCGTTCCATACGGCGCGAGTCGCGAAGATGCGCCGCGAAAGCGCAAAGGTCGATGGATCGAATTCGAACAGCGACACATTGGCAAACTCGTTGCGATCGTAGTCGAAAAATTTGTAATAGAAAATGCGGCCGCGCTCACCGGCATGGGACTGACCGAAGATCCAGTTCTGCTCGGGATGGAGGACGGTTTGCGGCGGCCGTCCTTTGATGACGTTATGCAGAGCTTCTTGCCGGCGATTGGCCTGCGGCAGGTAAAACTGATCGAAAAGAAACAGCGCTATCGAGAGAATGGCGGCTATCGATACGACCGGAATCACTAACCGGTAAAGACTAATGCCGGTAGCTTTCATCGCGATGATTTCCGAATTGCGATTGAGCACACCGAATGTGACGAGCACGGCGATCAGCACGGCCAGCGGCGTGATCTGGTAGAGCATACTCGGCGTCAGATTGATCAGATATTCGCCGATCAATGTGACGCCGATGCGATTGCGCAGAATGTCGCCGATCAACTCAAAAAAAGTGAAAACGAGCATCAGCATGACGAAGCCCGTGAGCACCAAAAAGAAAATGCCGAGGAATTCGCGCATCACGTATTCATCGAGAATGCGCGGAAAGACATTGCGCGCCTTGGATCGCCGAAGCTGCGGTTGAAACCGGTTTAACAGGTTGCTCAACGGCATCTGAAGAGGCTTGGAACAAGCTTCCGGCTCGACTTTTTTTGCGCGTGAAGTCCAGGAGGTAATTGCACTGAGGATGCGCCCGCCCGATGCCATCTGCCATAGCAGAAAAAGGCCGCCGGCGGCGAACAATAGATTGGCTGACCAGACGGCGAAGAAGGCCGGAATCCAGTTTTGCTTGCCGAGTGCGACGCCGGTCGACGAAAGCAGATAGTAGACAAAGACCAGCGCGATCGTGGCTACCCACGCGAAGCTCTTGCCGCCGCGCCGCGAAGTGACGCCCATCGGAACGGCGACGAGCATCAGCACCAGGCAGGCGGCCGGATACGCGAAGCGTTTATGCAACTCGATCAAAAAACGCTTGCCGTCCGGCCCGTGGGTATGTTCGATGAGGCCCTTCATCGGAAGGGCATAGATGATCGTATCAACTCGTCCGATATTTCTTTCGTTCTGCTGGGTTGCGGCGAGAGGCGCGTCGGTAAAGTCGAATGTGGAGATGTTATATTGCTGCGGCTGGCTGGCAGGAGTTTCGTGGCGCGCGCCGTCGCGCAGGCGCATCAGCAAGCCTTCCGAGGAGTCTCCGGCGACAGTGGCCGAGGCCGCGGTCGTGATTTGCGGATTGTTGGAATCGCTTGTGTCGGCGATAAAAACCTGACGCCAGTTGGCAGCGCCGGTTCCCGAGCGCACGTCTTGCACATAAAGCACGAGGTTGCGAAAATCTTCGTTGAAAACGCGCGGAGCGATCTCGTAGGAGGCTTCGACGGCGAGAGTCTTATCCATCGCGACGATGGCCTGATTGGCCAGCGGAGCCAGATAAAGCGAGTTGACCAGCCCCAGCAGAGTGCCGCCAATGGCCACAATCGAGGCCACGCGCACGAAGTAGCCGATACCCAGGCCCGAGGCGCGCATGGCGATCACTTCGCTATCTGAGGCCAGGCGGCTGAACCCCAGCAGCACACCGACGAGCACGGCCATGGGAATCGTGACCATGAAAAAGTTGGGCAGTGTGAAGAGAACGACTTCAACAACATTCACAAGAGAGGAACTATTGCGAACGACCATCTCCAGAATGCGAGGCAACTCCTTCATGAAGAGCACGAAGGTAAAGATCACGCATCCGATGAGCGCGTGGGAGAGAATTTCGCCGAGGATGTAGCGGGTCAGGATGCGCACGGGAAGCTCTGCAGCTAGTTTATAGCGGCAGAGCGGTTCGTGCCGGTTGCCAGCCGCGCAGGCGCAGACTATTGGCCAGTACGCTGACCGAACTCAGAGCCATGGCGGCGGCGGCGACCCAGGGGCTGAGCAGAATGTGGAAGCTCGGGTAAAGCGCGCCGGCGGCTAGTGGAATGCCGAGCAGGTTGTATCCAGCGGCCCAGATCAGATTTTGGCGCATGACGCGCACCGTTGCTTGCGCCAGATCGAGCGCGGCGGGAATCGCCGACGGCTGTGCGCGCAAGAGCAGCACGTCGCCCGCCTCCTGAGCCAGATCGGCGCCCGAACCCATGGCGATGCCGGCGTTGGCCTGGGCCAGTGCTGCCGCGTCGTTGATGCCGTCGCCAACCATGGCAACGCGCAAACCGCCGGCTTGCAGGGCGCGAATCCGAGTCAACTTGCCGGCCGGATCAAGCGCGGCTCCGACCTCGGTGATGCCGGCTTGAGCGGCAATCGGCGCGGCAGCTTCGGCCGAGTCGCCGGTCAGCATCAGCACGCGCAGACCCGAATTGCGCAGCGCGGCCATGGCTTCGGCGGCATCGTCACGCAGCGTGTCGCGGGCGTCGAAGCATCCGGCCGGAACGTTGTCGAGCGCCATCCAGAGACGAGTTACACCGGATTCGGGAGGCGCAATTTCTTCGGGCAGCGGAATCAGAAACTCCTTGAAGAGCGCTTCGTTGCCGAGCAGGCAAGCGCGGCCTTCGACCCTGGCGGTCAGACCCCGTCCAGGCAAAATCTGCACATTTTCAGCAGCAGACCAAACCAGCCCGCGCGATTTCGCAGCGTCGATCAGGGCGTGGGCCAGCGGATGATTCGACCGCTCTTCGGCGGCGGCGGCCAATCGCAGAAGCGTCTCTTCCGAATTGTTTCCGAGTGGATGGATTGCGACCAAAACCGGCCGGCCGACAGTCAGCGTGCCGGTTTTATCGAGCACGACCGCGTCGAGATGGGCCAATCGCTCCAGAGCCTCGCCTCCCTTGAACAGAACGCCCAATTGAGCGCCGCGACCGACAGCCACGGTGAGCGCCGCAGGGACGGCCAGCCCCATGGCGCACGGGCAAGCGACAACGAGCACGGCGACGGTTGCAGCAAGAGACATTTGCAGTGAGTGCGTCGCGACGAGCCAGATGAAAAACGTGAGAGCGGCCAGTGCTAGCACAATCGGCACGAAGATTTGGCTGGCGCGGTCGGCCAGACGCTCCATGGGCGCGCGTGAGCCCTGCGCCTGACCGACCATGCGCGTGATTTGCGCGAGAACCGTCGCTTCGCCGAGCGATTCGGCACGGCAAACGACGGCGCCTTCATAGTTCAGCGAACCAGCCAAGACGCGACCGCCAACTGCGCGGTCGAGCGGTGTCGATTCGCCGGTCAGCATCGATTCGTCAACAGTGGTGCGGCCTTCGAGAATTGTCGCGTCGACGGGAAACCGTTCGCCGGGCAAGACGAGCACGCTGTCGGCCGGCTGAATTTCTTCGAGCGGCACGATGGCTTCGACGCCATCCACAATGCGGCGGGCCGTCACCGGGCGCAAACGCGAAAGCGAATCGAGCGCTGCCAGAGCGCGACGCTTGGCGCGGCCTTCGAGGCTTTTTCCGAGCAGTAAAAAGCCGAGAATCAGCAGAACCGCGTCAAAGTAAACCGCGCGTCCAGGCGCGGGCCAAATGGTGGAGGCGGCGGAATAAAGAAATGCCACGCCCGTGCCGAGGCTGACGAGCGTGTTCATATTTGTGGTTCCATGGCGCAGCCCGCGCGCCGCGCTCACGTAAATATCGCGACCGGCCCAAGCCATTATTGCGGCCGTCAGTATCAGCAGAAACCAGCGCAGCGCCCCCGGCGGCAGCGCATAAAGACCTGGCAAAATGCGCATCAAAAAATGGTCCAGCGCACCCATTTCCGTGCCGAGCGGCATAGCCAACAACATGGCTGCCGCACCTGCGATCAGTGTGGCGTATGCTTTCACTTCGGCGCCCGTTGTGGGTGCATTCGCATCAGCGTCCGAAGGTTCGCCGGCGCGAGGAAGAACGGCATCGTAGCCAGCCGCGCGAATAGCGTCGACCAGTTGCGCGGGCTGCGTTTGCGCGGGATCGAAGACGACACTGGCGCGATGCGCCATGAGATCGACGCGAGCCGATTCCACTCCAGCCGTCGAGCGCAATGCCTCTTCGACATGATGCTGGCAAGAGGCGCAGGTCATGCCCAGCACGGGGAGGGTCAGCGATTCCGTTGTGGCCGTTGGCATCGGTTGAGTTATGTTGCCAACTGCGCTGTGTAACCAGCTTTGGCCAGCGCCGCGACGGCAAGATCGGCTGGCACCGGGTTCAGGCTGGAAGACAGTCGCGCGGACCCAATGGTTACCTCGTTGACTTCAGCGCCTTCGACCGTGGCCAAAGCCTGCGTGACGCGCCGAACGCAGGAGCCACAGTGCATACCGTCGATGCGCAATGTAAATTCCGCCATTCTCTTCTCCTATTTTGGTTTGATGATACCGCCGGGAGAAAGGTGCGCTATCGTAAAGTGGATCATTTGCGGAGGATTATGCAAAGAGAGTTTCCAACGGCGCCGCTGATCGGTGTCGGCGCGGTCATCGTAGATGCGGGCCGCGTGCTGCTGATTCGGCGTGGAACCGAGCCGTTAAAAGGCCATTGGACGCTGCCGGGCGGGTTGCTCGAACTCGGCGAAACGCTGATTGACGGTGTGATTCGCGAGGTGAGGGAAGAGACCGGGCTGATTGTCGAGTCGTTGGAATTGGTCGATTTGGTTGACCGGATTCATGTCGAGGGCGAATTTGTCCGATACCATTATGTGATCGCCGATTATCTGTGCCGCGTGATGGGCGGAGTTTTAGAGGCGGCATCCGATGCGGACTCGGTTCGATGGATCAAGCCTGCTGAGTGGCAAGGCTCCGATTTTCTCGACTCGCTGACCGAGCGAGTTATAGAAAAAGGCTGGCAAAGAGCGCAGAAACTCGAAAGGCGCGAACGATGAAAGCAATCAAGGCTTCGGTGTGGGTTGCGGGCGTGTTGGTCGTGGCTGCTGCGATTAGCTTCTGGGAGCGGCCGTTGAGCTACTACGGCGGGGCGATTGATCTGTGCGAATCGCTTCGCGGCGTCGAGAGCCGCACGGCGATTGTCGCCGGCCATCGCGTTCATTATCTGATCGAAGGGCCGGTTGGCGGTCCCGCCGTCGTGCTCGTGCATGGCCTGGGCGGGCGCGCTGAGGATTGGCGCAAGTTGACGCCCTATCTCGTCAAGGCAGGCTATCGCGTCTACCGGCCCGAGCTACTCGGCTATGGCCGCAGTGAGCAGCCGGCAGATTTTTCCTATTCTGTGCGCGACGAAGCCAAAGTCGTCGTCGGATTTCTTGATGCACTCGGATTGAAGCAGGTGGACCTTGGCGGTTGGTCAATGGGCGGCTGGGTCGTGCAGGAAGTCGCCAGCGCCAATCCCGAGCGAGTCCGGCGGTTGATGCTATTTGATGCGGCGGGCATTATGGAGCCGCCAACCTGGGATACGGCGCTGTTTACGCCCGAAACTCCGGCCGAGTTGGACGAATTGGATGCGCTGCTAATGCCCCATCCTCCCAAGCTGCCGGGGTTCGTCGTTCGCGATGTTCTGCGCATTTCGGATCAAAATGCCTGGGTGATTCACAAAGCAGTTTATTCCATGTTGACTGGGCAGGATACGACCGATGCGCTGTTGCCGCAATTGAAGATGCCAGTACTGATTGTCTGGGGCGCCGAAGACCGTCTTCTGCCGCTTCGGCAGGCTGAAAAGATACATCGGCTGGTTCCGCAATCGCAGCTCGAAGTAATTGCCGGTTGCGGTCATCTTGCGCCGGGTGAGTGTGCAGACCAAATCGGACCGAAGGTCGTCGAGTTTGTGAAGCGATAATTCAAACATAATCTGGCCGACAAGAAAGGGAGCGAGTGAGTAACTCGCTCCCTTTCTTGTTATCGTGTTCAATCGAGTTATCGAACTTATTCCGGCTTGGCCGGCCCGGTGGCGTTTTCCTGTTTGGCCAGCTTGACGCGGGCGCTGTCCAGCTTCTTTTGTACCTTGGCGACTTCGGCCGGCTCGACGTCGGTTTGCGCGGATTTAGCAAATTGCGCGAGCGACTGCGTCCACTGCGCCGCCGCCAGACGAATGCGGCCCGTCTTCTCGTAAAGATCGCCGAGGTGATCGTGAACGGTCGGATCGCTTTGATCGCGCTCGACGGCCTGACGAAGATTTTCTTCAGCCCGCTCGTAATCGCCCATCTTGAAGTAGACCCAACCGAGCGAATCGAGATAGGCCCCGTTCATCGGTTCAAGCTCGACGGCTTTGCGAATCATCTTGAGAGCCTCGGGCAGGCGCATGCCCTTGTCGGCCAGCATATAGCCGAGATAGTTCAAAGTCATGGCGCTTTCGGGGTCGAGTTCGAGCGCCTGACGGAAAAACTGCTCCGCGGTGTCGATGTGCTTTTGGCGTTCGGCCGACTCCCCGCGCAGGAAGAATAAATAAAGCCGGTCTTCCTTCTTTTTCGTCAGCTCCTCGGCTTTGTTGAAGGCGTCATCGGCTTCTTTCCAGCGCCGCGCGCGGACACACATTTGACCGATTGCGATCCAGACTGTGCGGTCTTCCGGCTTATTGACGAGCATCCCCTTGGCCAGCGCCAACCCCTCGTCCGTCTTGCCCAGATCGCCCATTTCGCCGGCCAGCATCAGCTTGAGATCGGTATCTTTGGGATTGGCCTCGACGGCCTTTTTGGCAACCTCGATGGCCTTGTCAAACTGGCGCGCGTCGCGATAGACATCGACCTCGGCCTGATACCCGTGCTCGCCTGTTTCGCCGCCCAGATCAATCATTTTCTGATAAGTCGCGATCGATTCGGCCGTCTTGTTCTGCTCGTGATAAACAGCTCCGAGCCGCTCAAGGAAGATGCCGCGATTGGCTTTTTCTTCGTTGGTGTAAGCGCCGTTGGCGTGCGAAGTGGCATCGACCATTTTTTCGTAGACGGTCACGGCCTCATCGTAATGGCCAAGCACGTCGAGCAGCAGCCCTTCGTTGTAACCGGCTTCGAGATTCTCGGGTGCTATTTTTCGGGCCTTGCGAATGGTGGCCAGAGCCTCTTCATACTTTCCCTGCCGGCGTTGGATTTCGCTGATGTGAACCAAGGCCTCGGCATTTTCTGGGTCGGCTTCGGAGAGTTGCCGATACTGCTTGAGGGCTTCGTCCAACTGGTTGTTGCTAAGCAGGGCCTGGGCCAGCGCGTCGAGCGTGCGCATATCGCCCGGCTCCATGTCGGCGGCGCGCTGGTAGGCGGCGATTGCGTCTTTGGTGCGCTTGGCTTCCTCGTAGGCGCTGCCTAGCACGTCTTCCATTTTGGCCGTGCGGTCGGCGACGGGAATCGCCTCGATCAGTTTGATCTCCTGATCGACATTGCCGTTTTCCGCATAGAGCCGAGCCAGGTTGAGTATGACTTCTTCGGCGTCGGGATCGAGACCGAGCGCCAACTTGAACTGCTCTTCCGCCCTTTTTGCATCGTGCTTGACGTTATAAAGCTGGCCGAGAATCATGTGGCTCTCAACGTCTTTCGGTTGGAGCGCGATGATCTTTTCAAATTCCACGATGGCCAGATCGAGCGTCGTATCGGTTTGCGGCGTAGTCGCACCCTGATTTTCACTGAGCGTGCGCAGGTAAATGCGGCCGAGCAGCTTGTGCGCGTCGGCATTCTCAGGCGCAGCCTTCAGCAGTTGCCGAGCCGTGTTTTCTGCCTCATGCGGATGTCCGGTGCGAAAATACAAATCGGCCAAGGCAATGTTCAACTGCGGCGAATCGGGATCGGCATTCAGCGCCAGCTTGTATTCTTCGATGGCGCGACCGACCAGTTCCGGGCGCCCTTCACTGACGGCCTGCTCTTCGTAATTGCTGGCCAACGCCATGTGATAGTAAGCCAGCGCACGGTCGGGCGCCGGCGTCGAATCGCTGGAAGCAGCCGAGGCAGCAGGAATGGCCGGGCTGGCTTTTGCCGGCGGTGCGTTCATCTCTGGTGGGCTTTGAGCGGGCTCTTTTTGGGCGCAAGCGGGGCGAACCGACGATACCGAGGCAATTGCGGCGAGTACAAAGAGCCAAAGGGGAAACGAACGTAATTTTCTTGTCATCATCCAGGAGATTCCACACCTCTTCAGCCATTGGCGGGTGAAGCAACTCCTGCCGGAAGGCCGGAAACAGAGCAGGCAGCCGGTAGAAGCAACTCTGCCTATTGTACAGACGATTTTAAATGCGTTTTGGGTTGCGCAACGCGGCAGATTCGGAGATTTCCGTCGTTCGCCTCCCAAATCCGGCGGCGCGCGACCCTATTTCGCCTCGCCGGCCCTATTTTGCCTCGCCGGTATAGATGCAGCCGCTCATGCACGTCTCTTGAACGACGATCTGGCTGAGGGCGGGCAGGGATGGTTTAAGCCGCTGCCAAAGCCACCGCGCCAGGTTTTCGCTGGTCGGATTTTCGAGGCCGCTGACCTCGTTCAGGCAGCGATGGTCGATCTCGTCTTCAATAGCGTGGAAGGCGGCTTTGATGTCGGCGAAATCGAGCACCCAGCCAAGCACGGGATCGACTGGACCGCTGACGTGAATCCGGATGTGAAAACTGTGGCCGTGCAGCCGGTGACATTTGTGTTCCGCGGGAACATTCGGCAGCCAGTGCGCCGCCTCGATCGTAAACTCCTTGAAGATTTCCATTGAATCCATTTTCCTCTATTTCCCCGCTCAAGCCATAACCCATGCTTACAATCGATGGAGATGCTTTCCACAGAGAAAAATTACTCGGCAAACCTCGACCTGCTTCGTGCTGTCGCAGTTTTGTTGGTTTTTATTGCACATTATCGCAGGGCACACCATGATCTCAGCTTAACCAAGCTGGGAAACCTGGGGGTTATTCTCTTCTTCATTCATACTTGTTTCGTGTTGATGGCGTCACTCCAGCGGTTGGAGAAG
>Ga0302320_10020715_pt1 | contig 13088 bp, 12 predicted proteins | sample Bog_T0_3_FD_202130 | JGI IMG/M metagenome (GOLD analysis project Ga0302320, IMG submission 202130) | Peat permafrost microbial communities from Stordalen Mire near Abisko, Sweden - Bog_T0_3 | ecosystem: Environmental > Terrestrial > Soil > Wetlands > Peat | place: Sweden: Abisko, Stordalen Mire...
CGTCCGGCGAGCTTGGAAATCGCTCCGCGATTCCCACTTTCCCACAGCCACGACGACGAGCTCCCGGTTACATCCTTAATGTCTCGACGGGCCCTGCCAAAGTAACATTCTTAAATGGCTTGATACGTGAGGAAGGAAGTGCTGGAAGGGTCTGATTCGGCATCTCGATTTTCGTATGGGTCCTTAGGCGCCCTCATGGAGTCAGCGGGACGGCCCACCCGGGGCGGGAAGATACAAATCCCACGTGGGCGTGCACCCAGGGCGTTAAGTCTGCGGTTTGGTATGGGAGGCCTTCAGGCTCACTTTCGCTGCCACGCGGAAGCATCTCCTGGGGCCGCCAGGTGTCTCCCTACCAAACCGCACCCAACCCGGTTCCAGCGGATGATTCGCCGCGCCGAATTGAGGCGCGCGAAAGCACTACCTCATCAGCGGTCAACCCATTGATAAAGATGTATTTTGGCCCGGAAAAGGGTTAATCTGAAAACTGTGTCAGGGGGATGCCGCCAAAGCGGATGAGGAAGCAGGGCGCGCGCGTGAACCCGAAGCCGGGAGATGAGCCTGACCCCCGACGAGCGGGCGATGGAAAAACGGGCCAGTCTCCCACGCTCCAAGACCTTGGATTTCCTAAATTTGATCATGGATTCTGTCTAGCCGATGAGTGATGTGGTCATTCGAGCCGAAAACCTCGGCAAGCGCTATCGACTGGGGGAGCGCGAGCGGTATGTCGCCTTGCGCGACATCCTTGCCCGCGCAGTCACATCTCCGTTTCAGGTCTTCCGACGCCCAAACACCTCGCCGCCCAAAGGCAAGGCCAGCCACTTCTGGGCGCTCAGTGATGTCTCATTTGAAATTCATCAGGGCGATGTAATCGGCATCGTCGGCCGCAATGGAGCGGGGAAGAGCACTCTGCTGAAGATTCTGGCCCGTGTTACCAAGCCCACCCGGGGAGTCGTCCAGATCCGCGGCCGCCTGAGCAGTCTCCTGGAAGTCGGGACAGGGTTCCATCCAGAGCTCACGGGCCGGGAGAACACTTATTTGAATGGCGCCATCCTGGGGATGAGCCGCCTGGAGATTGAACGGAAATTCGATGAAATCATTGCCTTTGCTGAAATCGAGAAGTTTGTTGACACCCCGGTAAAGCACTACTCCAGCGGAATGTACGTGCGCCTGGCGTTTTCCGTGGCCGCCCACCTGGAACCGGATATCCTGCTGGTCGATGAGGTGCTGGCAGTTGGGGACGTGGCCTTCCAAAAGAAATGCCTGGGCAGGATGGGCGACGTGGCCAGGCGGGGACGCACGGTTTTGTTTGTCAGCCACAATATGGCGGCGATTACGTCCCTGTGCAAAACAGTTATGGTGCTGGATCAGGGTCGCGTCAAAACCATGGGGCGCACCCAGCAAGCCATTAATGAATACCTGGTGGATGCAATGGACCGGAACACGGTCATTTATAATATGGAGGGAGTGCGGCGTATCGTACCGGAGTTGAGCATGCTAGTGGAGTTCCTGACCCTTGAACTGGAGGGATTTCCGGGAAAGCTGGTGCCGGCGGATGCGGATATTTGCCTGCGTATTCGCCTTCGGGGAAACGAAGCCGTGGCGGACGCCCGCATTTATCTTACAATCTACGCGGTCGATGGGACAGCGGTAGGGTCCTGCTCCGGGCCGCAGCTTCAACCACTCCAAAAGGGCGACGTGGGGACCTACCGTTTGCTACTCCCCAATCCTGGCCTGGCCCCGGGCCTGTACCGATGTGGCTTGGGAGTTGGAACGGGCAATGAGCAAGTGGGACTTCGTCAGTTCGACGTTGTAGAAGATGTTCTTCATTTTGAGGTTTTGGCGCCGCCGGGGCAAGACGGAACAAAATCCGAATGGGACAGGAGTTGGGGGCCCATCCGTTTTCGCAAGCCGGTGGTGACAAGGTGCGATTAAGCGCTGCACAGGAATGACATGGCGCGAAGCGGTGGAGCCGCAATATTTAAACGGATGAAGGTGGCCGACTGAATGGCCCAAGACCCCATGGTCAGCATCTGCATGCCTTCCTATAATCACGCCCGCTACCTTCCGGCGGCGCTCGATTCGATCCTAGCCCAGACCTTTCGTGATTTCGAGCTTATTGTGGTCGATGATGGATCCACCGATAACAGCTTGGATATCCTGGAAAGCTATACCCGCAAATATCCCGGAGTCGTCCGCGTCTTTACCCATCCCGGCCGGCAAAACAGGGGAATTGCCGTCACCCTCAATGCGGCGATCCGGGAAGCCCGCGGCAAATATTGGTCCCATCGCGATTCGGACGATGTTTCCTACCCCGACCGGCTCGAGCGTCAGGTTGCCTTCCTCGAGAACCATCCCGATGTCGGTTGGATTTACGGCGTCACCGATTTCATCGACCAGGATGGCGCACGGCTCGACAGGCAGTACGGCTTTGACCTCTCATCATTCCCGGATCTGGCGGAGGAGCTGATCCAGGACAACAAGGTCGATAGCGCCTCGGTCATGGTTCGTATGAGCTGCATGGCAGAAACCGGCCCATTTGAGCCGGGCTTGATGTATTGCGATTGGGAATACTGGATTCGGCTGGCGTCACGCTATCCGGCGGCATTCCTGCCGGGGGCGGTGGGGGCGTATCGCCTGCATGATTGCAACGTCTCCTACATCCCCCCCCGCTCGGAAAGCCCTGACCGCACTTTTCAGGAGTTCCGGCGCAACCTGGACGTTATCAATAGCCTGCGGCGGAAGGCGGATTCCATGGAGGGGGGGATCGGCCGGCCGCGGACGAAGGCCATGCTTGACCTTCGACGGACATCGCTGCTTTTTTTTCTGAAGGACCAGGAGACGGCAACTCTAGCGGCTGGGGCCGTACTCCAGAGCGACCCTTCGATTCGACAGGATTTGAAGCAACTGGCATACTGGCTGGGTAAATACAACAGCCTGCGCCTGGCGATCACCATGATCCGGGCGCTCGGATTCCCTCCGTCCTGGCTGGCGAATCGTGCCCTGATGTCAGTCTTGCTTCGACTCGTCGCCCAAAGAATTCGAGGCCTTTTTCCGGGCCGCGAAGACCGGTTGCAGCAATCTCTGCCCAAACCCCTGGCTTAAACTGGGGAAAGGATCGACGCGTTGAAGAAGGTGAGGAGCAGCACGCCCGAAGAACCCGCGCAAGGCAAGGATCAATCCGTTCATACCCAGGAGGTCTCGCCAATTCAGGGCCCGGCGGCAAAAGAATTCAATCGCGCCCTTGCCTGCGCGCAAAAGGCGGCAGCACGCGGCAATCTTGAGTTGGCCACTGCCTGGTGCCGATATGGGGCGCGTGTGGCGTGGTGGTTGTGCCCCGGTTTTTTCCAATCCCCGGAGATGGAACAACTCCTTGGGGAAATTGGGCGGAAGTCCGCAATGCCTGCCATGCCCCCCACGGCATCAATGGGGGCGCCCACGCGCTTTTTGCACCTGATGACGCAGGCATACGAAACGGGGGGGCACACCCGCGCCGTCTCGCGTTGGATCGAAATCTGTGCTCAGTACGCTCCCTCCGAGCATCATTCCATCCTGATTTCGAAGCAGGGGGATGATCCGCTGCCTGGCTGGTTGGCTCATTCCGCGCAGAGCACAGGCGGAGATATCTTCCGATTGCCCCCCATGCCATCGTGGCTGCAAATGGCAGCGGAGGTTCGTTCCAAATCGTCTGAATTCGACGTTATCGTTTTGCACGTCCACCCCGACGACCCGCTGCCGAACCTGGCCTTTTACGATCGGCCAAGGCCGGTAATATTCTTCAACCACGCGGATCATGCCTTCACGCTGGGCATGGATGTAGCGGGGATCGTTGCGGATATACGTAAGGCCGGGCATGATCTCTCTTCAAGTCTTCGCGCTGCGCGGCCCCACAAAGTCCTGCTTCCCATCCCGCTTACCGATGGCCCGAAATCCTCAACAGGTAAGGCGGAGGCACGCAGAAAGCTCGGGCTGCCCACTAACGCCCCCATTGCCCTCACGATTGGCGACCTCTTCAGGTTCAAGCCAGGTATGGGATTGAGCTTCCCCGCGGCGCTGAAAGCCATTTGCGCGCAAGACCCGCGCGTTCTGGTTATCGCTGTCGGGTTTTCAGCGTCGGAGTCGGGAGAATTGTCCGAACTGAATCAATCGACAGCGGGACGCTTTCAGTCGGTCGGGGTCGTGGTGGATCCTGAGATTTTGGAACTCTACTACTCTGCCGCCGACGTCTACTTGGATTGTTTTCCCTATGGATCGCTCACTTCGGTCCTGGATGCAGCCCTGCATGCCCTGCCGGTCCAGCGATTGAAGATTCCTGATCTGCCCATCCTCTGGTCCGATGACCTGGCGCTGGATGCCGTTGCGGCCGGAGCTTCGTGTACGACCGACTATGTGGCAGAAGTTGTACAGTGGCTGCAATGGCCTGGTACCAAAAGGGCTGAATTCGGTGCCCGCTTTCGCGCTGCGGTCTTGCAAGAACACTGTGGCGTATCCTGGAAAGCCAGGTGGCTCGATCCGGCGGTCAAGGCATTGCAAGCTTCAGGAGAGGCCCCCTCCCACCCCGGCCTTGATCGCATAGATGAGAAACCAGATCGATTTCGGATATCAACGATGTTCTATTTGGCAGGTCTTCCCTTGAGCATGTTTGTCGCCGCTGTTATCCTCGGAATGGAAGATGTCCCCCAGCGCATTCGTGTTTCCGCCGTTTGGGTGTCGGTCAAGCCATTGCTGCTTGATCCGGCCCACGACGGGATGCCCTGGAAGCGATTGTTGGCCTTCAAAGAACTGATCAAGACATGCTTGCCGAAGCGGGTGATCACGGCGGTGGGAAGAATATTGCGCTCAAACCAAAACAAACTGTAGAATCAATGCGATAGACGAAGCGGATGTGCTAGGATGAAGTTTAAAATCCAGCATCCAGGAAGAATAATATGAGTCTGTCTGACGAGCAATATCGGAGATTTTCCAACTGGACGTTTGATAGCTTTCGGAAGGCGGCTCAGGATGAATCCCTGAGCAAGTATGAAAAGATTGGGTACCCTGATTCGTATCGCGACGACAAGGAGGGACTGGTTTTTCAGAATATTCTGGCTAATCTGCCCCTGCTGAATGAGCGCGGAAAAGTCGTACTTGACGTTGGTCCCGGATGCTCTGGGCTGCCCCTGATGATGGTAGACCTCTGCCGCAAACAAGGTCATAAGCTTCTGCTGGTGGATTCGGAAGAGATGCTTGCGCACCTGCCCAACGACGATTTCATTCAAAAGTTCCCGGCTTATTACCCCCAGTGCGAACCTCTTTTTGAACAATACACCTCCAAGGTTGATGTGCTGTTGACCTATGGAGTAGTGCAACTCGTATTCGTGGAAGGGAATCTTTGGGACTTCCTGGACAGGTCGCTGGAGCTGCTGGCGGAAGGTGGGCAAATGCTAATCGGCGAAATTCCCAATATTTCCAAACGCCGCCGTTTCTTCAGCAGTGCCAATGGCGTCAAATTCCACAAGGAATTTATGAACACCCAAGACCCGCCCGAGGTCCATTTCAACCGCCTGGAACGTCACAACATCGATGATTCCGTAATATTGGCGATGGTAACCCGGGCGCGAAACCAGGGATTTGATGCCTATATTCTGCCCCAGGCGCCGGGCCTCCCCTTTGAGAATCGGCGCGAAGACGTTTTGATCAGACGGCCCTAGACAAAATGATGAAAGCGATTCGCAAGCACTTCGCCAACTGGAAAGCCAGCCCCAGAAAATGGGAGCCCTCGTATCTGTGGGCGGGGCTCTTGGTCGTCCTGCAACCCACCTTCTCCCGGGTGCCGCGGGTCAAGATCCGGCATGACCTTATGACCCCGCCGATTGAAGCCGAATACGTTAAAATCCTGCTCGACCCGGAATTTAAGAGTTCGCTTGCAGCCATTAAAGGACACACCTGCCTTGACTTTGCCCGGCTGGCCAATCTGTGGAATTTGGCACGGCTTGCCGGCCCGGGAGTCTTCGTGGAGGTGGGATCCTTTCAAGGGGGAACGGCTTTACATATTTGTAATGCCATTGCCCATCGCGCCGCCCCCTTCTACTGCTTCGATCCCTTCGAAAAGGGCGGCTTCGAGAAGATGCATGATGAAGACAAAGCTTTTGAACCCAATGATTTCATGCATACGAATTTCGAATCGGTCGTAGAACTACTCTCTTCCCAGCCTAATGCCAAAGTCGTTCAGGGTTTTTTCCCGGCGGCGGCTGAAAACTTACATCTCGAAGAAATTGCGTTTTGCCACCTGGACGTGGATATTTACGAGGCCACCCGGGAAAGTCTGGAATACCTTGCCCCGCGCCTTGCCCCCCGGGGATTGATTGTTCTCGATGATTTCGACCATTTATCGACCCCGGGCGTGAACCGCGCCGTGGCGGATTTTCTGGTGGCTCACCCCACATTTGTCCTTATCCCCATGTTTCCCGTCCAGGCTGTATTGGTGCCCAAATCCTTTTGGTGAAAATGAGTTGTGAAAGCCCAATTCGAGTTGAGCATTACTCGCCAAAATACAAGGCTGGCTGGGACCAGTTCGTTCGCCGGGCCAAAAACGGTGTGTTCATCTTCCATCGAAACTACATGGAGTACCATACCGACAGATTCAGCGATTATTCCCTCCTATTCTTCCACGAAGGTGGACTCGTTGCCTTAATGCCCGCCAACCGGGTGGGCGATACCGTCACTTCGCATGGGGGGCTCACCTTCGGGGGAATCATTTCCGGCCCGAAGATGAAGACGGGACAGATGTTGGAGGTCTTTTCTGCCTTGGTCGGCCAATTGCGCGCCGAGGGCGTTAAGAAACTGGTTTATAAGGCAATTCCCCACATCTATCACACCCTTCCCGCGGAGGAGGATCTCTACGCGCTCTTTCTCCACAACGCAATACTCTTCCGGCGGGATGTATCTTCCACGATCTCGACCGCGGCGAAGCTTCCCTTTACCCGGGGGCGCCGGTGGGCCCTTCGCCAAGCCGAATCGAAGGGGGTGACGGTCGCGCCTTCGCGGGAGTTTGGCCGGTTCATGACGATCGTGGAGGCCAACCTCGAATCACGCCATGGCGTGCTGCCGGTGCACACGGCGGCCGAAATGCAACTTCTTGCCGATCGTTTTCCTGAAAATATTAAACTCTTTACCGCACAACTAGAGGGCGAAATGCTGGGCGGGGTTATCTTCTACGAAAGCACCAATGTCGCCCATGGCCAGTACCGGGCCTCAACGGAAAAGGGGCGAACCCTGGGTGCGCTGGACTGCGTCGTGGAAATGCTCGCGACCGACGTGTACCACAACAAGCCCTATATCGATTTTGGCATTTCCACCACGGGAAATGGGCGCACCCTGAATACCGGGTTGATCCAAAACAAGGAAAGTTACGGAGCGCGGGCAACAGTGCATGATTTCTATGAATTGAGCTTGGAGACATGACCACACCGCCTATCCACACGCCCCGCACTCAGGGAGTTGAGGAGCCGAATTCGACCCTGGCAGGCTGCCGGATTGTGCCCTTGCCGAGAGTCCCCGACGTGCGCGGCAACCTCTCTTTTGTGGAGGAGAAACGCCACGTTCCCTTCGCCATTCGCCGCGTCTATTGGGTTTATGATGTACCTGGAGGGGCAACGCGCGATGGCCATGCCTACCACACGCTGGAAGAATTCATCATTGCCGTGTCGGGCAGTTTCGACGTGGTGATCGATGATGGCAAGAAGGAGCAGGTGGTGCAACTGAACCGATCATACGTTGGGCTTTACGTTCCGCCCATGGTTTGGCGTCGGCTGGAAAATTTCTCCAGCAACTCGGTGGCTTTGATACTGGCGTCCCAGCCATTTTCAGAGGCCGACTACCTGCGCGAGTATCAGGATTTCACCCGGCTTGGGAAGACGCGATGATTACAGTTGAGGAGTGTCGTTTGCTTGATCTGCCGCGGATTGTGCAGCCTGGACATGGCAGCATTACGCCGGTCGAGGGTGGCAAGGATGTGCCTTTTACCATCGCCCGGGTCTACTACCTCTATGATGTCCCCGGGGGAGAGGCCCGCGGCGGCCATGCACACAAAGAACTGGAACAGGTCATTGTGGCAGCGATGGGGTCATTTGAAGTGGAGGTGGACGATGGCTCACACAAGAAGACCTTCACGCTGAACCGGAGCTACCATGGTTTTTATCTGCCTCGAATGATTTGGCGCGAACTGAGAAACTTCTCCTCCGGGGCAATTTGCCTGGTGCTGGCCTCTCAACTCTACAAGGAAGAAGAATACCTCCGGGATTATTCGGAATTCATTGAGTACCGAAATTCTGGGGCAAGCGGGGAACAGCATTGACAGGGCCTGCTCCCATTCAATTTGTGGATATGCGGGCGCAGCATGAACTGCTGGCACCCGAACTCGATGACGCCATCCATCGCGTACTGAAGCGGTCATGGTTCATCCTGGGAGAGGAATTAAAGGCCTTTGAAGAGGCATTCGCCGCCTACTGTGGAGTCAAACACTGCATCGGTGTGGCATCGGGAACTGAGGCCCTTCAGCTTGCCCTGCTTGCCTGTGATCTTGGGCCCGGCGACGAAGTAATTACCGTTGCGCACACCTTCGTTGCCAGTGCTCTGGCAATCGCTGCCACCCGCGCCACACCGGTGTTTGTCGACATCGACCCACAGACTTACACGCTCGATCCGAAGCATTTGGCAGGTGCACTTTCCCCCCGGACCCGTGCCATCCTGCCCGTCCACCTATATGGGCATTGTGCGGAGATGGACGAGATTCTGGCGTTTGCCGCACAGCACAACTTGCCGGTGATTGAAGATGCCGCCCAGGCCCACGGAGCTTCGTACAAAGGCAGAAAAGCCGGAAGCATGGGGAAACTGGGGTGCTTCAGTTTCTATCCCACGAAAAACCTTGGAGCGTGCGGTGATGCCGGGGCGGTGGTGACCAACGACCCGGATCTGGCGGCCAAACTCCGGCGGCTGCGCAACTATGGTGAATCCAAGAGGTATCGCCACGAAGCCATGGGCTATAACAGCAGGCTTGATGAAATGCAGGCCGCCATCCTGCGCGTGAAACTGCCCCATTTGGAGGAGTGGAACGAAAACCGCCGGCAGGTTGCAGCGGGTTATCTCTCCCTGCTGGAAGAACGGTTTGCTCCTCCCCGGGTCAGGCTTGAATGTGTCCACAACTTTCACCTTTTCGTGATTCAAAGTGATGAACGCGATCGCTTGCAGGAACACCTTCGGGCACACCAAATCGAATCCCTGATGCACTACCCAATACCTTGCCACCTTCAACCGGCTTTTCAGAACATCGCGCACCGTCGCGGGGATTTGTCCGTCACCGAGCGGGTGGCCGGGCGAGTGTTGTCACTCCCCATGTTTCCCACACTTGAACTGGACAAAGTTAAGTACGTCTCCGCGTGCGTTAACTCGTTTGCGGGGAAGGCGCGCTGAGTGCCACTCTCAGCGGCAATCCCCATTCCTGTCACTTTGAGGGATAGTCCTTTTCGCACTGCCGCAGGTACATCAAGGTCTGTCGCTTTCACTCACATCCATTGGATGGCGACGGAGAGGCGTTACCAAGGCGCGTTGATTCAGGGATAAGCAATGGCTCACCGAGTACTCCACATTCTCGGCACAGCACAGCCCGAGGGATCGAGCATGGTGCGCATTGTCCGCACCCTTGCCGAAGGCCTCGACGCAGAGCGCTACCGCGTCCACGCGCTGTTTCTGCAAGGCCCGGGGCCTCTGGTGAAGACGCTTCAGCAGGCTGGCGTGCCGGCCGATTCTCTTGTATGGTGGCGCGGAATGCGGGACCCCGTGGGAGCGTGGAAGTTCTGGAGCCGCCTGCGCGTACAGAAGTTTGACATCGTCCATCTTCACTTTGGCGGACGGTCCGTAATCTCGCTTGCGCGTTCTGCCACCCACGGCAAAATCGTCAGGCACCTGCATGGCCGCATTCTAGAGCCGCAAGGCCTCACGCCTGTCAATGTCTCTGCCCGGGCTCTCGACGCGGTGGTTGCTGTCTCTCAAGCAGTTGCGGACAGAGTTGTCGATGGTCCGGCCCGAGTGATTTATGCAGGGCTGCCCATCTCCTCCAACGACCCGCCGGTGCATCGCGCAGCCACTTCTGAGCTCGTCATTGGAACCGCCGGGCGGCTGGTGGAACTGAAGGGGATTGACTACTTGATTCAGGCCGTGGCTGCATTGCACAACGAATTCCCTGCCCTTCGACTGGAGATTGCCGGGTCTGGCCCGCAGCGTGCGAAACTACAAGCGACCGTCGATCGCGAAGGACTTAACGAGCAGGTGAAATTTCTGGGCTGGATTGATGACATCGCCACCGTTCTCCCGCACTGGGATGTCTACGTGATGCCTTCTCTGGAGGAAGGCTTCCCCATTGCCGCTCTTGACGCCATGGCAGCGGGCCTGCCCGTCATTGCAAGCTCGGTGGGTGGTGTGCCGGAATTAATTGAAGATGAAAAATCCGGCTGGCTTGTCCCGCCCCGCGACGTTGAAGCCCTCACTTCGCGGCTTCGCCTGCTGCTCACCAGTCCGGAGCTGCGCCAAAAAGTGGGAGCGGCTGCCTATGCCCGCGTGCGCGACCATTTCAACGCCATGCAAATGACCAGAAACTTCGGCCTGCTTTACGATGAGCTCCTTGGCGAGCTGAAGCACTGATTTATTTTCAGCCGATGTAACCATTGAAGAAACGATGGATATTCCGGACGACTTTTCCAAATCGACGAGCATTATCGTTTGCACTGTTGACCGCCTGGCAGACCTTGAGGCTTGCCTGCAATCTCTACAGCCTTTCAAGGCGGCGGTGGCGGATATTATTGTGGTCAATAATGGTCCACACCTTGCCACTGTGGAAGAAGTTGCACGACGCCAGAGTGCAACGGTCATCAACGAGCCCCAGCGTGGAGTCAGCCGCGCGCGCAACGCCGGCATTCGCGCTGCCAGGGGGGAAATTCTTGCATTCCTTGACGATGACTCCGTCGCCGATCCGAACTGGCTTCCGTTGCTGATCGAACCGTTTCGCGACCCTCAAGTCTTCGCGGTGGCGGGAAGCATCGGCGCCCAAGTTCTAACGGACCCGGTCAGCCAGGCTTTTGATGAACTCCACCGTGCCCAATTCCCTGAAACGAAAATTACGTTCGCCGGAGATGCCGAACCAAAGCCCTTTCCCATGCGCTCGGCACTGGTGGGCAACGCGAACATGGCAATTCGGCGAGAGGCTTTCGACCGCTTCGGTGGCTTCGATTGCCGCTTCGGGCGCGGAACGCGAATCGGCTCCGGTGAAGAACCGGACATGCTGCTCAGGATTTTATTGGGGGGCGGCAAGATCGTGGTTGAGCCGGCGGCACGAATCATTCATCGCCATTCCACCGAATGGCGGGCGATGCGGCAATGGGCCTTCACCTCCGGATGCGCCCACACGGCGATACTTACCAAGTACTTTCTCCAGCAACGCTCGCTGCGAGGGCGGATCATCCGCTACGCCACCTCACGCCTGCGTCGGCAACCTGCGCCAAAGGTCACGGCCACGCCAAAGCTCCGCGTCCCCAAACTACCTTTTCTGCTCGGCAGCCTCTACGGACCAATCGCGCTCCTCATTTCCGGCAAGTCCTAATCAGTTTTCGAGCGCTTGCCACCGCCCCAATTCGACCCAATACAAACTGAGTTTCCTCTCCAGCTCTCCTTAATCCAACTTCGGGAATTATGGTTTTGACGAGACTATTTCGGAGGCAGGCAGCAATGACGCGGGCGTGGGCTGACCCCAAAAATTCCAGACATCGACCACCTTCTTCTCTGGAGGGAAAGTTAGCGATTGATAAACGGAATGAGGCGCGCCGAGGATGATGATGTCAGCGCGAGAGAGAGCTTCATCAAGTGGAATCAGGGAAGAGTCCTGCACGTAGGGGTCAGTGCAAAGCACTTCGCGCGCTTCCACTTCCAACAGTTTGCGAAGTTTGTAGGAGAGGCTGTCGCGAACATCGTCGGAATCGCGCTTGAACGCCATGCCCAGAATCGCCACGCTCTTGGTTGCCAATCCCGTGGGACGCAATTGCGAGACAAGATAATTCGGCAGCCCTTCATTAACCAACATTGCCGCATGACCCAAAAAGAAATTGTTGCCGGTGAAGGCCGCGAGTTGCAACGTGTCCTTTAACAGGCAGGGGCCGGCGGCGAAACCTGCTCGGGCAAAGCTGGCCATGCGCGGATAGTCGCGAGTCACAGCGTCATAGATGCGATAGAAGTCGAGCCCGTAACTCTGCGCGAGAACGTAAAATTGGTTGGAGATGGCAAAATTGAGGTATCGCCAACTGTTGGTGAAGAGCTTGGCAAGTTCCGCCTCCGTGGGCTCCAATTCAATAATTTCCGGCGAGAGAATGGAGAAGAGTTTGCCCGCCCGCGACATCGCTTCCGGCTCGAACGCGGCAATAATCTGAGGCAGTTGCGTCAACTCTTCCAAAGCCTTGCCTTCGGAAATTCTTTCCGGACAGAAGGCCACGTGCACTTTGCGTCCCAGCGCCTTCACACGGTCATACACAATTTTGGTTACGCCGGGATAAACCGTGCTGCGTAAAACCAGCAGCGCGTCATCAGGAAGGTGGTTCAACAAGTCGTCAACGCTCTTGCAAAGATTGCGCAGTGTCGGGTTTAGATATTTGTCAACCGGTGTTCCGACTACGGCGATGGCAGCGTCGGCCGTGGCCAGGCAGGATTCATCCAATGTCGCCGCCAGACCATTTCCCACCACTTGCCGCAGCATCTCCGGAGCACCCTGCTCCAGAAACGGCATCTCACCCCGGTTCACTTGTTCAACTTTGTTTTTGTCGATATCCAGCAGGGTGACGTTCACACCGCGCGAAGCAAAAAGCAGGCCCAGGGGGAGACCAACGTGGCCGCAACCGCCAACCACCACCACATTCTTGGGAGTCCACATGATTTCGTTTCTCAAGGCGGCCCGTCATCCCGTGCTGCAATCTCTGCACTGCCGCTCATTGCAGCTGTAGCGCGGGTGGGCCCACCCGCCGTAGATCCAAATTACCCCGCCCCTTCAACACCCGTGCGTGCAAGCGCGGGTG
>Ga0302320_10020717_pt1 | contig 13087 bp, 7 predicted proteins | sample Bog_T0_3_FD_202130 | JGI IMG/M metagenome (GOLD analysis project Ga0302320, IMG submission 202130) | Peat permafrost microbial communities from Stordalen Mire near Abisko, Sweden - Bog_T0_3 | ecosystem: Environmental > Terrestrial > Soil > Wetlands > Peat | place: Sweden: Abisko, Stordalen Mire...
AAAATTGGCTGCCTCCCGCGACCGTTAGTTCCGACGTCAATGGCGAGTCCTTTTCCGTTTTCGAATCCCCTCTCGGCCATTTGTTCGGCCATCTCGATTTCTCCGCCTTCCCGCCTTCCGCGTTTCCCTTGAAAGTCCGCTTTCTCTACTTCCCCATTCCATCCTCCGCCGTAAGTTCGCCCCCCAATGGAGACAGGGAAAAAGTTCCAAGCTGGGACACACCGATCGGTTATGTGGCTGATGTCGCCCCGATGGGTGAATTGATCGAGGACCGCGAAATTAAGATCAACAATGCCAGCGAGGCGCGCGCCATACCGGTCTGGAGCGTCATGGGTCAACCGAATCGCGTTACGGAAGACGGCCCCATCAATGCCTATACGGTCTTGCTCGAAGTCAAAGACCAGAATGGCTCCCTGTTAATCCGCCAACGCCTGATCGAAGCCGTGGCCGGGGCGACGACGCATCACGCAGGCCTGATGCGAAACAATTCCGCCGGGGACTCTTACCTCAAGGACTTCGTGGATGTCACCAGTGTGGACGACATTCCCGTTGATGAAGGGGTCTATCGGGACGTAAAGGTGCTTTGGCTCGACGATGATTCTCTTGGTGATGCCCGGTATGACGACGCTTTTTGGCAAAAGATCATGTTGGGCGGCACCATGGTGGTTGGACACGCCACCGAGGTTCAGGAACTTGCCCAACGGCTCCATGTTTCTCCCAATGAGCGCATCCTTCTGGGAGGACTTTGGTCGATTGACTATCCCGGGATAAATTTCTCCGACCTATTGAAGGAAGCTCAAGCCCAGGGGCAATACGACCTCGATTTGAAAAAGGGAGAGAATCCCTTCCAAACGCATTACGTTTTCGGAAGAAAGAGAGTCAACGAGCTCCGGCATTTTTCCATTTGGTTTCTGGCGAGCTTCACCCTATTTGAGATTGGCGTCATCGTGGGCAGCCTGTTCTGGCTGCAAGGGTCTCGCCGCGTCTTACGTTGGCTGCTCATTCCTCTCTCCGCGATTGTTTACACGGCGGTGGGATTGATCGTCGTCCATGGCGTGGTGGACTTCCGTCCCGAGGTGCAAATTTTTCAGGAGGTCGATTCGGTCGAGGGCTGGCCCGAGACTCGCGTCCACACGGAGGTCAACCGGCTTGGTTTCGAGGATGGCCGGGCCTCCCTCAGCACACCCGCTTTTGCCCAATTGAGCTGGTTTAACGTCGATTCCACTAATATTTTACCCATTCAAAGCGCGCCCGTTGACGACAAGACGTTGTTTTCCATGCATCAGCGCTATGGGCGGTTCTCGACCCTTCACGTCGATTACTGGGTGCCCGGCGCCAGTCCCTGCGAACTGGGCGCGAACCGCAGCATCGAGGCCACGCGACCTTTGCGCGGCGCGTGGATTTGGGACGGGAGGGTCTGGCGCAATCTGGGGCCGATGAAACCAGGCATACCTCTCGTGATCAACCAGGCTCCCGTCGTCGTTGATCCCACGAATATTCCCGCGAATGATTTGCCAGCTGATCCCGAGCCCTACCAGAACCTATTGCCGGATACGGTCAAACAGATGCTTGTGCAAAGCTATGTGAAAAGCCTGGAGAACACCGATGTCGGCATTCTCCTCGCCCTGGATGACCAGGCGGCTCCGGATCAGATGCAGGATGCCGCCATTTCCGAAATCCATACCCAGACGCTTCTCGTCCATCAATTCAAGCTTTCCGACCTCAAGCCATGAGCGCCTTTACGCCCCAAAAGCTTTCGTTGCGGGAGATAACCGTTCGTTATCCCAACCAGGCGATTGCCATAAGTGATTTGTCTCTGGAGGTGATACCCGGCGAGGTCTTCGGTCTGGTGGGACCGAATGGCGCGGGGAAATCCTCTTTGCTCAAATGCGCGGCGGGGCTCTTAAAACCTGTCCAGGGATCGGTATGGTGTGGCGACGCCATAGTGACCAATAACCCCCGGGTGGCGGCCGCTTACCTTACCCTCATGCCCGACCCACTCGGTGTTTACAACGACATCACCGCGGCAGAATACCTTGAGTTTTTTGCCATGGCCTTCGGGCTTAAACCGGACCTTTCCCGCACCCGGCGGCAATTGGCCATCGACCGACTGGGACTGGCTCCCTGGCTCGATCACGAGGTTGAAACGCTCTCAGCGGGATGGCAGCGCCGCCTGGCCCTGAGCCGGGTTTTACTGGCCAATACTCCGATTGTCCTTCTCGACGAACCGGCTGCTGGTCTGGACGTCTCCGCGCGCAGCGACCTTTTGAAAATTGTGCGCAGTTTTGCCGCCGAAGGGCGTTCGGTCATCGTCACCTCGCATATTCTGCCGGAACTCGAAGAGTTGGCGGACCGTTTCGGGATCATCCAAAAAGGAAAGTGGATCCCAGTCAGCCAGGACCAGATTTTCTTTAACCGGAACGATCTCACCGGTTCCTTCCAGAAAGGCGCCTGGATTCTCGAGTGCTCGGATCCGGCGGCCGTCCGCCTCCTTCTGGGCGAGGACAAAATTGATTTTTTACCCGACTCAAATCGAGTTCGACTCCGGGCGCAAAACCGCGAGGAAGCCTCCGAACAAATCGCAAAAATTGTCCGGGCTGGACACAAAGTCTATCATTTTGAAGCTGAGACGCTGACCCTGGCGGAAGTAACCCGCGAAGCCCTGGATACCAAGAAATGAAAAATCCCCTGCTTTGGCTGGAATTGCGCATCCGCATCCGTGAGAGAAAGCTCTGGGTCGTTTCCTTCCTCTACCTGCTCTGCTTGCTGGGCATGAGTCTTGTGCCCCTCCTGAGCACGATCGACCAGTCTTACTCCCCGCCATCCCAACCGGCCGACGTCGGAACCGCCATCTTCGCCACCAGCATTTTTACCTTGCTGGCCCTTTTGCTGATCATCAGCCCCCTTTCCTCTGCGGGCGCGATTTCCCAGGAGCGCGAGCAACGCACCCTGCCCGGTTTGCTCAACACCCCGCTTTCCTCGGTTCGAATTGCCTTCGGCAAATTACTGGCCACCTGGGTTTTTATTCTGTGGCTCATCGCCCTGAGCTGCCCCTTCCTTTTCCTTGGCATGATCTGGTGCGGGATCGCCTGGTGGGAAGTTTTGAACGCGCTCGGAATTATTTTTGCGGCGGGGATGCTCACCTCAACCGTTGCCCTGGGACTCTCCGGCTATTTTAAACGCACGATCACGAGCTACCTGGGTACCGGAACCATCTTCTTCCTTTGGTTCATCGTCTGGCCAATCATCGGCCTTCTGACCGGCAGTCTCGCCCCTCTAAACAACAAGGCTGACCAGGATAGATTCCTTACTTTTGAATTCTACACCTTTTGGGCCCACCACCCGGTCGCCCCGTTGATGCTTGCCTTCCAAAAGGAACTCTTCGATGGATCGCCGCCAGCGCCCATCAATACCACCACGGCTTTGCTTTTTGCCCTCTTCGTTTGGTTGGTCGTCGGATTGCTTTTCTTCCTGATCGCCTGCCGGGGGATTCGCCGGGCACTCACCGACAAATGATCCTTCTCCCGTGCGGGCCTTTCACCAGCTCACACCGCGCGAGATAGGCCTCAAGGTTGCGTAACATTCAGCCGCAAAAACTGCAGGCTCGCCGTCACTGGTACCTGCACCTGCATGATGGGATCATTGGTGCTCGCATCGAAGCCAATCTGGGTAGGGCTTGGCGCGGTCGTCCATGTCTGCAAATCAAACGACTTTTGCGGAGTGACGGTGATTCCGGTCTCGATCAGGTTCTGCCGGTAGGTCAGCGTGAGATAGCTCGTTTGCCCTATGTTCGTGATGCCCACGACAGGCAGCGCGGTCAGCTCGGCGGGGGTCATGGGCGCCGTCGGATCAATCCCGCAAAGATATTTCACGAGATTGGTCACCCCATCATTCCAGGGCGTGGCTAAAGGCCCGCTCGAAATCGGGTCGGGGAAGCTCGCCTCCCATTGGCTGAAATTCAACGCGACCGGCTCCGTAATCGTCACGGTCGCCGGGGTCGAATTGACGACCGCTCCCGTGACGCTCGAAAGGGTCAATACCACGGTGGGACTCGTCGCCGCGTTGCTATTATAGAGCGGCTTCACCGGGATCGTCGCCGAGCTTGATCCGGCGAGAATCGTCAGGCTGCCCGGCAGGGTGGAATAGTCCGTGCCATTCACGGCCGTGCCGGAAAGCGTATAACCGACCGTCAGGCTGGCCGACGTGCTGCCGGTGCGCGTCACCGTGAACTGTCCCGCCACCGCGCCCACCACCGCCGCAGCCGCCTGCGTTGCACTCACGGAAACGGATGGTTCCACCACTGCGGTACGAATGGTATTGTTGCTTGCATCCGCGAGGTAAATAACGCCGGTGTTGGTATTCATCGCGATGCCGCACGGGTTGTAAAATGTCGCAGCCGTGCCGAGTCCACTGGCGCTGCCCGCGACTCCCGCCTGTCCGGCCAGCGTGCTGACCACGCCAGCGGGCGTTATTTTTCGCAAAAGATTATTTCCCGAAAACTCGGGGGGTGGTTGAACCGTGGGAGCGTAACTGTCCGTGACGTAAAGATTCCCCGCGCTATCGACCAGAATCCCGCGCGGCAAATTAAACAGCGCCTGACTCACCGGCCCATCCAGATACCCGGCGACACCCGCCAGGCCGACGGCAGTGACCGTGCCGGTAACGCGTGGCAGACCAGCCACCGTAGTCACCACGCCTGTCGAAGTGATTTTGCGGATATCTTCGTTATAATACTCGGTCACGTAAAGATTGTCGGAACTGTCAACCGCAATGCCGATCGGCCCGTTGAAAAGAGCCTGGGTGCCCGTCCCGTTTTGATATCCGGCCACGCCGGTTTGCCCGGCCACCGTCGTGACCGTTCCATTCGTGGCGATTTTTCGAATGATATTATTGCCGTAGTCCGAAACAAAAACATTGCCCGACTTATCGACGGCCACACCCTTCGGTGCATTAAATGCCGGGGAAGCCGTTGCGCCGTACACGCCGACCGAGCCGCTGGAAGTGGTTATTTTCCGAATGAGATTATTTCCCTCATCCGCCACATAGAGATTGTTGGACCCGTCGATGGCAATGTCCCTCGGCGCATTAAATAAAGCGCTGTTGTTGGCCGCGGTGGTGCTGCCCGACGCGCCGGTCAAACTACCATAGGGCGTCGTCACCGCCCCTGCCGGTGTCACCCTGCGAATCTCGTTATTGATGTCATCGGCGACATAAAGATTGCCCGAACCATCAATCGCAATGGCCGTGGGATAATTGAATTGTGCGGCCGTTCCCGAGGCGTTTGTCGTCAGCCCGCTGACTCCGGCTGTTCCAGCCAGCGTGGCGATATTCCATGGAAGATCCACAATGAGCGTTGACGACGGGACGCTGGTCAAAGCACCTGTCCCGGCATAAGTGACCACGCACTGAAACCGGTCCCCGCTCATCGCCGATGTTGCTTTCGACACGGTCAGGGTGCTCGAAGCCGAACCACTGTAGACGCTGTTATCACTCAGGTTGCTCCAGCTACTCGTGCCCGCTGGCATCCGTTGCCATTGATAGCCGACCGGGCTCCCGCTCGCCGTGACGGTAAAGGTGGCGTTATTCGTTGGTACGACCGTCAGGACGATGGGCGACTGGGTCACTCCAACCAGGTTCGTCGTTCCCGCGAGCGTTTGCGCCAGCTTTTGCACGAGGGGCACGCCGATGCCGGTGGCCTCATCGTAGCCTGCGGTGGCCTGATACAATCCACTACTCGTGGCCGTGGCATTGTTGCCGCTGGTGATATCCCGGAAGTTTGCCGTGCCAATCAATGGATAGATCAGATGCCCCAAGGCTCCGATGGCGGGTACCCCCGCATTCGCGCGCGCCTGATTGATCAACGCCAAGAAGGCGGCGCAGGTCGGGCAGGCCCAACTCGTGCCTCCGGATGGTCCCGCCGTTCCGGCAAAAATCGTTTCGCCGCCCTCATTCGGATCGGCGGCACACGCGATATCCGGCACCAGCCGCTTTGATCCGCTGGGCACTCCCGTCCCGGTCTGCCAACTCGGGCGACTGAAAAAAGTGCTCGTTCCTCCACCGCTGGCGCCTCCGCTCGCTCCCCCATTCCAGACAACTTCACTGCTTTCATTGTTATTGGAGTCGAGCTTCAGCGTCGTGCCGCCCACCCCGATCACATCCGGGTCGCTCGCGGGCGATTCCGGCTGCAGCGGACCGCTCTCATCCTCATTTCCCTGCGAGTTCAGACCGGGCGTCGAACCGTTGTCTCCCGAGGAGGCAAAGCAGGTCACCCCCGCGTTCGTCAGTTCGACAAAATATTGATCATCCGTGTTCACCTGGCTCAGGGTCGTCTCACTTTCGCCTTCGCCGTAACTCATCGACATCTGATGAATCCCATATTCCGGATGGGCCGTGACATCATCAAAAACTTGCTGGTAGGCCGTATCGAGATCGGCATTACCCAAGTCCGTGGCCGCATAGACCCGCACTTTGGCCCCCGGCGCAATCGAACTGCTCCATTCCGTATCAATCGTTTCCTCCCCGCTGGGCGTAGCCAGGGTGCCCGCGACGACCTGAATGAATTGGATGTTGTTGATCGATTGGTTGATCCCGTACGTCTGCCAATACGAGACCAAGTCGCCGGTTGAGGGGAAGGTATCGATGACAATCGCGATCGACTGCCCCGCGCCCGTGATATTGCTGGCGTAAAGTCCACTTGCCTGATACGCCTGTGCGATCTGACTCGGGGTATAAGGCGCCGCCCCGTTCGCCGCATCGGGCATGATGATGTGCTTATGCGCCTGGAGATGCGGCTGCAGTCCATTGATCCCGACCAATAGCGACGAGATCGAGGCCGGCACGCTGGGAGCCGTCACCGCCGAAGTATATTCCTTGTCACCCTTGACCACCCGGGCGAAGTCGACTTGTATCCCCTGCGAAATCTGGCTCACCGTTCCACGGGCAAAGATCGCCATGTGGTGGTCGTCCCGGCGCGTGATGGTCAGCCCCTTGCTCGTCAGCCAATCGACGACTGCCTGATAATCGCCGGGGAGCGGTTCGTATTTCTCCGCCATTTCAGCGACTGAAACGTGTTCGCCTTTATTTACCCTTTCCTGCAATTCAGCAAAGTTACGCATCTTCAGATTGACTTCAAAACGCATCGATGCCGCCGACTCACTCGCTTTCAAAGTCGTCCGCGAAATGAAGGGCTTGTTTAAATTGATCGTTGCCGTGGCGGGCATGGCGGCCACCGGTTTGACACTGCTATCGAGTACCACCGATAAAGGCATCGCCGCCTGGACCGCCAGAGGGCAGGCAACCAGGGCCAGCAAAACGGTAAGCTCCGCCCGCAAATTGAGGTAAAAATATTTCGGGCGCATGAAGGAGTCGCCTCATATATACATCGATTACCAGTCAAAGGCGAGCCACATAAGCATCACCCCTTGGCAGGCTCTATTGCCTTATTTTAAACATTGGTCGTAAGATTTTTTGACCATTTCACAACTTTACGGTGAAATAGGGGTCATCTTATACAAATGCAAAAACTACTCCTTTTCTTTTGCCTCATCCTTACCCCCGCCCTGGCTCAGGACAACAGCACCAACAGTGCCGCCACTCCCACAACTCCCAAAGTTGATGCCCAACCGGTCGAAAAAGACATCCCCTTGAACCCCCATCGTCCCGTGAATCCTCTTTTGCCCACGCTTTTCATCATCGGCGATTCCACCGTTGAAAACAGTAATGCCGGACATGTCGGGTGGGGACAACCTCTCGCCGATTATTTTGACCTGTCCAAAATCAATGTCATCAATCATGCCATCGGTGGACGCAGCAGCCGTTCGTTCCAGGCCGAAGGCCGCTGGGATGCCGTGCTGGCCCAATTGAAGCCGGGCGACTTCGTCATCATGCAATTCGGTCATAACGACGGCGGCAGCCCCAATGATCCCAAAAGAGGAGACCGCGCCGTACTCAAGGGCATGGGCGAAGAAACCGTGCAGGCAAAAAACCCCAAAACCGGCCAGTTGGATACGATCCATACCTATGGCTGGTATATGCGCAAATACATCACCGATGCCAAAGCCAAAAAGGCCACGCCGATTGTCTGCTCGCTCATCCCCCGAAAAATCTGGACTCCGGACGGCAAGATAACCCGGGGCGCGGCGGACTACGGCGGCTGGGCCCGTCAAGCCGTCCAAACCACGGGCGGTCTCTTCGTTGACCTCAACGAAATCACGGCCGAGCGTTACGAGGCGATGGGCAAAGACAAGGTCAACACTCTTTTCGTCGACGAGCATACCCACACCAACGCCGAAGGCGCGGACATCAATGCCCGGAGTATTGTGGCAGGCTTGAAGGGCATTCCGAAGTGTCCGCTCACGCCCTACCTCTCGGCCAAAGCAGCCGACATTGCCCCCTACGTCGATCCGGGCATACCCGCTCCCGTCAAATAAGCTAAGACGTACCCTTCGAGGTATCCTTCACCACCAGGATTTCCATGCTGTCTGGCACGATGGGTGGACGAGGCTTCGGTTGATCCGCCGTGGGCGCTGGCAATGGCCCGAACCTGGCATCAGGTAGATAGGCGGTTCCGGTCGTCGGGTCGAAGGCCATGGTTCGCGCGCGCGGTTCGGTCGTGGCCTTTTCGATCACCGCATAAGTATCCTTGTCCGTTTGCTGAATCACCGTGAGAGTGCCATCACCGCACGAGGCAAAAGCGCGTTTGCCGATGGGATCATAGACGCAGGCATCGACGCCCGCGCCGATCGGCAGTGTGCTCATCACCTTACCCGACGTGCCGTCCAACACGATCATCGTCTGGTTTTCGCAGCCGATAAATAGGCGCTCGTTGGCCGAATCAATCGCCAGCCCCGACGGCTCGGATCCTTCTGGCAAACTCCAACGCTGCTCGATGGCCAAAGTCGTCGCGTTGATTTTCAAAATCTCTCCCTTGTCTTCCAGCGCATCAAAGACCGCGCCGCGAAGGTCAGCGGCGGCAAACTCAGGCTTTCCTCCCAACTGAATCTCTCCCACCACCTTTTCCGCTGCGGCATCAATCACCGTCGCCGTGCCGCTTTTGCCGTTAAAGGCAAAAACGCGTTTCGTGGCCGGGTCATAACAAATCGCATCGGGGTTCATCCCCGCCGGCAGAGAGTCGAGAATTTTCAGCGTGGAGAGATCGAAAACATCTACCTTTCCGTCGGCTCCGTTGCTGATGAACCCGCGATCAAGCTCGGGTGCCAGGGCGATTCCATGCACCCCGTTCGCCGCGATGGAGCCGATGATCGATTTCGTCTTGAGATCGACCACGACCACCTGCCTCGCATGGCTGACAAATAATCGGCCCGTCTCCGGCTCGGCCACCAGATAGTCCCAGCCGCCCAGTCCCCCGATCTGGATATGATCGACCACCGCCCAATGTTCGGGTGCCGCGCTTGATGTCTTGCTCAACACCATCAGGGAAAAAGCCAGGGCGAGGAAGAATTTAAGTTTCATGAGTAGAAGGTAGAGGACACGCCCTGAGTGTTAAAGACAACCGTCGGCGCCTTGCAATCTTTTAACTACAGCCCATCGACTACTTGAGTTATATTAAGTTGCTTGTGCCATGCACACTGCGCCCACCTGATCCCCTTTTCTCATGAACAGCAGCCTCACCAATTCCCCCGAAAAAAACGTATCACCCTCCACCCCGCCAAAGCGTTTTTTCCACAGCTTCAGTTTCTGGGCGTTCCTGGCGGTGGCTTTGGCGATTATCCTTCCGCTCACCTACCGCAATGGAGCGGGGTCCGTCTTCTTCTCCCTCATCACCCTTCTCGAAGTCGTCCTTCTTTTTAACATCCTCATCATCGTCCACGAACTGGGCCATTTCCTTGCCGCGAAATGGTGCGGTCTCCAGATCGATAAATTCGCCATCTGGTTCGGCAAACCACTCTGGTCCAAAAAAATCGACGGCGTCGAATACATCCTCGGCACGATCCCGGCGGGCGGTTACGTCGCGCTGCCCCAGATGGCCCCGATGGAAACCATCGAGGGCAAAACCGAGACGCCGCGCGAGGAACTCCCGCCCGCCTCGCCCTGGCAAAAAATCATCGTCGCCTTCGCCGGGCCCCTCTTCAGCTTCGGCCTCGCGCTTGTTTTCGGCACGCTGGTCTGGATCGTCGGCAAACCCAGCACCGCGGTCGAAAAAACCACGACCATCGGCTTCGTCACTCCCGGCGGCCCGGCCGACAAGGTTGGCGTCCGCGCGGGTGATGTCATTCAAAGCATCAACGGCCACAAGGTCACGCGCTGGATGGGCGTCGATAACGGCGTCACCTGGAACATCGTCACCAGCACGGCCACCCCTTTGACCATGGTTGTGCAGCGCGATGGCCAAACCTTGAACTTCGCCATGATTCCCGAGGTCGATCCCACCATCACCCGTCACTGGTGGGACCGCAGCGCGCCGCCCAAGATTCAAATCGCGCCCGAAGACAAAGACCTCGTCGTCGATAAAATACTCCCCTTCGGTCCTGCCGCCGTTGCCGGACTCAAGAAGGGCGACAAGTTGATCGCGCTCGATGGCGCACCGCTGCTCGGCTACTACGCCATTTACCAGCAATTGAAGGACAAGCCCTATGCGCCGCTTAATCTCACCGTGCAACGCGGAACGCAAATGCTCCCCATTATACTCCATCCCGAGAAGCCGGTTTCGCCCTCCGATATTCCGAAGGACGAACCGCAAACCAATCCCGGGTTTACCCTGGACGATACCGTTGATGTCGTGATGGACCACCCCACGCCGTGGAATCAGGTGCATGAATCGGTCGATCTCGTGGTTGGGACGCTCTCCGCGCTTTTCGCCCATAATTCCAAGGTCAACGCCACCCAACTCAACGGCCCGATTGGCATCATGAACATCCTCTTTGAAGTGCTGAGCAGCGATAACGGCTGGCGCATTGCGCTCTGGTTTGCCGTCGTCATCAACGTCAACCTCGCCATGCTCAATCTCTTTCCCCTGCCGGTGCTCGATGGCGGCCACATCGCCCTTTCGCTCATCGAGTGGGTCCGCCGCCGCCCGCTCAGCATGCATATCCTCGAACCGCTCCAAAGCGCCTGCGCCCTCGCCCTGATCGGCTACATGGCCTTCATCACCTTCTTCGACGTGCAGGATTCCCACAAAATGGCCTTCGGTGCCGACAGCGCCGAAGTCAAGTTCGCCCCCAAGCAGGCGCAGTAGGGATGGAGGAGAATCTGCTTACGGAGCAGATGGGACAGAGACGGAGTATGCGGTGAAGAGTTTCGTAAAGAACCCCGGAGCAAGCTTCGGGGAATTAGACCCAAGAGATTAAAGGATCAGAGCTGCTTGCTCTGGATTTTCGTCCAATTTTCGTCGGCGAACAGGCTGCGCGCGGCCTTGGCTTGCGAGCCGGTGGAACTCGGAGTCCACCAGCTGATCGAGACGAACTTGGCGGCGCTGGCGGCAAAGCGTTCGCCCTCGCTCCTGTCCTCAAAAAAGAGGTCGACCACGAGCGCACCACGCTCGGCGGCGGTGCGACCGGCTTCGCGGGCGGCGGTGCGGGAAATCACGGCGGAACCGGTATCGACCGCCAGGTACTTGCCCAAGCCGGCAATCTCCACCACGCTGCCGTAGGGGATGATGTTCGGATCGACCGCACAATGGCCCTCATGCAGGCGAACGCCCGTCGCGCTGATACATTTTCCGGTGTAGTAATCCCCCTCACCCGCCCAATAGGCGGTCACGCGAGCCAAACGTCCGCCGGAAATGGTTTCGCCAAGGTTGGGCGCGGTTGGCAGCAAGCTTGAATCGGCGGCAGGACTTCTTTGCGCAACAGTCGCAGCCATCTTGGAAAACAACGTGTAGGAGACCGAGGGCCGGGCGAGGGAAGGAGTGACAACCAGGAAAGACTCCTTGCGGGTCGGCTGCTTCGCGACCTTTGCCGGAGTGGCAGCCTGAGGTGACGCCACGAAGGTCGAGCGAGCGCCTTTCGATCCCAAGACGGATGACGCGGGTGTCTGAGGGCTGGCCGGAGACGGAGCTTTGGCCAGCACGGGCATGCCCATGCCGATCACCAAAAACCCAATCTTATAAATATATCGCTTCATTATCTTTAAGTTGTTGTGCGCGAGCATAATACATATCACTCGCCATTTGCTTTCATGGAGTCTGAGACGCTTGCCGAGGAGAAAACTTTCAGTATTTGAAAGCCCGGCTCAGGTCTGATTCTGGGGAACTGGCCGAAAATCAAGCCGGTTGCCAAGAACATGTATCGCTACTCAGCGATGAGCCGAAAAGTAGACAAACTGATAGATAGGGCAATCTTTTTATTATTATTTTTTACGCATTTTGTATAACTAAAACTTATGCAAGGGGTTCGGGAAGGCCGAAATTTCCCGCTTTTTTGCGGCAAAGCGTGATATACCGATAGCCGCATCATGAATTTACTCGTTACCGGCGGCGCAGGTTTTATCGGCTCGGCCTTGATCCGCTGGCTGCTTTCCGACGATGCCAGGGCCGAACGGGAGCGACTGCAACTTCGTTCCCTCGTGAATCTCGATGCGCTCACCTACGCGGGCAATCCGGCCAATCTCGATTCGGTCCAGGGCCACCCGCTTTACCGTTTTGCGCACGGCGACATCACCGACGGTGCGCTCGTGGAACGGGTCTTTCGCGAGCATGAAATCACCTCTGTGATTCATCTCGCGGCGGAATCGCATGTCGATCGCTCCATCGACGACCCAGGCCAGTTCATTAAGACGAACGTTGAGGGGACGTATCGTCTGCTGGAAACGGCCCGATGCTGCTGGCCGAGCGGAACGGAGAATCGTTTTTTGCATGTCTCCACCGATGAGGTCTTCGGCTCGCTCGAGCTCGAAGACCGACCGTTTTGCGAGAAGACTCCCTACGCGCCGAACAGCCCCTATGCCGCTTCCAAGGCCGCCAGCGACCATCTGGCGCGCGCCTATTTTCAGACCTACGGACTGCCGGTGCTGATCTCCAACTGCTCCAACAATTACGGACCCCACCAATTTCCGGAGAAATTAATTCCGCTAATGATTCTCAATGCGCTTGAGAGCAAGCCGCTCCCCATTTATGGCGACGGACAGCAAA
>Ga0302320_10020721_pt1 | contig 13086 bp, 6 predicted proteins | sample Bog_T0_3_FD_202130 | JGI IMG/M metagenome (GOLD analysis project Ga0302320, IMG submission 202130) | Peat permafrost microbial communities from Stordalen Mire near Abisko, Sweden - Bog_T0_3 | ecosystem: Environmental > Terrestrial > Soil > Wetlands > Peat | place: Sweden: Abisko, Stordalen Mire...
GTATGTTCCACGCCATCGCTCGGAGGTCAAACCAGTAGCTGCCAGTTCTTGGCATCAGAATCGTCGAGGTTCTCCGGTGGCCCGTGGGGACGGAACGTATTCCGGGGTTGGGGACGAGTCGATCACCACTCGCCCAAAACGCGGAAATCAGACGGGCGCAGGCCTAAAGTGAGTGCGACAGCCTTCATGCCGGCTCAGTATGCGCGATAATTTGGGGTTGTGACGAGGTTCCAATCAGGGTAATATGCGTGTCTGAGCGATTGGCAGATAGGGGCAAAATGGCCACCTTCTCAAGAATCATCCCGGTGAAATCGTTCGTGTTGGTGCTCAGCACTATGCTTTTGCTGAGTTGCGCTGGTTTTGCACAGGGCCCTTCCTCGATTGGGAAAGAGTTCCCGTCTAACTCAGACGCCAAGACTTCATTCGGTGCCTTGAAGGGTCTGGCGGGTACGTGGGTGGGCCAGGTCACAACCGACCCGCCGAATCCCGAAATAAACGGGCCCATCCAAGTCACGATGCGCGTGGCGTCCCGCGGAAACGCTCTGATTCATGAGATGGCGCCAAGCGGAATGCCTGAGCCGACCATGATTTATGTTGAGGACGATCGTCTTACGTTGGTCCACTACTGCGAGGCAGGCAATCGGCCTCGCCTGGTTGCGCGAAAGTCTGCGGACCCGAATTCTGTGGATTTCCAATTCGTCGACATCTCCGGCAGCAAGGAACCTGCATTTGTAGAGCATCTTGATTTAACTATCATTGACGCGGACCATCACACCGAAGATTGGACTTTCATGCTGCCAGACAATCAAAAGCTCCATGCGCACTTCAATCTGAAGCGAGTCAAGGGAAGTATTCCCCCGGCGGCTCAACCGTGATGTCCCATCGCCTTCTTAGTCGTTGATATTGATCGAAGCGAATCAAAATCGAGCCAATACGGCTGTTCTTCCAAGTTCCGGTCGCGGCAGGGACGGCCTTCACAGGCCGCCCCCCGAGCAGATCCGTGCAAGCGCGTTTACGCACACGGCTCTTAGGAAGGATGATTGGCTTAGAAGCGAGCCTCGGGATAGGGGTGCAGGATGCGGGGTGGTGGGATCCATCTGTCGAAGACAGGGCCATATTTCGCCCACTTCTTTCTCGCGGTTTGACCGCGACGAACCAGAACACTTCGCCATAGCCGATGGACGCGATGCTTGAAGATGGACAACTGGTCGATGTTGCCGGGAACAGCATGGTATTGGTAGTAGCCCGATACGACCTTCTGAAGCCGTGCACCGACTTCGGCCACGCGATCATGCATCCGGCGTTGAAGCTCAACCTTGATGGCTTTAAGCTTCGCAACCATTCGCTTTTTCGCTGTGATCCTCCATACGGTGAAGGTTTCGGTCTTGTGGCGTTGCCCACAGTAGTGGGTGAAGCCCAGGAACGTGAAGGTCTCAGGTTTTCCCTCGCCTCGCTGTTTCCGGTCGCGAGCGGCGAACCGCCCGAACTCGATCAGTCGTGTCTTGTCAGGATGTAATTCCAAGCCGAACTTTGCCACCTGTTCCTTGAACTCTTTAAGGAAGCGTTCATCATCTGTCCGGTGCTGAAAACCCAGCACAAGATCATCGGCATAGCGGGTGATGATGACATCGCCCTTTGCCACTTTCCTGCGCCAGACATCAACCCACAGATCGAAGAGGTAATGCAGGTAGACGTTGGCGATCCGGCCGTGTCAAAAGGTGTGGGTTGTGGAACAAGCACAGAACTCTGTCGCTATCTGGTGATCGAGGAGAATCCCTAGCTGTTGAAGTTGATTTGAATGCTCGCACATGCGTGTAGTCAACGTTCGATTGGCAAAGGAATCGTTCAGCCTTCACTTCCCGGGCAGAGTTTCATTCTGTGAAATCGACGTTCATTTCTCAGCCTTCATCGCACCTCACTTCACGAACATTGCCTCCGAGTCAGCTTGGTGCCGCAGTTTCGCCGACTGATCCAGTGCCTGTGCGGCTGCTGTATGATCGCCGTTGTTCATGTAAAGACGACCCAGTCGATAATGGTAGCTTCCATCGACGTCAGCCGGGAGAGCCTGCTTCATCTCTTCGATCGCTTGAACCAAATCGCCGCGCTCTTCATAGACTCTACTCAAGTCTGCATGAACGTAGAAGCGTTCCTCCGATTTGATTTGCAACGCCTTGACTAGGTATGGAAAAGCCTCAGGCAGGTTCTGTCGGTTTACAAGGATCTCGCCCAATAGATAATTTGCTTGTGGATCGTCCGCGTTCACGTCCACCACGTAGCGCAATTCGTACTCGGCAGCATCGGAATTGTGATCCGAGTTGAGAACGCGCGCCAGTCCCAAATGAGCTGCCAGAAACTCCGGCTTCAAAGCGATCGCTTTGCGGTATTCTTCGGTGGCTCCCTTGAGATCGCCCTTCTCGCGCAGTAAATCCGCTGACAACGCATGAAGCGATGCCGAATCCGGATTGATATCCGTAGCCGTAGTCAGTGCAGCAAGGCCTAAACGCTCTGTGGATTGAATGCGCCAATAGAGCGCTTCTGCATCCCCAGGATCGCTCTTTAGAACCTGTGCGGTCGCGCTCATGACCAAGTCGTCGCGCCCAATGTAATACGAGCACAAAGACAAAAGACGAAGTTCAGCCACGCTCAAATGCAAGCCAGGTTCGCTCAACGCCGAACTGCACCAAGAGTAATGACCGCTTCTCGCGTAACTATCCGCTTGCTTACTTGAGACGTGCTGCGACTCATCCGGTGTATGTGCGTCGATGATCTCCCGAGCACTGGACTCTATACCGGCTTTGATCATGTCTCCCAGGTAGAATTCGGCATTCTTCTGGACGAATGCGGAATCAAGCCGGACAGTTTCGCGGAGTTCGCGGCTTGCCTCCTCGATGTCAGACTTCTCGGCATCGAGTGCGGCAACACCGAGTTTGGCTAAGAGACAACCTTCGCCTGATCGCGAATCCCAGTCCGCCTTGAACTGTCGCAAAGCTTCGTCGAACTTTGATTCCTTCAGATACGCAAAGCCGAGGTTGGCACGAGCACATGGAACGGCCTGCGAGTGAGTAACCACGGCGCGGAAAGTCTCGATAGCTTTGTCTGGTTGGCCTTGCTGCAAATAGCACTGACCAAGCAGGGCGGCTCGAAAAGGAGACGCTGAACCCTTCAAACCGGCTTCAATTTCCTTTTCCATGCTTAGATAGGTCGCGCCCAGCCCGTACCATGCGGTCGCGTTCTTGCTGTTTAACTGGGTTGCGCGGGAAAAGTTATCGAGAGCTTCAGAGTACTGCTTCAATTGTAGGTAGCTGTTGGCGAGACCCACGCGGGCTTCCACCTGGTCAGGCTGCTCCTTGGTCGCGCGCTGAAGATATGGCAGCGCCTCGCTTGGATTGTCGAGCTTGAGATAATCACGCCCCGTCAATAGATTTGCCGCAAACAAGTTTGGATGCTGTATCAGTACATGGCGAAAGCAGTCGATCGCTGCCTTGGTATCTCCGCTCAGGTGAAGCATGAGGCCAAGATTCACTTCGGCCTCCATCAGGTTTGGCTCCAAAGTAAGAATCTTCTTGTAGAGCGCAGCGGCATCGCTGTATTGCTGCGCCTGCTGGGCCGCGGACGCTTCCTTCCATAGTTGTTCCACGGAGAGGTCGCTGGATTGCAAGGACACTGCCCGGACCTGAAGTAACGAGCATCCGAGAAAGGCGGAAATGAGCCCGTACAAGAACAAGCACCGGCGGATGCGTGCGCTTGAGCCACAGTAATTTCGCATATGCCAATGAACCTTGTGATACGTGAAGAGTGAAAATGGGCACGGCCTAAGCCGTGCCCCATAATGTTCGACAAATCGCTGAAGGTCGCTCACAAGGACTGTAAGAAACTTAACCCCTATCCGGCATTCCTCGTGAGAACTCACCAAATCAATTTTAATGCGGCTTGTAACTCCCGTGGTTGAAAAGCTCCGGAAATATAGCCGAATGAAGCGTCACCCAATCCGGTATCAGGGTTGGTAAACCTCGGATGGTTGAATACATCGAACGATTCAATACGCAACTGCAGTCTGATTCGGTCGTTGAAGTTAAAATACTTCTGCAGTGCCATATCCCAATTATCAGTTCCCGTGCTCCTCAGATACGACAAGTTCCGTTCCGTGTTGCCGTACGTGAAGGCAGGCGCTTGCACAAAGGCCGACGTATCGAAGCCCAGTACGCCCTCCGAGGTTATCGTGTGCGACACCTTCGCCGGAAAGTGAACCTGATTCGGAGTCTGTCCACCGCCAAACGAATAAGAAGTATTGTTATCGTCCGTCAACGATAGAGGCACGCCGCTTCTGAAAGTTGAGATTCCAGTAAACTGCCACCCCCCTACCACTGCATCCACGGCCTTGTTTGCATTCGATGCCAGTGCTTTGCCGCGTCCCACAGGCAGCTCGTAAATGTAATTGATCACAAGGCTGTTCGGAACGTCTGAAGCATCCACCGACTTATCCATTGCGATGTTGTTGTTATCTCTGAATTCCTGGTTTGAAGCGCCCCAGCTCCATGCGGCATTCCCTGTTACATCGTCCAGCCACTTAGAGCGGTTATAGGAGGCGAGTAACTGGAATCCATGTGCGAAGCGATGCGTCCAGGTCACCATCAATGCGTTGTAGGTGTCGAAACCTATAGGAGCCTGCTGGCTGTTGATGTTGCAGAACTCCGGAAACGGCTTGTCCAATTGTTCTTGAAACACGGTCTCGCCCTGAAGACCGCAGCCGCTATTTGGTGCTTGCCCGTAGAACGGATTTGTAACCAGGGTATAAAGCGGATTGGATCCTCCCCCAGCCGCAACCTGGGCAGCCTGCTGAATAAACTTGTCCGGCACCTGGTTGATATTGACGGCGCCTGCTACGGGAAGATGCGTTCCACGATTGCCGACATATTGAGCTTCAATCACATCGTTTTTCGACAATGCATACTGAAGCCCAAACGTATAGTCCTGCACGTAAGGGCTGGCCCAATGGTGCTGAATCGCGTTTACACTGTTGCCAATGTCTGTGAGGCCACCCAGCGCATCGCCGACGATCGGTACAAGTCCACCGCTGAACGCCTGGCTGGCTGGATTGGTAATCGTATAGCCGTTGGTTGGCGCATCCGCCCAGTTCGTCGTTTGCGAGTAGCCGTTCAGGTTCGCATCAAAGGCCAACGAAGCGCGTTGCGGGAAGAAGATGCCGTAAGCGCCCCGCACCACCAGTTTCTCCACTGGATGATACGCGAATCCAAATCGAGGCGCGACATTCGTGTAGCTGTTGGTGATAACACCGCGGCCGTTGTTTCCGCCCGTCCAAACCAACTCGCCCGGCGCTGGATATCCCGTCAGCGCTGACACAGGGTTGCTGGCTGTAGTGTCGAACCACGCAAGTTTGTTGAAGCGGTCAGTGGGAGAAGGCTGAAGCTCGTAGCGAATTCCCAAATTCAATGTCAGCTTCTTGTCGACTTTCCAATCGTCCTGAAGATACCAATCGATCTTCTTCATGTTTGCTGTCTGCGAACCCGACAGACCAAATGATCCGCTTCCCACACCAAGCAGAAAACTCGCGAAAGGATTGCCGGTACTGGCGACATCCACGTTCAGCGGATCGTAGCCGCTGGTGCCGCTCTGCGTGAAGCTGAGGTTCGCATTTCCCGGGGAAAGATTGTTGTAGTACTGCGTGGTGAAATCAAAGCCGAAAGTAAAAAGATGGCGCCCAACCGTATCGGTGAAATCCGTGCCGATGGAGCGGTTTTCGCGCGGCGCAACCTGGGGACTCCCCGATCCAAGCCCAGCGTACTCGCCCAGGCTCACGCCGGGAAAAACGCCGCCGTCAACGTTAAGTGATGAGAGCCATCCCAGTTGAGTTACGTCAAACGGATTGCCCTGCGGAAGGTTCGTCTCAATCCATCGGTTCCAACCGAGGTTCACGCTCATGACCAGTGATTTCGAAAGTATCTGCGAGAAGCCTAGCGAAAAGTCCCAGCGATTATCACCGTTCTTCAATCCCGGTCCGCCTGCATCATCTCCATAAAGAGCCGCGCCGCCAGTCTTGAATTCATCCTTCTTCGACCAGCGGCCGTATATCCGCGACTTGTCGTTAAAGTTGTGATCGATCCGGATCGTATAAGCGTCCTGCTGTTGAGGAGACGACGCATTGGCCACAAAATTATTGGCGGTTCCACTGTTGGTCGGCTTCGGATAATACTTCAAGAGAACAGACGCGAGCTGGTCGAATCGTGACGTAGGAATGATATTTGTGGGCACACCCCCGGTAACGCCTCCAAACGGGTCAACCACGATTCCGGTTCCCGTAGCAACACGTCCTGATACAGGGTCAACTTGTCCGGTCGTAACCTGGCGAGCCGAGTATGGATCGTAGATAGCTCCGCTGTAGGCTGGCCTGCCAAGATAGTCGTAGGTACCCGTCGCGGAACCCAACTCCGCTGAGAAATCGCCGCCGACGTTTGCCGTAGTGGGAACCGTCTCAACTGCTGTCACAGGGGAGGCTGCTCGAAGACCTTCATACGAGCCGAAGAAAAAAGTCTTCTGTCGTCCGGCATAAAGATGTGGAACAACCACCGGGCCGCCCACTGTGACGCCGAACTGGCTGCGTTCGTAATGGGTGGCCGGAGTTCTATCGAAGAAGTTCCGCGCATCCGCCGCGCTGTTACGTAGGAATTCGAAGGCATCGCCGTGCACGTCCTTGGTCCCCGACTTGGTGACCATGTTAATCACGTTGCCTGAACTGAATCCGAACTGCGCCGAAAAACTGTTCGTCTGCAGGCGAAATTCTTCAGTCTCATCAATCCCCGGCGGATACATGATCGCGCCCCACTGCCCGTCCGCATCCCAGTGGCCATCGAGCAGCCACTCCGTATCACCAAAGCGACTCCCCGCGAAGTTGAGGAAAGTCAGATCCTGATCGGCATTGGCTGAATTCGCGCTGGTGCCGCCCGTCCACTGTGTCAGTGCTTGGTTGGTAACGGACGCATTCAGGAATACCAGGCTGGCAATATTCCTTTCATTCAGTGGCAGCTCCAGAATCTCCCTGTCGTCCACATAGGTGGAGATATTTGAATCCTCCGTGCTTAACTGTGCCGACTGGGAGCTGACGACGATCTTTTCTGACACGCCTCCCACCCGCAGTGCGACCGGAACTTCAAACGATTGCCCCACCTCCAACGTAATATTCGTCTGCGTATACGGGCTTAGACCCTCCTTCTCCACTGTCAAAGAATATTGACCCGGCGGCAGCAGCGTGAACACATAGAGCCCGGAGCCATTGGTCTGCTCCTGTCTCTGGAAATGTTCCGCCGTGCTGACCACAGTCACCATCGCGTTCGGGATGACAGCGCCGCTTGAGTCCGTCACCGTGCCGGACAGTGTCGCGCTGGCTGATTGCGTCTGTCCGGAAGCGCTGCGAATCGGCACAAACAGCAATGCCAGCACAGCAAAGCAGCAGACCCAAACTGCTCTCGAAAGATCCCTGCGAATGCCTTGGTTGGCTTGCTTGAAGTCTATATTTCTTTGCCCCTCGGTCACGTGATTGCCTCCATCGTCGGTCTGCAATTGCGGTTGGAATTTGAACTACCTTCCTTCGTGTTATGGCGGATCGAACTCAACGAGAATCCTCGATTTGATTTCGTGAGGGCCCACTTCTACGTCAAACTAACGATCATTTCCAGCCTCGCCTGACTCAATTCGCCCGCCCCCAGGGTCGCATCGAACACCGTCCGGCACGGCTTTTGAATTCCGGCGTCGACATTATGGGTTGGGGCATACAATTGACTAGGGACCCGCCGCGACATTTTGCCGAGGTTTTTCCGAGGGCCTTAACCATTTCTTTTGCAAATACTTGCAACGGGAGACTGAACTCTCTTCCCTGGGTGATAATTCCCCTCAGCAATACATTAGAATGTGAACTGTGCGCGGCGATTTTCGCATCGGCGACTGGCTAATCCATCCCGCAGTCAACTCTATGGAGCGCGATGGGGAGACGGTACACCTTGAGCCAAAGGTGATGCAGGTGCTCACTGCCCTGGCTTCCGAGGCAGGTGAAGTTGTCACCCGTGAGCATCTTCGAAAAGTGGTCTGGCCCGATGTTTTTGTCGGTGAGGATGTCCTCATCCGCGCGATATCCGAGATCCGGCGAGCCTTCTCTGACGACCCGCGCTCCCCTCGCACTATAGAGACCATCCCCAAAGTCGGCTATCGGCTGATCGCCCCCCTCTCCGATTTACCAGCCTCGGTTCAGGCCACAAACGGAAGCAAGCTGCACGCACCGCTAATGCAGCCCGCTCTCCCAGAAGATTCCCTGCCCCAACCGGTCGCGGTACCACCATCTCTGGCACCGAAGGCAAGCTCCTCTAGAACCAGGATGCTATGGTTTGGGGTCTTGCTGCTCTCGATTGCGGGGGCGGTTTGGGCCATCTTTCCCCATCGGCCCGACCACCGTCCAGCCCGCAACGATGCCTATACCAGTCGTCCTTTCACCACCTATCCCGGTTCAGAATTGCAGCCCAATTTCTCACCCGATGGTGCCGCTGTCGCGTTCGTTTGGCTTAAGGACGGCGAATCCAACGGTCATATATATGTGAAGCAGCTCGGGTCTGAAGCGCCCGCACGCCTCACGAATGGCACTGCGGAGGAATTGAGTCCCGCCTGGTCGCCCGACGGACGCTGGATTGCCTTCATCCGTCACGACGTGAACCGGACAGGAATTTTCATCGTCCCCGCAATCGGCGGCTCTGAACAAGAGGTCTACACCCTGCCCACGAATCACGTATGGGAGTATGGCGGACTCGCCTGGACCTCCGACGGAAAAAGCCTCATTTTCCCGCAGCAGGCGGATTTTCAAGCGCCCAGTTCTCTTGTCCAACTCACAATAGAAGGCCGCACACTGCGTAGAGTGACCACTCCGCCTGCCGGTTGGGACGGCGACTGGGCACCTGCCATCTCGCCCGACGGAACCAAACTCGCCTTCGTCCGCGGGCCCGAAGGCTCCGTCCACGACATCTATCTGATGACGTTGCCGGATGGCCCTGTTCAGCGCCTTACCACTGACGGCCGCCTGATTATCGGTCTCACCTGGTCTGCCGACGGTTCCGAGATTGTGTTCTCCTCCAATCGAAGTGGGAGCATCTCTCTATGGCGAGTTCCCGTTCAGGGAGGCACTCCGGACCACGAGCCGGCAGGAGGAGACAATGCCTATTCCCCGTCCATCGCCCACCAGGGAAACCGCCTCGTCTACTCCCACGGCAGCGCCACCTGGAGCATTCTTGCTGCCGATCTGGGTGGAAAAGGGCCGGTCTTCGAAGCCGAGATCCTGACGTCCAGCGAACAGGATGCATCGCCACACGTCTCACCCGCCGGCGACAAAATCGCCTTCCAATCCTGGCGCTCCGGCTCGCAGGAAATATGGACGGCGCGCATTGACGGAAGCGATCCAATTCAGCTCACTACAGCCGGCGCCACGTCGGGTAGTCCTTCCTGGTCGCGTGACGGTAGGCACATTGCCTTTGACGCGCGCCCCGATGCTGCGGCGCATATTTACGTGCTCGATGCCAATGGCGGAAGTCCGCGCCCCATCACTCGCGGCAACTTCAATGACATTGTGCCCAGTTGGTCTGCGGACGATCGCTGGATCTATTTCGGTTCCAATCGCTCCGGCTCATGGCAGATTTGGAGAATTCCCTCCGACGGCTCAGGCCCTGCGCAACAGGTCACCACTACAGGAGGCATGGTGGCACAGGAAAGTGCAGACGGTCGTTGGCTTTATTTCACACACTACGGGGAAGCCGGCATCTGGCGCCAGCCAGCCAGCGGTGGCCCGGCACGAAAGTTATTCGCAGGCCCGCCAACCGGAAATTTAAATTATTGGACTCTTGGCGAAGACACCGTTTATTCGCTCTCTGAACAGGGTGGCCAATTCACCCTCAATCGAATCGATCCTGAAACCGGAAAGAATGAGACAATCTATGCACTCAAGCATGCGCCCACGCCCTTTGCGGGCATCTCTCTGACTCCGGATAACAAGCGCGTCATTTTCGCCGAGTTGGCCCGCACGTCGAGCGGTCTCACGCTCGTCGAACACTATGAATAATAAGGGCATTTCCCCCTCGGATAAACCTCGGAAATCCTTCGGCGCCACAACCGGAAAGTTCGCTGCATCATGAGTTCATGCGCCTCCGGCTCTTTCTCAGTTGCCTTCTCTGTTTGCCTGCCAGTTTTCTTTATGCGGCGGGAATACGACTCATTGATGCCTACCCCGATAAAGCTCGCTACGCCCCCTCTGAACCAGTAAACCTGGTCGTCGAACTGGAAGGGAAACCGGAAGCAAACGAGCAGCTCACTGCCGCCGTATGGCAACTAGCCCAGAAGGTCGGCCAGTGCGACGCTGTCAATATTGGTCCCGATTCAAACATGATCCAAAACCTCCACTGTTCCGTGCCAAATCAAGACTTCCGCGGATACCTGGTAACAGTGCAGCTCGTGGGTGCGGACGGGCACGTACTTGAAGAGCGGCAAACAGCCATCGATGTCTCTTCGGACTGGAAACGCTTCCCGCGCTACGGTTACCTGGCGCACTATAACGCCGGCGAAGGAACAGACCCGCAGTCGTGGATCGCAGAGTTGAATCGCTTTCACATCAATGGCCTTCAGTTTTACGACTTCCAATATCGTCATGACCGTCCGCTCGCCGGCACAGTGGCTCAACCCGCCGCAAGCTGGAAAGATATTGCAGGCCGCCCCGTCGATGGTGCCATCGTAACGGATCTCATCGCCCAGGCGCATCGCTACAACATGATGGCCATGGCCTACAACGCCAGCTATAGCTCTTACGACGATGCCTTCACCAAGTCAAAAGACAGCCTGCCTTTGAAGTGGGCCATATTCACCACGCCCAATGGCCCGCGTACAGCCGCATCCGCCAAGAGCTTGGAACTGCATCCCTCTGGAGGCTGGTCTACCAATCGCCTCTTCTACATGAACCTGAATGATGCCGGCTGGCAGCAGTACCTCTTTGCGCAGATGCATGAATTGTTTGAAGTGTATCCCTTCGATGGCTGGCACGTGGATACGTTCGGCGATAAAGGCGGCTACGCATTCAACGGTGCTCCGGTCAGCTACATTGACGGCTTCCGCTCGTTCATTGATAACGCCAGCTCCACCCTTCAGAAGCGGATCGTCTTCAATGCAGTGGGCACACTTGGCCAGGAGCGAATTGCGCAGTCGGCTGCGGAGTTTGTTTACTCTGAACTGTGGGAAGATCAGGAAACCTTCGCCGGCATCCTTACGACTTCGGAACAAGTCCATTTCGCCAATCCGAAAGATGGATTCGTGATTGCCGCCTATCTTCACAAAGCGCCTGAAGTAGGACCCATACCAACAAATAAGGAATTCAACCTGCCCAGCGTTTTGCTTGCCGACGCCGCCATTTTCGCTTCAGGGGCAGACCACATCGAGTTGGGCGATGGCAATCGCATGCTTTCGAGAGAGTATTTCCCGGACGACAAGCGTCTCGCCATCTCTCCTGAACTTCACGAAGCACTACGGCACTACTATGACTTCCTCACCGCCTACGAGAGCTACCTTCGCAACTATCGCGAAGCATGCAATGTGCAAGTCAAAATCGCCAATCAAATGTCGAATCCTCTCGCAGTCCCAAACACTATCTGGACGATTGCGCGCCGCACCGAGGGCGCAACAGTAATTCACCTGATCAACCTGCTCGGTTCCAACGATCCTCATTGGCGCGACGTCATGATGACCAGGCCAGTCCCTCCGTCTCTCGAAAATGTTCAGGTGCAGATTGCGATTCCGGGCGATGTCACCTCCGTCGGCTGGGCGTCTCCGGACCATGAAGGCGGCCAATTTCACGCAATTCCATTCCAGGCTTATAAAGTCGGAAGCGACACCTCGCTTGAATTCACCCTGCCGAACTTGCAGTACTGGGATGCGGTCTTCATACAGAACAACTAAAGTCGGCGGCGAGAAGTTGTTCGATAACTGACGCGCAGACGAGAGCCAGATGATCAATTCCGGTGCTTCTATTCGTTGCACTTATCTTGTTCCACAACCCACACCTTTTGACACGGCCGGATCTCATCGATCCGACCGTGTCAAAAGGTGTGGGTTACTTCACGCAGATAGCCAAAGAAATGAGAATTATTTAGAGAAATCATGGTTACCAATCGTCTCTTTTCACCAGAATCGGAAGACTCGGTTTAAAGAAGAGCGAGGAAAAAGTTCCAAGCATCATTCCTATAATCAATAATTTGCCGGCAGCACAGCTCCATGCTAAAGCGTTTCCCCGATGGGCCATTGAAATACGACTGACTTGGTCGTATATTAAATAGAGACTAAATCGGTCGGATTCTTCAACAAGTGACTTCATCTGCACTGGCTTTTCTGCGTCACTGGCCGGATCGTCAATGCCATTCGATTCTCGATGCTCGGGAGTACCTGTTGAAGAGCTTTCGCCACGCCGTCATACTGTTCAGTTTTCTTGCCTGCTTGCCGATTATCAGGGAACACGACTGACCGAGGGCATCGACACTGGAAACATCGCAGTTCCTTCGACTGCCGAGCGGGGGGAGACTTCGGCCAAATCCCGTTGACCGGAAACGTGAACGGCAACTCATGGGCCGCACAACTCTCTGCATTACTGGGCAAGACCGTTTCTGCCGGTGAACCCTCTGTACCCCTCGGTAATCAGCGCCTGGGGAAGCTGCTTAAGCTCTAAAGGCACCTTATCGATACCGCAGACTGGCGGAGATTTACGCGCCAAACAGAGCTATACAGTAGCCACGGCAGTGAAAGAATCCCGCCTGCTGCAGGTCAGCAATTTCGATATCTGACGTTACCAGCAAGCGATCACGATCTTGGTTTACGATCGGGGAATGCATGTCTCCGTCACCTTACAGACCGTTCACCCCCGTAAGTTGGCCGCGGTGCGGCGTGAGGTCTTACCGGGCGCGGTCGGATCAACGTGGGGGTCGGCCATCGGCAAGGTCTGGCCGTTCATTCGCTGCCAGCCGGGCCTGTGGACGGACGGTCACAACATTTTTCTGTACCACC
>Ga0302320_10020723_pt1 | contig 13085 bp, 12 predicted proteins | sample Bog_T0_3_FD_202130 | JGI IMG/M metagenome (GOLD analysis project Ga0302320, IMG submission 202130) | Peat permafrost microbial communities from Stordalen Mire near Abisko, Sweden - Bog_T0_3 | ecosystem: Environmental > Terrestrial > Soil > Wetlands > Peat | place: Sweden: Abisko, Stordalen Mire...
ACCGGCGGACCATAAGCGGCTGGGTGCACTGAGCCAGTTGGAGGCGCTGGTGCTGTCGAAACCCGCGGCGGCGGAGAGGCTGAACACCGGGAAATATGCCGCACGCGCCACACCGATCTTGGCGTTGGCCGCGGCGACGCGGCGTTCGGCGGCGGCGACATCGGGACGGCGTTCCAGCAGAGCCGAGGGCAAGCCGGGATCGATCGGCGGCGGCGCGAGGTATTCTGGCAGGGGATTGAGGTCCAGATGAAACGCGCTCGGATTCTCTCCCACCAGCACGGCAATGGCATGCTCGGTTTGCGCCCGTTGCAGCCGGATGTCCGCGGCCAGGGTGCGCGCGCTCTCGAGCTGCGCCTGGGCCTGCGCCACATCGGTCAGCGCGGCGCCTCCGCCCTCGTATAGATTCTGGGTCAGGCGCAGCGACTTGGCGTAGTCGTCCACGGTCTTGTCGAGCAGCACCTGCTGCGCGTCCTCGCTTCGCAGCGTGAAGTAGTCGGTCGCCAGTTCGGCGTGAATCGACAGCCCCAGAGTGGCGAGGTCCGCGGCGCTGGCTTGCTGGTTGGCCTTGGCCGCGCTCACCGAATTGCGGATGCGACCCCAGAGATCCAGCTCGTAGGAGAAGTCGGCCTGCAGGTCGAAATTGTTATAGGTCGCATCCTTGCCGGGCACGTACGTCGGGGAATTCAAGGAGGCCCTGGCGCGCGCCGTGGATGAGCCGATATCGAGCGTCGGAAGCAAATCGGCGCGCGCGATGCGGGTGGCGGCCCGTGCCTGCTGCAGGCGGGCGAGCCCTGCCTTGAGGTCTTGATTCGCCGTTTCGGACTTGGTCTCGAGCGCATCGAGTTGCGCATCGCCAAATATCGTCCACCAGGCGCCGCGCGCCGCGGCATCGTCGGGCTCGGCTGTTTTCCAGTCGCTTGCCTCCTGGTAGGCGCTTGCCTCCTGGTAGGCGCTTGCCGGCGGCGCGCTCTCGGGTCCTTTGTAGCTGGGCGCAAACGAGCACGCCCCGAGGGCGATGAGCGGCGCAAGCGAGGCCCACTTCAGGCTCATGTGGGCTTGCTAGCGATGCGCACCGGCGACCCATCGGTGATCGAGTCCGGCGGATTGATGACCACCGAGTCGCCCGGCTCGAGGCCGCCGAGAACTTCGATGCTGGTGCCAAAGTCGCGTCCCTGCACGATGCTCTTGAGCTTGATGCGATTCTGGGCGTCGACCGTTGCAACTTGCAGGCCGGCGGCGCGGAACAGCACGGTGTTGGAGGGCAGGCGCAGGGTCTGGGCGTCGGCCGCCATCTTAAAATGCACTTCGGCATAGGCGCCGGGGAGGATCTCGCGTTGCGTGTTATCGAGCTCCAGCTCCACTTGCAGAGTGCGCAGGTTAGGATCGAGCGCGTTGGCGGTGCGCACCGTCTGTGCGGCATAGGTTTTCCCCGGATGCTCGGCGAAACGCAGCTCCGCAGGCAGGCCGGGCGTGGTCGCGGCCGCATAGGCCTCCGGCACCTGCACGTAGATTCTGAGCTTGTGCGTGTCGGCAACGCGGAACAATTCGGTGCCGGCGCTCTGGCCGGCATTGATCAGCGCGCCGATGTCGGTGTTGCGCGCGGTGACGACGCCGTCGAAAGGCGCCACGACCCGCTTGAACGACTCGAGTTCGCGCAAACGCCCGAGGTTCGCGGCCGCCGAGTTCGACATGGCCTTCTTGGCCGCGGCATCGCCGGCCTTCTCCTCGGCGTCCTGCTTGGAGACCGACTCGGTGGACAACAGCGTCTTCCAGCGCTCGTTGGTGGTGTTCGCCAGGGACTCGTTGGCGCGCGCGGTCTCGAGGTCGGCTTCCGCCTGGTTCAATTGACGATCGACTTCCGGGGTCTCGATCTCGGCGAGCAGCTCACCCTTCGTGACCCGAGTGCCGATATCGGTCTTCCAATCCTTCAGGTAGCCATTGGTGCGCGCATAAATCGGCGCCTCAATGAAGGCTTGCACGGTGCCGGGCAGCACCAATTCCTCGCCCGCGGAGCTGCTCTGTGCTTTCACCGTGATCACGGTGGTTACCGCGGCGTCCGCGGATTCCTTCGTCAGTGCGCTGCGCGCCAGCACGCGCGAGACCTCGCCCCAGACCGCCAGTATCAGCGCCACCACCAGCAGAATGATGGAATAGCGGCGAATCCGCCTGGAAAGATTCGCATCCGGCGCCGCCGGCGTTTGCTCAACCATGAGGGGTCTCCGCGGGGTGAAGGGCGCGCTGCAGGGAACTGCGCCCATGAATGATTGAGAACACGGTCGGCACGAAGATCAGCGTCGCGACCGTGGCGAAGATCAGGCCGCCGATGACGGCGCGCCCCAGGGGCGCGTTCTGCTCGCCGCCGTCGCCCAAGCCCAAGGCCATGGGAATCATGCCGATGACCATCGCCATGGCGGTCATCAGCACCGGCCGCATACGGGTAAAGCCGGCCTGCAGGGCCGCTTCGAACGCGGTGTCGCCCGCGTTCATGCGTTCGCGCGCAAAACTGATCACCAAGACGCTGTTCGCGGTGGCCACGCCCATGCACATGATCGCGCCGGTCAGAGCGGGCACGCTGACCGTGGTGTGCGTGAGGAACAGCATCCAAACGATGCCGGCCAGCGCCGCCGGCAGCGCGGTAATGATGATGAATGGGTCGAGCAGGGACTGAAAGTTCACGACGATCAACATATACACCAGGATGATGGCGCCGATCAGTCCGATCAGCAGGCCGTTGAACGAGGCGGTCATGGTGTGGACCTGGCCGCGCAAGACGATATTCGATCCCTTCGGCAGGTCCTTCTTGGATTTTTCGATGATCTTGGTGATTTGCGCCGCGACATAGCCTAAGTCGGTGCCCTGCACCGAACCGTAGATATCGATGGACGGAGTTGCGTTGTAGTGGGTCACCACCGCCGGCGCCACGCCGCGGCGCACGCTCACCAAGCTCGACAGTATCTGCGAGGAACCGGGCGCACCGGCGCCGGCGCTTATGCCCAACGGGGTGTTGCCCAGATCATTGAGATTCTCCAGGCGGTATTGCGGCGTCTGCGAGGCCACCTGGTATTCGGTGCCGCTCTTCGGATCGACCCAGAATGAGGGCGCCGTCTGGAAACTGCCCGATAAGGACACCAACAGGTTGTTGGCCACCGATTGTTCCGTGATGCCGAGCAGCTGCGCCTTGGTGCGGTCCACGTCGACAAAGAATTGCGGATAATCCGCGGTTTGGTGAATGTGCAGGTCCACCGCGCCGGCGACGGAGCGCAGCTTCGCCAGCAGCTGATTGGCGAAAGCGCGATTGCCCGGTTCGTTGAAGCCGACGATCTGCACATCGATGGGCGCGGGCAGTCCGAAATTCAGGATCTGGCCGATCATGTCCGCGGGCAGAAATGCGAAGCTGGTCGAGGGATAGGCTACGCTGAGTTTGGTACGCAGCTCGCGGACGAAAGCGGCGGTGGGCCGATGGTGCTCGGTCAAATTGACGAAAATATCGGCATCGCCCGGCCCGACCGGCGCCGACGTGCTGTACGCAAGATTGATGCCGCTGTACGGCAGCCCGATGTTGTCGACGATGTTGGCGACCTGTTGCGCGGGAATCACCTCGCGGATCGTGGCCTCGATCGCATCGCACAGGGCAGCGGTCTCCTCGATTCGCGTGCCGGTGCGGGCGCGCACGTGCAGCTTGATCTGCCCGCCGTCCACGCTGGGAAAGAAGTCCTGCCCCAATCCCGGCAACGGCCCTAGGGGAAAGGCCAGCAGCGCTGTCGCCGCCATCGACAGCAGGAACACGGCAGCGAAGCGCGGGCCGCTGGTCAACGCCAATACCAGCACGGAGCGATACCCGTCGCGCATGCGCTCGAAGCCCCGCTCGAAGCGTTTCTGGAAGCGCGCGAACACGTTGCCGTTCTCGACATGCGTGGGGTCGTGCCGCTTGAGCCAGAATTTCGCGAGTGTCGGCACCAGCGTCCGGGACAGGATGTAGGAGGCCAGCATCGCGAACACCACCGCCTCGGCCAGCGGGATGAATAGAAATTTGGCGATGCCGGCCAGCAGGAACATGGGCACGAACACGATGCATATCGACAGCGTCGAGACCAGGGCCGGCAGCGCGATCTGCTGCGCGCCGTCGAGAATCGCGGCTTCGACGTCCTTGCCGTGCTCCAGGTGGTAGTTGATGTTCTCGATGGTCACGGTGGCATCGTCCACCAAGATGCCCACGGCCAGTGCCAGGCCGCCGAGGGTCATGATGTTGATTGTCTCGCCGAGGGCGGACAAACAAGCGATCGAGGCCAGAATGGACAGGGGAATGGAAATCGTGATGATCAAGGTGCTGCGCCAGCTGCCGAGAAACAACAGAATCAACAGGCCGGTCAGCGCGCCGGCGATCACCGCCTCGCGGATCACCCCCGAGATGGCCGCGCGCACGAACACCGATTGATCGCTGAGCGCCTCGATCTTCAGCGCGGCCGGCAACGCGGCGCGGATCTGCGGCAACTTTTGATTGATGCTGTTGATGATGTCGATGGTCGATGCCTTGCCGGTCTTGAGCACGCTCATGAGCACGGCGCGCCGGCCTCCCACGCGCACGATGTTGGTCTGCGGCGAGTAGCCGTCGCGTACATGCGCCACGTCGCGCACGTAGGTGACCGTGCCGTTGTGTGCGCGGATCGGCAGGTTGTTCAGATCATCGATCCGGGTAGGGCTGGCGTTGAGCTTGATGTAGTACTCGAGCGTGCCCATCTTCTCGGTGCCCGCCGGCAGGATGAGGTTTTGAGCGCCGATTGCCGCGACCACATCGTTGGGCGACAGACCGTTGGCGCGCAGCGCCTGGGGATCGAGATCGACCTGCACCTGGCGCTGCTTGCCGCCGAACGGGAAGGGGATCGAGGCGCCGGCCACGGTGGCCAGCTGCGTGCGTAATATCGTGTTGCCTAGATCGTAGATCTGCGCCTCGGGCATGCTGTCGCTGGACAGCGCCAGCTGCAGGATCGGCACGCTGGAGGCGTTGTACGACAGCACGAAGGGCGGCGTCGTTCCCGGCGGCGCGAACGCAAGCTGGGTCTGCGATACCGCGGTGATCTGCGCGAAGGATAGATCCGGGTCGACATCGGGCTGGAAGAAATACTTGACCACCGCCGTGCCGTTGACGGATTGGGATTCGGTATGTTCGACGTCGTTGACGGTGGTTTGCGCGATGCGCTCCGAGAACAGCACGATGCGATTCGCGATTTCCTCCGGCAGGATGCCGTTGTAGCGCCAAATCACCGCCGCGACTGGAATCTTGATGTTCGGGAAGATATCCGTCGCGGTGTTGAGGATCGCGTAGCCGCCCATCAACACGATCAGCACCGCGAGCATGATGAAGGTGTAAGGCCGTTGCAGCGCTACTCTAACAATCCACATTTATCTGCTCCAAAAGGCGGGGTTTCGCGCGGCCTCAGTCGATTGGCAAGGCATTCAGCTGCTCGTTGCTCGCGATGTACAGCAGCACCGATCGCAGTTGCGCCGCGGGCTCCTTGCCGAAAATCCTCTCGAAGCGTGCTTCGGCACGCCGCCATAGGCGCCGTGCTTCCTCGAGCGTCTCCTTGCCCTGCTGGGTCAGCTCAACGTGGCGTTTGCGCCGATCGTGCTGCGCCATTCGCAGAATGAGCAGCGAGTCGCGCTGCAGAGGCCGCAGGTTGTGCCCAAGGGTCGATCGATCCATGACCATCGCCTGCGCCAGCTCGCACATGGTCAAAGGGCCCTCGAGGCGGGCATGGTCGAGTTCGGCGAGGATGGCGAATTGGGTGGATTTGATGCCTACCGGCGCCAGCGCGGTGTCGTAGAACTGGGACACGCGGCGCGACGCCTTGCGCAGGCTTCCGCATGTGCAGGTGCCGCGCGCCATGGGACGCTGGGTGCGCTGCGGCTTGGGCAGGCTACTAAGGGGCATATGCCCATATTATAGAATCTCGGGACGCAATGCTAGAATCCCGCGAGGCTCCCGCGAGGCGAGGGATTCATGAAAGTGTGGGCGTTCATCAGCGAGCCGCTCCAGGGCAAGACCACGCTCAGCCGTGTGTTTTGGATCTATGGCGTGCTCGGCTCGATTCTGGTGAGCGCCGCCGAGCTGCTGATAAACCCGTCGAGCGTCTGGCAACTACGAATCTATGTGGTGTTGAGCTTGCTGTTCAGCCTGTACGTGACCGTCGTCACCTATCGCTGTGCCGGAAACTGCGGCTCGAAGACAGTGGCGGTGCTGGCGCGTATTTCGGCGGTCATTTCTCTTCTGGCGCTACCGTTAGTCGCCTACGTTGGGTTAAATGGAACGCTTGAGCTGGCCAACTACCTACAATAGTCAGAGTGTGCGCCGCGGCGACTACACGATCACGATGGACGCGGATCGCATGGACCTCGTGGCGATTCACGCGTACCTGACCGAAAGTTACTGGTGCCCGGGAATCCCGCTCGCCACAGTCGAGACCGCGATGGCCAACTCGCTGCGTCTATGTGCTCGAAGCTCATCGAGGACTGGGGCTTTCGAAGTGGCTGCTGGAGGTCGTTCAAGGACACCCGGACTTGCAGGGCCTGCGCCGGTTCATGCTGGCGACACGCGATGCTCACGGTTTGTATCGTCAATTTGGGTTCGAGTTGCTGGCCAATCCCTCGCGTATGATGGAGATCTTCAAGCCCGATGTGTACCGGGCGAACGGGGGCGAGGATGAATAGGCGGAGGACCGGCCTCGCGGCGCCGTTGATGTTCCTGGGTTGCGCAGGCGTCGCGGCAGCGGCTGGCGAGCAAGCTGCGTCTGCGATGGACGAGACCGCAGCGGCGCGCTTCGCCGGCCTCGCACTCACGTGCCTGCACGCCGAATATCCGAATCACATCAGCCATACCATGAGCGGCGACGCCGATGCGCGTCCGCCGCGCCAGCTGACGCCGGCCTTCTACGGCTGCTACGACTGGCATTCCGATGTGCATGGCCATTGGCTGTTGGTCCGCTTGCTGCGTCTGCATCCCGAAGCGGCGTTTGCATCCAGCGCGCGCGCGGAGCTGGGACGCAGCCTGACGCCGCAGAACATCGCCCGTGAAGTCGCGTATCTACAAGGCGAGGGCAGGGCGTCTTTCGAACGGCCTTACGGACTCGCCTGGCTGCTGAAGCTATCGGCCGAGTTGCGCGCATGGGATGACCCTCAGGCGCAGCAGTGGGCTTCCGCGCTGCGTCCGCTCGAAGCCGAAAGTGCCGCACGCTTCAAGCGCTGGGTGCCGAAGCTGCACTATCCCATCCGCATCGGCGAACACGATCAAACCGCTTTCTCCTTCGGTTTGATCTGGGACTGGGCGGGCGTCGCTGACGACGCGCAGATGCGGGCATTGCTAACGGACGCCGGCGGCAGGTTCTATCTCAACGACCGCAACTGCCCGCTGAATTACGAACCCTCCGGCGAGGATTTCCTCTCGCCCTGCCTGGCGGAAGCGGACTTCATGCGCCGGGTATTGGGTCCGCAAGCATTTGGGCACTGGCTGTCGGCGTTCCTGCCGCAGATCCCTCAAAAGCGCGGCGTTGAATGGCTGCAGCCGGGCGTGGTGACCGATCGTGCAGACCCTAAGCTCGCGCACATCGATGGCTTGAATTTAAGCCGATCTTGGATGCTCGACGGCATCGCCCTTGGGTTGCCTGCGGGCGATCCGCGTATCCCGGCACTTAACGCAACTGCTGCGCAGCATCGCGAAGCGGCTCTGCCCGCTGTGACCGGTGAGCATTACGAAGGCGGACATTGGCTGGGCACCTTCGCTGTGTATGCGACCAGCGGAGCCGGGTTGCGCTGATGCCGTTCACGCTGGTAGTCAGCTCGGTGGTGCATTTCTCATCGGTCGTTTTGTTGGCGATCGGAGCGCTGCTGCCCATCGTCGATCCACTCGGCGGCGCGCCGATCTACCTCGCGCTGACCGAAGGTCTCACTTCCGAGCAGCGCAACCGCATGTCCAAGGCGGTCGCGATCAACAGCTTTCTGCTGCTCATCGTCTCGACGCTGATCGGCGCCTACGTGCTGGATTTTTTCGGCCTGTCGATTCCGGCGGTTCAGGTCGCGGGGGGGATCGTGGTGTTCGCGATCGGATGGCAGTTGCTCAACAGCCCGAACACCGCGCCCGCCATCGAGCGCAATCCGCCCACGCCGCCGAGCCCCGAGGACCTGCAACAGCGGGCGTTCTATCCCATGACCATGCCGCTCACGGTGGGCCCGGGATCGATATCGGTTGCCATCACCCTGGGCGCGAACCCGCATCCTGAATTCCGGGCCTCGATCGCCGCCGCGGCTGCGCACGCGGTCGGTGTGCTGATCATCTCGCTCACCGTATATTTGTGCTACCGCTATGCCGAGCGGATTTTAAGGAGGCTGGGGAAGACCGGCACGGGAGTGGTCGTGCGCCTATCCGCCTTTATCCTGCTGTGCATTGGAGTGCAGATTTGCTGGAATGGCGTTCACGCGTTGGTGGCATCCGGCTTTCATCCTTAGATCCGTCGGATGATGCCTACACGACTTGTCCTGCCCCGCCACTGGCGGGCATAGGGTAAGTGTATGAACCTGCCTGTGTTCCATCGCCTATACCTCGAACAGGAGCCGCATTCATGCAGAAGCCATCATCCACCAATCATGGGGAAGGAAACCCAGAAGCCGCCGAGCATTTCAACGCCGCAGAGCGTCAGTTTGTCGAATCCGAGCGCGGCAAGCAGAAGATTCAGCGCGGAGCGGCGGTCCGGCCGAATGAAGAGGCGGATCTGGCCGAGGCTGAGCGGATCGCACGCGCGCATGCCAAGGACGACGATTCGGATACCACCGCGATGTCTGGCAAATCATAGCGTCCGGCACTGCAGTGCATCGGCGACCGCCGATGCACTGGCCGTTTGCGTTTAACGCTAAACTCTTAGGGACGCTTGCTGTCGCGATCGCGCTGTCGCTTGTCCTCGTCCTTCACCGTCTCTTTGATCGTTTCCTTGGCGTCGCCATATTTCGCCTGCACGGTGCCGGTGACTTGGTTCGCCAGCCCCTTGGCCTGTTGCGATGTGCTGCCAACGGCCTTTCCGGCAGTTTGCTGCACTTTGCCGGCGGCCTCCTTGACGCGTCCTTCCACTTGATCTTTGTTGATGCCCATCTTGACTCCTTAAAGCGTTTTTAAATCCGAAGCGCCTTGCGAGGCGCCGTGGGTAATGTCGCACCGGCGGGGGCGCGGCGCTGTAGGAGGGATAGACGAACGAGCGTCGGAGCGAGTCTATAAGGGGTGCGAATTCCTGCGCTGCATTAAGAGGAGTGCCCTGTTTGGTCTGTTATCATTCCTCCCGCAGTTTTCCTGGAATATGGTGAGTTAGGAGAGCAAGTAATGAGTGATGTCGTGATCGTCGCCGCGGGGCGCACTGCCGTCGGCAAGTTCGGCGGAAGCCTGGCAAAGATTCCCGCCGCGGACCTAGGGGCGCATGTGCTCAAGGCGCTCATTGCCCGCACCGGTTTGAAGGCCGATCAGATCAGCGAGGTGATTCTCGGCCAGGTACTCACCGCCGGGTGCGGCCAGAATCCGGCCCGGCAGGCGGCCATCCGCGCCGGCATTCATCACATGGTGCCGGCGATGACCGTGGGCAAGGTGTGCGGCTCGGGCCTGAAGGCAACCCACCTTGCCGCGCAAGCGATCAAGTGCGGCGACGCCGAAATCGTCATCGCCGGCGGCCAGGAGAACATGAGTATCTCGCCGCACGTGCTGCCCAATTCCCGCGACGGATTCCGCATGGGCGATGCCAAACTCATCGACAGCATGATTGTGGATGGGCTGTGGGATGCGTTCAATCAATACCACATGGGAACCACCGCCGAGAATGTGGCGAAGAAGTATGAGATCTCGCGCCGCGAGCAGGATGAATTCGCGACGGCTTCACAGAACAAAGCCGAGGCGGCGCAAAAGGCCGGGCGTTTCAAGGACGAGATCATTGCTGTAGAAATCCCGCAGAGAAAGGGCGCGCCGTTGTCTTTCGACAGCGATGAGTACATCAAGCCCGGGACGACGTTCGATGCGCTGGCGGCGTTGAAGCCGGCATTCGCCAAGGATGGCACGGTGACGGCGGGCAACGCCTCCGGCATCAATGACGGCGCAGCAGCTGTGGTGATGATGTCGGCGTCCGCGGCATCAAAGTTAGGGTTGAAGCCGTTGGCGACGATCAAGGCGTACGCCTCGGCCGGGGTCGATCCCAGCGTCATGGGCATGGGTCCGGTGCCGGCGAGCCAGCTCTGCCTCAAGAAGGCCGGCTGGACGGTGGGGGATCTGGATCTGATGGAGGTCAACGAAGCATTCGCCGCGCAGGCGATCGCCGTGAACAAGCAGATGGGCTGGGATACCAGCAAGATCAACGTCAACGGCGGAGCAATTGCCATCGGCCACCCGATAGGCGCGTCGGGCGCCAGAATTCTGGTCACGCTGATCCATGAAATGATCAAGCGCGACGCCAAGCGCGGCCTGGCCTCCCTGTGCATCGGCGGCGGCATGGGCGTTGCGCTCGCGATCGAACGCTAGGGTTTCAATATTACTAAGTAAGCAAATACCAAACCGGGGGGGCAATTCAGATGGCGGCAAAAAAAAGAATAGCGATGGTGACCGGCGGCATGGGCGGCCTGGGTGAGGCCATCTGCATCAAGCTGGCGGCGCAGGGCGATACGGTGGTGTCCACCTTCTCGCCGAGCAACACGAAATCGAAGGAATGGCTGGCAGCCATGAAGTCCCAGGGCTACGAATTTCACGCCTATGCGTGCGATGTGACCGATTGGAATTCCTGCCGCGATTGCGTAAAGAAAGTCACAGCGGAAATCGGGCCCGTGGATGTGCTGGTCAACAATGCAGGCATCACGCGCGACATGACCTTCAAGAAAATGGATCCCGTCAATTGGCAGGCCGTCATGCATTCGAACCTCGATTCGGTTTTCAACATGACCAAGCAGGTGTGCGAGGACATGGTCGAGCGCGGCTGGGGCCGCATCATCAACATCTCCTCGGTCAACGGCCAGAAGGGCGCCTTTGGTCAGACCAACTACTCCGCGGCCAAGGCGGGCATGCATGGATTTACCAAAGCGCTGTCGCTGGAGGTTGCCCGCAAGGGCGTCACGGTGAACACCATATCCCCCGGCTACATCGGGACCAAGATGGTGATGGCGATTCCAAAGGAAGTGCTGGACGCCAAGATCATCCCGCAAATTCCCATGGGCCGGCTCGGCAAGCCGGAGGAAGTTGCCGGGCTGGTCGCATACCTCGCGAGTGAGGAGGCGGCATTCGTGACCGGCGCCAACATTGCCATCAATGGCGGTCAACACATGCAGTGAGGGGGTCTCGAGCGCAATGGCGCACGGGTATCCACCATGACCGCAGGCTGACGCAAGCGCGGCGCGCAAGCGGGTACGTACAATCCGCTATTTAAAGCTGGGCGTAGGGCGCGTAGGGTGGTGGAATGAGCATGACAACGTCGGTAGGCCGATTCGTTGGGCTGCTTGCTGTTGCTGTGTCGGCGACCTCGCCGGCGCTATGGGCAAGCTCAAGCTCCGACGAACTCGTGGATCAACGCACACAGGCCGCGCTGGCGATGGATGCGCATCCGATTAAAGGCGGGCGTGACTATGCGCAGAATTGCGCGCGCTGTCACGGGGCCGAGGGGCAAGGCGATGCCGGCACGTTCGTTCCTGCCTTGGCTGGCCAGCGGTTTGCATATCTGGTGCGCCAACTGGCGAATTTCGCGGGTTCTGAGCGAGAAAGCAAAGCCATGCACTATGTGGCCAGTCTGCCGGCGATCAACGAGCCGCAAAGCTGGGTTGATCTCGCCAGCTATCTGAATGGCCTTGCTCCGCGCAGCGATATTCAGACAGGCACGGGCGAGGCCACTGCGTTGGGTCGAGGCATCTATCAGGTGCAATGCGCATCGTGTCACGGGTCGGATGCGGGCGGCGATAAGGCGGGATTCGTGCCCTCCTTGCGGCACCAGCACTACGGTTATTTGGACAATCAAATGCACAAGCTGGCGAAAGGTGGTCGGCATAACGTGGATGAGGAATTGGTCCTGTTCATGCGCAGCTTCGATGAGCGCGACATGCGCGCTACCGCCGACTATTTGTCGCGACTGAAGGGGCCGGGCAGGATTCCCAAGACCATGCGCCAAGACGGGGTGGTGGTAAATTGAGCCGCAGCAAGCGCCGGCCGTTTCGACGGCGCCTTCGTTCTCATTCCGTGGCGTCCACGCCTTGCATTGAAGACAGATACGCAGAAATGGCGATTATGGCCCGCTCATCCAGGTTGTGATCGCCCACCGTCATGCTCGTCGAGGCAAATTGCCGTAGTCGATTCACCAAATACGAGTCGTGCTGGGCCCTCAAGGATGGAGTGGTTCCATCCACATTTCCCCGTGCATCCATGCCGTGGCAGGCCGCACAATGGGCAACGAAGCCGGTCTTGCCTTCGGTTTGATGCAGAGGGTCACCCTCGGCAAACTTCTGTTCGGGAAGCTGCGAGAGATAGGTGGCTACATCGATGGCGGCTTGCGGTGTGCTCATGGATACGCGGTTGAACGCCCAACGCATGGCGGCACTGTGGCGCTCATCGCTTGCAAATCGGTCAATTTGCCGGCGGAGATACTCAAACCGCTGTCCCGCCAACGCGGGCACCGCGCGAAACGAATCGCCCGTGGCCCGGATTGCATGACAGCCGCTGCAGTTTTCTTGGTAGATGTCCTTGCCGCGAGCGACAGAGACCGGAACTGGGCCTGCTCGATGCCATGCGGTCTCGCAGCCTGCCAGTCCCGCGATGCATGCCATGAATGCGAAAAGCGAATGCCTCATCGCGCAATTCTCATCGTTCGGGACGACATTGCAAATAGGCACTTCTCCTTAGCGACGGTGGGTCGCATGGCGTTCCGCCCCTGATTGACGCGAGGATCGAGGCGAGAAGATAAACGACAAGGCGTTGAAGACGCTCATTCGAGCCGCCGTCACCCTAAACAAGGCCAAGGCCAAACGCTAATCCTTATTGCAGCGTGAGCACGATCGATCCATCGCCGCCGCTTGCCGCCACGGCGCCCGCATTG
>Ga0302320_10020725_pt1 | contig 13085 bp, 13 predicted proteins | sample Bog_T0_3_FD_202130 | JGI IMG/M metagenome (GOLD analysis project Ga0302320, IMG submission 202130) | Peat permafrost microbial communities from Stordalen Mire near Abisko, Sweden - Bog_T0_3 | ecosystem: Environmental > Terrestrial > Soil > Wetlands > Peat | place: Sweden: Abisko, Stordalen Mire...
CGAATCGGACGGAGCGATTAAATTCCGCACGCCGAAGACGCCGATCACCGTGCCCGATTTGATTTGCGGCCACATCCAGTTCGACCGCACGAACGAGCCTGATCTCGTCATCCAGCGCAAGGATGGCTCGCCCGTTTTCCATCTGGTCAACGTCGTCGATGACATCGAGATGGCGGTCACCCACGTCATTCGCGGCGAGGATCATCTCTCGAATACGCAGAAGCATCTCGCACTGATCGAGGCGATCGGAGCGAAACCTCCCCACTACGCGCACATCCCGCTGATCCTGAATCCGAACGGCTCCAAGATGAGCAAGCGGGACGCGGGCGCCTCCATCGCCGACTACGAGGAGCAGGGTTACCTGCCCGAAGCGGTGCGCAATTATCTCTGCCTGCTCGGCTGGTCGCCGAAGGACAACCGCGAGGTTTTCCCGATTGAGGAGGTCGTGGCCAAGTTCGACTTGCCGCAGGTGGGCCGGGCCAACGCGCGGTTCGACATCGACAAACTTTTCTGGATCAACGGCGAGTATATGCGCGCGGCGACGCTCGAAGCGCTGGAACCGCTGGCGTTGTCCATTCTGCGTAAACACGGCGTGCTGACCGGAGAATACGACCCCGCTTATTTCCGCGCCGCACTGGCGATCGTGAAGGAGAAGATCAAGCTGGGACGCGAGTTGCCCGAATGGATGGCCTATTTCTTCACGGAAGATTTTTCTTACGACGAGCAGGCCGTGAAGAAAGTTTTCACGCCGGAAGGAGTGGCCCATCTGGGCAAGCTGCGCGTGCGGCTGAGCGAGATCGAGGCGGCAAAATTTACGGCGCCAGAGCTGGAAACGGAATTCAAGACCCTCGCCGCCTCGTCCGGCCAGAAAGTCGGGGCGTTGATCCATCCGGCGCGGCTGGCTGTGTCAGGGCGCCCCGTCGGCCCGAGTCTCTATCATCTGCTGGAAGTGCTCGGGAAAGATCGCGTCCTGGATCGCCTCGACCGGGCGGAGAAGAAATTCAGCGGCTCAAATTAAAATCGTTATCAACCATGGCCGACGGTCCCCTCACCCCAACGGCAGACACACCCTCGTTGACGCGAACGGCGACCATGGCACCGGTCGATCTGCGGCCGCTGACGACCAGCGAGCTGATTGATCGCGGCTTCTCGCTTTATCGCGCCCATTTTGCCGGCTTTCTTCTGCTGGCGCTGCTCTGCCAAAGCGCGCCGCTCCTCGGTCAAATCGTGGCCACCGCCCTCAATCTCAACCCGGCGGCAAACGACATGGTCGATCATGCCCGGGTATTCTTCACCAAGCTGGTAATGATTCTCGCCATCACGCTGGTGGCCCAGGTCATTGTTTTTTGCTTCGAGGTGGTCATCACGTTTTACATCGCGGACGCCTACCTCGGCAAAATTCCCTCCGTCAAGGAAAGCCTGCGCAAGCTCACGCCGCGCATTCTTTCCTCGATCTGGACCTGCGTCCTTAACCGCGTTTTGATTGTGCTGACGTTGATCTTTCCCATTGCTGCCATTTTGGCCGCCTATTTTTACGCGCTCTATCACCCTCCGCTGACGTTGTTTCCGATGCTCCTTTTTGCGGGCGCAACCCTGGTGCTATTCGTCGCCTCACTCACGCCCGTGCTGATCGTTTTTATGCGGCTGATGCTCACCATTCCGGCCCTGGGGCTCGAAGATTTGCCGGGCTGGAAGGCGATCAAACGTTCGTCCGCGCTCGTCCGGTATGATCCCGGGTTGGGCTTTTTTTACTGGGGTGAAATGCGTTTGAGTTTCCTGCTGCTGCCTCTCTTCATCATTGAGTTGCTGATCTTGTCTCTGACCTCACTCCCCTTGACCGTCCACCAGATCGGCGAGATCATGCGCCATGGCTCCGGCGGCCAGATCGCGCCTCCGCCCGATTCGGTTTTGATCCTGAGCCAGATTCTGACCTTTATGGCCGGCTCGCTGATCCTGCCGCTTTATTCCATCGCGACGACCTTGTTTTATTACGACATCCGCATCCGGCGGGAAGGATTCGATCTCGAGTTCATCTCCGGGCGATTGGGAGACCAGAAGTGAAGCCTCCCGCCCGCTTTCGCTGGTTGATTCTCGCGACGATCTTCATGTTCGGCAGCATTCATGGCCGGGCGGACGAAAGCGATGCGGACGCGCAGCCCGGGACCGCGGCAGCTCCCGTCACTGATCCCGATCGGGTGGCAAAACATTATCGCGAAGTGTTGGCGCGACCGCAGTTCCATGATACGGGCGCGGCGGAAATGAATCCGCGGATCGAGGACATGCTTTCCCAATGGTTCAAGCGGCTGGGGAACAAAATCGGCGACTTTAAATACGCCAGCCAGATGCCCGCATTCGAGTCGCTGCTGATGACGCTCCTCGTGGTGGTCTCCATCTCGGCGCTGCTCTACATCATGGCCGGGCTGACGCGCCGCCACGGCTGGATGGAATTGGAACCTTTCTCCGGAATTCAGGGGCAAAAAACGTATCGACCACCGGAGGCTTATGACGACGAAATCAAGGAAGCCATTCGGAAGAGCGACTGGCACGCGGCATGGTTGGCCGCGTGGAGGCAGTTTCTTTCCCGCCTCGAATATCGGCATCTGGTCCATGCGGACCGCACGAGGACGAACCGCGAGTATCTGGCGCAACTGCGGGGAAAGGCTCTTCCGGCGCATGCGCTCTCGCTTTTGACCGCCATGGTCGACGCCTATGACCGCTTCATTTATGGCCGCATTCCCATCAGCGAGTCAGAATGGGGCCTGTTCCATCAGCAAATCAACGAGGCCTCCCTGCTCCTGCATTTGGAAGATAAAAAAGCAACTGCCTTGAACGAGCGGACAGCACCATGAAAAAACGGAATATTGTCTACATCCGGGTCCTGCTGGTGATTCTCTCCATCGTTGTGCTGCTGGCCTTTATCAATCGCTCGCCCCAGCGCCTGCCGCACGATACGTGGCTTCCCTCCAGCTTCAACCCGGTCGGGGCAGGCAACATGGCGCTTTTTCAAACGCTCCAGGAACTGAATTGGCCGGTCGAGCGCTGGCGTGAACCGCTGAGCCGCCTGTCGCGCTACGGCACCGGCAATGTCCTGATCATCACCCGCTCACGACTCGGAGCGAAGGTCAGTTTTACCGAACAGGAAATGGACCTGCTGGACGATTGGGTAAAAAAGGGCAATACGCTTCTGCTCCTCGGCGCCCTGGATGATTGGGACGACACGCGGTCGTTTCTCCGGCAAATCGGTTTCGCCGCTCCGGATAAAGTGGCATCGGTACCCGATCTTTTGCTGCCATTTGAACGGACCAACGAACAGGACATCGAGGCACACCCCGCAGCCGACGCCAGCCTGACGGGTACGATGGTTCTCCCCGACGCATCGCCGCTCCCGCTCTCCTACCCCGCAAAGGCAAAGATCCTCTGGCAGAATGAGAGCGATCCCTATCTTATCGATGTACCGCGGGGCGCGGGGCATGTCATCTGCGGCGCTTCGGAACGGTTGCTGAGCAATTCCTTTTTGGACAAGGGCGATAATCTGGCCATCGTGCTTCAGTTGCTGCGACCGGGCGACCAGATGCCCCATCACCTTTTCTTCGAGGAAAGTCATCACGGCTTTTCCGCCGTCTACGCCATGGTCCGGCTCCTGAACGATCCGGGCGTTCGCTTCGCCGGAATGCTTGCGCTGCTCGGCGCGCTGGCTTTTCTGGGAACATCCCTGGTCCGGTTCGGCCCGGTGATTCCGCTCCATCCCGAAACGGGCCGCTCGACCCTCGAATTTGTCGATTCCATCGCCGACCTCTATCTGCGGGCCGATCTGCGCAACGACACGATTCAATATCTCTTTGCCGAAACGCATCAACGCATACTGGTGCGGCTCAACCTGCCTCCGACGGTCTCGCACGAATTGATCGCCTCGCGTCTGCAACAGGCGCATCCGCATCTGCCCAAATGGAAAAAACTGGCGCAGCGATTCGATTCCCGTGACTATATGGATGGCCTGCCACCGTCGGGATGGCTCCGCGTGGCCAAGGACCTCATTGAAATCAAATCCGCCATGGCATGAACTCAACCCTCGCAATCCGTGCTGCCGAAATCCGGCAGGAAATCAAAAAAGTCATTGTCGGTCAGGAAACCCTGATCGAGAAAACGCTCATCGCGCTGCTCGCGGGCGGGCATGTCATCCTCGAAGGCGTACCGGGCCTGGCCAAGACGCTCTTCGCCCGGGCATTGGCCGCCAGCCTCCATGTCAGCTTCAAGCGCATCCAGTTCACGCCCGACCTGATGCCCTCCGACCTGATCGGCACCAATGTCTTCCAGCCTGACAGCCACACCTTCAAGTTTTTGCCCGGGCCGATTTTCTGCGACATCCTGCTCGCGGATGAAATCAACCGGACGCCGCCGAAAACGCAGTCAGCCCTCCTGGAGGCGATGGAGGAACACCAGGCAACGGTCGATGGCATCTCGCGCCCGCTGCCCGAGCATTTCTTTGTCATCGCCACGCAAAATCCGATCGAATACGAGGGCACCTTTCCCCTGCCCGAGGCGCAGACCGACCGCTTCCTTTTCAAGATCAAGGTCGATTATCCCACCCCCGCCGACGAGTTGACCCTGCTCCAGCAAAAGCCTTTTTCCGGCAAGGTTGAGGAGATCATCCAGCCCAGGGCAACGTCTGCGGACTTCGAGATCATAAGGAAAGAAATCGAAGCGGTGACCATCGACCAGACGATTTATGATTACACGCTGCGGCTGCTCACGGCGTCGCGGCAAAGTCCTTTGCTGGCTCTGGGGGCGAGTCCCCGCGCGGGCCGAGCCTGGATCCGGGCGGCGCGCGTGCTGGCTTCGTTGCGCGAGCGCACCTTCATCACGCCCGACGACATCAAGGAGCTGGCCTATCCGATTCTGCGCCATCGTCTCGTCCGCAAGGCGGAAACGGAAATCGAAGGTACCAGCGTGGAACAGGTGATCGACCAGCTTCTGGCCTCGGTCGATGTGCCGAGGTAGCGAGAGGTGGCAACGGATGGTGACCCCCTCATGAGGAAGACAAAATCATAGAGGGACCATGGTCTTCCTCCCCCGCTTCTATTTCACGCTGGTGACGGCGATGCTGCTTGCGCTCGCTTCGACGTGGGTGCCGCACGGCATGACCGCGAGCCTCGTGCTGACGCTCCTGCTCACCTGCGCCGTGCTCGCCGATGTCGCTCTCATCCCTCGCGATGCACTGCGGGTCAAACGCCATGTCCCGCCGATTTTGAAACAGTCTCAGCTCTTTCAGGTGCAATTGACGCTGTTCAACCAGAGCGGCACCGCCGGAACGTTTCAGATCATCGATTCCCCGCCGATCGAGTTCACTGGCTCATCCAAAATGATCATTGTGCGCCTGCCTCCGCGCAAGGAGACAGTCCAGACTTACAGTCTGAAAAGCCATCGGCGCGGTACGTTCACTTTTGACGCGGTCTTCTACCGGATCACCGGGCCGCTCGGACTCATCCAGCGCCAGGGAAAAATCGATCTGCCCCAGGACGTGCAGGTCCTGCCCGACATGACGGGCGAAGGCTCGCGCGATTTGCAGCTTGCGCTGGCGGGGGCATTCCAGGCCGGGCGCAGAAGGTCCACGCTACGCGGCGAAGGCAGCGAATTTGAATCGCTGCGCGAGCACCAGCGCGACGACGATTTCCGCCACATCGATTGGAAGGCTTCGGCCAAGCGCGGCAAACTGATCAGCCGCCAATACGAGACTGAGCGCGACCAGCGCCTGATGATCCTGCTCGACACGGGCCGCCTGATGAGCCCCAGGATTGGTTCCTATCGCAAGCTCGACTACGCCATCAACGCCTCGGTGCATCTCGCGCAGATCGCGCTGCACAAGGGCGATCTCGTCGGCTATGCCATCTTCAATGATGAGCTGCTCGCCTTCGCTGAGCCGAAAAAGGGGCAGGCGCAGATGGCGCATTTTGTGCGGAATCTGACGTCGCTGCAGCCGACGCGCCTCGAATCGGATTACGCCGCGGTTTTCCACCACGTGCTGCGCCATTGCTCGCGCCGCACGCTCATCGTCTGCTTCACCGATTTGGGCGACAGCAATTCGGCCAACAGCCTGCTCCAGGCATCGCTTCCCCTGCTGCCGCGCCACCTGCCGGTGATCGTGACGGTCAGCAATTCGGAGCTTCTGGCCGTGACGCGCAAGATGCCCGAAAACGAGTTCGAGGTTTACCGGCACGTCGCCGCGATGGAAATCTGGACCGACTACCAGCGCACCTTGCGCACGCTGCGCAGTCGGGGCGTCGCCACTGTCAGCGTGCCCGCGCAGGAATTGAGCACGGCGGCGATCAACGAATATCTCCGCATCAAAGAGACCGCCCGACTTTAAAACCGGGCCATTCTTCTGTTCCTTTTTTGCGTCCGTTGTGTTCTTTTGAGTCCTACCATGATGAATGATCTCGAGATTTGCCATTCGCCCTCGCAGTGGCGGAAATTAGACCCGGAAAAACTGCGCGTTTCGGCGTGCGCGGTGATCGATGTCATCCGCGCGACTTCGACCATCGTCACCGCCCTGGCCCATGGCGCAGGAGTAAGGCCGGTCGCAAGCGTGGAGGATGCTTTCGCCTTGAAGAAGCGGAATCCCAAAGCGTTGCTGGCGGGCGAACGGGGCGGAGTTGCTCTTCCCGGTTTCGACCTGGGTAATTCGCCGGAGGATTTTACCAGCGCGCGCGTTCAGGGCCGGCTCGTCCTCCTGACGACGACGAACGGCACGCAGGCGCTGGCTGCCTGTGCGGGCGCGCGGAAGGTGGTCACGGCAAGTTTGCTCAATCTCGATGCGGTGGCGGCGCGGTTGCGCGAGCTCGGGCCGCCGTGGATCGTGGTCTGCGCCGGATGCGATGGCGAGTTCGGCGTGGATGATGCCATTGTAGCGGGTGCTCTGGCCGAGGCGCTGGATCAGGATCACGCCCTGGTTTCGCTTTACCGGTCGGTGAGGAGAGATTTGACCCAGACCCTGCTGGGATGCGCCGCGGGGCAGGAATTGCGGAAGGTGGGACTGGAAAAGGATGTCTCCTTTTGCGCCCAGCTGAATCTCTTTTCGATGGTGCCGACGCTCAGCAAGGATGGCGTGCTGCGGGGAGCTTGATTCTACGCCAACTCCATCGTCCGGAAGTCGTCTGCCCAATTAATGGCTGGCGACGAGGCTGGTGTCGGGCATGACGGGTTTGCCCTCGACGACTTTGGCACCGCTGAGCTTGGCGGTCTCATCGAACCATTTTTTGTAATCGGCCTCGGTATCGACGACGAGCGTGCCTTTCATCAACGAGTGGTTGTTGCCACAAAGCTGCGCGCAAACGATTTCGTAGGTGCCGGTTTTGATCGGAATGAACCAAAGCGGGATGATGGAGCCGGGCATGGCATCCTGAGCCACGCGCATGTTGGGAATGCAGAAGTCGTGGATGACGTCCTTGGACATGACGTCGACGATGCAGGGCTTGTTGACCGGAATGTGCATTTCACCGATGGCCGTGAGGTCATCGGCGGCGGCGGGATCGTTGCGGTCGAGGCCCAGCTGGTTGGAGGTGCTGACGAGGTTGATATCGCGATGACCGAAAACGCCATCGGCGCCGGTGTACTGGAAGTTCCAGAGGAATTGCTGGCCGACGGCGCGGAGATGGACGACATCGGGCCCGGTGGGAAACTGGTCAACGCGGTTGGCCCAAATGGGCGCGGCGAAGGACATTAAGAGGACGACTTCAAGCACCAGGACGCCGCCTTCGAGTTTGGTGGGGAGATGGCTGGTCGTGCCGACATAGCTGGCCTTGGGACTTTTCTTCTGCTGAAAGCGCCAGAGGGTGTAGAAGTAAAAGGAACCCCAGCCGACGAAGAGAACGAGCATGAACCAGTGCAGCATTTCCAGCATGCTGTCGATGGCAAAGCCGTGGAGGGAGGCGTTGGGCGTGATGCCGAGCGATTCAATTAAGAGGGCGAAGCACATGCGAATTTAAGAGGCGGCGCCGGGGTTGGGCTCGATCTGGTCGTCCTGGAGCAATTCATCGTAATCGGGCAAAGGATGTTTGGCCCGGTAAGCGAGGTGCCAGCCAAAGGCCGCCACCGCGCCGAGCATGAGGAACATGATGACGACCATGGCGAAAATTCCGGCGGTGGCAGCGTTGCCCATCTTGCTGCCGCTGGTGTCACCATAACAGGCGGCGCAGGCCACGGCGCTGGTGTTGGTTACCATGAGGAAGAGGACTGTAAGGAAAGTCCAGACGAGGCCACGGGAGAAAAGTAAGTTTTTCATGATTTTAGCCGATGACGAGTTTCTTGGTTTTCTTGAGAAAATGGATTTCGTAGCCGACCAAGCCAATGGCCGCCAGGATCGATACGGTGCCTGCAACGTAGCCAATGGTCCCCGCCATGCTGGGGTCGGTGAAGCTGAACCAGGCGAAGATCAGCGACACGCTGATGCCGGCAAAGATGATGATTTGATGAACGAATTTAAGGGACATGGCGGTCAGGGTTTCATCGAAGCGGGATCTTTCGAATTGTAGATCGGGTTGCCGATGCCTTTGAGCTCGGAATCCCACCAGGAGAGGAAGATCATGCCGATGAGAAAGAGGGCGCAAAAGATGAAGGTGTTTTTGACGAGGGAGAAGGTCTTGAACAGGCTGAGCAGGTAGTAGGCAATCAGACCGCACCGCAACGTCGCCGTGAAGAAAACGAAGAACTTGTTTCCGGTGGGGCCAAAATTGATGTTCCACGTCGCCACGGTCAGGATGATGACGGCCAGGAAGATCGCGAAGACCCGGCAGTCGCTAAAGAAGTGTTGCCACGCATGAGCTACCTCGGTGGCCTGGTCGTGGGCGGGTGGTACTTCCTCGGCGTGATCGGAGTGGTCGGCTGCGCTCATGGGTTTAATTTAGTGCGGATAAGAGATTTAATAAAACGTCAGGTGAGATAAAGGATGGGGAAAACGGTGATCCAGACCAGGTCGACGAAGTGCCAGAAGATGCCGGTGACCTCGATGCGGTTGGAGAGTTGTTCCGGGTTACGGCGATAAAGCGCCGAGCCGATGGTCAGGAAGTAGGTCATGACCACGACGCCGCCGACGATGTGGAGCGCGTGAAGGCCGGTGACGAGGAAGTAGATGGCGTAGTAGGTGCCATACTTGGGAAGAAGGCGTCCGTAACGCAGGAAATTTCCCTGATGAACGATGTCCTTGAACTGGAGGGTCACGGTCGGTTCCTCGCCGCTGGCGCCGACGACACCGGCCTGTTCCTCGCCTGCCGCAGGCGTGTTTGATTTATCGGCGAGATTGATCAGGTACGAGGGCCTCGCATCGGGCATGAAGGTGATCGAATCGGCGGTTTGATCGTGGAAATGGCCGCGTACTTCGTAGGCATGCTGGGAAGGGATGGCGCTGTAAAAGGCGCCGATCTTGTCGAGTTCCGGCTGGTAAGTCTGCCTGAAGGCATCTTCATTGATGAAAAAACCAAAGTGATCGTATTTCGATTTGTATTCGATGGCCTTGATGGAAAGGAAGACGAGACCGCAGAGGATGGTGATGGCGAGGGCGAGACGATAGGTGTTGAATTTACGCTCCTTGAGCGCGACCCAGGCCCAGACCATCGTGATGCTGGAGGTGATGAGGATGCAGGTGTTGGCGAAACCGTACCAGACGTTCTGGATGTGATCCGGCCAGGTGCCGTCATCCGCGCCGAGGCGGACGAAGATGTAGGCCGTGAAGATGGCCCCGAAGAGCATGACTTCCGAGGCGAGAAAGAGCCAGATGCCAAGCTTGCCGTTGTAGAGGCCGGTATCGGGGCGGGCTGTGAGGGTGTAGGGGATTTCCATGAAACTCCTGCGGAGGGCAGTAAGGGGGATTGGGGGGGAAGTTTTTTAGATAGGATAAATAAGATTAACGGGATTGGGTAAAATCAAGTCTTAGGTGAGAGGCGGGAAGCCGATGGTGCGCTCTTCTTCCGGCGGTTGGCCGGAAATCTTGACCGGCGCGGCGGACGTGGGCGGTTCGGCTTGCGGCGTGAAGTCGGTCGGGTGGCCCGGCACGCTATACTCGTAAGGGCCGCGATAGGCGGTGATCGGATGAGGGAAATTGCCATGCGGCGGAGGGGAAGGCGCGCTCCATTCGAGCGTGGTGGCTTCCCACGGATTGTCGGAAACCTTGCGGCCATATTTCCAGCTGAACAAAAAGTTGATGATGAAAGGAATTTGGGCGAGGCCCATCAGCCAGGCGGCTTCGGAGATGAAGACATTCCAATGGAGGACGTTTTTATTGAGAATCTCGTAGGTCGCGCCGCCGTCGTACATGCGGCGGTGCATCCCGGCCATGCCCTGGAGAAACATGGGGAAGAAGACGCAGTTCATGAGGATCATGGTGGGCCAGAAATGGACCTTGTTCCAAAACTCGCTCATGATGCGTCCCGTGGCCTTGGGATACCAATAGTGGACGCCGGCAAAGAGCGCGAAGATGGTTCCCGGCGCGATGACATAGTGGAAGTGGGCGATGATGTAATAGGAGTCGTGGAGGAAGGTGTCGGGTGCGTTAAAGGCAAGCGGAATGCCAGTCAAGCCGCCGATGCCGAAGAGCGGAAGGAAGGCGGTGGCCCAAAGCATGGGCGAGGTGAAACGGATCGAGCCGCCCCAGAGGGAGATGATGAGCGAGCTGAGGATGAGGATCGTCGGCACCGAGATGATGATGGTGGTCAACTGGAAGAAGGAACTGACCGCCGTGCCCATGCCGGTCAGGTACATGTGATGCGCCCAAACAATCATGGAGAGGAAGCCGAGGACGAGAAGTCCGTAGACCATCTGATTGTAACCCCAGATCGGCTTGCGGGAATTATTGGCGATGATCTCGGCGATGATGCCGAGACCGGGCAGGATGAGCACGTAGACCTCAGGATGGCCGAGGAACCAGAAGAGATGCTGCCAGAGGAGAGGCGTGCCACCGCCGCTGACGTGAAGGGGCGTGCCGCTGACAATGAGGCCGCCGGGGGAAAAGAGGCTCGATCCGGCCAGGCGATCCATCAACTGCATGAAAGCGGCGGCTTCCAGGGGAGGAAACGCGAGGAGAAGCAAAAAGGCGGTGACAAACTGGGTCCAGACAAAAAAGGGCATCCGCATCCAGCCCATGCCCTTGACGCGAAGCTGGACGATGGTGGTGATGAAATTGACGCTGCTCAAAAGCGACGAGGTGATGTTGAAGGCCATTGCGATGATCCAGACCGACTGACCCGTGAGCCAGAAAGGCCACCAAAAAGCTTTGCCGGTGTGCCACCAGAACAGATGCATGTGGAAGAGATAACCTGAATAATACGGTGTGTCGGTTGTTACCCAGACGGGCAGAAAATGGAAGAGAGTCAGGAAATGAGGTGTAACTAAAAGTGACTGATCTGAGATCGCGGCGAGCGGCGTATAAGAAGTCCAACCCGATTTGGCCGCGCCCCCGGGAACGAGCAAGCTGCCCGTCATGAGGACGGCGCTGATAAAGAAGAGGATGACGCTGCCCATGTTGAGGCGGGGGAAGGCCATGTCGACGGTGCCGATCTGGAGCGGCATGACGTAATTGCCAAAGGCGGCGAAGGCGACGGGAACGATGCCAAAGAAGACCATGATCGTGCCGTGCATCGCGCCGAGGGTATTGTAGAAGTCGCCGGTCATGATGCCGCCGGGCATCTGGTCCTTGCCGAAAATCAACTGCGTGAGGGGCGGATTGTGCGGATCGGGCGGGACGGGCAAGGGATCAACCGGAGCGGAGGCCATCAAGCCGAGGTGGTACAAAACCTGATGCACCTGGTACATGATGTGGTTGTAAGCGTTGGGCCAACTGAGCGCCTGCCCGGGAAAGGCGAGCTGCCAGCGCATGAGGAGCATCAGCCCGAAACCGAAAAAGAGAAAGAAGAGGCCGGCCACGAGATACTGGATGCCGATGACCTTGTGGTCGGTGGAGAAAACGTAGGTCCGCCAAAAGCCAAGCTCGTGGTGATCGTGCGCGTGATCGTCGTGGGCGGCGTGACCGTGAGAGGACGGGGCGTGAGCGGGCGCGGCGGCTTCTGAACTGGGGGGCAGATCGTCCATAAGGTGTTACAGGCTACACGTATGTTTACACATTTTTGCCGCAATGCGCAAAGGTTTCTCCTCGAAATTCAAAGTATTAGATGGGCTGCGAACGACCACAAATCTTTGCTTCAGTTCCTTTAGAAAGATTTGGCGCCGTCGAATTGGAAAACAACATTCGCCGTGCCATTTTTGACGTGAATGGTTTGTTCGAGGGTCTGGGCGAAGCGGGGATGCCAGGCGTCGATTTTGTAGTCGCCGTCGAGAAGCATGTCGGATGACTGAAGCTTGAATTTGCCATCGAGGCCCGTTACGCCGAAGAAGCCTTCCTTGAGTACCATGACCCAGCATTGCATCCAGCCGTGGACATCGCATTGGAGGGTGTAGATGCCCGGGTCGTCGAATTCGCGCTCGTCGGTCTGGCCCTGGATGGCTTGCCCGAAATTGAAAACATCGGCCCCGGGCGGTTTGCCGGGGCCATCGTAGACCTTGGCGCGAATGTTGTGCAGCGTGGGATCGCCATTCGTTATTTTAAAATTAACCCCAACCTGGACCGCGATGACGTGAGGGACATAGCGGCAGCCGATTTGCTTCAGTTCGACTTCGGGAGGAGGAAGTGGCGGATGTGTTATCGGCACAGCCTTAAGTATTGGATCAACAATCCAGACGACAACATCGCCGAGTTCGCCCTTGGGGCCGACCTTCCAGTTTTCGGTGTGGCGGATGGGGCTTTCGCCGCAACCGCTGGCCGCAGCGACGAAGGTTTCGTCGTGACTGTTGGGTTTGCCAACGAGGGTGACGGTGCCGGTGACGTCGGCCTGGAGGAGGATGGTGGAAAGGAGGAGGAGTAGAGTTGCGTAGATGAAGTTGAGAAGGCGGGGAGCCGATTTAGTTAGCGCGAAATGAAATTTCGCGAATATCAAGTAGCGTTCCCAAGTGAAGGAACCTGTCCCGATAAAGTGGACAGGGGATTGGGATAAGCTCATGGTTGTTAGTTGAGTTTGGTTTCAAAGTCCACAGGAGATTGGTGG
>Ga0302320_10020726_pt1 | contig 13082 bp, 13 predicted proteins | sample Bog_T0_3_FD_202130 | JGI IMG/M metagenome (GOLD analysis project Ga0302320, IMG submission 202130) | Peat permafrost microbial communities from Stordalen Mire near Abisko, Sweden - Bog_T0_3 | ecosystem: Environmental > Terrestrial > Soil > Wetlands > Peat | place: Sweden: Abisko, Stordalen Mire...
CGACGCTGGCCTCCCTTGAATTTGGATATATAGCCATCGAGCATGTCGCTGTAGGGCCGGACTGCGTCGCTGTTGGCTTGGTCGAGCTTTGCCTTGCTGGCCTGCAGACCTGAAAATTCATCGCCGGTCAGGACTTCATTGAATACCAAATTGACGACCGTTTCGCGCGACTTGATCTCCTCGCGAAAGGACTCATATTGCATCTCCAGCCGCTGGGTATATTCTTTGTCGAAATAGATAATGGCGGAGACATTCCCGCAAGCGAACCGCTCTCGTTTTCCGTCCGCGCCGGTGAAATATCCACCCTCGGCACTGTACCAACTGATGTCAGTGAAGGGATAATCACCTTTTGGGGCAAACTCCTCAAGCCCGACGCCCTCGTTCTCCTTGAAGGCAATTTTAAGGATTCCCTTTACCTTGTCATCCACACCCTGCCCCTTGGACGGAACCACTCCCATCGCCAGGAAAACAAAAAGAAACCCGAGGACTATGGGAAGATTACACGAAGCAGCTTCTCGAAACGATTGCATGTCAAATCCGATAGGCTTGAGAATGCCTATCGTTGTCCCCCGTGACGCCATCGTAGAAAGCGAACCCGGATCGTCAAGAAAACTTAGGACTCGCTTTGCCGAAGTTCTAAAGACACAGAAGCGGCTGCTCGCGATCGAAGGCATCGGCGCGTAGCCGCCCCTAAATCAACAGCAGATTCTAGATCACCTATTTTTGCAGGCTCCCGAGGCGATTTAGACCGGCACGGCGGGCAGCTTCCAGATGTCCCGGGCGTATTCGTGGATGGTGCGGTCGCTGGAGAACTTGTCCATCCGCGCGGTGTTGAGGATGGCCATGCGGGCCCAGCGGGCCTTGTCGCGGTAGGCGGCGTCGATGCGCTCCTGCGCGTCGCTGTAGGAGCGGAAGTCCGCGAGGCAGAGGTACGGGTCGCCGCCGTCGAGCAGGCTGTGCTTGAGCGAGGCGAGCGAGCCGGGCTCGTCGGGCGTGAAGTAGTTGGAGCCGACCCAGTCGACGATGGCGCGCAGCTCCTCGTCGGCGAGGTAGTAGTCCTGCGGGCGGTAGCCCTTCTTGTGGAGCGCCTCGACCTCGTCAACGGTGAGGCCGAAGATGAAGATGTTGTCCGGGCCGACTTCCTCGAGGATCTCGACGTTGGCGCCGTCGAGCGTGCCGACGGTGAGCGAGCCGTTGAGCGCGAGCTTCATGTTGCCGGTGCCGGAGGCTTCCTTGCCCGCGGTGGAGATCTGCTCGGAGATGTCCGCCGCCGGGATGATGCGCGACGCGAGCGAGACGCGGTAGTTGGGCAGGAAGACGACCTTGAGCTTGTCGCCGACGCGCGGGTCGTTGTTGATCTTGGCGCCGACCGCGTTGATCGCATGGATGATGCACTTGGCGAGGTCGTAGCCGGGCGCGGCCTTGGCGGCGAAGACGAAGACGCGCGGCTGCACGTCGAGGTTCGGGTTCTGCAGAATGCGGCGGTAGAGCGCGAGAATGTGAAGCAGGTTCAGGTGCTGGCGCTTGTACTCGTGGAGGCGCTTGACCTGCACGTCGAAGAGCGCGTCGGGATTCACCGTGACGCCGCATTCCTTCTGGATGATCTTGGCCAGCGCGACCTTGTTGGCGTGCTTGATGTCCATGAACTCCTTCTGGAATTGTGGATCGTCGGCCCATTGCTCGAGCCCTCGCAGTTCTTCCTGGTGCTTGACCCAGCGATCGCTGCCGAGCTTGGAGGTGATGAGCTTGGCCAGGCGCGGATTGGAGGCCTGCAGCCAGCGGCGCGGCGTGATGCCATTGGTCTTGTTGTTGAACTTGCCGGGATAGAGCGCGTCGAAATCGGCGAAAAGGTGCTTCTTGAGCAACTCGGTGTGGAGCGCAGCGACGCCGTTGACCGAGTGGCTGCCGACGACGGCGAGATTGGCCATGCGGATCATCTGCACGCTACCCTCCTCGATGAGCGACATGACCTGTTTCTTGTGCGCGTCGCCGGGGTACTTGGCCTCGACCGTGTCGAGGAAGCGCTTGTTGATCTCGAAGATGAGCTGCAGGTGGCGCGGCAGGATTTTCTGGAAGAGCGGCACGCTCCATTTTTCCAGCGCCTCGGGCAGCAGCGTATGGTTGGTGTAGGCGAACGTGCGCGTGACGATGTCCCAGGCATGGTCCCACGCGATCTCGTGTTCGTCATGCAGGATACGCATGAGCTCGACCACGGCGATGGCCGGGTGCGTGTCGTTGAGCTGCATGGCCACCTTCGTGGGCAGGTCGGTGATCGGCGCGCCGGAACGCGTGAAGCGGCGGATGATGTCGCGGATGGAGCACGCAACGAAGAAGTATTGCTGGATGAGGCGCAGCTCTTTGCCGGCCTCGGTCTTGTCGTTCGGGTAAAGAACCTTCGAGACCGTTTCACTCTGCGTCTTGGCCGCGAGCGCCTCGCTGTAGCCGCCGCGGTTGAACGCCTCGAGATTGATCTTCTCCGAGGGACGCGATTCCCACAGGCGCAGGAAGTTCACCGTGTTCGTGCCGTAGCCGGGGATCGGAATGTCGTACGGAACGCCAATGATCTTCGTCGTGTTGACCCAGCGCGGGACGTAGTTGCCCTTGTCGTCGAAGACGTTTTCCACGTGGCCGTAGAGCTGGATGGTCTGGGTGAGCTCGGGCCGCACGATTTCCCACGGCGTGCCGTAGCGCATCCAGTCGTCGGGCAGCTCGATCTGGTGGCCCTTGCTGAATTCCTGGCGGAAGAGGCCGAACTCGTAGCGGATGCCGTAGCCGACAGCGGGGTAATCGAGCGTGGCCAGCGAGTCGAGGAAGCACGCGGCCAGGCGGCCGAGACCGCCGTTACCGAGGCCCATGTCGTACTCCTCCCCGCGCAGCTCGTCGATGTCCATGCCGAGCTCGGCGATGGCCTGCGCGGTCTGGTCGTAAATCCCGGCGTTGTAGAGGCTGTTGGAGAAAAGCCGGCCCATGAGGAACTCGAGCGAAAGGTAGTAAACGCGCCGGACGTCCTGCTGGTTGTGCACGGCCTGCGTCGCTAGCATGCGCTCCACGATGCGCTCCTGCACCGCCTTGGACGTGGAAAGCCACCAATCGCGCTTCGTGGCCGAATGCGGATCGTGCGCCAGGTGGAACTTCAACTGATGCAGGATGTCCTTCTTGAGAGACTCGGCCGAGTTGTCAAAGAAAGTGGCAAATTTGGGGTTGGTAGTCATGAGGCGTGGTTGGGTGAGGATTTAGGGGGAGACAATTGGGCCGGTCAGTAGGCTGAGTCGAGCTTAAGTGGAGACGAAACAGAAACGTGACAGGACAGCAGGAAGCCTGCCAGCAGATCCCGCCATTTGGGCGGTAAGTGCTCGCGAAACTCCTTGGATAACTAATACTTCGGCATGACAGAAAAAGACTTGAACCCGCACCCGCGGTTCGATAGCGTGCCCTTCCTGTCAAATGCGGGTGTAACTCAGTTGGTAGAGTGCAACCTTGCCAAGGTTGATGTCGCGAGTTCGAGTCTCGTCACCCGCTCCCTTTTTCGACACTCTACCTCTGGCAAGCTCTTTAGGGGTGTGTCCTTTCTTGGTTAAGTTTTACTGCTTTTTCAGAGGTAAACGTGGGAGAAAGGGGGATTTTCCCAAAACACGTTTCCTCTTTACCATAAGTTGGGCTGGCCGCAGGAACCACCGCCGCTGGCGATTGAACTTGTGATGGCCCTGCTTCATTTTCCGGGTTCGTGACCATGAGTCGAGTCGGTTTTTTTGCTGTTTATCGCGGAATCGCCACCGGTTGGAGGGCGGTCAGTCAGGCCCTTTACCGAAACATTTTTCGGGAGCGGATGGGGTAAAGAAGCCACGCTTCCGCAGAACTTCACCTTGTAGTCCAGCCACCCCTTTTTCAGCGCCGCTAGTTGTTCAGAAGTGAGAACGGCTCCTTCCAGGTCCACGAGAATCGTACCGGACATTTGTCCGCCTTCGATTTTGCGTCGGATCGTGGTGAGCACGCCCTTATTGGAGAACTGGCCGTTCCACTCCTTGACTTCGATTCTGGTCATGAGGTCCTGAACCGCGGTTACTCGCTCGAAAGCTCCAAGCTGCCAAGATGGCTCAAGGCAGAGAGTATCCGGCCAAGTCTGACCTTGGCGTTTATCGCAAGATTCAGGGTGTCCCCTGAAATCTTGCACGGTTGCTGGTTAATTATTTCGCAAATGAAGTGGAGGACCCTGTGGCCCGCAGACCAAACCTCTTTTATGCAGACATCGCGTTCCTTCTCGCTTCTGGAGTACCGATAGTGCAGGCCAGCCGAGAGTTCCTGGCAGTAGCCGGCAAACTTATCGGCCGTCATCCGTTCATCCAAGAGGTCGAGTTGATCGTTGGCCGGCCAGATGGTGTTAGCGAGCCGCGCGAAATGGACCTGCAAGTGAGCGACCACATGCTCGGCCTCCCGGAGCAGCTCAAAGATGTGCTCCTGATGGGCTTTGTATTCGGCCAGAGAAGTTGGAGTTTTGCTTCCCTTGTGGGTTTCTGCCGGGGATGGCGGTGACTGCCGCCGCAGGTGCGGATGGGCCGAGAGGAGATCGCTGACGTACTGTTCCAGCCAGCGGAGCCCACACTTTGCATCGACGGCCCGGGTCACCAGGTCATCAATCTTGGATTGGGGAATCTTATCGAGCCCTAGGTCGGTGTGTACCCGCTGGATAGCCTTAGTGAAATCTGTCCGGTTCGGCAATTCGAGGACGACCGGGCGTGCGTTAAAACGGTATGCCAGTTCGGCAGGTATCCCGAAGTCTTTGCTCACCTCCTCGGCATGGGACGATTGGTTGGCTTCCGCTTTCGCGACCTGCTTTTGCCAAGCCCCGGCCCCGATCAAAAAATGGCTCTTCAGGCGATCGACATGCGGCTTTTGCCAACCGGACGTCAGGAGACGGGGGCAAGCGTCGTACAGCGAGAGCAACTCGGTGAAAACTGATAAATCCCAGTCCGAGTGGGCTTCCTTTTGCCCTGATGGCACGCATTTATCAATCTCGTCCAAGAGGATGATGCCGCGCGGGTGGGTGCAGACAAAGCGCCGGATGACGTCCAAGGTATAAGGCGTCCCCCGCGCGGAGTAGACGACCCAGGAGCCGCTGTTGATCCTCAACAGGGGCAGCCCGGTGGTATCGGCAAGCCGACCCACCAGGGCGGATTTTCCGCAACCGCTCGGTCCCAGTAACAGAGGCTTGGTTCGCGGAACAAATCCACCATAAGCCTCTCCGTGCCCAGCAAGCTGGCAAAGAGCCGCAAGTTCGTGAAAGGCCCGGGATTGGCTCTCGGTTAGGTGGCGCGGACCAACGGCTTCGGTTTTGTTTTCTGTTTCGACCAAGGAGGGTTCTGATTCGTGGTTTTTCATTGGACTGGAGAGATAGACGCACACGATTGGCGTCCGTAGTTCGGGGCGCTGAGACGTTGATCGAGAAATAAGTTCCTGAGGCGGTATGGGGCTGGGCTTACAGTCCTGCCTCGGCTGAGGCGCGCTTCCGGTAAGGCTCAGGCGCGAAAACGCGGCGATTTAAATGCCTCAGAATAAAAACTTAACTTTTCCATAGCTGCCTCGTATTTAGGATGTATGAGGCCCGACACTAAACTTGAGGCGCGTTACCGCTCTCTGAAGCAGCCGTTAAGCATAGCCGAAGTGGCAGCAAGGCTCAGCCTTTCAGAGTCCTTCGTCCGCGAGAAAATCCGCGAGAGGAAGCTGATTGCAGATGGCAAAGGCAAAGTCCAGGGAAGCGACCTTGCCGACTACATGAAAGATCGCCGTATATTGCAGTGATCGCCTAAGCCGCCTCTTGAATTAGAACTTTGCCCGAAGTTTCCTGGCCGTCGTCTTCCCGGCTGAACAGAAGCAGTTGAGCCGGATCATCCCAACGGAGCGGCAATTCCGGCTGCACCCATTTCTGAGTGGGTATCGCTTGCTTGCGGCGATGAGCAAATGGACCTCGGGGAAGACGGCGGTAAGCAGGCGTCTCGAATTTCGCCAAAGCCTCGCGCACCGCGGAGTAATCAAACCGTAAGCATTTGTAGCCAAATCGATAGACAGGAATAATTCGTGCAGCCACCCAACGTTCAATCGTTGACTGGGAAACACCTAAGCGGGTGCCTAACTCATTTCCATCAAGTAGAGGGTTGTACGTGGGATCAGGCATCACCCTGAGATAGAACTCCCCCTTCCACTGCTTCGATTCCGACCTGCAATTTATGCGGAATAGCTTTGAAAAGTCGACCTAAAGGAATGCGGCCAAAAGTCTCCTAAAGGAAAAGGGCTGGAAAGAACCACCTGAACTAGGCGGCTTCTTGCATTGCAAATGATTCCGCGTCAATCCGCGCCAATTTTCCCTTAACGCACTTGCGCTGTAACAAAATCAGGGCTTCTCGAAGGTTATTCTGAGTTTCTTTGACAAGATTTTTCGCCGCTGCTTCTGGAAGATTAAATCCCTCAAGTGATGCGATCTTCATCAGCCACCGGGCGGCTGGCTCTGCAATCCCTTGAGAAGAAAATCGAACACGATTCACCCGAGAGGATAACTTTTCGCCTAGGGCTTTCTCTGGCTCTTCATTTGAGGTAAAGATCCAAATAGTGTTTCTGGGAGCATTCAAATCTTTTGGGTCTGTCATTTTTAGGAGGCTCGTACGAAAGAACCCAGGAATCGTATCCGCCTCATCGACGACGACGACATGAAAAAGCCCTCGCGGCAGATATTGAGCTGTGATTTGAATTTCCTTCAGAACTCCCGCGTTAATTTCGTTTCCCGACAAACTTCGAGCTGAGCCATGATCGGTGTTCCCCGCGACTCTTTGCGCCATCAGAAAGGCAGTCGTGCTTTTTCCGAGACCGAGATTTCCATGGAGCAGCCAATGCGACAGGTAGGGAGTTTCTAGAAAATCCTCGATTGCGCTAAAGTCGCGATCCTTAGGCTTTACGAGATCTTGGAACGAACTTGGGCAATACTTCGCCAGAAAAGTTTCACGGGTAGCACTCATATTAGTCTAAGCCGCGTTCTGCACTCTACATGCCAATACAAAGCGCAGCACTCCCGCTAACTGCGCACGTTATAGCAGTCGCAATGACTTGAAACTGTCGTATGGATCTTCGCCAATTCACCTCCCACGATGGAGCCATTGAAATTCCGGCACTAATTGCCTACTTAGTAACCACTATTGAACTATCGCGGACCCGCTCGCAGCCCGCTCGCAGGCCACTCGTAGCTCCGCCGCAGCCTTAGGGCAGATGAACCGCAATCTGATTAGAATCACTTAGTGAGGCGTTCACAATCAATGGGTTAGGAGCAAAACCGCTGCCTACCCTTCCCCTATGGTCGATGTTTTTGGAGTTGTACAATGACGTAGTTCAACGAGGAGGCGCCCGGACGCCTCGGAGATTCCGCCCGCCCTATCTCCGAGGCATATGATAATCACTGATTATAATAACACCGTATCCACCACACAACATCAACCCAAGCGGACCCGCGGCACCAAATCAGCCGCAGGCAACCCGGCGGAAAACCAACCGTTGGAACATCGCGGCGACCCAAATCAATTCCAGGCGATCCAAACCCTGTTTCCGTTTGAGGAGGCTGCGATCTACCCCTTTGGCACCCCGTCAGAGAAGCCGGAATCCCACCAAACGTCCGCCACAGCCGATGAAGGAAATAGGGCAGTTTTGCCGGATTCCGGCAAAAAGCCTACGTGGCAAGCCAGCGCCTCTGCTTCACCTATAAGTGCTGAAGACAAAGGGATATGCGAAGCAAACGGCGGAAAAGCTCCTCAAAGTCACCTATCTTTACGTCTATTGAACACATTTGCGTCTTTCAGAGGTAAAATGGGCTTGAGCCGGTTGCTAAGCCGAGAATTCCGCCACGATTCCGCCATCGGCTCCGCTGCGGAAAATGGGCCCCCCTATCTCCATGGGCATCATGAATCCAAATCATCAGCCGTTCAAAATCAATCGTCCAACCCCGAAATCTCAACCGGTACCTCCAATGACTAATTCCTGGATTGAGGACGTAAACATACCTTTAGACCCAAAGAAGGGGTCTGCCGGGCGGCTCAAACCCCACGTGCGGACCATCAAAAAGGGCGGGGTTGAGTTTCTCGGTATCATCCCGGCCCGCGAAGGAAGGCCCCTGATCAAAATTCAGGGGCCGGACCCTGACACGGTTCGCCATCGGATGCGCCAACGGATGCATCAGCTCACTCTGAGCGAGGAAACCAAGGTAAAGCTTTCGGACAAGGATCTCCGGGATGTTCAGACCACACTTGAGGAGCTGGCTAAGCAAGACATGGCTGACGTCACTCTCGAAGAGATATTGGTAGCGGGCCTGAGGGTGACCTGTGCCACGCATGAACTGAAATACGAGGGGGACCTGATTACCCTCGGTATCGAGCGGGTCAAGGCACGGGCCAAAAAGCTCGGGGAGGCCTTCGAGGAGTTCATGGTTTTGGTGCCCCCGCCGAAACGTGATCCGTTGGTCAAGGGCGATACCCAAGCGCAAAGCATTCGGGCTCACCTGAAGCTCTTTGTCGACACCCTTGGGGCAGGTCGCCCGTTCGTCGAGGTTTGTCGCGACCTAGCGGCTTTGACTTCCTTCATGAATCACTGGATCCACACCGAGAAGGGGGGCCTGGCCCTGACCTACCGCCAGAAGGTGCACTCTTCGGTCCGCCGATTCTTCAGCGACATGTGCGCTCATTATGACGTGCCCAATCCCTTGCCGTCGGTTTTTGGCAAGAGCCCGCGTGGTGAACGCCTCCCTATCGTCGCCCCGGATCCAGGGCTCATTGACCGGCTCCTCAATTGGCAAGCGCATCACCGTCCCGACATGCTCCTATACACGCTGCTACAGGCCCTGTGCGGCCTCCGCCCGGAGGAAGCCTACATGGTACTGAAAACCGCGCGGAAGCAGATCGTCGGCACATCACATCTGGTCGTTGAATATCAGAAGAAGACTCGTAGCTCCGTGGATAAGCGGCGTCGGATCGTTCGTTTGCGCCCGGGCTTTTTGGAATGGCTCAAGCGTGTGCCCAACTGGTCTGATTCCGAATTTGACCATCGCCCCAAGGGCCCGGATGGCCAGCCTATGAGTGCCAACGGCCTCCAATCCGCTCTGAACGCCCAAATTGTGCGCATGGGGTGGCAGGGAAAGATGCCCAAGGAGTCGCTTCGCAAGAGCTGGATCTCCGCCTGCGTTGCGGTGGGAATTCCCAAGGAGGAGTTCATCATCGTTGAGGCCGGCCATACCAACATCATAACCATTGAGAATCATTATGATGCGAAGTGGACTTCGGAAATGGGGATGGCTCTATTTTCCATCTTTCCGGGAGTGCCTAACCCGGTGCCCTCGGAGTGGGAGCGCGTACATGCTTACGGCCAGCAGAAGGGAGGCTTATGAAGAACAACAAGCCCTTCAGCAACGCGAAAACGGTAACACTCCTCAGCAGCCACGGCTTCTTGGTCGAATCTGTAGAGCGGATACTCGGCGGCATCAAACACCGCCGAGATCTTTACCGAATGTTCGACGTACTGGCAATGAAACCGGTGGAGGGTGTGATCTGCATTCAATGCACGACTAAGGCCCACCTTGCGAGTCATCGACAGGCCCTACTCGATAATCCTGACTTGATTGTGTGCCTTAAAAGTGGTGCTCGGTGCCAAATTTGGTCGTGGCGCAAAGTCAAAAGGCACCTCCAGCGGCCTGTTTGGGAGCCTCGAGTCGAGGAAGCATTCATGAATGCGGCGGGAAAGGTGGAGTTCGACCGCGTGAAGCATTTACCCGAAACCGGGGAAGATGAATTGATGGCAGCCTAAGATTGTTGGCCAAGTCGTTCTATCCGACACGGCCTTTGCACCTCACTTCTCTCAACCGCGCGGGGCGAAAAGCAAACCTGAGCCGTGCCTGGGTTGATGAATCCGAGCCGTTCTATCCTGTTCGGCTTAGGTAGGCACCTATCTCTTAAACATGCACAATCCCACACATACCAACAGCGAGACGCTAATATCCAAATATCGACCCACCAATCTGACGGAAATGGTTCTGCCGTGGCAGCACGGCCTCACCAAGGCTTTGGACTTTCTGAGTAACCCCTACCCAGAAGCCTTCCTTTTCTACGGATGTGCAGGCTTGGGCAAGACTTCGTTGGCTAGGATTATGGCTCACGCTGCGGCCGGAGATCCATTTTCGGTACGCTACTTGTCAGGGCCCGATCTTGACAGCAATACCGTTCGGGATATCGCGGCCGCCTCTTATCATCCTCCGCTCTTCGGAAAATACTACGCCTACGTTGTCGATGAAGCCGATCAAACTCCTCGCGGCGGCCAAATACGGCTCCTCAGCTTACTGGAAAACCTTGGGCACACTGTTTGGATTTTTACCTCGAACGAGTCAATGGAGGAGTTTGAGCCTCGTTTTGTTTCGCGGGTAAAGCCTTTACTTTTTTCCAAGCAGGGGATCATGGAGCCTGCTACCGAATGGTTGCTCTCTATAGCCCAGAAGGAAGGCATCTCGTTATCCAAGACCGGCGCTGCAAATCTGATTCGGGAGTCCAACAACAACCTCAGAATGGCCTTACAGGCCTTGGAATTGAAGGGGGCGGATCAGAAAAAGCGGCACCAAATTGTACCGTCGGAGGCTCGCAAAACCGTACCTGAACCCGCCCTGAACGATCTCTGAGCCGTCAACAAACCCGGCGCTAATGCATCGTGGTTTCACGGCGATATTCGTATTACCTCTTGGTGCGGCGGCCGGTAACACGGTTGGTTCTTCCTCGGTGAAGAATATAAGATGCCCACGATCGACCACTACCCGATTCGCGGCTTCGGACGGCGCGTCTTTCTGTAACAACACGTTCCCGAAATGGAGCCTTATTCGGTCGAGCTGAAATGCAACACCTTGACGCTGACACTGCTTTAACCCATATCCAAATAGCATCCGAAAAACCCCAGAACAAATAATGAAAGGAACGTCCTATGTATCCGCATCTCGAAAATTCAAACCCTGAAGCCATCCGTCGCATCCAAGCCATAGCTAACCGTGACCCGGCATTTCTTGTTGGTCTAATCGGTAGCCTCGCGGAGGCCGTAAAATATAAAATTTATGCCCTTGATCCGGACGATATCGAGCAGCTCATTGCGGACTTCCGGAACGTTTCATTGGATCCGTTTGCCTCGCTTCCTTTAGATGAACTTGCCACCAAACTGGCCAAACATATCACTGATCCGCGCCTCGCCGACGCCATTTCAGATTTCGAGACTATCGAAGCGTGCCTTTTGGTGTTCATGCTCCAACTTTTTTATGCTGACGAGCGAAATCATCCAGGTCGGCCGGTCACCCTCGAAGCCTACGCCCCATTTTTGCCCGTTTCGGGGATAGACCAAGAATAGATCTATCCAGCGCGAGAAGATTGTTCTGGTTCTGCCTTTGCAGGAGCTGGGATCGTCCGCTAGCGACGGCCGCCGCCACGTCCACCACCACCACCGCCGCGTCCGAACCCTGCGTTACCACCCCGACCGCCATAATAACCGCGGTAGCCCCTGCCGCCGTATCCACCGTAATAGCCCGCGTACCCGTATCCGCCGTAGTTTCCGTAATACGGATACCCGTACCCGTAAGGATAGTAGGCGTAGCCATAAGGATAACCCCCATAGTAACGACCGTAATAACCACGGTTATACCCGTAATAGCCAGGCCCCCCAATCCCGATCCCAACGTGAACGCCCGCATTCGCGGGCATGGTTCCACTGAGGCCCAGGGCAATCAAAGCCGCCAATAACAAAAATAATTTTTTCATGAGGAGTGCGCAGAACAGATTTAAAATGGTCCGAGTGACACTCACAAACTAAGCCTGCGTTCAATTCGCCGCTATAGGGTCAACACCCCATGATGCCCGTCGGCTGCGGGAGGCCTCCTTTCCCAGTGTTGCTCAAAATATAGAGCGACAGGGGGCCTACGGGTTTGAATTGCAATCCGAAATGCGTGCTCGCGAGTCGGGCTCATTGTCACCAAGCCGTAATCACCGCCGTTATCATCTTTCAGAAGCGGCCCGCAAGATGCCCTCATCCTTTACGAGTGTCCACTTACTATCCGGGTCGTACTCCTTAAGCGCCGCCGCCACTAGGGAAGTATCTTCCGCGAAGTTTCGTTGAAATACCTTTCCGTCCTGATTGACGATGAAGGTCATGACTCCTGATTTATCCCAGTTCTCCGGATAAGCGACTAGGGCGAATCCCTTCGTCATAGCTCCATCGCTTAGATAAGTCATTTTTCCACCGGGCGCGGCGTTGCCTTGTCCGGTCAAGATTCTGAAGTAATAACCGTGAAAGGGGTGTGGTCCTGTGCCCTTCTTGTGAACTACGTATCCTTCAGCTTGTGCCTCGGCAACTAGAGGGCCGAAGGGACTAGCAGGTTCGTTGTTCGCTGCCGCCCAGTAAAGACCATCCTTCTTTCCTGGAGAGCTTTTGAAGTGCTGCGCATACGCCGTTGCTGCACCTCCAGTCGGATTTTCGCTGGCGTACTGACGTTGTGCGGTGACGTAGGCCCGACAAACACCGATGGCCGTAAGTTCATCTTTCCCAACATGCCGGTTGATGATCTCTTCCTTACCCGCCGCCGTGTCGAAGTGCCATTGACCGTTGGTTTGAACAAGAGGAATAGGCATGGGCCAATTGTTCGATCCAATCTCAAGCGTGATTTTGTCGTCACCTTCTTTAACCTGATGACAGCGCTGAGCTAAGTCGGCAGCAAGTTTCTTCAGGTTATTCGCGTCCTGTACTTTATCCCCGGTCATGAGTTCGTGAAATTCTGGACCGAAAAGTTTGGACAAGGCAGCTTGGTCGTTGGCTGCAACGGCGCTCTGTAAGGCGGCAATGGCGGCGTCCGACGAGGGGAACGACTCTTGCGGACTGCTTGACGCTGCAGCCTGGATATGTGCCGGGAATATGGACCAGGCCAGGGCTAGCATGGAAACTGCGTAAAGGCTGGGAAGATGGCTCAATCGATTTGCGAAGTTCATAAATGAATAGGTCTGAGTTCTCATGAGTTGCGGAGTTTAATGCCTTCCCCCGCC
>Ga0302320_10020728_pt1 | contig 13082 bp, 10 predicted proteins | sample Bog_T0_3_FD_202130 | JGI IMG/M metagenome (GOLD analysis project Ga0302320, IMG submission 202130) | Peat permafrost microbial communities from Stordalen Mire near Abisko, Sweden - Bog_T0_3 | ecosystem: Environmental > Terrestrial > Soil > Wetlands > Peat | place: Sweden: Abisko, Stordalen Mire...
ACGACCAGCTCAAGGGCGTGGACGGCCAGCGGCGGATCCTGGTGGACTACCTGGGCCGGGAGGTGGCCACCTATGGCATGCAGGAGGCCAAGCCCGGCCGCAGCGTCTACCTGACCCTGGACGCCGGGCTGCAGACCACCCTCAAGGAGGCCTTCGGCGCCACCCAGGGGGCGGGGGTGGTGCTGGACCTGCGCGACGGCGGCGTGCTGGCGCTCTACTCCAGCCCGTCCTACGACCCCAACGTGTTCCTGAACCGGCTCACCCAGGAGCAGGTGAAGACCTACTGGGACAACCCGGACCGGCCCATGCTGAACCGGGTCACCCAGGGCCGCTACCCGCCCGGGTCCACCTTCAAGCTGCTGGTGGCCCTGGCCGCGCTGGAGAAGGGCATCATCACCCCCGCCACCACCTTCACCTGCAATGGCCACAAGAGCTTCTACGGCCGTGACTTCCGCTGCGACGCGGTGCACGGGACCCTGAACCTGGTGCAGGCCATCGCCAAGAGCTGCGACATCTACTTCTACGAACTGGGCGCGCGCCTGGACGTGGACGACATCTACAACACCGCCAAGAAGTACGGCCTCACCGAAGCCACCGGCATCGACCTGCCGCACGAGGCGACCTCCCGGGTCCCCTCGCGGGAATGGAAGCAGCGGGTGAAGCATGAGAAGTGGTACGCCGGCGAGACCATCAGCGTCGCCATCGGCCAGGGCGCCAACAGCCTCACCCCCATCGCCCTGGCCCGGTTCTATGCCCTGATCGCCACCCACGGCAAGCTGCTCACGCCCCACCTGCTCTATGGGGTGCGCCAGGAGAACAGCAGCGAGATCGACCTGTACCAGCCCCCGCCGGCCAAGGACACCGGCCTGGACCCCAAGATCTGGACCACCCTGGACGAGGGCCTCTACCAGGTGGTCCACTCCGGCACCGCCCAGGCCTCGGCCCTGCCGGGGGTGACCATCGCCGGCAAGACCGGCACCAGCCAGCTGACCAGCTTCGTGGACAAGTCCCACTACGCCGGCCTGGCCAAGAAGCTCAGGGACAATGCCCTGTTCGCCGGCTACGCGCCCCGGGAGAACCCCCAGATCGCCTTCGCGGTGGTGGCGGAGAACGCCGGTTTCGGCGCCTCCTCCGCCGCGCCCATCGCCCGCAAGCTGTGCCAGTACTGGTTCATCGACCGCCTGAAGAAGCCCCTGCCGCCCCCCGGGGCCACGCTGCCCGACGCCTTCCGGCTGGATCCCGACCCGGGCGCGGATGAGGCGCCGGCCCGATGAGAGAGCGTCTGCGCGCCCTGGACACACGGCTGCTGCTGCCCATGCTGCTGCTGGTGATCATGGGCACGCTGACGGTTTACTCCGCGGGCCGCGGCACCACCCAGTCCAGCCTGTGGCTCAAGCAGACCCTCTGGACCGTCATGGGCTTCCTGTCCCTGGCCGCGGTGGCCGCGGTCAATCCGCTGCGGATCTTCCGCAGCGCGTTTCCCCTCTACATCCTGGGCATCCTCAGCCTGGCCGCGGTCCTGGCGGTGGGGCACCGCATCGGCGGCGCCCAGCGCTGGCTGGTGGTGGCCCACATGACCTGGCAGCCTTCGGAGCTGATGAAGTGGATCACGCTGCTGTTCGTCACCCACCGGCTCGGCACCCGGCCGCTGCAGGAAGTGACCACCTGGGACCTGGTGGGGGCCTCGACCCTGGTGTTCTTTCCCATGCTGCTGGTGCTCAAGCAGCCGGACCTGGGCATGGCCATCAGCTTCCTGCCGATCCTGCTGCTGATCCCGCTGCTGAAGGGGCTCCGGGCCAAGTGGGTGCTGGCCGCCCTGCTGGGGGTGTCGCTGCTGGGGGTGTTCTCCTGGCAGAAGATGCTCAAGCCCTACCAGAAGCAGCGGGTGATGACCTTCCTGGACCCCGGCGCCGACCTCCAGGGCAAGGGCTACCAGATCAACCAGAGCCGCATCGCCATCGGCGCCGGCGGGATGTTCGGCCAGGGCTTCACCAGCGGCAGCCAGACCCAGCTCAATTTCCTGCCGGTGAAGACCACCGATTTCGTGTTCTCGGTGTGGGCGGAGGAGCGCGGCTTCCTGGGGGTGCTGCTGGCCCTGGGCCTGTTCGGCGCGGTCATCATGCGCATCCTGGATACCGCCCGGGTGGCCAAGACCTCCTCCGAGACCTACTTCTGCGTGGGCGCGGCCGGGATCATCGCCCTGCACCTGTTCGTGAACGTGGGCATGGTGATCGGCCTGTTGCCCAACAAGGGGATCGTGCTGCCGTTCTTCAGCGCGGGGGGGAGCAGCACGCTCAGCTACTTCCTGGGGCTCGGCGTGGTGATGGCGGTGCGCTACCGGGCCAAGATGAAGTGAGCCGCATCAAACGGGTCGCTGAAGCATGGTACCTCCAATCCGGAACCGCCGGCCAAACCATGGCAGAATGCCAGATCGAGGAAACGTCCATGGATTCCCCCGGCCGCATGAAGGATTTAGCCGAACAGGTGCTGGAACACCGGCGCCGGTATTTCGTGCTGGACCAGCCGGTCCTGTCCGACTCCGAATACGACGCCCTGGAGCGGGAACTGCGGGAGCTGGAGGCCCGCCATCCGGAGTGGGCGGACCCCAACAGCCCCACCCAGCGGGTGGGCGCCGCCCCATTGGACGCCTTCCGCAAGGCCCGGCACCGCACCCCCATGCTGAGCCTGGACAACACCTACTCCGAGGCGGAGCTGCGCGAGTGGGAGGCCCGGGTGCAAAAAGGACTGCCCGGACTCGCCCCCCGGTTCGCGGCCGAGCTCAAGGTGGACGGCCTCTCCCTGTCCCTGCTCTACGAAGGCGGCGCCCTGGCGCAGGCCATCACCCGCGGCGACGGCGAGACCGGCGAGGAGGTCACCGAGAACGCCCGGACCATCGCCGACATCCCGGTGCGGCTGCCGGCGGGGGCCCCGGACGCCCTGGAGGTGCGCGGCGAGGTGTTCCTGTCCCGGCGCCGCTGGGAGGAGCTGAACCGGGAGCGGGACCTGCGCGGGGAGCAGCGCTTCGCCAACCCGCGCAACGCCGCCGCCGGCACCATGAAGCAGCTGGACAGCCGGATCACCGCCGAACGCCGGCTCTCCTTCCTGCCCTGGCAGGTGGTGGGCGCGCCCGGACACAGCCAGGCCATGGATCAGCTGGCGGACTGGGGCTTCAACCGGATGCCCGCCCACGCCGCTGGCGGCTTCGAGGCGATGCTGGCCTTCATCGAGGCGCAGCGCGAGGCGCGGCTCCTGCTGCCGTTCGACTCCGACGGGGTGGTGTTCAAGGTGGACGACCTGGCGCTGCAGGAGCGGCTGGGCTTCACCGACCGGGTGCCGCGCTGGGCCATCGCCTTCAAGTACCCGGGGCTCCAGGCCACCACCACCCTGCTGGACATCACCTGGCAGGTGAGCCGCTCCGGCAAGCTGACCCCGGTGGCGGAACTGGAGGCGGTGGAAGTGGCGGGCTCCACCGTGCGCCGGGCCACCCTGCACAACGCCGACGAGCTGGAGCGGCTGGGGGTGCGCATCGGCTGCCGGGTGTTCGTGGAGAAGGGGGGCGAGGTGATCCCCAAGGTGGTGGCGGTGGTGCCGGGCTCCATTCCCCCGGACGCGCCGGCGGCCGCGGTGCCCGGCGCGTGCCCGGTGTGCTCGGGGCCGGTGGGCAAGGATTCCGACGAGGACGTGGCCTGGCGCTGCCAGAACCCCGAATGCCCGGCCAAGCTCACCGCGCGCCTGCAGCACCTGGCCAGCCGGGCGGCCCTGGACATCGAAGGCCTGGGCGAGGCCCTGGTGGAGCAGCTCGCCGCCGGCGGGCGCATCAGCCAGCCCTGGGACGTGTTCGGGCTGCTGATGGATCCCGCCCAGGGCCTGGCCTACCTGGCCGGCCTGGAGCGCATGGGCGAGAAGAGCGCCCAGAACGTCCTGGCCGCCCTGGCGGGTGCCCGCACCGGGCCCCTGGCCCGCTGGATCCACGCCCTGGGCATCCCCATGGTCGGCCAGCGCACCGCCGAACTGCTGGCCGAGGCCTTCCCGGGCCCGGGACTGGGACCGCTCTGGCAGGCCGGGGAAGACCGGCTGCTGGCGGTGCCGGAGGTGGGTCCGAAGGTGGCCGCCGCCATCCGGGCCTTCGCCCAGCTCCACCCCGATCTCCCGGCCCGGCTGGAAGCCCTCGGGGTGGCGCCCACGGCGCCCGAGCCGGTGGACCGCTCCCGGCTGTGCCTGGCCGGCCAGGTCGCCGTGGTCACCGGCACCCTGCCCACCCTGGGCCGGGAGGAGGCGGAGGCGCTCCTGAAGCAGCTCGGGGCCAAGGTGACCGGCGCCGTCTCGCCCAAGACCACCGTCCTGGTGGCGGGGGAGAAGGCGGGATCCAAGCTGGCCAAGGCCGAGGCGCTGGGGATCCCGGTCCGGGACGAGGCCTGGCTCCTGGGGCAAGGTCCGGGAAAAAAGGGGGGTGCTTTGCCCTGAGCGAAGCATAATTCACAAAGGGGCCATCCACCCCCAAGGGAGCCCCATGAACGCAATATCAAATTATAAAAATAGAGTCCGGACGCTTGGGCTCTGCCTGAGCATCCCATGCCTGCTCCTGGGCCCCTTGGCCTGCGGCGGCGGCAGCAGCGTGGCCGAGCCCTCCGGCCCGCCCAGCGCCCCCACCCTGTCCGTCCCGGGCACCGGCGTCGTAGGGTTCCAGGTCACGGCTTCGGTCCAGGGGGCCAATGGCGCCTATGCGTATAGTTGGACAATATCCGCACCGGCCACCTTCAAGGGCGGGACCGACACCGCCACCGGCAACTCGGTGGCTTTCACCTACACCAGCACCGGGCCGGTCACCCTCACCTGCGTCGCCATCGCCGGCAACGCCGTTATGTCCCCGGCGAGCCAGGCCACGGTGACCTTCTCCGAGCCCTCCATCGCCGCCGGCATGTTCGTGCCGGCGGGAAGCCTGCTCCAGCCCCGCCAGGGCCTCGCCGCCGCGATGCTCTCCAATGGTTCCATCCTGGTCACGGGCGGCGCGGCCACCCCGGGCGGCCCCGGGGTGAATACCACGGAGATCTACACCCCCTCCACGGAGAGCTCCGCGGTGGGCCCGAACATGACCACCGCCCGCAGCGGCCACGCGGCGGTCCAGTTGTCCGCAACCCAGTACCTGGTGGTCGGAGGAACCAAGCTGGCCAACTTGGCAAACAGCCCCAACGCCGAGGTCTACTTCAGCGGCGGCCTGTTCACCCCCACCGCGGGGGCCCTGGCCAGCGTGCACCTGGGCCCCACCGCCACCCTCCTCGCCAACAATACCGGCGTGCTGGTGGCCGGCGGGCTGAACGGCCTCGGGGCGCCGGTGAACACCGAGGAACTCTACACCATCAGCACCCAGTCCTTCGCCTCCGCCGGCACGTTGGCCCTGGCCCCCAACCATACCGCCACCGCCCTGTCCACTGGCAAGGTCCTGCTGGTGAGCCACACCGGCTCGGGGTCGAACTGGGTGCCCTTCGCCACGGTCTATGACCCGGTGGCCGCGACCTTCTCCCCCACCACCAACCAGCCGAGCTTCCCCCGGGAAGGCCACCAGGCCCTGGTGGTGGGGTCCCAGGTGCTCATCCTGGGCGGCAACGGCGGCAGCGGCCGATCACCAGCGCCGAGTGGTACAACCCCGTCTCCGGCCTGTTCAGCCCGGTCCCGGCGGCCATGGCCTCCCCGCGCCAGAGCTTCGGGGCGGCCATCCTCCTCGACGGCACGGTCCTGCTGCTGGGCGGGACGGCGGACGGCACCACCGCCGTGGCCACCGCCGAGATCTTCGACCCGGTGGCGGTGACCTTCACCCCCGCCGGCAACCTGGGCACGGCCCGGATCGGCCCGACCGTGTTCGTGCTCCCCGGCGGCAACGTCCTGGTCCTGGGCGGCACCAACGCCCTGGGCGCCGTGACGGCGGTCGAAGCGTTCGAGCCGAGCTGATATCCTCCCGGCTGGCCGCGTCCAAGCTATGCTGAGCTTAGTTCGGCATCATCCCTTGGAAAACCTCCATGACCAACCCCATCGACCGCATCGGCAAGTTCGAGATTATTGAGCGCCTGGGAGAGGGCAGCACGGGCGAGGTGTTCCTCGCCCGGGACACCATCATCGGCCGGGAAGTGGCCCTCAAGATCATCCGCAAGGCTTCGCTGGCGGGCCCGGACCCGGAGGGGCGGTTCCTTCGGGAGGCCCTGGCCGCCAGCCGGCTCAGCCATCCCAATCTGGTCACCATCCATGAGTTCGGCGAAAAGGCGGGGGTTCTCTTCCTGGTGATGGACCATGTGGCCGGGGAGGACCTGGGCACCCAGTTCCAGGCCGGCGCCTTCACCCCGAAGGAGGCCCTGGAGGTGCTGGCGCAGGTGTGCGACGGCCTGGCCTACGCCCACCAGCGCGGGGTCCTCCACCGCAACCTGAAGCCATCCAATGTCCGCATGGGCCGTGTGGCCGGACGTCCGGCCCCGAAGATCCTCGATGTGGGGATGTCCCGGACGGCCGGCAACGATCCCGCCCACCTGGCCACCTTGGCCTACGCGGCCCCCGAAGCGATCCAGCCGGCCCGGGCCGAGGTCAGGTCGGACCTGTATTCCGTGGGGGCCATGCTCTACGAGGCCCTGACCGGATCCCGGCCGTTCGCCGGCGACTCCCCGGCCGCCCTCGCCCAGCGGGTGCGGGAGGAGCAGCCGGCCCCCCTGGATCTGCAGTTGTTCCCCGAACTCAGCCCGTCCATCCAGGACATCCTGAGCCAGGCCCTGGCCAAGGACCCCGCCGGGCGCTTCCCCTCGGCCGAGGCCATGGCCGCGACCCTGCGGGCGGCGCGGAACCCGGGCTGGACCCTCAAGATGAATCCGACGGAGACCGTGGAGACGGCCAGGCTCATGCCGATCCCCGCCCGGACCAAGGCCCCTTCGGGCTCCCACCGGATCCTGGCCTGGACCTCCGCCCTGGCCGTGGTCCTGGCCCTGGCCGGGGCCGGCGGATTCTGGCTGCGGTATCGCAGGCAGGCCCGGGCCGCCGCCGCGCGGGCGCAGGCCGTGGCGCCCGCGCCCCCGGTGCCGGCACCGCTCCCTGCGCCTCCGGCACCGGCCTTACCGGTCCCGGAGGCGCCGGTCTCGCAGATCTCACCGGTCTCACCAGTCTCACCAGTCTCACCAGTCTCCTCAGCCGCCAAGCCCCCCTACACGACCCTGGACGCTGCAGCCGACGCGCTGGGCAAGGATCCTGAGGGCGCCCTCGCCTTCCTGGACCAGACCGTCGCCGCGGAGCCGGGCAATGAGCGCGCCTTCGCCCTGCGCATCGTCGCCCTCTACAATCTGGCCCGCTACGGGGCCAGCGGCAAGGCCATCCGGGAGGCCAGGGAGGCCGGCCACCCGCTCTGGCCCATGGCCCTGAGGAACCCGCCGCTGCGCGAGATGCTGGAGCGGGACGTCAAGGGGCAGCACCTGCCCAAGCGCAAGGCTACGCCGGCGCCGGCCCCGGAGGAACCCGCAGCCTGATTAGGGCTTGCCGGCCTCGCCCAGTTCCTGCTTGACGGTCTCCCCGGCCTCCGCGGCCTTGCCCTTGAGCTTGGTCCAGGCCCCTTCGGCATCCTCGCCCAGGCCTTCCGCCTTCGCCCTGGCCCGCCGCCCGAGGCTCTTCAAGTCCTCGCGCAGCTCGGGGCCGGTCTTGGGCGTGTTGAGGGCGACCAGCAGACCGCCGATGGCGGCGCCGGCGGCGAACAGCATCAAGGACTCCCCCATGGAACCGCCGTTGTTTTCACGCATGATGCACCCTCCCGGAAATGATTGCGGATGCGGCCCGGCCTCAGGTTCGCGGCCGGACCGCACCCACAGGATGCGGGAAGCGGGGGATTAGTTCGAACTCAGACCGCTGGCGCGAAATCGTCCTCGCACCGGCGGAGAAAGCGGGCGACGGCCGCGTGGTCCGCGCTGCCCGGGCGCTGCTGCCAGGGGCTGTGGCGCTGCCAGAGATCCAGCATGTCCTCGGGGCAGCCCACCAGCTCGTAGATGGATTCCACCGCCACGGCCAGGGCTTCGGGGGTCAGGGGCGATTCCAGCGCATCCTTGAGCAGGGCCACCCGCCAGCGGTCCTGGGCCTTGGCCCAGCGGTTGCCGCCGGGGCGGGGCACCTTGCCGGTGCACTCGGCGCATGCGCTCCAGAGGTGCTCCTCGAAATGGCCCAGGCCTTCCCCCTCCAGGGCCACCAGTTCCAGGCAGCAGGGCCCCTGCAGGTCCTGTTCCAGCACCCAGTCCTGGATCTCGCGGGGAGTCAGGATGCCGAAATCGTGGCCCACGACCAGCTCGTCCCAGCCGATGGGGGCCTTGGTCCGGGATTGACGCACCAGCAATCCGATCCAGCTTCCGTTCGTCATGGTGGAACCTCCGGGGAATGGCTTCAGCCGAAAAGCTGGAGCGCGATGTGGGCGGCCGCCTTGGCCGAGGTCTGCGAGCCTTCCAGGGCGGGAGCCAGTTCCATGATGTCGGCGCCGACCCATGGGGCGCGCCAGCGGTGGATGTGGCGCAGGAGGGTGAGCACCTCCAGCACGCTCAGCCCGCCGGGCACCGGTTCGGCCACCGCGGGGCAGTACGCGGGATCCAGCACGTCCAGGTCCACGCTGACGTAGGCGGGCTTCTGCCCGACCCGGGCGATGTCGCCCTGGAACTGGGCGTGCAGCCGCATATCCTGCAGGTCCCAGGGGGTCCACATGCGCACGCCGGAGTCCAGGAGGAAGACCAGCTCCTCGCTGTCGAAGCGGGGGGCCCGGAGCCCGATCTGGACCGTGTGCCGGGGATCCACCAGGCCTTCCTCGATGGCCTGCCGCAGCCAGGTGCCGTGATGGTACTTGGCGCCCCACAGCTCTCCGTGGCCCGCGTCCGGATGGGCGTCCAGGTGCAGCAGCCCCAGCGGACCGGCCTTGCCGGCGTGGGCCCGCAGCGCGCCAAGGGTCATGAGGTGGTCGCCGCCCAGCATCAGGGTCCGCGCCCCCTGGTCGATCCAGGCGCCCATGGTCTGCTCCACGGCGCCCAGGGCCTCCTCCATGCTGAACGGGCGGGTGGGAATGTTGCCGCCGTCCACCCAGTCCACGGCCGCCATGCCGCGCCCGCCCTCATCCTGGCCCTGGAGCCGCATGGGCATGGACAGCCGGCCCATGCCCATCGTGGCGTTGCGGATCGCCCAGGGGCCGAACCGGGCGCCGGGGCGGTTGATCACCCCGCCATCGTAGGGTGCGCCCAGGACCACGCCGGGTCCCGGCGCCGGGGTCAGCGCCATGGGCAGGCCCAGGAAGGGCGTCAGTCCCGTGCGCAGGGATTCCAGGAGGGTTTCAGGATTCATTACGAAACCAGTTTGAGCCGGGTGTAGCGGACGCGGATGCGCTCCATGTCCTGCTTGTCGATGACCGACCAGAGCCGCTTGTCGCCCTTCCAGTAGAAATCGTCCACTTCCCTGACCACCCTGGCGCCCAGGGCCTCGTGGACGCTGCGGGCATCGTGGTTGTCCGGCTCCACCAGGAAGCGGCACTCCTCGGTGTCCTCCAGGATGAGCTTCTTCACCATGGCCCGGATCAGCAGGTAGTTCACCCGGGTCTTCTGGTAGTCGGGGTGGACGGCCAGGGTGGCGCAGTAGTTGACCTTGCCCTTGGGGAAGTTCAGGACGTAGCCCACGGGCCGGTCCCCTTCCATGGCGATGAAGCACCAGTCCGAGTACAGGTCCGTGCACAGCCTGAGGTAGTGCGGGCAGAGGACCCCGGCGGCGTCCTCGCTCCAGATCTCGCGCTCCAGCCGGAGCAGATGCTGGAAATCGTCGGAAGTCACGGGACGCACCTCGTAGCGGGGATTCTCAGCGCTGGCCTGGGACGCTTGGATCTGGATCGGAGCCATGGGGCACCTCCTGGTATCCAAGATCAGCCGCCACCGTGACGTCCTGATGCCGGAAAGCATCCGGAAGGCATCTTTTCTGGAACAATCCCGTTACTGCCCGGCGTAGAGGGCGGCATAGCTGCGCGGCTCGATCTGGCCGGCCCCCAGCCCCAGTTCGACCATGGCCCCGGCGATGGCCTCCCGGGAACCTTCCAGCTCCAGGAAACTGCCGTAGGGGGTGTCGTCCAGGCAGGCTTCCAGGTCGCCCCGGATCCAGATGGAGCGGGTCTTGGCCATGACCAGGACCGGGGTGAAGCCCAGCGCGCGGAGGATCCCCTCCATGGCCTCGGGGTCCGCCACCCCGGTCTCCACTTCCGGGCGGATCTTCAACTGGGGATCGGCCACTTTGGGGCCCTTCCAGGTGAGCGTCGCCTGGTCGCCGTACTGCCTCAGCCGCAGCGCGCAATCCTGGGCCATCAGCTCCCCGTCCCGGTCCCACAGGCGGTTCGCTTCCGCGGCTTCCGGGTGGACCGGCGTGAACCCGGCCTGCGTCAGCAGCGGCCGCAGCGCCCCGGTGGAGGGGATGCGCAGTTTCACTTCCACTTCCAGGGGTCCGGCATGTTTCATGTCTGTTGCTCCTCGAATGATTGCATCATGTGGTTGGAGGTTCGAGCCAGCGGTGATCCCTAAACGTTACCTGTTTGCCAGCATGTTCATCGCGGCGATGCTCGTGCTTTTGGCATTCGTGCAGGCGCCCCGGTCCACCCGAGAGGGTGGAGCCATGGTAGCGGACACCACCCTCGAATTGACCATGGAGAGCTTCGAGACCCTGGCCGAATACCGCCTCCTGGATGGCTGGACCCCGCGGTTCCAGGGCGCCCTGGATCCCGACCAGGACAAGCCGTGGCCGCCCGGCGGCGGGTTCGGGACCCCCTGGGAGCCGGCTTCGGCCTACCTGGCGGACCAGGGCCTGGCCCTCAACGGTCCCAGGGGCCACAGCGAAGTGGTCCTCTGGCGCGGTCTGGAGTGGCGCCACTACCGGTTCGACGCCCCCATCGCCTCCGCCCGGCTGGATCCGGCCAAGGGCAACCGGCTGCTGGTGACGCTCATGCTGTCGCCCCAGCGGTTCGAGACCCGGCTGCTGGAGATTCCCGAAGGCCGGGTGCTGTGGGCCACGGACAGCGGCCCCTGGAGCCGCTTCAGCTGGGACGGCCAGGCCGTGCTCCTGGGGCTGCGCCCGCCCGGGCCGGAAAGCGCCCTGCTGCTCACCGCCCTGCCGGTGGAAGGCGAAGTGCCCCCGGCCACCCTGGCCCCCTGGGAAGAGAAGGGCCTGCCCCCGCCGCCGAAAAACTGGCCCACCCGGCAGGAACACCTCTGGGACGACGGCAAGGACCTGCCCGGCGCGCGCCTCCTGGTGCCCTGGCAGCCCGGTGCCCGGATGTGGTTCCCGCTGCGCGACCGCCTGTGGGTGTCCAGCGGCAACCTGTGGACCCTCTGGGCCCGCAGCAAGGGCCTGTGGAAGCGGGAGGCCACCGGCCCCGGCGCGCTCTACGCCCAGCCGCCGCTGCGCATGGCGCTGCTGGGTCCCGACAAAAAGGAGGGCGCCCCGGCGCGCAGGACCGGGCCCCTGGACCAGGCCAGGTGGCAGCCCGTGCCCGCGGACACCGAGCCGTGGCCGCCCTATGACCCGGCCTGGTCCTGGTGGGCCGCCGACCAGGCCGCCTCGGCCTGGGATGCCCGCTGGGGCAAGCCTTCCCCGCTGCCCAGGGAGCGCCAGCGGGAAGCCCTGCTGAAGGCCGACCGCCCGGAGTGGATCACGGCTTCGGGCCTGCGCGCCTCGGTGCGGGGCTGGCTCCCCGACGGGCCCGAGGTGGCCCTGCGCGAGGCCTCGGCCGCGGCCTGGGTCTGGGTGGGGGACCGGGCCCTGCTGCAGCGGCTGCAGCCGACCGGGAGGCTGCCCTTCCTGCAAAAAGCGCTGAAACTCCCCTAAACAGCCGTAAGGTCGACAACTAGCGACCTAACGACTGCTAAAATTATTTTGACCGACGGCTTCGGCCCCGTCGGGCCCGGTTTCTGTTAGCGTTAGCGCAGCCATTTCATCGAACTCTGGCATCCCGAGGTCCCTCATGCCCCGTCTTCTCCTCGTGGACGACAACCCCAGCATCCACAAAATCGCTGAGACCCTTCTAGCCGCCAGCGATGTCCAGCTGATCTCATGCGACTCTGGCGCGCAGGCCATGGCCCTGGTGAACCTGGGCGACCGGTTCGACGTGGCGCTCCTGGACACGTCCATGCTGGGCATGGACGGCTGGACGCTGCTCCAGCAGCTGCGCGAGCACAAGGCGACCGCGCAGATGCCCGTGGCCATGATGGCCGGCGTCCTGGACATCGTCGACCCGGAAAAGCTGCGGCTGGCCCCCATCCAGGGCTTCCTGAAAAAGCCGGTGGAACTGCGGGACCTGGGCGACCGCGTCCGGCGTCTGATGGAAACCCCGGTGCCGCCGCCCCCTCCACCGCCCGTTCTGCAGGCCGCTCCACCGCCCGAAGCACCGCCCGAAGCCGCCGTCACCGCCCCCTTCCTGACCCGGCCGTCGTTCCGCGTCCCGGACGAGCTCAAGCAGGCCGCCGTGGAGGCCCCCCAGTTCGCCGTGGAGGATGATCTGCTGCTGCTGGGCCCCGAGGACCTCTTCCAGGAGCCCCCCGAGGAGGAGATCCAGGAGATCCCCGAGGCAGCCGCTCCGGCGCCCCCTGAGGCCGAGCCCCTCGATCTGGAGGGATTGGACCTGGAAGGCTTGCAGAACCTCACCTTGCCCGCCAGCGCCCTGCCGGCGGCACCCGCGGAGGCCCCGGCACCGGCCGAGGAAGCCCAGGCACCGGCCGCCCCGGCGCCAACCCCGGAGCCAACCCTGGAGCAGGGGCCGGCCGCCGCCGCGGCAGAGGGCGCTCCCTTCACGGTGCCGGAGTTCCTGCTGGCGGACACCCTGCCCGACCTCTCCCTCTCCCTAGAGCCGGGCCAGGCCTACGCCGACCAGCTTCCGGACCTCGGTCCGGCCATGGACAGCCCCGGACCCGGCGCCCCTGCCCTCCTGGAGCTGGGCGAACCCATTGACTGGTCCGACGACAGCGACGCCCTGGTGGGCTTCGCCCTGGGCGGCCCGGAGCCCTCCGCCTTCCCCCCGGAACCCCCGCCCCCCCCCCCCACGCCCCCCGCCCCCCGGCCCGGGG
>Ga0302320_10020729_pt1 | contig 13081 bp, 10 predicted proteins | sample Bog_T0_3_FD_202130 | JGI IMG/M metagenome (GOLD analysis project Ga0302320, IMG submission 202130) | Peat permafrost microbial communities from Stordalen Mire near Abisko, Sweden - Bog_T0_3 | ecosystem: Environmental > Terrestrial > Soil > Wetlands > Peat | place: Sweden: Abisko, Stordalen Mire...
GAAGGTCATGCCCCGCTCTTCGCACTCCTGCTGGTCGTACTTCAACTGCAGGCTCACCGGGTCGCCGCACTTGTTGCAGAAGTCGGGCGTGTTCTTGTTGTACGTGCCGCACTTCTGGCAGAGCACGTCGCCCGGATGGAACGGATCCGTAATCACCATCGCACCGCACTGCACGCAGGCCGTGCGCAGGTGATGCAGCCCCTTGAGGTGGCCGCACTTGCACTCCCAGTTGCCGATCGAGAAGTCCACAAAATCTAGCTGCGAGATGCCGCGGAAGTCGGTAATCGGGAAAACCGACACAAACACCGACTGCAGCCCCGAGTCGTCCCGCTCGTTGGGCAGTTTGTCCATCTGCAGAAAACGCTCATAGGAGCGGCGCTGCACTTCGATCAGGTTGGGAATCTGGGTTGCCGTGGGAATCTTTGAAAAATCGAGCCGGCTGCGAATCGCGCGCTTCTCGTTGGGCATGCTTCACTCCTGAGGCTCGTCATTCCAGCGCCGCTGCCGCCCGAAGGGGCCGTGCCGGGCCAGCGCCCGAGTCTCGTGGGCGTCGGCTGATTACGGTAAGAAAATCGAAAAACCGGACTGGCCTGTTGCACTTGCCCAGCCCCAAACCCTGCGCCCCCGGCGAGCCACCCGCCAGACTTGGGGCCAAGCCGCGTGCGCACCGGGATACCCCAGCGGTCCTGCACGTCCCGTGAGAGTTCGGTCAAAAACGCGTTGTGGGCATTGCCGCACATCCGGCAAGTGCGCTAGACTGCGCACAATCGAGAAAAAGAACGCAACGGGTGAACCCGTAGAAAATACCAGTGCGCACAGAGAAGAGAACGATCGAAAAACTCACTCTGATCCCACCGGGAGACACGAATAGCCCGCAAGGACGCAATGCCTCACGAGCGCGGCCCTTTGCCTGTGCCCCCATCCGGATTCTCTTGCCCTGCTCTCGCCGATCCCAAAGCTCGCTTCTGCCGCTCGCTCGCCAGCCACTCGCCACTCGTCAATGGGGATCCAGCATACCCCTTTGACCCTAAGGCACTTAACTACCGCGCCGTGTCCGCCGCCAGAGGGCTTGGCTCTGCCCCGGCCAGCGAACGCTTGCGTGCCACTCCACCGCCCTCAAGACGCTCCGATAAGACCCGTCCCATTTCCTGAAAAAACCGAAATGAGCCGGAAAGACGCGCAACGACTATCGTAGCGCGTCCCGGCTAACCTTGCAAGCTCCCCGGCCGCCTGGGCCGGAGAACCTGTTCGAGCCTGTGCCCGTCGAAACTACTTGATTTCGACGGTGGCGATGCCTTCGAACTTCTTCCGGATGGTCTCGGCCTCGTCCTTGGTCGCATTTTCCTTGATCGCCTTAGGGGCGCCATCGACCAAGTCCTTGGCTTCCTTCAGACCGAGCGAGGTGACTTCGCGAACGGCCTTGATGGTGTTGATCTTGTTGGCACCGAAGTCCTTCAGGATGACCTGGAACTCGGTCTTCTCTTCGACCACCGGAGCCGCCGCGCCCGCCGCCGCTGCCGCAACCGGAGCCGCCGCCGCCGCCGAAACGCCCAGACGCTCTTCCAGCTTCTTCACTAACGCCGCTGCTTCCAGCAAGCTAAGGGCCACAATTTGCTCTTCCAACTGCACCAGATCCGCCATTGTTTTCTCCAATCAGAATCGTTAAAAATTGATATTGCTGACCGCGATCTCAGGGGAGAAAGTTTCCGATGCGCCCAGACCCGCGCACTTTCTTCCTGCTTCCCGGCCAAATCTCTTAAAGGCAGTTGTCAGTGGTCAGAGAACAGTGATCAGTCTTTTCGTGCTGACAACTGGCAGCTGGCGGCATTTATGCCGCAGCTTCCGCCGCAAACTTTTCTTTTTCCACGCCCTGGCCCAGAACCACCGCCAAGTCGCGGCCCGTGGCATTGAGCACGGTCGCCAAACGCTGCGCCGGAGAATTGATCAGGAAAAGCAGCTTCGAGAACAGCTCTTCCTTGCCCGGCATGGTCGCCAGAGCCTTCACTTCGTCCACCGTCAGCAGCTTGCCGTCCACGATTCCCAGCTTGAACTGGAACTCGGCGTTTTCACTCGCCCACTTGGCGAACACCTTGGCCAGCGCCACCGGGTCGCCCGCAGTGAAAGCCACCGAGTTGACGCCCTTGAGGCCCTTCAGCGCGGCCTCAACCTGCGTGCCCTGGCCGGAAACCGCAGCCAGCTTGTTCTTCACCACGCGGTACTTGCCGCCCGCCTCGCGAATCACCTTGCGCAGCGCAAAGTCCTTGGCCACGGTCAGCTTGCTGAAGGTGCCAATAATCGCTGTCGTCGAGGTCTCCAGTTCACTGGCCAGCAACTGGACCTTCTCCGTCTTCTTCGCCCTTGAAATCGCCATTGTCTTCGCTCCGCTACGACAGTGATCAGTTGTCAGTGACCAGTGGTCAGTTTTCTGACCAGCCTGATCTTCGCTCCGCCGACCTTGATCTCTGTCCTGACCCTTACGGGCACTTTGTTCGAATTCCTGCTCCCAGCATCTTCTGGCCGGGCACGATGCCAGTCAGTCAAAACGCCAACTGACTACTGAAAACTGATCACTGGCTTTTTAGTGCTTGCCGGCCGCGTCCGCGACTGCCGAGTCCAGCGGCACCCCGGGGCCCATCGTCGAGCTCAGCGTGACGCTCTTGATGTACTTGCCCTTGGCCGCCGAAGGCTTGCTGCGCACAATCGCGCCGATCACCGTCGTCGCGTTGTCGATCAGCTTCTGCGGGTCAAAGCTCAGCTTGCCCACCGGGACATGCACCAGGCTGGTCTTGTCGGCGCGGAACTCCACCTTGCCGGCCTTGATCTCCTTGACCGCCGCGGCCACGTCCTGAGTCACCGTCCCGGTCTTGGGATTCGGCATCAGGCCCTTCGGTCCCAGCACCTTGCCCAGCCGGCCCACAACCTTCATCATGTCCGGCGTCGCGATCAAAGCATCGAAGGCGGTCCAGCCCTCTTTCTGGATCTTTTCCACCATCTCTTCGCCGCCCACAAAGTCCGCTCCCGCCTCGGTCGCTTCCTTCTGACGGTCGCCTGTGGCGATTACGGCCACGATCTTCGTCTTGCCCAGCCCGTGCGGCAAAACCACGGTTCCGCGCACCATCTGGTCGGCGTGGCGCGTGTCCACTCCCAGGCGCAGGGTTAAATCGACGGTTTCGTCGAATTTGGCGTACTTCACCTGCTTCAACAGGCCAACCGCCTCGGGCAGCGCATACGACGGCTTGATCACAGCCGCGCGCGCCTTGGTCATATTTTTGCTGACTTTTGCCATTCTTCCCCTCGTCTCCCACCGTCTCTGCCAGCCCCGCTTTGCAGAGAACCCGCGGCTCGCCGCCGAGGCAACGCAACTTCCGTGCCTGGGCGAACACTCGAACGGGTCCAGAAACCGTGGTCCTTATGACAGTCCAGGGATTTCCCTTGGACACATCTTTGAATCATAACCAAATGGCCTTCGAAATGCAAACGCGTGACGCTCTGGCCTGGACAGCGAGTTGCACGAAGCCGGGCTTTTCGTTCAGCACGATGTTCGCTCCCGGACACCCGGATACCCCTTCGGACACACCTCGAACAGCCCGCGCCGCGAATCCGCGCCTAAACCCTTGTTTTTGAGCGCCCGTCCGCGCTGGCGATTGGAGCGGGACGTGCATGCACGGGCTCAGGTGAAAATCTGGTTTTCCGGGAAGGTTTTGCGATGCGGATTCCGATGAGAAATCTCTGGTACGCTCTTCGCGTGCTGCGCAGGAACAAGGGCTTGGCCCTGGCCGTGATCGCCACGCTCACGCTGGGAATCGGCGCCACAACCGCCATTTACACCGTGGTCTATGCCACCCTTCTTGCGCCGCTGCCTTATCCCGAGCCCGGGCAGTTGGTCATGGTCTGGTCCAAGGTGGGCGGAGACAGAAACGTCATCTCCGCGGGTGATTTTCAGGACTGGCAGCGGGAGAGCAAGTCGTTTCAGCAACTGGCGGCCTGGAGCGAAACCAGCTTCAATCTGGCCACCGCCGACCAGCCCGAGCAGCTGAGCGGCAGGTTGACCACCCCCGGCTGGTTTCAGTTGCAGGGAATGCCCTTCACCATGGGCCGCGATTTTTTGCCCGAGGAGGGAGTGCCGGGACGCAACCACGTTGTCGTCCTCACACACAAGTTGTGGAACCGGCTGGGCGCCAGCCACGACATCGTCGGCCAGACCCTGCGCGTCAATGGCGCGCCCTATACGGTGGTGGGAGTGCTGGCGGCCGGCCTGCCCGACCGGCTGGGCCCGCAGTTGGCTGCGCCCCTGGCCTTCACGCCGCAGCAGATCAACCACGACTACCACTGGCTGTGCGCCATGGGCCGCATGAAACCCGGAGTGACGCTCGAACAGGCGCAGGCCGACATGGACACGGTCACCAGCCGCATTGCCGCCGCATATCCCAGTTCCAACCGGGGTTGGGGCGCTGCGGTTGAGCCGTTCAAGAACGACTTTCTGCCCCGCGACCGCATTCACAATCTATGGCTGCTTCTGGGGGCGGTGGGCTTCGTCCTGCTCATTACCTGTGTCAACATCGCGAATCTGCTGCTGGCCAAGGGCGCGGGCCGGCAGCGGGAGATTGCGATTCGCAGTTCGCTGGGAGCCTCCCGCCTGCAAGTCTACTTGCAGTTCCTGACCGAGAGCCTGGTGCTCGCCCTTCTCGGCGGAGCTCTCGGGGTGGGCCTGGGCGCGGGGTTGCTGCGGGTGATTCTCAGCCTTGTCCCCGAGGGAATCTTGCCCTCCGAGGCGGATTTTCGTCTAAATCTGCCGGTGCTGGCGGTCTCCGTGGCTGCAACCACACTGGCGGGCCTGCTGTTTGGCTGCGCGCCCGCTTGGTATGCCTCGCAAGTCGATCCGGCGCAGGCGCTCAAGACGGGCGGACGTTCGGCCGCCGGCTCGGGCAGCCACAAGCTGCGCCAGGCGCTCATCGTCGGGGAGTTCGCGCTGGCCTTGTCCCTGCTGACCGGGGCCGGCCTTGCCATTCACAGCTTCTGGAATCTCACCCAGGTCGATCTGGGTGTCCGCACCGACCACGTGCTCACTTTCCGGCTCAATCAGCCGCAGGGACGATTCCAGACTCCCGAGGAGATGAATGTCTATCACCAGCGCATGATCGGCGCGCTCCGCTCCGTGGCCGGAGTATCCAGCGCCGCCGCCGTGACGGGGATGCCGCTGCGCGGACCCAGCGACGGCATGCCTTTCACCATGGTCGGCGGCCGCACTTACGGCGACCCATCGGAGCGCCCCAATACCGGCTTCCAGTCCGTTTCCCCCGACTACTACAGGACGTTCGGCATCGACATTCTTCAAGGCCGCTCCTTTACCCCGCAAGACACGGCAAAGAGCGTGCGCGTCGCCATGGTCAATCAGGAATTCGCGAATCGGTATCTCAAAGGCATGGACCCCTTCCGGCAACGAGTGTCGATCGAGGAAATCATTCCCGGCCAGCCGCAGCTGGGCCCTGCGGTCGGCTGGCAGATCGTGGGCATCTTCCACAACGTGCGCTATGGCGATTTCCGCGACGACTACCCCGAGGTGGATGTGCCGCTGGCACAGTCGCTCTCGCCGGATGTAACCATCGGCCTCCGCACCGATCAGAACCCTGAAGCCATGACCCGGACTATTGCCGCCGCAGTCCACTCGGTCGATGCGCAGGTCGCCCTGGCGGGGGTGCGCACCATGGACCAGGTGAAGGATGAGTCTCTGGCCGAAGACAGATTCACCATGCGTCTGTTTGCCAGTTTCGCTGCGGTGGCGCTACTGCTGGCCGCGATCGGCATCTACGGGCTGATGGCCTATGCCGTTTCCGAGCGCACCCAGGAGATTGGCCTGCGCCTGGCCCTGGGAGCGGGCAAGAGCGGGGTAACGCTGCTGATTCTTGGCGAGGCTTCGCGGCTGGCGCTCGTCGGCCTGGGAATCGGGCTGGCGGGCTCCATGCTGGTGGGCCGCACCATGCGAACCGCACTGTACGGCGTCTCCTCGACGGATCTTTCGGTTCTGCTGGGCGTGGCCCTGGTTCTGTTTGTCACCGCCCTCGTGGCTTCTTACCTGCCGGCGCGCCGGGCAGCCTCCATCGATCCCATGCAGGCCCTGCGCACCGATTAGTTCTTTTGCCCGCTCGCTGTTGCCGGATGCCGGGTGCTCCAGGTCCGTGGTCCCCACTGACAGATCCTCGTCGGTGGGGTGGAGATCCCGACTTTGGGACCTGGGAAGGACCGCTGCTTCACCCCACAAGCGCCCGAATGAACGCCTTTCCCGATGCCTGCCACCGCCGCACGATCTCGTACACGATCACAGTCGCGTAGGTCACGGCGATCCACACGCACACCTCCTCGACCGGCAGCCGGCTCCATGCCGTGATGCGCAGGCCGATCATCTGGGCGTCCTGAAAACCCCACCACCCGTACGGCACGCCCAGCGTCGCCTCCCACAGCAGGCTGGTCAGCAGAATCATGAACAGGGTGAGGCTCAGCGCCCTCCAGTTGATCACCGGCATGGCCGCGGGAAGCAGCGCCGCCGATGGCGCCAACGCGCCGATCACAAGAAACGTGAAATAGCCCGGGAAGCCCGGCCCTCTCACTTCGGTCCACCGGTAAACAACCGCCGCGCCAATCAGCACCAGCGCCCACACCATCGACTGCGGATGAAAGCGCAGCAGCCGGTCGAACTCGGCTCGCTCTCTGGCCGTGGCCGGGACGCTGTAAGCCGCCAGCCAATATTCGTCCAGCCAGATATAAAGCAGCAGAATGGCCACGAATCCCGTGAAATAGAAGACATACTCTTCGACCGGCACGCCGCCGCCCAAAGCCGGCGCTGTGATGCGCAGCGTCGCCCCCGAATTGGGAAAGCTGAAGAACGAGCGGGCAAAGAAGAAATCCAGCGCCGCGCCCAGCGGAAACAGGATGGCGATGGTGCAAACAAAGGCCCTCTTTGAGATCCGCACGCCCTCTCGCGGAGCCAGCCAGAGCCCGATGGCCAGAATCGGGACAATGAACAGCAGTAGGCTGACCGTGTAGCCGTAAGGAGACGGATTCGCCACTGCGCCGGCTGGCGCCCGCACCGCGCCCAGCGTCAGCGCCGCGGGAACCGCGAACATGCCCAGCATGGCCACCACCAGACGGAAACTGGTCCGGGCAGCATCGCAACCGGAAGAGCCTGTCATTGCACCTCCCGCGCCGCCGCTTTCCGGCGGATTCCCAACTCGGCAGCACTATATCACCGCCATTACCAGGCGGCACAATGGCGCATTCGCTGCGCCAACAGGGCTCCGCCGATTGTAGAACCGCTCCAGCCCTTTCCCCCGCCCCCCCTTTTGTGGCACACTTGGACCCATGGGAAGCAAAGACAAAGGCAAGAAAGAAGTCAAGAAAGCGCCGAAGCCCAAACCAAAACCCGAGCCCGGCCGCAAACGCGAAGGGTTCACCCCAGCCCCGCCGAAGTAGGGCGCTTTTCAACTTACCCCCTCTGGCGCGCCTCCAGTTGCAGACGCGGAAAGGCCTTCTCTGTCCAGAGAAGGCCTTTCTTGCATCGATTTATTCCGCTCTGGAATCAGCGTGAAGCTGCCTTGGTTGCCTGCGCGGGTACCCACCTTGGAACCTCTCCTGCCCTCCCTGCCCTAGGAGCGTCAGATTCAAAGAGTTGCCTGATCAGGAGGTTACCTCATGCGCTGGAAATCCGCTGTCGCCCTCTTTGCCGCCATCGCGCTGGCAGACGCTGCCCTGGCGCAGGGGCCGCCGCTTCCCATCTCCGCCACATCCGGCTCCGCCACGCCCGCCCTCCTGCCTCCCATCGTCCCGCCCGGCCGTCCCGCCATCGGCATCGCCCTCGAAGGCGGCGGCGCTCTGGGCCTGGCCCACATCGGCGTCTTGCAGTGGTTTGAGGAGCATCACATCCCCATTGACCGCATCTCGGGCACCAGCATGGGCTCACTTGTCGGCGCCCTCTACGCCAGCGGCGCCTCCCCCGCCCAAATGCAAGAGCTAGCCGTCAGCGACGCCTTCACCCGCGTCTTCTCCCTGCAAACTCCCTACGCCGACGCCAGCTATCGCCGGCGCCAGGACCGCCACGAGATGCCCCAGGCCATCACCGTCGGCCTTCGCCACCAGCCGGCCTTTCGCAACGCACTGCTGGCCGACCGCGGTGTCAACGATTTCCTCACCGTCAACATGGCGGCCTACAACAGCCAGGATTTGGACTACAACCAAACCCCCATTCCCTTCCGGTGCGTAGCTACCGACCTCAACACTCTGCGGCCGGTGACCTTCGCCGCGGGGCCGCTGCCTCAGGCGGTCCGCGCCTCCATCTCCATCCCCGGCGTCTTTTCTCCGGTGCAGGGCAGCAACGGCCATTACCTGGTCGATGGCGGCATCCTCGATAACCTGCCCACCGATGTCCTGCGCAACGACCTGCGCGCCGATACCGTAATCGCGGTCCATCTGGAAGAGGCAGCCACCGCCAGCCCCGACACCAGTTCCATCATCGGAGTGCTCAACCGCGCCTTCGATGCCGGCATCCAGCACAACGTCGAGCAGGCCAAACTGCTCGCCGATTTGGTCATCAATGTGCCGATGGGCAGCTTCTCGTCGACCGACTACGCCAAGGCCACCGGGCTGATCGAGGCGGGTTATCGGGCTGCCGAGCAGAACCGCGCCGCCCTGCTCCGCTATGCCCTCGATGACCAGGGTTGGAAAGCCTACCTGGCCGCCCGAGACAGCCGCCGACGCCCGCCTCCGGGACTGCTTCGCCAGGTCCGCGTCGAAGGTGCAGGTCCTGCCGCGGTCCGTGCCGTGCTCCGAGACATGAAGCCGCTCACCGGCCAGCCGGTTTCCGCCCAGGCCACCCTCGACGCCCTCAAGCCCATCCAGTCCAACGGCGAAATCGCCGCCACCTGGCAGACCTTCGCGCCCTCGTCCGCCCCTACCGTCGCCCCGTCGCGGGCCACCACCACCGCCAGTCAGGACGCGGCCAGCCCGGACGCCGGCATCCTGATCCGCCTCGACCGCGATCAGGCAGGCCCGCCCTTTCTGCTCATCGGCCCGCAGTTTAGCGCCGTGACCTCCAATATCAGCCGCGCCGAATTGACCCTCCGGCTGGTCGATCAGGACCTCGGCGGCTTCGGCTCCGAACTCCGCGCCAACGCAATCCTCGGTTACAAAACCGATCTCTCCGCCGAGTACTACCGCCTTCTGACCCCCGGCGGATTCTTCATCGAACCGCGCACCGGCGTCTTGCGCCAACCGGTCTACATCTGGGCCAACCAGAAACGCGTCGCCGAGCGCTTCCAGCAAAACCTCGACGCCGGCCTGGAGGCCGGACGCACCTTCACCAACCGCCTTCAGATCTCCGCCCAGTGGCGCGCCCAGGACACCCGCTGGAGCCTTCGAACCGGTACCGGAGGCGGACCCTATCTCTCCGGAACTGCCCAGACCGGCCTGGTGCGCGTCAATATCGACCAGGCTTCCGGGGCCACTGTCTCCCCGCGCGGCTTCCGCCTTTCCGTTGCGGCCGGCGCACTGTACCACGCCCAGGCCAGCTCCAACGCTCCACTGCTCAATCTCGCCTTCAGCGTCACTCGACCCTGGAAAGGCACCAACATCCTCGGCATCAGCGGCGAGGTCAACTCCTACTTTCGCGCCCATGTCGCGCAGCCTTATCTGTTCACTCTGGGCGGGCCCATGCGCCTGTCGGCCTCTTCGTTCGACGAGTACCGCGGCACTGACACCTACCTGGCCCGCACCGGCTACATGCACCGCATCGCCGCTCTGCCGACCGGGCTGGGTCAGGGCCTGTATGCCGTCTTCGGTTACGAGGCCGGCGAGATCTGGTCTCCCGAGGCGCGAGCCATTCTCCGCCAGGACGGCTCCGCCGGCCTGGTTGCCAACACGCCCCTGGGTGTGATCACCGTCGGCGCCTCGGCCGGCGACGCCGGCCACCGCAAGCTCTTCGTCACCCTGGGCCGCTGGTTCTGAGAGTGCCCTTCTTGGCTGCCAACCCAGCGCCGCTGGCACTCCTTACGCCAAGCGCAAAAAGGCCCTCCCGGCTGGGAGGGCCTTTTTCTCTCTGGCGTACGCAGTACCTTACGCCACCACTTCAATGCCCATGGAGCGGGCCGTGCCCTTGATGCTCTTGATAGCCGTCTCCACAGAGGCGGCGTTCAGGTCGGGCATCTTCTGCGTGGCGATCTCGCGCACCTGCGCCTCGGTCACCTTGCCGATCTTTTCCTTGTTCGGCGTACCCGAGCCCTTGGCGATTCCGGCGGCCTTCTTCAACAGAACCGCGGCCGGCGGCGTCTTGGTCACAAAGCTGAAGCTGCGGTCCGCATGCACCGAGATGACGACCGGAATGACCAGCCCTTCCATCTCCTTGTTGGAGGTGCGCGCGTTGAACTGCTTGCAGAACTCCATGATGTTGACCTGCGCCTGGCCCAATGCGGGGCCGACCGGGGGCGCCGGTGTGGCCTTGCCGGCCACGATCTGCAACTTGACGTATCCTGTTACCTTCTTCGGAGGTGCCATGTATTGTTCCTTCGGAACCAGCTACTAGCTTCTAGCCGCTAGCTTTTAGCCGGTCTGTCCCTGTTCAAATTTTGGTAACGCATCCTCTGCATTCGCCTACAACCGAGGGCGGCTAGGGTACCCGGTCGGCTAGAAGCTGGAAGCTAGTCGCTAGAAGCTGCATTACTCAATCTTTTCCACTTTGCCGAACTCCAGCTCGACCGGGGTCGATCTTCCGAAGATGGTCACCATGACCTTCAGCGTCTCGCGATCTTCGTTGATCTCATCCACCACACCGTTGAAGTTGGCAAACGGCCCGTCGGTAATCCGGACCTGTTCGTTCTTCTCAAACTTGATCTTCAGTCGCGGCTTGTCCTTCGAGGTCTCGGAACGGAAGAGAATGGAACTGACTTCTTCCTCCGACAGCGCTACCGGCTTGTCGCCCGTCCCCAGAAAGCCCGTCACCTTGGGCGTGTCTTTCAACACGTGCCACAGGTGGTTGTCCAACTCCATCTCCACCAGCACGTAACCCGGCAAAAAGACCCGGTCCACAGTGCGCTTCTTGCCGTTGACAATCTCCGTCACCGGCTCGGTGGGAATCATCACCCGGCCCACCCTGTCGCCTAGCCCAAAGGCTTCCACCCGGCTCTGAATGGACTCGCGCACCTTGCGCTCGAAGCCCGAATAGGCGTGCAGAATGTACCATTTGAAGCGCTCGTTGCGCTCCGGCTCCGGAGGCGGCGCCTGCTCGGCGGGCTGTTCCAATTCTTCTTCTGCCATCATGCTCTCGTTTCGCGGCTCAACTCGCTACTGCAATCCGCCCAACTGCTGTAACAGCCGGTTCATGCCATAGGAGAAAATCCCGTCCACCAGGAAAAAGTAGACTCCAAAGATGAATACCGCGACGATCACCACCGTGGTCGTTGCCTGGACTTCCTTGCGCGAGGGCGTCACGACCTTGCGCATCTCGGCCCGCACATCACCCAGGAAGCTGCGGAATTCCTTCCACTGGTCAGCCACGCTGACGACCCACTTGGATGCCATACCCGGTCCTTGCCGCCTTGTCTGCGACGGCCGCTCTTCGCCATTCACAATTGTTGCCTTGGTTCCCATACTTCCAGTTCCTTCGCGCCCGGCGTCGTGCCAGGCGCATCCCAATCAATCTGGCAGGGGCGGAGGGATTCGAACCCCCAAGTTCGGTTTTGGAGACCGACAGTTTAGCCGTTGAGCTTACGCCCCTAAAAACAGGGGTCAGGGTTCAGGGGCCAGGGGTCAGTCTCTTAGCGCCTCAATCTGCACGCCACTTACTGATCCCTGTTCCCTGATCCCTGTTCCCTGTTTTACTTCGTTTCCTTGTGCGGCTGGTGCTTGCGGCAGCGGTTACAGAACTTCTTGAACTCCAGACGGCCCGTGGTCGTCTTCTTGTTCTTCGTCGTCGAGTAGTTCCGCTCCTTGCACTCGGTGCACTGCAATGTAACAATTTCCCGCATTCTCAGTCCTTTCAGTTGTCAGTGCTCAGTGGTCAGTTCTCAGTTACGAATCCGCACTGACGACTGACCACTGACAACTGATCACTCCTACTTGATGATTTCCGAAACCGTGCCCGCGCCTACCGTGCGGCCGCCTTCGCGGATCGCAAACCGCAGGCCCTTTTCAAGCGCCACCGGGGTGATCAGCTCAATCTCCAGCTGAACGTTGTCGCCCGGCATCACCATCTCCACGCCCTCGGGAAGCTGCGCCACGCCGGTCACGTCCGTGGTGCGGAAGTAGAACTGCGGACGGTAGCCCTTGAAGAACGGCGTGTGACGGCCGCCTTCTTCCTTGCTCAGCACGTACACTTCGCCCTTGAACACCGTGTGCGGAGTGATCGAGCCGGGCTTGGCCAGGACCATGCCGCGCTCCACATCCTCTTTCGGGATGCCGCGCAGAAGAATGCCCGCGTTGTCGCCCGCCATGCCCTCGTCCAACTGCTTCTTGAACATTTCGACGCCGGTGCAAACCGACTGGCGGGTCTCGCGGAAGCCGACGATCTCGACTGCCTCGCCCACCTTCACCTTGCCGCGCTCGATGCGCCCGGTCACCACCGTGCCGCGGCCGGAGATCGAGAAAATATCTTCGATGGGCATCAGGAACGGCTTGTCCACCGCGCGGTCGGGACGCGGAACATACTTGTCCACCGCCTCCATCAGCTCGTCGATCTTGGCTTCCCACTTGGCTTCGCCGTTCAAGGCGCCCAAGGCCGAGCCGCGAATCACCGGAACGTCGTCGCCGGGGAACTGGTACTTCGACAGAAGCTCGCGCACTTCCATCTCCACCAGGTCGATCAGCTCTTCGTCGTCCACCGCGTCGCACTTGTTCAGAAACACCAGCACGCAGGGAACGCCCACCTGGCGGGCCAGCAGAACGTGCTCCTTGGTCTGCGGCATGGGGCCGTCAGTAGCGGCTACTACGAGAATCGCCCCGTCCATCTGCGCCGCGCCGGTGATCATGTTCTTGATGTAGTCGGCGTGGCCAGGGCAATCGACGTGCGCATAGTGCCGGTTCTTGGTCTCGTACTCGACGT
>Ga0302320_10020730_pt1 | contig 13081 bp, 10 predicted proteins | sample Bog_T0_3_FD_202130 | JGI IMG/M metagenome (GOLD analysis project Ga0302320, IMG submission 202130) | Peat permafrost microbial communities from Stordalen Mire near Abisko, Sweden - Bog_T0_3 | ecosystem: Environmental > Terrestrial > Soil > Wetlands > Peat | place: Sweden: Abisko, Stordalen Mire...
TGAACCAGGGCACGACTTCGCGAATGTGATTGATGTTGACCAGAAACGACCGGTGCGCCCGCCAGAACAAGTTGGGATCAAGATTCTCAAAAAGTTCCTCCAGGGTGCGGCAGTTCGACTGGCCTTCCAGGCCCGCATGGCCGCTGGTGGCCACGCTGATCACGCCATCTTCGATGGTCGCGTAGCAAATGTCCTTGGAATCGGTCAGGAATAATCGGCCTGCCGCTTTGATCAGAATCTTCGCGGTCTGCGGCTTCTGCGATTCCAGCATCCGCACCAGCGTTTCGAATTTTTCTTCCGGCCCTGCCCCAGCTTCAATCTTGATCCGGGCACGCTCGATGGACTGGGCCACTCGCTTCTTATCGAACGGCTTCAGGATGTAGTCCACCACGTTCACTTCGAACGCCTTCACCGCGTATTGATCGAAGGCAGTCGCGAAGACGATTTTTGGCAGCGGAACTTTCCGGTCGAGCAGTTTCTTGATGACGCCGAATCCGTCCAAGCCCGGCATTTGAACATCGAGAAACACCAGGTCCGGATTGTGCTCGCGAATCAGGCTGATTGCTTCCAGCCCATTTTTGCCTTGTGCGACCACATTCACATCGCCCAGGTTCTTGAGCAGGTAGGCAAGTTCGTCGCGTGCCAGTTGTTCGTCATCGACGATGACCACAGAGAGGGGCATAGGATTCCGAGCCGAGCCGGTGACACTGCTACTTGCGGCGGCGATTGCCATGTCCTTAATCATAAGTATAGCGACTGCGACGGACCCGCCGCTACTCTCATTCCCTTACCCAGAACTTTGCGTGAAGATGTTTCGCACTCACACAAGGTAAACTAATCGCCGTGAATATTCTTTACGGAATCAATACGGTTACGGAAGCGCTGAAGGCGCGTGGGCGCAACTTCGAGTGGGTGGGTGTCGCCAAGGAGCGAAAAGACATTCGCCTGCGGCGGGTGATTGAGGAGTGCCGCAAGATCGGCGTTCCAGTGCGTGTTTTGTCGCGTGAGGAACTCGATGACATTGCCGGCAACGCCGCGCATCAGGGCTTGGTGGCTGCGACTTCGGCGAAACAGTATAGCGATCTCGATGACATTGTGGCCTCGCGTCGCGGCGAGCGCTCGCTGATCGTCGTGCTCGATGGCGTTGAAGATCCGCACAACCTGGGTGCGATCCTGCGTACGGCCGACGCTGCGGGAGTCGATGGCGTGGTGATTCCGGAACGCCGTTCCGCCGCGGTCACGGCCGCAGTGGCGAAGGTTTCTGCCGGAGCCAGCGAACACCTTCCGGTGGCGAAGGTTACGAACATCTCCCGCGCCCTCGAAGAATTGAAGGAGAAGGATCTGTGGATTGTGGGATTAGACGAGCGCGGTGGGCAGACGTACGACGCCGTGGACTACAAGATGCACTGCGCCATCGTGCTCGGCGCCGAAGGCAAGGGGTTGCACGATCTGGTGCGCAAACACTGCGATTTCCTGGTGTCGATTCCAATGCTGGGCGAAGTGCCGTCGCTGAATGTATCGGTGGCGGCGGGCGTGGTGCTGTATGAAGTTGTGCGCCAAAGACGGTTGGGCGCATCGAAATAGTCATGAGACGTCTTGGTCTACTCTTGGGTCTAACGGCTAGTCTGATTGCTCCCGCAGCGGCGCTCAACCGTGAAGCTTTCACCATCACCCGGTACGACCTGGATGTCCGCCTTGAGCCTGAACAGCAAAGACTGGGCGCGCGCGGCAAGATCGCAGTGCGCAACGATTCCGGCCAGCCGCAGAAAGTCGTAGCGCTGCAGATTTCATCTTCTCTCAATTGGCGTTCGATTCGGGTGGATGGCAAGGGCGTTCAATTTGTTTCGCAACCCTATATTTCGGATATCGATCACACCGGCGCGCTTTCCGAAGCCATCGTTACGCTGCCGGCTGAGATCAAGGCGAAAGATTCTGTCGAACTCGAGATTGGCTACGAGGGTGTCATTCAACTGGATACGACGCGGCTGACGCGAGTCGGAGTGCCGGAGGAGATCGCCAGGCATTCGAGTTGGGACCAGATCAGTCCAGCATTCACGGCCGTGCGCGGCGCGGGCTATGTTGCCTGGTATCCGATTACGACGGAGTCGGCGGATTTCTCTGAGGGGAACAGTTTGTTCGAAGTGGTGGATCGATGGAAGAAGAGGGAGCAGGACTCCAGTATGAAGCTCTCGCTGAATGCCGATGCGGGGACCGACGACCGAAGCCTGCGGCTCCTGTGCAACGGCGTTGGCAACAATATGAATACCCGCGAAGGCAGTGCGCATGATCACTCCGTACGGTGCGGATACGACCGCTTTGGCTTGGCGACGCCAACATTTGCGATGGCCGACTATCAGGACCAGTCGAAGCCTCCTTTTTACCTGTTCAATTTTCCCGGGCACGAGGCCGGAGCCGCCACGTATTCCAACGCGCTCGGACCGGCGGCGAAGTTTGTAAGCGAATGGTTTGGAGCGCAGAGCGCGCCAGTAGCCATCGCCGATTTTGCCGATCCAAACTCTGCTCCGTTTGAGAGCGGCACTCTTTTGCTGGTTTCGATGGCCGCCGAGGATTCGAAGCTTGCGGGAATCAACCTGGTCCACGAACTCGTGCACTCCGCTTTTCCGTCGCCGAGGCCCTGGATATACGAGGGATTGGCGCACTTTGCCGAGGCGATGTATCGCCAGCAGCAAGGTGGACGACAGGCTGCGCTCGATTTTCTCGGCTTGCACCGGGCGGCGTTTCTTGATTCGGAAAAAGAAGTGTCGGCCGCGCTGCAGAAGAGCGTTGGAGAGAAAAGCGTTGGCCAGCCTCTGGCCACCACGTTTGATGAAACTTACTATCGGAGCAAGGCCGCGTACGTGTGGTGGATGCTCCGCGATATGGTTGGCGACGATGCGCTGAAGCAAGCCCTTCGCAAGTATCGCGCCGCGGACGACAATGAAAAAGACCCAAAGTATGTGGAGCAGTTGATCGAATCCTCCGCCAAGCGCGACCTGGGTTGGTTCTTCGACGACTGGGTTTATCACGATCGCGGCCTGCCGGATTTGCGCGTGCAGTCCGTGCATCCGTGGAAAACAGACAAGGATGCGCAGATCATGACCGTAACCCTGGAAAACCTGGGCAACGCCGGGGCGGAAGTCGCATTCACGATTAGCTGTGAAGGCGGAGAGGTCACAAGACGGATCGAGGTGCGCGCCAAAGGCACAGCGACGACACGGGTTGAGTTGCCGGGCCCGGCGAGTGAGATCGTGGTCAACGACGGCAGTGTTCCGGAAAGCGACCTGACGAATAATGTCTTCAAGATCGGCGCGCCGTCGAACTAACACCTACCACGGAGGCGCGGAGACACGGAGAGATTCGAAACCGGGGACTGGCATTAGTTCGACAACTACCTTCGTCTTCCCCCATCGGGTTCCCACCAATGACCTCCTCCGTGTCCCCGTGTCTCCGTGGTAGATTTTGTTGTTCGCCCAGGGAGGATATCGTTTGCCCTACATCCAATTTCTCGGCGCCGCCGGAACCGTAACTGGCTCGAAGCATCTGATCAAAACTTACGATTCGAGCGGCAAGCCAGGATTCCAGATTCTGATCGACTGCGGACTCTTCCAGGGACAAAAAGAATGGCGCGAACGCAACTGGCAAGACACCCCGGTCCCGGCGCGTGAAATTGATGCGGTGGTTCTAACCCATGCGCATCTCGATCACTGTGGCTGGATTCCGCGTCTGGTGAAAGAAGGTTTTCACGGCCCGATTTACGCCACGCAGCCGACCATCGATCTGTGCTCAGTCGTATTGCCGGATTCCGGACACCTGCAGGAAGAGGACGCGGCGTTTTACAACAAGCGGAAAGTGTCGAAGCATCATCCCGCGCTGCCTTTGTACACGCTCAAACAAGCGCAGGATTGCTTGCGGTTTTTCAAGCCTGTCGTAGTCGGGCAGACCACGCAACTGAGTCCTGAGTTGGCGTTTCGCTTCGTGCCGGCGGCGCACATTCTGGGTTCTTGCATGGCGGAAGTCACGCTGCAAACGAACGGGTGTATCCGCCGGCTACTTTTCACCGGCGACCTTGGCCGCGTGCGCGACAGCCTCATTGCGCCCGGCAAGGTGGTGCACTCCGGGCCACAGGAAAACGAGACTGCCGACGTTCTGGTCATGGAATCGACCTACGGCAATCGGCAGCATCCCGACACCGATCCACGTCCGGAACTTGCCCGCATGATTCGTGAAACCGCGGAGCGCGGCGGCACCGTCGTCGTTCCGGCATTTGCCGTGGAGCGCACGCAGAAGTTTCTCTTCATCCTGAAGAAGCTCATGGAGACGGGACAGATTCCGCGGCTGCCGGTTTATTGCGACAGCCCGATGGCGATCAAGGCGGTTGAAGTTTTCCTGAAGCACTCGGAGGAATACACGCCGCGTGCCGCCGATTTGATCAAGAAATACGGCTCGCCCCTCGAGTGGCCGCACTTCACGTTTGCGCTAACCGCCGAGCAATCGAAGCAGATCAACGAAAGTCATTATCCGTCGATCATCGTTTCGTCGAGCGGGATGGTTACCGGCGGACGCATTTTGCACCACATCGCGCAGCGACTGCCTGATCCGAAGAACCTGGTGATTTTCATCGGCTTTCAGGCGCCGGGTACGCGCGGCGCCATTATCAAGAGCGGAGCGCCCGAAGTGAAGATCTTCGGCGATTATGTGCCGATCCGCGCGCAGATCGCAGCCCTCGAACAGTTCAGCGATCATGCCGATCCGCCGGAGATGTTGGAGTGGCTGCGGACGTTCAAGAACAAGCCGTCCACGACTTATCTCGTACACGGCGAGCCCGCCGCCGCATCACAACTACGCGACCGAATGAAGAAAGAACTGGGATGGAATGTGCAGGTAGCGGAGTATATGGAAAAGGTTGAGGTGAAGTGAATGCTATGACGGAAGCCGAGATCAAGAAACATCTGGATGCAGCGGAGAAGAGCCCGAAAGAGATTGCGGCGGCTGTCTCTGGCCTGTCGGAGAAAGTTCTGCGGTACAAGCCTTCTCCTGAAAAGTGGTGCGTGCTGGAGATTCTCGCCCACCTGGCGGATGGCGAGATCATCTACGGATATCGCCTGCGCCAGATGCTGGCGGATGCGAAACCTGTAATCGCGCCACTGGATCAGGACGCATGGGCGCGCAACCTGAATTATCTGGATTCGCCTGTTTCGGAATTGGTCGCATTCTACGGGTTGGGACGTCATCACAACCCGCGGCTGCTGCGAAGCCTGAAGGCCTCGGATTTTTCCAAGTCGGCGTTTCATCCGGAAATGCTGCGCGACGTAACCGTTGCCGACCTTGTCGAGAGAATGGGTGGGCACGGAGCTGCACACCTGCAGCAGATTGAAAAATTGAAAGCGGCGGCAACGAAGAAGTAGCTTGCGACGGCGGCGCTATGCTGGGCGCGTTGCGTGCTCTGAGGTGAAAGCAACGAGGGCTTGCAGCTTTGCCTGCGCCGCTCCCGAGTCAATCGCCTGCGCCGCCAGCGGAACTGCATCGCGCAAATGATCGGCCCGTCCGGCCGCAACCAGCGCGGCGGCAGCGTTGAGCAGCACCACGTCGCGACGAGCGGATTTCTTCCCGGCCAGCACGTCGCGGATCAGTGCGGCGTTGCCAGCGGCGTCTCCGCCGGAAATGTCTTCGAGCGTGGCGCGCTGCAGGCCGAATTCTTCGGGCGTGACTTCGTAGCTGTGAACTTGTCCCTCGCGCGCTTCCGCGATACGCGTGGGACCCGTGATCGTAATTTCGTCCAGGCCGTCGCTTCCGTGGACGACCAGTGCACGCCGCAAACCCAACATGCTAAGTGCTTCCGCAAGTTTTTCGACCAGATCCGCCGAATAGACTCCCACTACCTGGCAGGTCGCGCGCGCGGGATTCGTCAGCGGCCCGAGCAGGTTGAAGACGGTGCGCAGACGCAATTCGCGGCGGGCGGTCTGAACATGCTTCATTGCCGAATGCATGGCGGGAGCGAAAAGAAACGCAATTCCCACTTGTTCGAGGCAGGCCGCGATCTGCTCTGCTTGCAGCGTGATGTTCACGCCCAATGCCTCCATCACATCGGCCGAGCCGCACTTTGAGGTCACGCTGCGATTGCCGTGTTTGGCGACGCGCACGCCGGCGCCGGCAACCACGAATGCCGTTGCGGTCGAAATGTTGAATGTGCCGCTGGTGTCGCCGCCGGTGCCGCAGGTATCGACGAGCGCGTCGCGGCCAGTGCCGCTGGCGTCGAGAACAGAGTTGGCGTGGAGCTCGAGAGGAATCGCGGCCGCGCGGATGGCTTCGGCAAATCCGACAATTTCCTCCACCGTTTCGCCCTTCATGTGTAATGCCACGAGCAGGGCCGCAATCTGCGCGTCGGAGCATTGACCGGTGAGGACCTCGGTCATCACCGTGTGCGCCTCTCCGCGAGAGAGCGACTGACGGTGATTAGCGATGCGATGGAGAGCGTCGAGGATCATTGCATCCAAGCTACAGCAGAGGCGAGATACCTTTCAAACCGGATCACAAAAAACGACCCCCGAATGAGCGAAAGCCCAAGCCGGGGGTCGAGGTTGAAGTTGCTCGAATAGAACTATTTGTGCGCCACGTGTGTCGGAGAAGCTCTCCTCAGGATCGTCAGCAACCGTTGCGCCGATGCTGGCGCCGGCACTTTGCCCAAGCGCACGATATCCTTGGCGCTGAGGTCTTGCCCGTACAGAGCTTTGTTGGCGCCATCGTCGGAGCGAAGCGTCGAACCCTCCAGAGATACGCCGCCAAATATTCCCTTGGATCTCGAGTACGACAGAATCTCCGCTTTCAGGACGATATCGGTGGCGGCAGCAGCGTCGCGTCCCACCGGCCCCGCCGCGATCGCGGCATCCGCTCCCAGCTTAACCTTGCTCGACATCACCGAATTCGCGCCCTGGTCGTTCATGATCAGCAACACGAAGTCGGTTGCCTCCCCACCAATCTGGAAACCGACGCTTCCCGCTTCCAGCGCAAACATGGCCGGTGCGCTCCACGAGCCGCCAAAATCGCGTCCCTTGCGGCACGTGATCAGTCCCCGTCCGTAGCTGGCGCCCACAATAAAGGCCGCTTTTTTTACCGACGGAAAAATCACCAGGCAATAGGACTTGTTGAGCAGATCCCTCGGAATTCCATCCGGCATGCCGAGGATTTCCTTCATCACGGTCGCGGAGTTGTTGATGCGATCGTCTACCTTTTCTTCCTTGTCTTCGGCTACCAGCGGCAACGCGCAGGCAAACAGGAGAACTACCAGCAGAATCTTATTCTTCATAAACGCTCCTTTGAACGGTGGTTTCAGAGATATGGATCGATGGTCCGATGTCCGATGTTCGAGGGCTTCGACTCACAGTCTACTTCTTTTCGGGCGGCGGAGCCAAATCCTGCGGGAAACTTTTTAGCACAACCTCACGCGAGTGAGAAGAAGTTTTCTTCGCTTCGTCGGCAGTGTTCTCGACCAGAGTGCCCTTGAGCACGTAATATCCTTCGTCGCCTCTGCTCTTGCCCGCGCCCCGCTCGACCGTTCCCTTAAACTCGAACGAAACGCCGTGCACGCTCTCGCTGGTAAATATGAGTTCATTGCCCTCGAGCTTGCCTGACTTAAAAAAGTGATCGAGAAACCCGCCATCCGCTTCCGAGTTGGCGTAGCGCGAAACAAAACCGATCACATGGCCCTGGTCCTCAACCGTGAGCTGCACAAACTCGCCGTCGCGCAAGAAACCATACATGCCGGAATAATCCGCTCCGGGCGTGGCGGGACTCTGCCGAGTTTTACTGGTCTGATTCTGTTTCTGCGGATTCGGATTCGCCTGTGCGCTGGCAGGCATCCAAGCAGGGAGAACGACAACGACAACGAGGACGAGAACGAAACACGCAAGCGGCAACGCGTGGAAGCTGGTGGTACGGGTCGGCATGCTTACCTCGGAACAGTCAGTATAGCGGTGATCGCTTAGGACGCGGGCCAAAAGCAGCCCCCTGCGCGGTACGGCCTCGAGGTCAGCTATAATCTTGCAACAGAGTAGCCGTCCGTGGCGCACCAGCGAAAACGCCTCGGATCCCGCCTTCCCGGGGGCGCCGTCGTGGGGAGTTGGCTAAAGAGTAATAGGGAGCGAGATGGAATCCCCGGAGAAAAAACTGTTGAGACGTTTGGTGGAACACGCTCCGGCTGGTGTCGAGTTCAGCAACGAAGTTCGGGTCGCGCTTGGCCCCTCCGGCGACGGCGAATTCGATCTGTGGCGGGATGTGTTTGTCCAGCAGAAGCTGCCCTGGGGACGCTTTCTGCAATCGGCGCTGTTGCACACGGCGGCAGCTGTCCTCATATGGACGACTTCTCTGGCATGGATTCGCCAGCAAAAAATTCTAGACCGTACTCCGTTTGACCGCTCGTCGCTGGTTACTTATACGCCGGAAGAATATCTGCCGCCCCTCGACACCGGCGCATCCGAAGCCCCGAAGGAGCAAAAGGGAGATCCCGCCTACGCCAAGCAGCCGATCCTTTCGGTTCCGCGGGAAGCGGACAATCGCTCGCAAACCGTAGTTGTGCCGCCCGATGTGAAACTCGACCATGATGTCCCTTTGCCTAACATGATTGCGACGGGAGCCATTCTGCCGGCGGTTCCGCTGGATGTGACGCGAGCCCCGTTGAAGCGCGTAGTCGCTCCCGAGATGCAGGTGGTGGCGCCCACGCCGGACGTGGAGTTTGCGCCCGACCGTGTGGTTCGATCGGCGATGAGGTCGGAGGTGATTGCGCCGCCTCCGGAAGTGACGGCCCATCACACGCGCGGCCTGGCGGGGCCCGATACCGCGGTGGTGGAACCACCTCCGGAGTTGACGCCATCGGCGAAGGGGCGGGCCGGGCTCATGAACATTGGTCCCAGTCAAGCGGTAGCGCCGGCTCCGCAGCTTACGCTGGCGGAACAGCATTCGCTGGCGGCGCGTGGCCGCGGACATTTGCCGGGCGGTGGCGTGCAACCCGTAGGTCCTCCCCCAAGCGTGACTGCGGCAGGCAGTTCGAGCGCGGGCGGACGGCTGATTGCGTTGGGGACTCATCCCGTCGTGCCCAATGGACCGGTATCGGTTCCCGCCGGCAATCGCCGGGGAGCATTCGCCGCGACTCCTCAGGGAAAGCCGGGCGCTTCCGGAACGCCCGATTTGGCGGGCTCGAAATCGGATGCGAAAGCCGTGGGCAGTCGCGGCGCACGCAGCAGCGGATCTTTGCCGGCTGGCTTGTATGTTGGCTCGGCGAACGCTGGCGCGAACTTTGGCGCAAACTCGGGTGCGAACTCTCGCGGAGACGATCCCCGCGAGGTGGCTGGCCTTTCATCATCCGGTGCGGCCACGGGGGCACGCGTTGCGTCTGCGGTTCCCGACGACAAGATCACCGAAGTGGACCGCAAGGTCTTTGGGGGCAAGCGCGTCTATGGCCGGACGCTCAACATGCCGAATCTTAATTCCTCGACCGGCAGTTGGGTGATCAAGTTTGCGGAACTCGATGGTGGGAGAGACGCCGGACGGAAGGACGGGGAACTGCTGGAGCCCGTGGCCATGGAGAAGTCGGATCCGGGATATCCGTTGGAATTGATTCGCGCCAACGTGCACGGCGTGGTCACACTCTATGCGGTCATTGATTCCAACGGGAAAGTGGGCGACATCCGTGTCCTCTACAGCCCGGATGAACGTCTGGATTCCTATGCGGCGAAAGCTCTGGCCCGCTGGAAGTTCGTGCCTGCGGAAAGAGCGGGGAAACCCGTGGCGCTGGAGGCTGTGGTGGAGATTCCGTTCAAAGTTCGGAGAAATTTCTGACCGCGTGAAGACCAGGTTTCCCCAGGTTTCCCCCGTGTTCCCTGTGGTTAAGCTCTTGGTCTGCCCAAGGTAGAAAGACGAGATGGGGCTGCGTTCAATCCTAACCTTTGGCCGGCGCGGATTTTTTTCCGGAAAGCGCGGCGTACACGGCCGGGTTGGCGCAGACCTCGTAATAGCAGCGGTCCGTCCAACGCAAGATGGATAGATCGCGGACATCGACCTGGGCGATGCGGTTCTTGCGGATGGCGATCTTGCGGAAGACTCCACTAGCGATGGGAACAGTGCCGACGAAGAACTCGCACTGCTCATCGACCCAGGGTCCCGTAAAACCGAGTCCCGCAAAGCCCGACTCGCGCGCATCAGCCGTCCAGGGAGAAAGCGAGATCTCCTGCTGCAGTTTGTGGAAGGCCGCTTCACTCAGACAGATCCCGCCTACGTTGTAATTCAGGATCATATCCTCGGCTCCAATGTCGGGGCTGGCGCTGTCATTATTATTGCTATTGCCTGCGTTGCCTGCGCCTCCGATCTGCACCGAGTACACCTGGAAAACTCCCGCATCGGGTGCGATTTTTTTGCGCACGCGCTTACTGGATGAGGAAAGACGGTCGCTCGCATTGATGGCGTCGGAAATCATGATGCGATGCTCGCCATCCATGAGGTAGAGCGGAGGGGAATCCTGGTAGGCGATGCCCAGTCCGACTTCCATCTGAGGCAAACCGGAGCGCTCCAAAAGTTCGTTATACTCGCGCAGCAGGCTTACAATTTCCCAAGCCAGGACGCAGGCGCGGCCCACGCTGAGCATGGATTCGCCTTCACGCTCGAGCAGGGCCACGATGATGGCATCGCCTTCGAGAAAGACTTTGATGGCGCCGTATTTTGCCAGTAGCTTATTGACCGGATCATAAAAATTCAGGCTGAAATACGACGCGGCGTTCATGCCTTTTTCCATGAGCGAGCGGGTGAGGCGCGAAGAGTCGCGCACGTCGGCTTTCAGGATCACGTGTTGCGCCACGCGATCCTCGGCGGGCTTCTGGTCCTCGGGAGGGAGGAACTCATAGAGCATGCCGTTGAGCGTGGAAAGCTTGCGGACTTTGTCGTCGCTGACCAGATTGATACTGTCAAAGCCGGCGGTGACGGCTTCCAGTCCGCGCAAGTCGCGGTGGTAGCAAAAGAGGTCGTGCAGAAGGCGCGCGGCAAAGCGGCTGCGTTCCGAACCGCGGCACGAGGCTACGCGTTCGATGGCGGCAAAAAGCCGGTCGGAATTCAGCCGGCTCTGGGCGATGATTCTTTCTACGCGCTCCGCCTCTTCGCGGAAAATCAGGGCGTTCTTGATCTGCTGCGGGTTTACTCGCGGCGCATACTCCCCGAGCAGCGGAACGGCTTCGTAGCAGGCAATGACGTGCGAAAGAACTCCAGCGCGCTGCAACATGCGGGTCCAGATGTCGAGCCGGTCGTTCCGATTGCGATCCTCCTCGGTCAAGTCTTCGCCATTGCCGGTGCCCACCAGCGTAGCGGCGTTCTCGGGAACATTGAGCGCCTGCTCCAGGTGCCGATCGTCCGCCGTTTCGCCGTATCCGAGCTCGCGCAGAAAATTCAACGCGAACTGGCGCAGGCTGGGGAAACGGTCGGGATCTTTCTCGAAGTTGCCGAACATGCAATAGCGGTCGGCGCAGAGGTAATCGTCGCGGCCATCTTCAGTGAGAATCAACGGATTGAGAAACAAGTGATAGTCGGCGGGCAACTCGCCGAGCAGCGAGCGCCGGGTGCGCGCCAGCGTTTCTTTTTCGATTTCCCCCAGCAGACGAAACACTTCCTGCCCGGCGCGGCGGAGGATGATCTTCTTGCGCACCTGGAATGACGAGACGAGTTCCTGCGTCTGCATCATTTTCGCTTGCCGAATACCCTCCAGGGACTTTGACTTCATCCGGCACTGTTCGAGAATCCGGACGAACTGCGCTTGCAGTTCGGTGCGTATGAACTTGAGCACGGCCAGGCGCCCAAGGACGTCGACCGCCGGATTGCCTTCTGCCTTGGCGCGATTCAGGATCGCGAGATGAATCGACACCAGCAGAGTTTTCAGGTCGGCGGGGCCGGGCTTGCGCAGTTGCGTGGCGCTCTCGGCGGCGCGGATGAATTTGCTTTGAGCCGCGGCGGGAACGTCCATTTCGAACAGCGATTCCACATCACCGAAGCGGCAGATGTAGCGCGCCAGATGAAAACTCAGGTCCGCGACAATGCGCGGGCTGAGAAACACGTCGTAGCGAAGATTGTCGACGCCCAGTTGCAGAGCCCGGAATGCGAGTGTGATCTCCTGGTATTGAAGATCGGGCCGACGGGGCGGTTCCGAACTGCGCAGGCGAAAAATCGGGAGCTTGGGCATCGCCTCTTGTCTCTTGCTGCAGCTGCTCGCAAATTGCTGAAACTGCAATACTAAGCAGCAGGCTAGCACGTCCACGGGACGGGTCCAAAGTTACGCAAGTGTAAGCGCAGAAAAACCGCCGTGTTTGCTGCCCCGGGCGCGGGCTCTCGAGATCGTTGTCCTGCAACTTTCGTCCCGCGACCGCGGGATCAGTTCTTCGAGCCTCAACCCGGGCGGTAGTCGCGGACGTCATCTCCGGGGCGAAACAGCCGCCTCGGCGCGGTATGGTTGGCATCGGCCAGGCGGCGGTTCAGATCTTCAATGTCCGCTCGTACCCACCCCACACTGGAGATTTTGATCTCACCATCCGGGGCGATCAGAAACCATGACGGAACGTTGGTGAGGCCGTATGCGTTGGAAGCCGCGTAGCCAGCGGGATCGTCAAGGAGTGCGGGGAAGGTTACTCCATACTCTTTCAAAAAGGCGGCGGTGTTGGTTTTGTCGTCCTGAGAAACGGCCACCATCGCGACTTTCTCGCTCCCGTACACTTTGTGCAAACGCTCGAAAAACGGGAAAGCATATTGGCAGACGGGGCAGGAAATCTTGAAGAACGCGGCCAGCACTGGCCCGCGCTTGAGCGCTTCTTGCAAAGAGAATCTGCTGCCATCCAAAGCGGGCAACGAAAAGTCAGGTGCCTTGGCTCCTTCCCCCAATGCAGCCATGTCTTTCGAACCTCCAAACATGCGATCGAGCCACTTCATCGAAGAAATGCCTCGCTCACTAGTGTAGTGCGTCACAATTAACAACCTTTATCCATCCGCGAGCGTCTTATGATAGAGGAGACGCTTGCGGATGCGAATTGCCCCAGCCATTACGTTGAGTTCGGAGGAA
>Ga0302320_10020731_pt1 | contig 13080 bp, 9 predicted proteins | sample Bog_T0_3_FD_202130 | JGI IMG/M metagenome (GOLD analysis project Ga0302320, IMG submission 202130) | Peat permafrost microbial communities from Stordalen Mire near Abisko, Sweden - Bog_T0_3 | ecosystem: Environmental > Terrestrial > Soil > Wetlands > Peat | place: Sweden: Abisko, Stordalen Mire...
TTGGGGCTGGTTTCGTTGCTGGAAGCTCGGCAACGTCTTACATCTGCTTCATGAACCGCCGGATGCCGAACGGCACGTCCTGTGGTGTGGGAGGACGGCGGGAGTGATCCCGCCTCCTACCCGATGGAACTCAACGGTTGGTGGAAGCTGGTCAGGCCAATTAGCCGGGCCGGCCATCTACGATTGCGCCCTGAAGAGCAGGGGCGAATTGTCTATTTGCCGGTGCCGAGGACATAGCCGATTTGCGGCGAGCCGGTAGCGCTGTCTGCGACCGAGAGCGTGGCGGAGAAGCTTGCCGCCGCGGACGGTGTAAAGGTGACGTAGATGGAGCAACTGGCTCCGGCGGCCAGCGATGCGCCGCAGGCGTTGGCACCGGCGGTGATGGCGAAGTCGTCGGGGTTGATGCCGGAGATTACCGGGGCGATGCCGGTTACAGTGTTGCTGCCGGTATTGGTCAGCGTGGCCGCCAGCGCCGCGGAGGTAGTGTGCGCAGTCGTGTTGGGGAACGTCAGGATTGAGGTCAACGAGACGGAATTAGCAGGCGCGATACCGGTGCCGAGGACATAGCCAATTTGCGGCGAGCCGGTAGCGCTGTCTGCGACCGAGAGCGCGGCGGAGAAGCTTGCCGCCGCGGACGGTGTAAAGGTGACGTAGATGGAGCAACTGGCTCCGGCGGCCAGGGACGCGCCGCAGGCGTTGGCGCCGGTGGTGATGGCGAAGTCGTCGGGGTTGGGGCCACCGATGCTCGGGGCGATGCCGGTTACAGTGTTGTTGCTGGTATTGGTCAGCGTGGCCGCCAATGCCGATGAAGTTACATGCTCAACAGTGTTCGGGAAGGTCACCACGGAAGTCAACGAGACAGAGCCGGCAGGGGGAATGCCCGTACCGAGGACATAGCCGATTTGAGGCGAGCCGGTAGCGCTGTCTGCGACCGAGAGCGCGGCGGAGAAGTTTACCGCCGCGGACGGTGTAAAGGTGACGTAGATGGAGCAACTGGCGCCGGCGGCCAGGGATGCTCCGCAGGCGTTGGCGCCGGTGGTGATGGCGAAGTCGTCAGGGTTGGGGCCACCAATGCTCGGGGCGATGCCGGTTACCGTGTTGCTGCGGGTATTGGTCAGCGTGGCCGCCAATGCCGATGAAGTTACATGCACAACAGTGTTCGGGAAGGTCACCACTGAGGTCAACGAGGCGGAATTAGCAGGCGCGATCCCAGTGCCGAGGACATAGCCGATTTGAGGCGAGCCGGTAGCGCTGTCGGCGACCGAGAGCGTGGCGGAGAAGCTTACCGCCGCGGACGGTGTAAAGGTGACGTAGATGGAGCAACTGGCGCTGGCGGCCAGGGATGCTCCGCAGGCGTTGGCGCCGGTGGTGATGGCGAAGTCGTCGGGGTTGATGCCGGTGATTACCGGGGCGATGCCGGTTACAGTGTTGCTGCCGGTATTGGTCAGCGTGGCCGCCAGCGCCGCGGAGGTAGTGTGCACAGTCGTGTTGGGGAACGTCACCACTGAGGTCAGCGAGACGGAATTAGCAGGCGCGATACCAGTGCCGAGGACATAGCCGATTTGAGGCGAGCCGGTAGCGCTGTCTGCGACCGAGAGCGCGGCGGAGAAGCTTGCCACCCCGGACGGTGTAAAGGTGACGTAGATGGAGCAACTGGCGCCGGCGGCCAGCGATGCGCCGCAGGCATTGGGGCCTGTTGAGATGGCGAAGTCGTCGGGGTTGATGCCGGTGATTACCGGGGCGATGCCGGTGAGCGAACTTGTGCCGGTGTTGGTCAGCGTGGCTGCCAATGCCGATGAAGTTACATGCACAACAGTGTTCGGGAAGGTCACCGTTGCAGTCAACGAAGCAGTCGGGGTGCCGGATCCGATGGAGATAGAACTGCTGGTTACCACCGATAATCCGCTGGCGGTCGCCGACAGCGTATAGGTGCCCGACGCAGGGAAAACTAGATTGTTGAAAATCGCCACACCATTGACCGCATTCGCAGTCAATGTGCCGTTTACTCCTTCCGGACCGGAACTGATTGTGACTTGTGCTGTGGAGCTGGTTAACGGATTTCCGTTCGCATCCTGGACCTGCACCACGACCGGGTTCAGAACTGTTCCAGCCGTGCCCGTTGAGGGCGGCTCGGTTGTGAACGCCAACTGCGGCACATAGGCCAGATAGCTCACACTCGCGAAGGAAGTGGTGGGGGTTCCGGTTACGGCAACGGAAGTGTCCAGAAGATCGAAATTGTTTACCGTAAGCGGGGAGCCGCTGTTGCAGCCAGGAACCGATGTGCTGGTTGCGCAGGCAGTTTGGCTCGTCCCACTTACTGTTGCTGCGAGCGCGGAATTAGCGCCATTATCTCGAAGCGTGAAGGCGTATTGTGCGCCGCTCCCTGGGGCAATCGTTGCCCGCGCAAAGACCGCCTGGATTTGGACGTTACCGCCAATCTGTTGCGCTTGGGCCTCTGAGGGCTGAAGGCTATCGCTTGATCTCCCAGTAACCGGAAGATAGTACAGGGGATCTGCATCGGTTAATACGTTACGCCAGGTTGGGATTACGAATTGTCCAGCCACACTGGGTACGAACACCACGCTGGCATAAACAGCTGAGGTTGAAGTGATGCCGGTCTCGTGGACATCCAGAATATCTCCAGGGGAAACGCTTAGATTCACCGGCAGTTGGGCGAATGTTCCCGATGTTGCTAAAGACGCAGATAGCGGCGTCGGCGATTCATTGTGATCCAATGTTGCCGCAACGGAAGAACCGGTTCCCACGTACTCGGCAATTAACTTAGTTACCGTCCCCGCAGTAGGTATGAGAGTCGCCATGCCAGATTCCGCTGAAAGCGAACTGCTGTTTCCAGCGAGCGAAAGATACTGGGCATTACCGACCTGCTGGGAACCGAACAGTATAGTCTCGCCCGGTTCGACCGGTGTTTGTACGACGTACCAGCTTGCGTATGTGGATGCTGGAGCAGGGCTTGAGCTTGGGGTGACATGCAAGGCGACCAGATCGCCCGGAACAAAGCCGGCGGTATCTACCAAATCACATGCCTGTGTCTTCGAGCCGGAGATGGTGACGGATAGGTATTCATCAAGGCCGTTTTTGTACAACGTCCAGGTCCAACTGGCTCCTGTGCCTGGCGCAATGGTGAGATTTACGCAAAGGGAACTGAATGTTCCCGTTGTAGGCATGAGAGAGTAGCTGGTTCCGGTGGTCGGGCTTGTCGCCGATACGTTTACGTCGTTGCGCGGCATCAGACCAGTCCAGAATTGGCCGGTAGTGAGCAGGGACTGCCCAGCCTGCGAGCCGAATATGTACTGACTGGTTTGTCCGGCGGCGAGGCTTGGAACGCTGAGGGCAAGAAAACATGCAAAGGCGAATCTCATTGGATTCCTTCTCAAATCAACTGGCAGAATCTTAGTGGATATCCGTTGTGGTTCCGGGCCGTGGCCGGGTCTGTGTCGGAAGCACAGGCGGGGGTCCCGAGGAATGCGGCTTCAGACAAAAGAATAGCCGCAAACTCCTTGCCCGGACCATAATTTTGCAGCAGATTCGCGCCTGAGGCAAATTACGGGTGGTCAGAAAATCGATTACTTGGTGAGGTGGTGCTTGATGAAGAAGAGGTGGGCGCTTCGTAGTCTCCCTGCCTTACCGCTTGCCCTGAAGAGCTAAAGATTCCCATTGACGATCAATTTGTTGGAATCCATACTTCTGGAATTGTCTCTGAAGACCGACCCGAAATTCCATTCCCCTTGGAGGTCCCGAAGTGAAATTCCCCGGCTTAAGGGTGTTTTTGTGTTTGGCGCTCCTGGTGCTTGCGGTGGGTTCGGCGCAAACATCATCCAAGCAGAAAGACCTCGACGCCATCGTCGCACGTGCGGCCGATACGAAGAATCCTCAGCCGGTCGATGTCAACAAGAAGCAACTCGAAGAGTGGTCGGCGAAATACCACGTCAAGTTGCAATCGAAGATCCTGCCGCCCCAGCGAGTTAGCGGTCACGGGGGTGCAGGACCGATAGCTGCACCGGATATAGTCTGCCCGTTGGAGTTCAGGCACGAAGGTCTTCGTTGCGTTCTTTTGTGGTATGAGACGGACAAGGACGGAAGGCCGACGAGTTGTCATTACTTTTGCGAATGAGGGAAGGTAAATGATCTTGAATCGTAACTTTTTGCGATCCGTCGTATTGGTGTCTGTGTTCTGCTCTGCAATGGCCGAGGCGACCTCGAAGCAGGCTGCTCTCACCGCTGATCGCACACGCGCACGATTCGGCTCATCCGCAATCTACCGCGGAAACTGAGAAGCAACTGCAAGAATGGGCCGCGAAGTACAAGGGCACTCTGCGGGAGCGCATTGTTGGCGGTTCGCCAACTGCGGGACCAGCATCTGATCACAAGGACTGTCCTGAAACGTTTCGGACTCCCTATGCAACTTGCCATCTGGTTGATAAGTGGCAAGCCAATGGCAAAACAGGGTGCCATTACGCCTGTTATTAGCAGGTCAAAACGCCTTGGTCCCGTTGAATGCCGGGTCCGTCGGCGGCATATGCAGCACAGCACCTGAGCGCTAGCAAAGTTTTGCGTAGATAGATCGGCACTCGAATGCTTCCAAAAGGGCTGGCCACGCCCCGATTTGCCGCCACACAAAACATCGCCTGCCAATCGTTAATCGTTGGGTGTATGATTCTCTGCGCCGCGGCCCCTTCGCGACTTTCGAATCTCTATGCTCTGAGCCCCGTCCCGCAGCGACTCCAGCTCCAATTGGGGCGGACTCGTCCGCAGGTAGCTATTGGGTGTTTGGCATCGGAAACGGAACTCCTGGCGGACACCTACGGCATCATCACTGGAGGATAAGAGTCATGGCGACAGCAACAGCAACGCATCCCGGCAAACTGAGCGAGGCGATTAGCTTCCGCTCGCGTTATGGCAACTACATTGGCGGCAAGTGGATTGAGCCGGCTTCAGGACGATATTTCGAGAACATTACTCCGGTTACAGGTAGACCATTTTGCGAGATTCCCCGATCGAACGCCCAGGATATTGAACGGGCGCTGGATGCGGCGCACGCTGCGCGGGAGGGTTGGGGGCATACGAGCCCGACGCATCGGGCGAACTTGATGAACCAGATTGCGCAGCGGATGGAAGACAACCTGGACATGCTGGCGCTGGCGGAAACGTGGGACAACGGAAAGCCTATCCGTGAGACGACGGCTGCCGATATTCCGCTGGCGATCGACCATTGGCGGTACTTTGCGGGGTGCATTCGCGCCCAGGAGGGGGCCATCTCGGAGATCGATCACGATACGGTGGCGTATCACTTCCACGAGCCGCTCGGGGTGGTGGGGCAGATCATTCCGTGGAACTTCCCCATCTTGATGGCGACATGGAAGCTGGCGCCGGCGATTGCGGCGGGCAACTGCGTGGTGCTGAAGCCCGCTGAGCAGACACCGGCGAGCATTCTGGTGTGGGCGGAACTGGTGGGTGACCTGCTGCCTCCGGGCGTGCTCAACATTGTGAACGGATTTGGATTGGAGGCAGGGAAGCCGCTGGCGTCGAGTTCGCGCGTGGCCAAGATTGCATTTACGGGCGAGACAACGACGGGGCGGCTGATCATGCAGTATGCCAGCCAGAACCTGATCCCTGTGACGCTGGAGCTGGGCGGCAAGAGCCCCAACATCTTCTTTGCAGACGTTTTGCAGGAGGATGACGATTTCTTCGATAAAGCGATTGAAGGGTTTGTGATGTTCGCGCTGAACCAGGGCGAGGTGTGCACCTGCCCGAGCAGAGCGCTGATCCAGGAGAGCATCTACGACCGGTTTATGGAGCGGGCGCTGAAGAGGGTTGCGGCGATCAAGCAGGCGAGTCCGCTGGAGCGCGACACGATGATCGGCGCGCAGGCGTCGAGCGAGCAGTTGGAAAAGATTCTCAGTTACATCGACATCGGGCACAAGGAAGGCGCGGAGTTACTGGCTGGTGGCGGGCGCGCGCATCTTGGAGGGGAACTGGAAGGCGGGTATTACGTTCAGCCGACGGTGTTTAAAGGGCATAACAAGATGAGGATCTTCCAGGAGGAGATTTTCGGGCCGGTTGTGTCGGTGACGACCTTCAAGACCGAGGAAGATGCGCTGGAGATTGCGAACGACACGCTTTATGGTCTGGGGGCGGGACTATGGAGCCGCGACGCGAATCGGTGCTATCGGTTTGGACGCGCCATCCAGGCTGGACGTGTTTGGACGAACTGCTACCACGCGTATCCGGCGCATGCGGCGTTTGGCGGGTACAAGCAATCGGGCATTGGCCGCGAGACGCACAGCATGATGCTGGACCATTATCAGCAGACGAAGAATCTGCTGGTTAGCTACAGCCCGAAGAAGCTCGGCTTTTTTTAAAAGCAGAGGTCAGAGATCAGAGATCAGAGGTCAAAAACAAGGGACCAGGAAACGAAAAGCAGGGAAAAGGGAGAAGGGAAAAGGGAGCAAGGCAAAACACTATGGCGGAGATACCTGAGCAGGTGGTGGCGACGGATTTGGCTATTCACCTGATACGCGTGCTGCGGGAGAAGCATGGGGCGCTGATGTTTCACCAGTCGGGGGGCTGCTGCGATGGCAGCTCCCCGATGTGCTTTCCGCGCGGGGATTTCTGGGTGGGCGACTCGGATGTGCAACTGGGCGAGGTGGACGGCGAACCGTTCTACATGAGCAAGAGCCAGTTTGAGTATTGGAAGCACACGCAGCTGACGCTGGACGTGGTGCCGGGGCGGGGCGGGATGTTTTCGCTGGACAACGCGGAGGGCGTGCGGTTTCTGATCCGGTCGCGGATCTTTGATGAGGGGGAGATCAAGGAGCTGCGAGAGGCGGGGAGGATCTAGGGTCAGGGTTCAGGGTTCAGGGGTCAGTGCCCCGAAGAGCAGGGAACAGGGAAGAGTGGTGAAGATCACTTGTGCGCATCTACATACATGCGGACGAATTGGCGTGAAATGTGGGGGCAGAAGTGGACGAATTTGCGCGATGAATTTCTTGATGCCGATTTGTGCGTGTACATGCGGACGTTTGCGGGGTGTTCGTGGGGATGTATGTGGACGAAAGGTCTCAAACCTCCGCGTGAAATGAGGATTTCTGGTGCTTTTGGCATGAGATTGCAACGCGAAAAGGGCCGGAGTTTCCGCCGCCACGACAATGACCATAACATGGTCTGTTATGGGGGGGGTGTTGTGCCGTCCCGGCGTGGAAGGGAAGAATTCCAAACCGCGGATCCCCCTTCGACTTCGCTCAGGGTCCGCTCAGGAGGACGGGGCACCCTCGGTTCATGTTGAGCGAGCATCCGTAGGGGTTAGGGTGGGCTGCCCGGCCTGCGGGGGGGGGCTGTCGTTTTGGTGTGCGCTTGGAGCTGTCGAAAAAGGGAATCGAGATCATTTCGCGAAAAAGCCCACCGAGGAGGTGGGCTTTTTCAACTATCGGATGTCCGCAGGAGGAGGCATAAGCCAACAAGCCCCACGGCTAGTACCTATAATATAGAGCTAACTCTCTGAGATGTCAATTTCGAAGTCCCTCGCGACAATTCGGCAATCCCTGTCTTTACCTCGGATGGGTACATTCGAGACGGCCGCTGGGGTCACAAGCACCGACGATCCCAGGGCTCTTGCGCTCTATGCCTGGAACGCTCGTGTGTCTGCCGCGCTTTTGGCCCCGCTTCATATATGCGAGGTTGTCATTCGCAACGCTGCTTCTGAGGCTATTGAGCAAGTCTACGGACCTCGCTGGCCGTGGCAGATAGGGTTTGAACAAAGTCTCCCCAGCCCACGAACCGGCTATAACCCGCAGCGGGATTTGCAGAATGTTCGCAGTCGCGTTCTCACAACTGGGAAAGTAATTCCGGAGCTCAAGTTTGTCTTCTGGCAGAGGCTCTTCACGAGCAGGCACGATCATCGGTTGTGGGACCACTATCTCCGGCAGGTTCTGCCGAACTTGACGCCGACCAAAACCGTTGCCCAACTCCGGCAGGAGATTTACGACGATTTGGAACAGATCCGAATTCTTCGTAATCGGGTTGCTCATCATGAACCGGTGTTCGCCAGGAATCTGCAGGATGACCTGCAGGAGATCGTTGCGCTGATTGAGTATCGCGCGAAGGAAACGGCAAATTGGATGATGGCGAATCAGCAGGCCTCGGCCATCCTGCTGGAGCCGCGGACTGGACCATCTGCCTCGGAGATCGCGGAAGAGGCTTATTCGCTGTGGCGTGTCCGGGGTGACGAGGCAGGGAGCGCCGAAGAGGACTGGTTGTTGGCGGAAGCGCGGCTGCTTGGGTTGGTTTGAGGGAACGCGAGGGAGGGTCAAAATGGAAGTGAAACCGTACGTTGAATATCTGGACAAAGAGATGACCATCATGGGCATCCTCTGTGCCGTGTCGGTGGCTGCGCCTGCTGGCATACTCCACGCCTCCGTTTCGAAAGATCTATACGGCGTGTTATGGCAGCCGGAGCACTTCTTGATTTCGATGGGGTCGGTGCTTTGCGTTTTCGCCGCACTGTTCTTCTATAAGGAACGGTCGCTACTGGCGTGGTACTACGGTCAGATCTGCTTGACTGAGGCTCTCGGTACGAAGAAGTCGGTAGTCGCAGAATTACGCGAATGGCTTCGTGACGCTGATTCCTGGGAAACATGGTGGCCATATTGCTTGGGGTTTACCTTCCTGATCGCGGGATTTGCGGAGTACTCATTCGCACTATTCTGCCTCCTAACTCCACCGCACTGGCCGTGGCTTTCCGCGAATTTGAGCGAGGCAAAGCTTGTTTTGTTCCTTGCTTGCCCAATCGTTGCGTGCTTGGCATCGCCTCTGCGATGGTACGTTCGGACTCACTATAAATTCAGCGAGGATGCATGGACAGATTTCTTGTCGGACCTTCTCGCGAGCCTCAAGAGAGGGGTTCAGCCGCCTCACGACGGGGTCTATGCAAAGTTGATGCCGTCTCGACTCCACGGCGTTGGCGTGTTTGCGATACGGAGGATCCCGAATGGGACGTACGTTTTCGAGCCAGACGACGACGCTCTTGTTTCCGTTCCTGCAAGTGCAACCGAGAGCCTTCCGGCAGAGATCCGTCGGCTGTACGAGGACTTTTGTGTGTTGGATGAGGGTGAGTATCAATGTCCGTCGAGCTTCAATCAACTGACACCGACGTGGTTCTTGAACAATTCAAAATCGCCCAATATGGCAGTGGACTCGAGTTTGAAGTTCTACGCACTTCGAGATATCGAGTCGGGGGAGGAACTGACAGCGGATTACGCTGCCTACAGTGAGTGCCAGACCGAGGGGCATGAAGAGGTGACTTAGGTGCCGGAGGGGTGGGCCAACCGCCTAGTTTTGGGATGAAGTTGTTGTGGCTCCCATCTGCGGTTGTGCAGAAGTCGTCGCCGGTTTCACGTCTTCTGCGTCTCCGGGAATTAAGAGATCTAAATCCGGTGCCTGTAGTTCGCGCAATCTTTCGACCAGGTATCGTATCGGCGCCATTCCTGCCACATCGGAATAGGGGACGCTCATCGACTGCACGCCGAGCAGAAAGGGGCGCCCAGGTTCTCCGTATTTTGGCATGTAAATTATCGGTGAGCCGCTGTTGCCGCCAACCAAGCTCGCGGCTACCAGCCACTCCGTCATTATCTTGTTTGGTCCCGCGCATCCTGAGACGGGAATCTTTTCCTGCGGAATGCTGGAGACATTTCCAAATTTAAAAACAGGATAGTTTCTTTTTGCTCCGGGAATTCCTGGGAGCAGCCCTGCTGAGGCTACCGATGCCCCGATCTCCACAGCCTTTGCTTCGCTCGCTGACGGAAGTTGTGAAATGTCTAGAAGTAAATTCTCAGCCAATAAGGCTTCGAATTTCTTCCCGTCGATATTGGTGAATGCTATATCTACGGATTCATCATTTGGGTATATCCACTGCTGTCCGGCCAGCGACAATTCGGTAATTCCAGACTCGCCCTTAGTGGGGTCAAATTCCTTCTTGTTAAAGTGTGCTACCAATTCGGCAGGCGGTGCGCAGCCCATCCAGCCGGGATCCGCCATATGTCGGGCGGTCACAAGGACAACATAATGTAGATTGCGATCGTTCTTTGACGGAACTCCCAGTAGAAATCCGGTTCCATCTGGTTTTTCATTGCCTTGCGCGTCTCGGTCATAGATAAACACCACAGTTCGTCGCGTCTTTTCTAGATTCTGCGCGAGTAGGCTTTGCGCCTGCGACTGGAGCGGGATCGAAGCTATGCAGAGCAATGCGATCGAATAACCGGTGATTTAGGTCATACTCGAATTCTACGATAACGTCGGCAAGAAACCGAGTTAGTAAACTAAAGGCGACAATCACTTGCAGATAATCGTTTGCGCGATTGCAGGTTCGCGCGGCGGCGAGTTATCTCAGCCAGCAAGGGAGAGGGAGAGGACGGTGGTGTCGTTTTTCTGTCCGAAGGGTTGGGCGGGGCGGGCGATCTCGTGGGCGGGGTGGGTGGGTTGTGGTAGGCGAGGGGTGGGGGCGGTCCCTACGGGACTGGAGGTCTTTTGGGATGCCGTCCCCCACGTTGAAACGCGGGGCTAACTAACGCTGCGCCTACGGCGCGGGATTCTGCAGGGGCTAAAGCCCACTTCTCTTTTTGGGCCATTTTTGGCCCGGCTGAAGCCGTGCCGTTGTTACAGAACCTGCCTGCTTTTGGATCGACTTCGTTCGCCGGCGAGGGAGAGGGAGAGGGCGGGGATGTCGTTTTCCTGTCGGAAGTGTTGGGCGCGGCGGGCGATGGCTTCAGGGTCAGGTGTAAGGGTTGGGGTGCGGGTGGGTGGGGGCCGTCCCTACGGGACTTGGGGTCTCTGTTGGGATGCGATTTCCCCACGCAGAACCACCCCAGCGACGAAGACCTGTCGCCGGGGACCCCGGCAAGCGCGGGGCTAACTAACGCTGCGCCTACGGCGCGTTTCGTTCTTATTGGGTTGGCGAGGTCGGGGTGAGTGTCTTGGTATCCCACCCTAAACGCAAAGTGCGCGTTTAGGATTGGGCACCCGGCATTTTTGTTGAGCGTGCAGGAGGAAGTGCCCTCAGGGGCTAAAGCCCGGTTATCTTTTGGGCGTATTCGGCACGACTGAAGTCGTGCCCTGACTCATGACCATGGCGCGCGATGCAATTGGCGGCGGGGACGCCGCCAGGACAGCCGATCTGGAGATCGGCGCTACATCCCGAAGGGGCATTCATTGCGCAGTTTGCGGGCAGGCGCGGCAACCTATACAGCGAGGGAGAGGGAGAGGACGGTGATGTCGTCTTCCTGTCCGAAGGATTGGGCGCGGCGGGCGATTTCGGGGGCGGGGTGGTGGGCGGAGGCTTGTGTGCGGTCGAAGCCGTAGAGTTCGCCGGAGGCGGAGCGGGCTTCGGGGACGCCGTCGGAGAGGAGGACGAGGGTTTGGCCGGGGGCTAGGTGGCCGGAGACGAGTTCGAAGTGCTGGTCGGGGACGAGGCCTAGGGGAAGGGCGGGAGGGGTGAGGAGTTCGCGGCCGGAGAGGTAGGGGTTAACGTGTCCGGCGTTGGCGAGGGTGAAGTGGCCGGAGAGGGCGATGTGTAGGCATACGGCGGTGGTGAAGCTAATTTGGGCAGGCGGGGGTTGGGCAGGCAGGGGTTGGGCGTGGGTGGGCTGGGCGAGATTGTCAGTGGCGGGATTGATGGGGGTGAGGGCAGGCGAGTTGAGGGCGACGAGGGTTTCGTTGAGGGCGTGGAGGATTTGTGCGGGGTCGTGTGAGGTTTCGCGGCGGAGTGCGCCGAGGATCATGGCGACGCGCATGGCGGCGGTGATTCCTTTGCCGGAGACGTCGCCGGCGATGGCGGTGATGGAGCCGTCGGGGGCGGGGGCGACGTAGAAGAAGTCTCCGCCGACCTCGCTGGCGGGGAGGTAGACGGAGTTGACGGTGAAGCCGGGGGTGGGGCGGGAGGCGGACTGGAGGAGGAGTTGCTGGACGGTGCTGGCGGCGTGTAGCTCGGCGGCGATGGCGGCGCGCTCGCGGGCGTTGGAGACCATTTCAGAGATGAGGAGGGATTTCTCGATGGCGGCGGCGGTTTGGAGGGCGATGGTGTTGAGGAGTTTGAGATTGGCGGCGGAGTAGGATGCGGCGGGGTCGGAGTTGGCGAGGGCGATGACGCCGACGGTGGATTGGCCGGTGCGGAGGGGGGCGGCGAGGATTGAAGACAGGGAGGAGGGAGAAGGGAGGAGGGAGGAAGGAGTGTGAGTGTGAGTGTGGGGTGTGGAAATGCGGGGGTCGGTGGTGAGGTCGTTGATGATTTCGCCGATGCCGCGCTGGAGGATGGATTGGGTGAAAAGAGCAGGGAACAGGGAATAGGGATCAGGGACTGAGGAACTAGGGATTAGGCTGTCGGGGGCGCCGGTGTGGGCGATTTCGCGTTCTTCGGTGCCAGGGGCGGTGGGGGCAAAAAAGGCGGCGGTGTGGAGGAGGCCGGTTTCTTTGTCGGTGAGGAGGACGACGCCGTGTGTGGCGGGGATGAGGCGCTGGGCCTGTTCGAGGGCGGCTTGGCCGACGGCGGGTGAGTTGAGGAGGGCGGCGAGCTGCTCGGAGAGCTGTTCGATGAGGTTGACTTCGCGATAGAGGTGGAGGACTTCGGAGGCGAGGGAGCGGGATTCGTGCTCGCGTGCGGCGAGTTGGGCGAGGAGGAGGGCGAGGGCGCTGGCTGGGATGGCGGGGCCGGTAACGTGGCCGAGGGTGAGGCCGTCGAGTTGGACGGGGATGGCGGGGGTGGCGGGGTCGGAGGGTGGTTCGCCGAGGAGGATTTTGCCGGAGGCGTCCTGGACGCAGGTGTTGGAGCCGAGGGCTTCGCGGAGGGCGGCGACGGCGGGGTAGTTGGTGGAGCGCGGGTTGAGGATGGATTTCAGGGTGAGAGGAGCCATGGGGGTTCACGGGGGAAAATGAGCAGGGGTTAAAACCCCGTTTATCGTGTGGGCGTTTTTGGCCCGGCTAAAGCCGTGCCGTTGTTACAGAGCCTACGGCGCGTTGGATTCTTCGCTGGAGGGCGAAGCGAGTTGGAGTTTTGGTATCCCACCCTAGCCGCAA